>Ga0272441_10001868_pt1 | contig 44068 bp, 70 predicted proteins | sample SSMProp6N_FD_193582 | JGI IMG/M metagenome (GOLD analysis project Ga0272441, IMG submission 193582) | Marine sediment archaeal communities from Little Sippewissett salt marsh, Falmouth, MA, United States - SSM-Prop-6N | ecosystem: Environmental > Aquatic > Marine > Wetlands > Sediment ...
GCGAGCCGCCGCCGCCCTCATCCCCAACCTGAGAAGGGCGAGGGAGGTGGGGGCCGTGCATTACGAGGAGAGCGACCTATACGACGGCGAGGTCATGGCGCACGTCAACGGGTTTGTGATGGGCGAGGGGATGCCCGTCGCGGAGCTTGACGCTCTCCTAGAACCCGAGGGGGAGTGATGAAGCTACGCCCGAAGGTTAGCAGGGAGGATGTGGCGAAGGTGGTTGGGGCAGTAGTCGGCGAACTCGTCGTCAGTCAACGCGAGTTGCTGGACTTAGGAGAACAGGAGCGACGACGTATCGCGCTGGAACGCATGGCGGTAAGCACGAATCCCGATATGTGTCTGCGTTGTCAGTTCCTTCTCGGGTCGCCCAGCGATGTGCTTGTCAGGACGGTGGGTGATGCGGTGGCCCGACACGCCGCCGACGCCATCCTAGACCTGATGACGGTGGAGGTGGATGAGGACGACCTAACTGACCCCCTTTTCGATGTAGTGTATGGTGCGGACGACCACTTCCGCGTGGTTTGCGACATTCTCACCGCCGCTGGCCTAGAGGTCGTCGATTCTACCGAACCCGCCGACGATTCGGCAGGGGAGCCGAAGTAGTGTCTCTCATCTCTGAGCCACAGACAGAGCGTGAGCGGAAGGCTCTCGAGGCACTGGTCTGCATGTGGAATCAGTTTGCGTTACGTCGGTACGTACCGGACGCGAGGTACAGTGGTGGGACACGGGAGGAGTTGTGGTCTGGTTGTTTGGGGACGCTTGAGTGGGCTGAGGAGTTCTTGTTCTCGGAGGGTTTGATTGACCGTTATGGTCGGGTGAACGAGGACGCTTATGCGGAGTTGGTATTGGGGCCGGAGGGTTGAGATTCCTCTTGTGCGTGGGGATGGGATATGAGTTACTGCCCGCACATCTGTCGGGGATGGTTTGACGTTGCACACCGCAGACATGGAGGTGGGCACGTTGGGCGACTGTTTCCGAACGATGTCGTTGGACTTGGAGTTTGGGCACGCGGGCGAGGTATTGGTAGCCGCGGCGAGCATGCGACGATTGCTTGCCGCGGTTTTTTGTGAGGCTCGTGAGACACCGCGGGCGGGTTTGGACTTCTACTTGTTGGACCGTCGTATAGAGGTGAAGACAGACCGTCAGATGGGGATGGAGTGGAAGGGCCGCAAGGCGACGGGCAACTTCTCGTTCGAGGTGGTGGTACATGGGAAGCCGGGGTTGTTGTCGTACCCGTTGGAGGAGGCGCCTCATTACTTGGCTTATGTAGAGTGTCACGAGTTGTGTGAGGGTCGTCCGGTTCGTGGCATCATCTGGTGGTTTCGGTACTCTGGTTTACGGGAGTGGGTGTGTCGTGAGCATGGCGAGCGGCAGGGACGAGGAGAGTCTTGGAGGACGGTAGGGGCGTGTGGGGACAGTCATGTTGTGAACATCTTGGTTCCGAGTGCTGACCTGTTGGCGGAAGCTAGTCCGCAGTGGTTATTGGGTCGGTGGAAGTTTCATGTGGGAGGCACGATGAAGGACTTGCGGGTATCGGTTTCGGTGAATCAGGGTGATGTGTACGTCCCTGAGAAGTGGTCACACCGGAAGTGGGAGCGATGGACGGCTACTTCGTTGTGTGGGCCAACGGCGGGGATACAGTGGACGTATCTTCGGACGGACGGGGTAGACGTTACGCTACCTGATTGGTCGGCGTCGAAGTGGGCGTGTTATGCTTCGTCGTTCGACGGCGGTGAGCTCCCTCGGCCTTTGACCATCATAGACACGGGGCCGAACCCTGACTCGACACATGACGGGATGGGTTCTGACCATGCGTACTCGACGTTGGACGGGGAGGCGGGCGCTCGGAATCAGCACAACACGCTCGAGGACATGTACCGTTCGGGACAGTTGAGGAGGCCGAAACCTGATGCGTTGGACAAGATGGAGTGAGGAGGCAGGACATATGCGGCTCATAGCACTCGCCATCCTCGTCTTCCTGTCGGGTTGTGCTTTGACACCGTGCGAGTTGTGTCGTGACCACGTGATAGCTGGGCATCTCGAGACGGGGGAGGTGGTGTGTGGAGTGCAGACGCGGAATGGGATGCGTTGTGTGTGGCCTCGTCATGGTGGTGAGGCGCCTTACTCGACGTGTTACAGGTTCGACGAGTGGGACGACGAGAGCGAGTATCGCCAGATGCTACGCAAGACGGGATTACCGGACACCGCCCGCTTCTGGTGCGTAGACGGTACGGTCGTAGGGAGCATGAAGTACGATAGTCAGTGGCACATGGAGATGCGTGAGAAGCTGAAACACCTTGGGGAGGGTCGATGAGCGCAACAGAGGCACCGAGGAAGCGGTGTCCGTTCCACGGTCGTCCGTGTCCGAGCGAGACGTTTGTGGAGAGGATAGAGGGCGAGACGTTCAACCTTGGTCCTCACCTGTGTCAGGCATACAACGAGAAGACGGGGCGTTGCTGGTTGCTGACGCATCTGTTCTGGTTGGGCAAGGCGGCGGCTCTCTTCTGCGAGGGTCAGGATGAAGAAGACGAAGAGACCTTTGACGAAGATGTATGTGGTCCCCATTGAGCCGGGAGACGAGGTACAGACGTTAGGAGAGAGACCATTCCGATACGGCCCGAGAATCGCAAGCGTTACCCGTCGAACTGGAAAGCCATTTCGCGTTCGGTCAAGGAGGCGGCGGGTTGGCGGTGTGAGTGGTGTGGGGCGCGGCATGGGGAGACGCACCCGGAGACGGGTTCGGTAGTGGTTCTGACGGTAGCGCACATGAATCATACGCCGGAGGACTGCACGCTCGAGAACCTACGGGCGCTGTGTCAGCGTTGTCACAACAGGTACGACGCGAAGACGCGGGCACGGGGACGCAAGGAGCGTCGGCAGAAGCATCAGAGGAGGTTGAAGCTGTGAAAACACTTCTGAACGCACTGCTCGTGCTCTCGGTCGGTGCGGCACTGTTCATCCTTCTGGTGCTCATTCTCGGGTTCTCCGCTGAGTCCGCTCACGGACAGGTCTTGAGCGAGCACATCGTAGTTGGTTTGCGTGCGGGAGAGACGTTCGAGCTTCGGATAGACCAGATACCGATGTTGACGTTCTTGTCTGACGGGGTTGACCGTTACGTCGTGGGGACGGAGGCGGGCAAGCATACCGCGGTGCTCTTTACAGCCTCAGGGGAGCCGGGAGAATGGTCTTCCGGCGGCTGTTGGAGCACCGCGGGCGTTGTTGGTCCTGAGCCTGATTGTGGGTTGGACTATGTGGTTGGGTTCTATCACGCGGTAGATGATTCTATGGTGGGTTACGTGGAGTTCCGCGACGGGATGTATATGACGACGGGGGGGGCGTCGTTTGGGTTCAAGCCGGAGGACGTGTATCTCAGGCGTGTGTGCATGCAGGATTGGTCTCCGGCGCGGGTAGAGTCGGTACGGACGTACTTGGGATGTCCTGTGGACATCTGTGTACGTCAGATGAACGGTGAGGTGTTGTGTCCCTGAAAGGAGAGGGGAATGAAGCTCACGGTACGCAAGGTGGTAGGTCAGTTGTGGGAAGAGACGGCGACGATATTGGAGGCGGCGCAGAGCACGGACGATGTTACGCCGCCGGTGGTATGGGCGACCATAAATACGCTGTTCATTGGCACGTCCGAGTTCTTCTATGACCGTCTCGAGGAAGTGCTGGACGAAGAGATAGAGGTACCTGACAACTGGCTCGAGGATGGCACGGCAGGGATGGACAAGGTACGGGAGTTGGCATTGTCGGAGCTCTTACACGCAGGAGGTGTTCAGTGAAGAAGCTCGGTCTGGTTCTTCTGTTGACGGGGATGATAGTGGGCATTCCGTTCTACCTGTGGGCGACGACGCACGTGGACAACGTGAACGTGCGGACGGTGTGGCCCGAGTTCGACGGTCCCGCCGGAGTGAACGGAGAGTACGTAGTGACCGTCACGAACCTTGCGAGCGGTGAGGTCGTGGAGACAGCGACGTACCCGCACGAGACGGGACACGGTGACTACGCGCATGAATGGACGATAAACGAGACGGACGAGTTCGAGATAGTCGTTGTGGGAACGGATGAGTATGGACGAGTGGATTCTTGCACGGACAGCGTAGCGTATCTACGTGGTTGGCAGTGTCCCGGTCCGTGCTACACAGTTACGAGGTAGCGATGTCAGAGTCACAGGACGGCACGTTCGGCGTGAAGGTATACGACGGGGATGGGGAGTACGTGGACATCGTGCGTGCTCCTTCACGGACAATGGCGAATCGGTTGCGGAAGGTGTTGCGTGCGTGGGACGGGCCGCGTGACGGCGACACGCTTCTTGACCTTTGCTATTGGGCGCTACACGCCGGGAGTGGATGGTGGTACAAGACGGTCATCAAGCAGTACGAGTTGGGATGGAGATACAGAGACGGCGAGTACGTGAAGCCGGAGTAGGAGGAGTCCCGGTCCTGCGTTCCCACCACGGCGAAGTTCTGCCGACACGTGTGTACGCGGCAAGCTGATAAGGATTGCGGAACCCCTGCCTAGTAGACGCAGGGCCGGGAGAGAGGAGATTGGATGACTAACCCGCGGGTGTATTCAGGTGCGCGGGTATACATCAGGAAGGGTCGGACGGGGGGTATTCCCGAGGGGGAGAAACCGCCGCCGGTAGTTGAAATCGGAGACGCGCCTGTGTTGACGTTGGCACTGAGGCGCGAGATGTTCGAGCTCGTTGTGTTGGGCCAGAAGTTTCAGGAGACGAAGCCGAACACGGACTACTGGCGGTCGCGGTTGAAGGATAAGGGATGGGAATACGTTCAGTTCAGGAACGGACAGGGGCGCAAGGCTCCTCGTGTGATGGTGAAGGTGAAGCGCATCTACTTCGACCCTAACCGCAAGGGCGGCGGGTTGTGGATACTCGAGTGGTCGGAAGTTGTTGGAACGGAGAATTGGGATGCCGTACCCGGAGAATAGGCCGACAGACTGTCCGCACCCGTGGTTGCGTGCACGTCACGAGCCGCCTGAGCGCGTCCTTACTCGCGGAGCGTTCGGGCTCATCATGTTCGTGCTGGGCATAGCGGTCGGGATGGGCGTACTGATAGGGTTGGACTACCTTATGAAGGGGGGAGGATGAGGACGGTCGCGTTGCTGTTGCTCGTCAGCCTCTCGTGGGGGTTCTTGGGAGCAGCAATCCAATAGCTCGAGCAGAAAGTCCTTGACAGCGAAGCGGAGCGTCCGTAAGCTCCACTGGGTAGTCCGTGGGGGAGGTTCCGACGACACACTTTCCTGCGGACGCATGGAACGGGCGGGGTTCGCCCTAGCCGCCCGTTCCATTGTATAGGAGATGAAGATGCCCCGAAGCGGCGGCGACTACATGTACGGGCGAAGACACTACGGCCCGTTTCCAACCGGGAGGGAAGCACGCATGGTAGCGGACGAGCCGAAAGAGGTGACACCGGAGGCGCGGGTCGTCACGGTTCACATGGTAGCTCTGAAGAGCAAGCAGGAAGAGGACAAGGAGAGCAAGGCGGCGGGGTACCTGACGTATCTGTTCCCCGTGGAGGTGTCGTTCTATCTCGGGGGCGACTGTGAGACGCGCAGCACGACCATGAGCGATGTGGAGTTCATTCACTTCGCAGACACGTTCCACAAGCTCGCCGGACTCGTCGATGGGTTCGAGGTGAAGGTAGAGAGCCTGTAAGGGAACACTCTTGGGTTGACAATGGGTTTGGGATGTTGTATAAGTCCCCGCAACTGTAGCACATAGACAGACTGTTCATCTTCTGCACTCTCGCGGGAGGGGCGCGATAGCCTCTCCCGCTTTTCTATTCACAGGAGGACGAATATGCCCAAAGGTCCGAAGGAAGACCCGCCAGCGGTTCCAACGGCTGATGTGGCGAAGAAGAAGAGCCCCTCGAGCGCGGTGCGTGCCGGGATGCGGGCGTTCCGCAATCCGCTCCCGAAGAACAGGAAGAACAGGCGCAAGCTCAAGCTCCCGAAGCCTCTATGGGGAGGCAAGTAGTGAGGGACCGTAGCGGACCACACGGGCCTCGGAGCCCTCTGCGCTCGTTCGGCGTGTTCGGTCTGCCGCCTCAGATACCGGCAGCGACCCGTCTCGGGGCACCGAACATGGACACTACGGCGAGGATGGCGATGTCGAAGATGCGCGTCGTAGAGGCCGACAAAGACCCGAACGATGAAGCGTTCCGGCGGGAGGTCAAGACGCGCCAATGGTAGACTTCCCGCCCGAAGACATCCGGGGCTACACCGCTCATCAGTGTGACAGGGCCGTTGCGTGGGCCGTGCAAGAGACCGGAGCCCGCACGGTTGCCGACCTCGGAGCCGGGATAGCCAGAGACCTCAAGCAGCTATTCGACAGCGGGTTCATAGAGTTCGGCTACGGTGTGGACAGCAAGGAACACGGGCACTTTGACATCGACAAAGTGAAGCTCTCGACGAAGCAGAGGGAGCACCTCTACCTCGAGAGCGGCGACTACCACAAGGTTCTCGCGTTCAAGCCGCCGCAACCGTTCGACCTGTGCTTCTCGAACAACGTCCTCGAGCACGTCAGCGAACCCGAGGACATGCTTCGCGTCTCGCTCTCGGTCGCGCCGAAAGCGTTTCACGTCGTACCGCACGAGAGAGCGAATTGGGACGAGCAGTATCACAGACACGCATGGACGCTCGAGGAGTTCCGGGCTCTCTGCGGACGGTGTGGGACAGTGGTAGAGTGCGACCAGATAGCTCCCGGGGATAACATGTTCGCACTGATAGAGAGGCGGTCGTAGTGGAGATAGTTCATCCGACACAGCGGGAGGGAATGAGAGGGCACCCGACAGACCTTCTCATTGCCGACACTGTATTGAAGTTGAGTGCGCGGCGGCTGTGTGACCTCGGATGCGGGAACGGACGGGACGCGCTGCAACTCATCCGTACCGGCCTCGCAGACTTCGTGTTCGGCATAGACAACGGGTCGGAACCGCACAACTCGCGCATTCACATGGTCAAGCTACTGATACCGCCGGACGTGAAGAACAGGCTGATGCTCGTTGAGGGCGACTACGAGAACGCTGTTGCCATTGCACACGACATCGCGGGCGACACGGACGGCGGGCCGCTCGACCTCTGTTACACGAACAACGTCCTCGAGCACGTCGATGACCCCGACGACATCATACGGGTCTCGCTCGAGGTGGCGCCCAAGGCTCTGCATATCGTTCCTTGCGAGCGTCACGGTTGGTGCGACGACCATCAGCACGCATGGACCGAAGCAGAGTTCGTGGACATGCTCGACAAGCACGGGACGATAGAGGACTTGGGGTTGCTGAAAGACCCGCCCCCGTTCCCGTGCTATGAGAAGGGGTGCCGACATCTCATCATGTTCGCACTGGTCTCAACGGGGTAGGCGTCCGATGGATGAAAGGGCAAGCCGGGGATGGAAGTTACAGGAGCTCCGCAGGGCTGTGAAACGCCGCTTGGTGGCGAAGCTCTGTGCGCTCCTGTGCCGGTATTGCCGGAAGCGGCTCCACCCGGACTCTCTCGAGCTCTCCGAAAGAAGCTAGACGACTACCCGTTCTTTCAGTGGCTCCTTGACAACTATGTGCTGCCGAAGACGCGCAAGCCCTACTCGTTCATCGGGCATGCGTACCTCATCGGCATCACGCAAGACACGCACGAGCGCGTCGTGGTGGAGAAGTCCGCACAGTGCGGCATCTCCGAGCTCGCGGTAGCCAAGGGATTCTACGTCCTCGACATCCTCGGACTGAACACGGTCTACGCGATGCCCGCGATGGCACAGATGCAACAGTTCTCTCATGGACGTGTGCGCCGTGCTATCAACGAGTCGCCGTATCTTCTGAGTCGCGTTTCCGGTGTGACGAACGTGAACCAGAAGGAGATAGGCGACGGCATCATGTACCTCATCGGCAGTCAGGACTACCGGCAGCTTATCACCATCGACGGCGACTTCCTGCTCATCGACGAGCTCGACGGGCACCTACAGGAGAACGTGGCGGTCCTCGAGCAGCGAGTGGAGCACAGCGAGCTCAAGTGGTTGCAGTACCAGAGCACGCCGACGATTCCAGAGTACGGCATCAACGAGCTCTACCTCGAGAGCGACTGTCGGGAGTGGTTCCTCAAGTGCGAGCACTGCGGAGAATGGCAGACCCTTACGTGGGAAGAGAACGTCGTCGAACTGCCGACCCCGCATGTGGTGTGTCGCAAGTGCCGCAAGGAGATGAACCGGCTTGCGATGGGAGAGTGGGTACCGAAGCATCCGTCTCGAAGCGACGACGTACACGGGTACCAGATAAACAAGCTCTTCTGTCAGCGAGCGGACATCAAGACTCTGTGGAAACGCTCGAAGAGCGCGAGGCATCAGCAACAGTTCTACAACTCAGACCTTGGGTTGCCTTGGGTGCCGAAGGGCGGGAAGATAACCCGCGAGCAGATATTCCGCTTGTGCGTGCTGGACGACCCGCCCCGCAGTCCCGATTCCGGTTGGCTGACGATAGCCGGGGTCGATGTCGGGCCGAACGAGCTCTACGTGGGTATCGACCGCGTAGGAATCGACCGGAAACGGCAGGGGATACTCAGAGAGAAGATTGAATGCGACACCATCGAAGCGTTCAAGCACCTCGAAGACCTGTTCCGGCACTGGAAGGTCAGGTGTGCCGTTCTCGATGCACAGCCGGAAGAGCGGCTCGTCAAGGAGTTCTGTGAGCGTTCGTGGGGGTCGCGCACGAAGATATGGAGAGCGTACTTCCACAACGTCACAGAGGAGCACCGGGAGAACGCGAGAGAGAACATCATCCAAGTCAACCGGACAATGGCTTGCGATGCGATGGTGGCATACTACCGTAGCGGCGAAGAACTCAAGCTGCCGCACTGCATAAAGGCGAACCCTGAGTACGTATCGCAGATGCAAGCGCCGGTGCGGACAACGGTTGACCCGAACAAGAAAGGCGTGGGAGGAACACGAGAAGCACGAGAGACCAAAGCGTTTTGGGCCAAGACGCATCGTGCGGACCACTACTTCTTCGTTGAGACCTACCTCTGGCTCGCCGCAGACTTGGCGCCCCCGGCAGTGAAGACTATCTTCGGAGGACTAGGGCGACTCTAGCGAGGTGAACGTCAGTGCCCACCACACCGAAAGACGCAATACTCAAGAGCATCTCGGACCTTCTGTCGAAAGACGAGTCGAAACGCAAGTCACATATAGAGAACTCGTGGGACATGTATCTCTGCTCGCACTCGAAGTTCTTCCCCCGGTTCGAGGGGGAGACCTACGCGGATTACGTGCAGAGACTCAAGAACGATGCGTATTCCATCAACTTCGTCAGACGCATCGTGGACGAGTTCACAGGCTACCTATACGGTCGTGATGTCCGGCGTCAACTCAAGGACAAGAGCGCCCAAGCCGTCTTCGAGTTGCACTGGAAACGGATGCACATGCAGAAGTATATGCAGGGCATCAAGACGACCGGCGGCGTGACCGGCACGGCGTATACGCTCGCCCGATACATGCCCTCTCTGTTCCCGAAGGGCGACCCCATCCCTCTCGTCTACGAACCCGTCGATGCCGCGTTCGTGACCCTCGTGTGGAACCCAGCGAACCCTCTCGAGGTCCGAGAGGTCATCATCAGCTACTACTTCGACGAGAGCTCAGGCATAGCTCAGGTCGATACGTTCCGCGGGCACAGTAAGCTCCCGCGGCACTACGTCGAATACATCACCGACGAGGAGTGGCTGATATGGATAGACGGGAGACTACAGAACGGGCGCGACGGACAACCCGACCTGATGAATTGGGAGCTCTATCAGGGAGCAAACCCTACTGGAAGTCTGAGTGCCGCGTTCACGGTCTACCGCAACTACGAAGTGCATGGCTCCGCTTATGGAATCTCGGACATCAAGGACGCGATACCGCTCAACCTCAAGCTGGACGAGCGCAAGTCCGACGAAGGCTCTGTCATCGGCTACCACGGTCTGCCCCTCGCGGTAGCTGATTTCGACATTGACAACGTGATACGCGGAGCCCGCCGGATGGTACAGATACCGCCGGACGGGAAGTTCGAGTACGTCACATGGGACAACGACCTCTCCGCATCGCTCGCGCACTGTCACGACCTTCGACAGATGCTCATGGTCATGTCCCGTCTGCCAGAGGCGGCGTTCTTCTCCGAGGGCATGCGGCAGCTACGCAGCGCCCCCGCACTCGAGATAGCGTTCGCCCCCGCGAGGTCCGCGGTCATCATGCAGCAATCAACCTACGGCGCTGCCGAACGGGAACGGGTCAAAGGGGACTTCCTGATACTCAGGAAGCTGCACAACAAGAGCTTCGCATCTGACGAGGTGGAGATTCTGTACCCGGACAAGTTCCTGCCCATCGACACGTTCGTAGAGACAGAGATGCTTCGGACACGGCGCGAGCTCGGTCTGGATTCGTGGCAGGACCAGCTACTCCGTGAGCACCCGAAGTGGACGGAGAAAGAGTTGAAGGCCCACATGGACCGATGCCGTGAAGACCCGTTGTTCGGTAAGGGCGGCGTCGGCGCACTCTTCGGTTCTCCCGGCGAGAAGAGTGCTGAACAGGACCGCCGGGGCCGCGCTGGAAACGCGGAAGGGGCAGAGAATGACCGAAATGAAGTCAACTGACGGCGGGAGCCCAAACCCTCAGACAAGTCCCGGCAACTCGGGCAACCCGCCCGGACAGGGCGGCGGTGGAGCGACGAACGCTCTTGACCTCGACACGGCCTTGGCGGTCGTGCGAAGTCACGGGCTAGATGCGGCGAAGGCCGAAGAGCTTGCTGAAATGAAGCGCATCTACGGAAGCGTGAAGAACCCGAATGGGAACATCCGGGGGAAGCTCGAACGCCTCGACACAATCGACGCCCAAAAGGAAGAGCAGGAACGCGCAGAGCGGACGGAACTCGAGAACGCGAAGCTCGACATGGAGAAGCTCTCCAAGGAGAACGAACGACTCAGCCGCGAGGTCGTTCACGGAGACCTTCGTGTCGGTCTTCTGCTCAAGAACCTCGAGCGGAGCTTGCCCGACTCTGACAAGACGGCGGTGTTCCCTGAGTTCTTGGACCTCAACGTGGTATCGAAGTTCGAGGGCGGGAACAAAGAGGAACTCGATGCGTTCGTGGAGAAGGCGCTGGAATCACAGGCCGAACGACAGGCGCGTATCGCCGGTTACTTCCGGCCCGCCAGTGACTCTCCGGGTTCAGGTAAGGCGCCCGCCGCAACTGCGCGTGGTGACAGACGCGACCCGACAGAAGAGGGCTCTCCTATCAAGGAGGCTTTCGGTTGGAAGGACCGCGCCGTCACCACCTTCAATCCACTCACCGAAGGTAAACGCAGATAGAAGCGAGGTGAAGAGTAATGCCTTGGCCACCTGACTACGGAAACATCTCGACTGACCTTCTGAGCATGTCTACGGGGGGCTCTCGTGTAGTCCCCGAGATATGGTCTACTCAGGTTCTTTCGAGGGCGATGGGGAGAGCGGTATTTCCCTACTTCGTCACGTACTACGAAGACCTGTCCGGGGGGCCGGGAGACCAGTTGCATGTGCCGGTGTCGTGGAACATCCCGCACAGCGGTACGGCGGCTCTGACTTCCGGTACAGGCATCCCGGTCGTCGGCATGGACCTCGAGACCATCGACATCACCGTTGCCGAATACGGAAACGGTGTCGGTGCTGAGAGGCTCCTCATCGACACCTCTGCCCCGAGCATCCCGGCAGAGATACGCGACAAGATTGCGCGTGATTGGCAGTATACGATGGACGCTCACGTCGCAGCGACGTTCAGTCAGGCGAAGAACGTCTGTTACGCAATCAGCGGCAGTCCGATGGTCGGCTCGTTCGATACCAGTGGTGCTGGTACGGGTCGGATGAACCCAACGGGAAGTCTCACGGGCGACCTTCTCGGTACGCTGTGGGACAACTTCCGCGGCGGGCATGCGGAGTACGTCGTTCCCGGTATCGAGATTCCGGGTTACGGCGAATACTACGCGCTCATCGCGCACCCGAACGACACGCGAGGCATCAAGCGTGACGCTCTCTGGCAGAACCTTCAGCTTTACAACGAGAACGGTCAGGGACTTCTCAACGCTCAGGCGGGTCTCTTCGAGGGCTTCGTCATCTTCGAGACGAACCTCGGTGTGACCGCGGGTACATGCTTCGCGTTCGGCGCAGACGCAGTGGCGATGGCTGTAGCGACACCGTTCGAGCTCGCCTACTACCCCGACTACGCTCAGGATGTTGGGCGTGCGAAGGTGTTCAAGTGGCTCACCGTCATGGGCATCAAGTCCGCGCTGGGCGACATCGGCACGCACCTGTGGAAGGTGTTCCTGTAGTAACCGGAAGGGGGCTGTAACATGGGAAAGCTGAGTGTCGGCGTATCGTTGCCCGACCTCGACGAACTCCTCTCCGGCACGTTCTACAACGACTACGGTATCCTCACGGGACCGATGACGCCCGCAGATGCGGGAGGCGGGACGACAGTCCCGTCTACGGTCTATCGGGGTTGTTTCCCGACCTACTCCATGCCCACTGACCATGCGGGCACCGCAGAGTATGTGACGTTCGGGTTCGAGATTCCGCTCAATTGGGACATGACCTCGGACTTCGTGCTCGAGCTCTGGTTCGCTCAGGCGTCTGGAGAGACGAGCGGTGAGAAGTACGCATGGCAGGCGCAGTACGGGTTTATGAACTACGGAGATGTGTCGGCGGGTACGTTCGTGGTTGCTTCCGGCACCACGACTCTCGGTGCGGACGGCACGGTGCAGTATTACGAGCACTGGTGCCCGATTACGATTGCGCACGAGACCGCGAATGGGACCGCGGCACCCGGAGGATTCGTTTCGTTCAAGGTTCACAGGCGCATTCTTGGAACTACCGGAGAGGCGCTACTGATGGGCGCGAAGCTCGGGTATTGGGGCACGCAGTATGTCGGTGGACGTGCTGGTACCATTACCGGCACCGTCCCCGGCAAGAAGCTCGCCGCAAACCGATTCGCGTAGCACCAACCATGAGGGGGCGGGGGTTGGCCCCGCCCCCTCGACGGAGACCGGAATGCCAATCTCAGGAACGGACTACTCGGGTGCACGTCGCATAGAGTACGTGAAGAAGCGCGTCCCGCTACCCGTCATCGACGAGAACAGTGACGCTCTAGTCACAGGCACGATAGTAGGGACGGCTGCATACGCAGGGTCGTACTACGGGTGTTTGCTGATTCCGTACCCTGTAGAGGTGTCGATGTATTGGAACACTCTGCTCCCGCTCGATTGGGACGGCACGAGCAGCGTCGTGTTCCGGTGGTTCTGGACGCAGTGGCCCGGAGGCGACCTGAAGGACGCCACTGCACACTTCAACTTCCGCTATTGGGTCGTACAAGACTACTTCACGGCGATGGCGACGAAGGTATCAGAGGCGACGTATACCTGTGTATACGGCGACGAGGGGACGAACTCGTTCGGTCTTCACTGTGGCACGTTCGAGATGGACCTGACGGGCGGCACGTTCGGCACGGTCAGTGCGGGGCACCGCTTGTTCATGGAGCTCTCCATGCATGGGACTATTGGGGTGTCGTGGGCGACGGCATGCATGATTGACGCCTACGTCGAATACTCATCGTGGTCCCGCGGTTGGGGATTGGCAACGCGCAGCGAGATAGACAAGCGAGGCTCCTAACGGGGAGGGAGTGTGCGAGAACCAATCAGTGCGGTCATCTTCGTTCGGAACGACCCGGACAAACTTCGGTCTCTCATAGAGAGATTGGAACCTGTTCTTGGGCGTGCGGGCGAGGTCATCGTTGTAGACCAGAGCAGCACGGACAACACACCGGAAGTGGCGAGAGAGTGCGGGGCTCGATTGCTTACCCGGACGCGGAAAGGGTATCCAGACCCGGACCGGACGTGGGCTTACAATCAGGCGAAGAACACGTGGGTATGGGCATGGGACTCAGACGAGTATCCCGACGAGGAACTGCTCGCCCTTGTCCCGAAGCTCGCAGACCAAGAGCGCAAGGTCCACACATACTGGATTCGGCGCAAGAACCTCGTCAACGGGAAGGACATCTACCCCATCCTGCAAGAGGATTGGCAACCGCGCCTGTTCGTGAAGGGTTCTGTTCAGTATAGCGACCGGATGCACACACACCCGCAGCTTGGTAGCCCGCATCAGATGTGGGTCACGAAAGGACACATCGTTCACGAACGGACGCTTGAGCAGATAGAGAAAGCGTCGGAGAATCGTGCTCTTGCGCGAGACCCGCAAGCCCAGCAACTCGAGCACCAGTTCCGCGAAAGGGTAAGGGCGTTTCTGGCTACAGGGGAGGCCAATAGTGGCGAAGAAAGGCGGTCGTAGGTACCTGTTGTGTCGCTACGGGGGGATTGGCGACACGCTTCTCCTTACGTCTCTCGCGGGAGAAATCAAGAGACGTGAGCCGGGGAGCAAGGTAGACGTGGCTGTGCGAGCAGAGACATCGGAACTGTTCGAGGAAGAAGATGTGTTCGACGGAGTTCTGCCGACGAAGAGGTTCCCGCCCACCAATGTAGACGCGGTTGAGGTCGAATCCGGTTGGGTGTCCACGGAATGCATCAAGCCGCAGTACGATAAGGTCTATGACCTTCGCTTCTCCGTGGAGAACAACGTGCCTACCGTGTGGCTACCGCTCTCGGAGACCGAGGGACCGTGGCGACGGTCGATGAGCAGTAACTACGTGAACTGGATAGACATGTCGTTCGGATGGTGCAACATCGACCCGCAGGACGTGGCAGCGGAGCACAAGGTTCCGACCTATACTGTCCTGCCGGAGGAGCTCGAGTGGGCCAAAGAGAGGGTACACAAGCAGGACGGAGATGTGGTCATCGGGATACATCTCCAAGCCTCGTCTCTCTGTAGGACGTGGTACAAGGCCGACGAGCTCCCGAAGAGACTCAAGATGTTGCTACCCGAAGCGAAGATTCTGTTCTTCGACCCAACAAGCCTTGTGTGGCAATTGCAGGGGCCGCTCGGGACGAAGACCATTGACGTGAAGAGCGAGGGGGGCTTGCGCAAGTCCGCGGCTCTGCTTACACAGATGGACCTTTTCGTCTGTGCCGACAGTGGGTACTCACACATCGCGGCGGCGCTCGGGATACCAACCCTGACGCTCTACTCTACGGTCCCCGCGTGGACACGGGAGCTCTACTACGAGAAGGCAAACTTCATTCAGTCTGACCTCTCGTGCTCTCCGTGCTTCTCGCTAGACGGTGTGTGTCCGCGGCAGCAGAAACGAGCTCGAGAACGGCTGTCTGACCGTGAGAAGAAGCTCCTCAAGTTCGAGGAGGAGAAGGTGCCGCCGCCCATCGCGGCCCGCGAGATGGACATGCCGCTTCCGGCGTTCATGCAGGAACACGCCGCCGCGAGACAGCGGCTACGGTCCATGTCAACCGAAGAGCCGGACTGCATGAAGAACATCTCCCCGGAGATGATAGCAGAGAAGGCGAAGGAGATTCTCGATGAGCTCAAAGCGTGACTTGTCCGTAGTCATCGTGGCGGGTTTGCGGCTAGATGCCCTCAAGCTCTGTCTCGAGACGCTACGCAACACAACGGACACCCCCGCAGAGTTCGTGGTCGTTCTGTGCAATCCGACCGCGGACCTCAAGGAATGGGTGTACCGCGAGAAGTCAGAGTGGACACACTACGACTGTCCCCACTCGCTTGTAGTGTTCAAGCCGCGCAAGCAGGAGGTCTATGCTTGCTACAACTACGGAGTAGACAAGGCAGCGGGAAGTGTCGTCTGCCTAATCAATGACGATATGGTCATGGCGCCCCATTGGGACGCGCTTGCCTATCAGCACTGCGGCCCCGACATCGAACCGCCTGCCCTTATCACTGGCGAGCTCATCGAGCCGGGAGTAGTCAAGGTCGCTTCGACGAACCACGCCTACAACTGTGGTACCACGCCCGCGGAGTTCAACGCCGCGAAGTTCCACGAGATAGCAGAGAACCTTCGTGAGAGCGTGTGCGGACCGGGGCGCGGTTGGTTCATGCCCGTGATGTTCCGGCGCGATGCGTTCCTCAGTTCCGGGGGCTATCCGACCGAACCGCCGTTCCCGGCACCTAACGATGTGTCCTTCTTCAATGAGGTGTGGCCCGCGTCCGGGGGCGTGGACTTGCGGTGTGGCGACATGGTTGCCTACCACTTCCAGCGCCTCTCCCAGCGCGAGCAGAAGCGGCTCCATTGGGGGACAGACTACCTCGAAGGATACGACAACATCCTCGAGGGCGACTCGGAGGGACTCAGCGATATAGACGTTGCGAAGGACAAGCTCGCGAAGAACAGATACGACTACGTTCTGGTGGACAACATGCTCAGCGAGGTAGAGGACGCGGACGAGCGCCAAGAATACATCAAGGCGCTGTTTGACGCGCTCGCTTCCGGCGGGGCTGTGAACATCGAGGTTGACGCTACCGCAGAGGCCGCACGCGGGCTTATCGAGCCGTGTGAATACGTAGGGTTCGTTCGGGCGAAGGTGGTCAAAGGCAAGATACGGCGATTCAAGGTCGTAGCGTTCAAGCCGGAGGGGGGCTAGATGGCGGTCGTTCCAGTGGTCATACCCCTACATGGGGACTACAAGGACAAGTACGCGCCAGTAGAGAAGGCGCTCGAGGGGATGCGGGCGCATGTCATCGGCGTTATCGACGAGAAGAGCGAGGGGTTCACTCCTACGGTGAATCGGGGTATCAAGGTCGCACGGCATCTCATCAGTATCGGATATGCCGCAAGCGAGCCGGGAGAAGAGCCGCGGGCCGTCCTGCCTTACGTCTGGATACTCAATCAGGACGCGATTCCGCACGAGAACGCTCTCGAGGCACTGCTCGAGTTCATGGACGAACACCCGCAGTGCGGTATCGCCGCGTCGATGCAAGTCCATCCCGACGACGGAGACATCATCACCTACGGTGGCAGTGGTCCGGTAGACCCCGGTATCCACTATACGGGCTACGTCTCGGAGGGGCAGCATCTCGAGCCGAAGATGATGGGATGGGCGAACGGTGCCGCGATGTTCGTTCGTGCTGCCGTGTTCGATGAGATAGGCGTTCTCGACAAACGGATGACGATGATATGTAGCGACAGCGACTTCTCGTTCCGGGCTAGACAGGCCGGATGGGAAGTATGGTATGCACCCACGTCCGTCGTCACACACCAACTGAACTTCTCAGCCAACCCGCCGGGAGACCGGCTTCTTGAGTTCGGAGACAACCGCCGCGTGTTTCACGAGAAGTGGATGGGCGGCGATTGGAAAGAGCTCAACTTGGAGGTGTTCGATTAGGTGGGCACCTACGTCAAGACATTCGACTTCTCGTCTGCGGGCGATTACACGCTATCGGGGCATGCCGCGATAGCGAGCGGGTCGCTGTCTCTCGGGAACTCGGTTCACAAGCTCTCGAACGCACAGCGCCGATGGGAACACGAGTGGCCCGTGGACGGCAACTTCAACATGGTCGGGAGCACGGGGACCGTTTACAACAGCCACGATGGAAGTGCGGTGTCCTCGGCATTCAACGTGAAGGACGGACAGTTTATCTTTTGGGCGAAGTATACGGGGGCGCTGACCAACAACAAAGCCCTCTCCGTATACTGTCGTTATGACGAGCTCCTTGGCAGTCAGGTCAAGGCCGAGTTCGTCTCTCGTGCGGATAACACGCCGGACGTGGAGGTGACGCTTGCCGACACGAATCTCGACCTACAGGAAATCTACTGGCACAACGACGCGATTCAAGACATGTGGCGCCAATACAGGGTGACTATTGTGGGTACCGTGCTCCGCGTGCAGATGGGGGCACAGCGCGACGTGTGGCACCGCAAGATTGCCCGTGACACCGAAGGGATGTTCGCACTCACAACCTCAGACACTACGGGCCTGTGGGTGCTCGGTGGCGACGATGGACAGGTCGGGCATCCATCACCGCACGTGTGTCCATATATCGGGGTCAGGCGTCAGGGGGCGTGTGAGCTCGCGACCGCGGCTGTGTGGACGCTGCCCGAGGGTTGCTCGGGTCTCGTGCATATAGACCCCGCGATAACAAAGGCGTGGTGCCCTGACCATGACGATGAATGGGCTTCCGATGGCACGTTCAGGTTCCCATACAACATGCAGTACCGAATCAACGGTGGGAACTGGACTGACATACCGATAGACGGAGCCCTCGGGGGTATCGGTACCGCCGGAGATTCGTTCTGGTGGCGGTTCAACGACGGCAACGGAACCGGGTTCGACACGGCTATGGATAATGTGCTCTACAATGACGCTCAGTTGTGCTACGTGCCAGTAGCACACGAGGTCCGCATTGCTTACACGGGCGAGGGGAACACCTCTGTTTCCTCTTTCGCTCGAAGGAACGTAGCGCAGTTTGGGAGGCGAGGCTAAGTGGCGCTCCGAACGACGTATCCGAATGGCACGGTCACGTTCGATGTGACTACTCAGAATGACACGGGCGACCCGATGGAGCTCGAACTTGCCGTGTCCTACTGCGTGCTTACAGATGGGCAATCAGATGTGGTCGGAACGATTGCTGGGGGCGGGACCGCCGATGGGATTGCCGCCGTTGCGGGTGTTGACGGTGCGTACATCGTGGAGAACTGGCCCCTTGGCGGCACCGCCGGGACCGGCGTGCTTATGGTCACGTGGTACGGTGTCGGCACGGACGGGGGGACGTTCAGTCCCTATCAGGAGAACATATACAACATCATCCCCGCGTCCACCAACGGGTACTGTAGACTAACCGACCTTCCGAAGTACGGGCTCGAGGGCGCTACGAACTACTACGACAGCGATGACGAGGGCAACTCGTACATCGAGCAGGGATGGCGCTGGATAAACGCTCGTCTCGAGGCAATTCTGCCCGATGTTGCTGTGCCCGTGGCGACGACCAGTTCCGGCGAGTACGACCAGCACCTTATCTCGTGCAACGCCTACATCACCAACTACTTCTTGGCTGATTCGCGTCACCGCGGCGAGTACCTCGAGCCGCCTTTGTGGATTCAGGATTTCAAGGAGTCCGCGGAGGCGATTCTGCTCGCCATAGGTAGCAGTAACGTAGTGCTCGAGGAGCAGACGAGCTTGGTTGAGTCGGGTATCGGTCCCGTAACAGCCGGGACCACGAACACGGGCAACGGCACGATGCATACGGATAGATACGGGTTCAAGGGTGTCTATCTCGGGTACGATTTCGAGCGCACATACTACGTCGAAATCGACGCCGCATCCGGCGACAAAGACCTCGACGACTGTACCTTCAAGTGGTCGATGGACAGTGGCCTCACGTGGGAGAACACAGGCGTTACGTGTGCAACCTCGTGGACGCACCTGTCGAACAACGTACACATTAGGTTCGCCCGTGCGGGCGGTACGACCGACCAGTTCGCCGTTGGCGACAACTGGCGCTTCACCTGTATGCCTCTGCGAAAGAAGGTCGCAGGAGGTCCGCGGGTTGCCAAGACCGTGAGAGGACGACGTGGCTAGTACCGTCACCATAACGGGCGTCAAGGATATTGAGACCGCCATAGCACGCATGCGGAGTCGCATCGAGAACTGCGGGCCGCTTCTCGAATCTCTTGGTGGGATGGCGGTAGAGCATGTCCACGACCGATTCCGCGGACAGGGGCGCTCGCGCCGTTACGATGGGCGCGGAGGGCAACCGCCGTGGGCGCCTCTCCGTGAGAGCACGAAGAGGATTAGGAACATACGAACGGGAGAGTCTGATAGCATCATCTGGCGCGAGACGGGGGAGGCGGTAGACAGCATCACCCTCGTTTCCTCGAGCCGCAGACACGTAGAGATTGGATGGAACCCCGGACAGTTCAAGGGTAAAGGGGGGTCTCACATCCCGTACCCGTTCCTGCTCGATTCGTACACGGTCCACACACAGGGCATCTGTCCCGGCGGCGTGACAGAGCCGCGCCCCCTTGTCTATTTCACCGGGGGGTTCGCGGCACATGCCGTCAAGGAGGCCGCTCGTTGGGTTGTGTCCCCGCTCGGGTTGAGGGTAGCGTAGATGTCGGCAACGACCATAGATGAGGTTCTCGACGCGCTCGTCAGTGAGCTACAGGACTCGGCTACGTTGTCGTATGTCAATGACGACACGATAGTCAAGAAGAGCCTGTGGGATGACGAGCCCGGACCTTACGAGAACTATGCGATAGTCGTCGCATTGAGAAACATACTACCACCTGTGAATCGCATTGCGGGCGTTCTCGAACAGGCGTTCGAGATTGACATTGTGCCGTATGTGAACATTCACGGAGCGACGAAGGAGGGTTCTGTCGGAGGAGCCACCATTCGCGGCGTAGCATACAAGGGGCTCAACGATGTCATATCCGACATATTCAGCGTCCTTCGTAGGAACACGCTCGGAGACGTACTCCGCACGCCCGGGAGGGCGATAGAGGGCGGGGGCGTAGAGCCGATAGGCGGTGAGAACGCCGTCGCCGTGAGAGCGAGGCTCAACTACACCGCAGAGACACGGGACACGCTCTAGGAAGGGGTGAATAAACGTGCCTAGAGGATGGGAGTCTTGGTTGAGGTACAGGGGGCAGAAGGATGGCTATGGTGCCGCCGCAGACCTCACCAGAGCGTTCTACTTCTACCTCGACAGCGAGAGCCTTGCTATCAATCCGACCATCAAGGAGAACACGGCGAAGATAGTCAAGGGTCGCGCTATTGTAGAAGAGGCACGCTCGATTCAGCAACAGGAGCCCGGAGGTCAGTTCACGTTTCAGCCAAGAAGCGATGACATTCTCGGGATTCTGGCAGCGCATTTCCAGTGCTACCGCAGCACAGAGAACGCGACATCTATCTACTGGTTCAACCCCGTAGCGGAACAGCCGGATTGGAGCGGAACGCTCGTTACAGGCGGCGACCCGAACGATGGGGGAGGACCGGGAACCGGAACGTACAACGACGGCGAGACGACCGATACGTGTTGCTTCGTTCTGGAACAGTATTACGGGAAGGTCACAGATGGCTCTAACGGACGAAGGTTCGTCGATTGTGTAGTGTCGGACATCGAGTTCTCTGCCGCGGTAGGAGAAGAGTTGCAGTGTACGCCGACCGTAAAGGCGGGGTCGTTCGCTCTCTGCGATTTCGATGCAGTCACCGACGCACCGCCATGTGACATCGGAAGCCTGTCTGACCGGGGCGCGTTCAGGTACTACGAGGGAACGGTCACGGTTGCCGGAGCGCAGTACGACGTGAACAGCTTCCGGCTTACATGCTCGAACAACATGGACTCGAAACTGGTTCTCGGGAAGCAGAACCCCGCGAGCTATCCGTTCGGACGTTATGTCGCGTCCGGCGAGTTCGAGCTCGAGTTCGGGTACGGCAGTTTCGTTCACCAGTTCCTCGCGGAAAACGATGGCATCGTCAACTTGACCTTCAAGAGGGCCGCGGAGACCCTGACCATCACGCTTCCGCTCGTTCGATACAATGAGCCCACTGCGAACGTGAGCAGTGGAGAAGACCTCATCAACCAGACGGTACCGTTCGTTGCTTACGGTCGCGCTGATAACGCCAACGCCCCGCCCATAGAGGTGATGGTGATTACCACTGACCCTGAGCTAACGGGCACTGTGTTCTGGCCTCTGCCTGCACCGTAAGAGGCCACCATTCGGGGAGGGTGCTAAGAGATGCCAAGACTCAAGCTCATATCGGATGAGGTGATTGAGTTCATCCCGTCCATCTGTCGCAGCGATGACCCGACCGATGTGCCGACCGTGTTCGGCATCAAGCAGTTGGGTAAGGGCCAGCTTGACCGGATGACGGCCTTGCTCGAGCGCGGAGTCCGTAAGACGAAGGGAAAGGACTTCGAGTCGTGGCGGGTTGCCGAACTCCACAAGGCCACATGGAAGACGGGCCTCGTGTGGGTCAAAGGACTCGACGACGCGACGGGCAAATCGCTCGGCGTCATCGACGACCCCAAGGAGCTCGCGGAGCTCTACGACTCGCTCCCGCCGGTTGCGGTCTCAGAGGTCATCGAAGCCATACAGGGGATGAGCGACCTAGATGAGGACGAGGCAAAAAACTCGCCCTCGCCGCCCGACTTGGAGGACTAAGAGCACACCAAGCGAAACAGTGGAAGACTTGGGAGTGCGGTTACTGTCGGCGGCATGAGCTAGTCAATGAAGTTCGCGGGAGGCGATGTCTACTCGAGGCGACACTCGCAGAGAGTCCGGTCGTCATTCTATGGCAAAGCGAAGAGAACGGCGTTCGAGAAGAGCGCACGTTCCGCTCTACCGGGGACGTATACACGTTCCTCTCTGAGCTCGAAGCCGAAAAGCCGGAACTCTACGACCCTGTTCGCATTCTGAAGAACATAGTAGGTATCTGCCCCGAGTCCTTCATTACGAAGCAATCTCGGTACCTTCTCCATGCTGTCAGTCCTTGTTTGGACGAGGGCGGGATTCGGTTCCTGCCGTATCCACATCTCGGCATCGAGAATCCCGCCCTCTTCTTCACCGCAGGGGCTATCGTGCTCGCGGAGTTGCGTAAGGTAGCCAAAGAGTCCGAGGTGAAGCCTAATGGCAGCGGGAGCAGTCAATAAGACCCTGAACATCTATATCAGGGTTCACGATGCGGGTACCCGCCAGCTTACGATGAGCCAGCGGGCTCTTCGCATGTTCGGCGTCACGGCGCGAAACACGAGCGGTCAACTTGGGATGCTCAATCGACGCTTCCTACAGGTTGGTCGCGCCCTGCTTTCGTTCCTCATCATTCGTACCGTGTCGATTCAACTCGGGAACTTCTTCCGATTGCTCGTGCGAGGAAACACGATACTCGAGCGTGCCACCACGTCTCTCAGGAGGCTTGGCGGCTCCCTCGGGTTCGCCAAGAAGCAAATCGACTTCATCCGACAGACGGCAATGCGGGCGCCGTTCGACTTCGAGTCTATCCTGTCGGCCTCACGTCTGCTCGTCGCCTACGGGCAAGACCTCAACAAGTATCTCCCCATCCTTCTTGATTGGGCCGCGGCTCTCGGCGTGTCTGCCGGAGAGCTCGAAGGCTACGCCGCCGCTATGGGCAAGATTATGGCGGGATCGCCATACGTCATGCGCATCCTGACCACGCGAGGCGTAGGTCTTGATGCATGGAAGGCCGCGCTACAGAGCGTGAACAAGGAGCTCCCCAAGAGCCAACAGTATGCACAGGCGCTCGAGATAGTCCTCGGTCGCTTCGAGGGACAGGCATCCGTCCTAGCTAAGACGATGGCGGGTCTCAAGACGAACATACATGACGTGTGGGTAGAGATGACCCGCGAGATAGGTCTCTCCATGTTCGTCCGTATCCGGTCGGCCCTGTTCGACGTGTACGGTCAGATGCGGGACGTAGTAGACAACCAGAAGGAAACGCTCTACGAGATAGGCGACATCATCGGCCTATGGACGGCGAGGCTTATCAAGGTCGTGCGCAGGCTCGCAGAGATTCGTGCGAGCGGAAAGGTTCTGCGCAGAATCTTTATGGGGATAGTCGCGCTCGTTACGGGCAACCTAATCAAGGGGCTCGTTCTTGCTATCGGCAAGTTCGCCGCCCTGTCCCTCGCGGCGAAAGGAACGTCCCTTGCGGTCTCCGGCGTAGCTACTGCCGCCGGTCTTATCGCACTGGCTTTCGTTAGAGCCAAGCTCAAGGCCATTGACCTGAACATCTACCTTGGCGACGTAGCGTCCGGCCTCGAGGTCATGCGCGACTTCGCGGAGAGCGAAGAGAAGATATTCACGCGAGAGGAGCTCGGCGTACTGCGTGCGTTCGAGAACGGCATAGACAACACCATCGGTTCGTTGAGCGAGTTGTCGGGAGCGGTCCGAAAGCTGCAACAGGAAGAGCTCTCAGAGGAGCGGTGGAAGAATATATGGGGTGCCCTCGCGGGAGGCGCCGGCGAATGGTTAGCGCAACTTCCGCAGAAGCTCGGAGTTACGACGGGCACGCTCGCGTTCAAGAGCGCGGACGAAATGGTCGCGTCGTTGCAGAGCTTCGTAGACCGAGGCGCCCCGCTCATGGAAGAGCTCTACGGCGACAAGGCGTGGGGGCCGCGTGTCCAAGCGCACGTCAACGCGCTCAAGGCAATGCACGACACAGAACTCGCCTTCGAAATCGCTCCAGATGCGGACGAGTATGTGAACTTGATGCATGCGATTCAGGCCGAACTCACGGCGCTCGTCCCGCTTGCCCATGAGATGAAAGCAACATCCGAAGCCAACCAAGCCGCCGCAGAGGGACAGGTCAACGCCTACATGAGCCTCGAGACGCTCCTGAACAATGTGGACCGGCTGTTGAAGGAGCATGCCCTCAACGCCGCGGGCATCGCGGGCTACGAGCAAGCAACGACGGAGAATGTTCGGAACGCTATCAACTTCTACATGAAGATAAACGACGACCTCGAGTATCGCATGAAGCTCCTGAATCACCTCAACACCCTCGCCGCGTCTGAGAAGAGGCTCACCAAGGAACAGGTGGAGCTTGGTAAGAGCCAAGTGGACAATGCGCTGCGAATATGGGGCGTTGTGAAGCAGAGGGTTGACCATGAGCGCGAGATGGGACGTATCACGCAGCAGGAACAGGTTGCCGCGTATCAGCAACTCGTTTCTGTCATGGAAGACTTTCTGTCTAAGGTCCGGGCCTCGAAAGAAGACGTGCAGCGTGTCGTGGACCTACTGCGCGAGCTCGGGTTCGAGATAGACACGATGAATCAGAAGTTCGATGTTACGGGGGGAGTCTTCAACTACCTCTACAACGGGATACAGAGCATCGTCGGCGCCTTCGGCTCGATGGAAGACGCCGCGAAGGACATGCATAAGGCCATTGGGCGCGTCTTCAAGGCGCTTCTCGTGGAGGCGCTCAAGCTGCTCGCCCGCCTCGCTCTAATGGCGATTCTGATGCAAGTGCTCAACCTCAAGAGCGGAAACATGACGGGTTGGGCGGGTGCCGTAAACGCATTCTTCGGCGGCGGCGTGACGAAGGCCCAGCATGGATACAAGGGTTGGGTGAACGAGCCGACCCTGTTCATGGCGGGTGAACACGGACAGCCGGAGTTCGTGAACGTCTCCCCCAAGGGACACTCCTCAGGCAGCGGCGGTAACGTGGTCAACCTCTACGGAGATGTTTACGACGGCGAGGCTTTCATGCGGAAGGTTGAGGAGGCCAACTACACCCTCAGTTTGCGGAGGGGAGGTGAAGCGTAGTGGAGCCTTCATATCTGGTCTCGAAGTTCACGTTTCAGAAGACGGGTGTTGGGACATCTGGCGGCACCGTGGCTTGCGGCTACGAGCAGAACCCGTCCTATCCATACGAGACGGCGAAGTTTGGTGTCCGTGCAATGGGCCGCGCCTACGGCGGGGCTCACTATAGCTACTCCGTGTTCGAGGGCAAGCGTCGGTGGACGCTGCATTGGCAGGATGCTACCGACGATACGGTAGACATCCTCGGCTCCTTCTTCGCGTCAAACGACCCCTTCCTTATGAAGACCTATCATCTCGGACTCGTGTGGTTCGAGGTGCGCTGTGTGACCCCGGACTACTCGCCCATGATGACGTATGTGAACCGTTGGGATTTCACGGTAGAGCTCGAAGAGGTCTAGCCCATGTTCGAGGCGCGACATGGCACAGTAGAGTTCTTGTTCCGGTGGGGCGGTAGAGACACTGGCTGGGGAACGAATATTGTGACGCCCCCGTCCTACAACGCGAAGATGCAGCATTGGAGCGGGCGGTTGTCACAGATGCGGACCAGTGTCGTTCTATCTGACCCCGATGGAGCTATCCGAGGAACGCTGTCCGCGTCCGGCACCACCATAGACGGGGCCGTTGGTATCTTCGGACGTTTGGTCGGAGAGTCGTGGGGGACGCTGTGGAGAGGACAGGGCAAGGGATTCACGTGGGAAGACGGTCTACTGACGTGGCAGCTTGGCGACGGTATGGACGCGCTCCGCGGGGGGCGTTTCGTTTCCAATTACTACGCTTGCCGGGATGAGGACCACGCCGCCCTGTCTGTTGAAAGCGTGGCGGGTTCGTCTGTCTATCTGTCCTCGAGCATCTACACGGAAGACGATACCGCTGTTGTTTACTCCCTGTCGTCAGGAGAGGGTCGCCCCGTCAGGCTGTCTAAGGATGACTCGCTCGTATTCGACCCGAAAGTTGTGCCCGGATATATCACGAACGCATGGGAACACAAGATAAAGGGGTTCGGCATATCCGGTGGGAGCAACTACACGAACAGAATCGACTTCTCTACAGACATGTCACTCGCGGCGATTGCGGTTGGAGACAACATATTCGGTATTGAGCCACAGCGTTTCGTGGGCGACCCGATGACGCTTCTCCGTGCGTTCATGTCCGGTTCGTGTTCGGACGTGGGTTGGGTAGAGAACACCCACTACGAGGTCGAAGACACCGACATCTTCAACCAGACAGAACTTGAGATAGAGGTCAACTCTTCTGGTGAACGAGATGTCAGCGTCCTTTCGTATATAGATGAGGTGTGCAAGGCGGGACTCATCTCTGTCTATCCGGCGCGGTCGCGTGCAATGCAGATAAAGGCATACCGACCCCGGTCTCTTACGGAAGCCTCTGATGGTACGCTTGTCGGCACCACCGACCTAGTTCCATCGCTTTCTTGGGGACTATCAGACGACGACCTCGTTACACATGCGATGGTCTACTACGGATATTCGCCCAACTCGAACTCTCCATACGGGCGCTGGAAAGGGCGCATCGACCTTCAACCGCTTAGCCACTGGCCCCACGCGCCCATCGAAGCTACGCGCACAAGAGAAATCAGAATGAAGGCGGTGAGTAGCCCTGATGTGGCCCGCATTATGGGGCAGCGCATCTTGGCGCGGCATTACCGAAACATGCCGACCCTGAAATGCAATGCTATTCTCACTGCGGCGACGGTTAGCATCGCGGACCAAGAGACCATCGTGTTCCCGCTTGACGGCGTAGATGGAGAACGATTCGAGGTCGTCTCCATTAGAGACGCCTTGTCCGATGGACGCATCAGCCTCGACCTCTTGTCTGCGACGACGCTCTATCAAGGGCAAGGCGCAGGAGCATGGGAAGATTCGGTGTGGTGTGAACACGACGTATCTGGAACATCGACCTTCGGATGGGCTGACGGAACACTAGGCGTGTCGGCGGGAACATGCCAGAAGATAGACGCCGATGAGTACGGCACTGTGTTCAGGTGGTCATAATGGCAGGCACCGTAAATCCTTCGTCGGCAGCGTTCACGGGGACGCAGATGCGCCCCGACCTATTCGAGCCCGTTACGGCAGATTGGGCCGGGAAGGTTGCGGACAACTGTGGTTGGCTCGCTCATAACTGGAGACACACGTTCATCCGGTCGGATGAGCCAGACGAGTTCGTCTGTTACGCTGCCTCGGGATACTCAGTCTTCAATTCGCTCGCGTATTACCCCCAAGGCATAGCAACGGTCTATGTCGGGTTTCATCTATACAGCGATGAAGGGTTCGCGGGAGACGTGACCTTCTCCGCAACCTGTACCATCGGCACGTTCGGTTCTGACTATGGACTCGACGTGGGAACCTTGAACTATTATGCCAGCGCAACGACCTCGGACGACCTACCGTATGGGACCATCATGCGTATCGGGGTGCTCATAGATACATCAGAGACCGATGGGTGCCATGCAATGACCTTTCGTCTCAGGCACTATCGTTCGGGCGACCACGGGGTCATCATCTTCGTGTCCCGGCCCACCGTGTTCGGGGGGTTCTAGGAATGGCCCGCGACATGATATTGGGGACAGCGGCAAGCGTGTGGACGCTCGACGGGATGAAGCCCTCGCCGCACACCGAGGGCATTACTGCGTGGGCACAGAAGATGGCAGACAACGAAGCTCTTCTCGCCTCGAACATGTGCGACACCATAATGAGTATGGGGCTCGAGAGCGGGTTTGCGATTCCAGAGAACAACACGAACCTCTTGGTTACGTCAGCGTTCTGGTACTCAGGTTGGCGCCCCAACCTATGCTTTTCGTGTTGGAGTTGGAGCGATGACATCGGGTTCTCACAGAAGGTCGCGCTCAAGTTGATGATGGGGTCTATCTCTCTTGGCACGTGTCGTTTCGATTGTCCCGACATGAGTTGGGACGCGACGACCGTCCGATGGATGGTCTCGCTCGACCCGGACAAGCTGCCGCGAGGAGAGTACGAGCTCAAACTGTACGGCTCGTCGAACAACAACGAGTGCTTGGTGATGGGCGTATCGGCGGTGTTGCTCCCAGCAGATATGGGGATATAGCCAGATGGCAAAAGACCTTGCGAGAACTACGGGTCGCATTGCTACCCATAACATGTATCTCGAGGAAGGCGAGACCCCTACCGCGGCCTACGCATCCCTGTTGGCTCAGAACACGGGCTTTCTCAGGGGCAACTACCACCAGAACATCCACGGCGTACCGAGCTACTATTACGTTTCCACGGGCGTCAATAGCCCGAATCCCATAATGCTAGACAAGTTCATCTGTGGTGTCTCGGAAATGGCGACGTATGCGCGGTACGCGATTACACTCAAGCCTCTCGGGTATTCGTCCACAGATACTTGCGTGCTTTGGATAAACGTCAAGGACCGAAACTACGCCGGGGGAGCTATTCTCTCTACGAACATAACGAACATCCCTGAGGACGGAACGAGGTGGGTGTGGTGTTACGACCAGACCGATTACGGATACTTCTCGCTCAATGCGGGATGGCCCGTCGCATTCGAGGTCTGGTTGATACAGATTATCAGCGCCCCCGACCCATTCGGGCATCAAACGATTACGGCTAGGAACATGCTGTATTCGGTTTCGGCTGCTCCGTTCGAGCAATTGACATAGAGGGAGGAAGTCATAGTGGCAAACGACGCCACCGCGACTGAGGTGCGGTTACTCCGCGAAGAGACCAAATCCGGGTTCAAGGAAGTGAAGGATAGGCTCGACACGGCGAACGGCAAGCTCGCCGACCACGGGGAACGGCTGGCGACAGTTGAGTCCACGATGGTCACGACGAAAGACTGCGAAACGGCGCGCGGGAGCAAGGCGCGTATCGTGTGGAGTATTGTTGGCCCCGTTATCAGCGGCGCGGTGCTCGTGGCGCTCCTGAACGCGCTGTCGTCGGGAGGATGATAACATGGACGACCGGGAGCTCTTTCTGTGGTACGCGAAGACGTTTCTCGGCAAGTGGTACAAGTGGGGCGGCGACGACCCGAGCGGATTCGACTGCTCTGGATTAGTGCTCGAGTGCTGTCAGGCTATCGGATGGGTGAATGCTAATACCGACCTCACCGCGGACAACATGTGGGTGCGATGGAAGGACTACGCCGTCGTTGACCCCATCCCCGGCTGTCTGGTCTTCTGGCTCAATACGGCGGGCAAGGCTGTCCATGTTGAGATATGTTTGCGTGGACGGACACCCTATGGTCAGGCTCTCGCCATTGGAGCCAAGGGCGGCGGCAGCACGACGCATACAGTGGATGATGCTATCAAGCAGAACGCTTTCATCAAGGTCAGACCCATCCTCGGACGTTCGACGGGCGACCTTCGCTACGTGGATTTCTTAGCGCATACGGAGAACCCATGAGCTTCACAACTCCACTCGAGGTGCGAGCTCTCGACGACGGGAGATGGGAACTCGTCTCGGAGTTCTGCTACTACCGAACGGATGACGAGTCCTGTGAAATCACCGTGCCCAAAGGATTCACAACGGACTTCGCGTCCATCCCGCGTGCGGTGTGGGTCATCTACAAACCCTACGGGAAGACCTACGGCAAGGCCGCGGTCATCCACGACTACCTCTATGCGACACAGAAGCACGACGGACACCCCATCGAACGCAAGTGGGCCGACCAAGTGTTCCTCGAGGCGATGAAGGTCTTGGGGGCCAACTGGTTCCGTCGTACTGCGATGTACCAGAGCGTCAGGTGGTTCGCAGGAGCGGCGTGGGAGGGCCACAAGAAAAGGCTCGAAGAAGAGAACGACTAAATGCCGGGGCTGCTCGACAGCCAGCACCCTCACCCGTCCCCGGCACCAAGAATATGCCTAGCCCGTGGGCGCACCCTGCGTGTTGACCGTCCACGCACCCATCCCCGAGGCTGTACCGCGTCCACGGGCCTATTCGCTCAAGCAGAAAGTCCTTGACGCCCCCTGCGAGAAGGAGGTATCGTATACCTATGGACAAGCAACTCGTCTTCATAGCAGGAAGCAAGGGCAGCGGCTCAAGTCTGCTCGCCAATCTTCTCCTTTCGGGAGAAGGTATGGACGCGGGCGGGCGGCACGGATGGCACGGGGAGAATCTGGACCTGTGCCGTATCTGCGAGGGCTACAGAAAAGCCGTGAAGCTCAGGGACGAGGAGCGCAAGGCCAAACGCATAGAGGAGCTCGAGGCGCAAGCGAGAGAGTTCTACACATACCTCTTCGAGCACCCGTGGATTGTGTTGAAGACGCCGCACCTCTGCTATGCCCTCGGCTTCATGTGGCGCTTGGCACCCGCGGAGTTTACGAAGCACCTGTTGGTTCCGATGAGAACGCCCGCCAACACACGTCAGCGCATGCAGAAGGACGGCAACGGTGATGCTTACAATCTGTTGGGAGACATGTACGGCGCCGTGTTCACGGAGATGGCAAAGCTCGTGGATGCCCGCCCGCTCTTCGTGCAGTACGAGCGCATGATGCAATCACCGAATCTCGTTATTGGAGAGGTGGTAGACCACCTCAAGTACGACCGCGAGGATACGATAGACGTGTCCATCGTGAACGACGGTCTGTGGCGGCATCGTCCGGGGACGGGCGAGTAGAAAGGAGGGGCGCATGCCCATTCATGGTCTGACGGAGAACGTGCGTCTGGTACGCATCGGGCGTTTCAGACTCGGGTTCAAGACAAGGAGGCAGGGGAAGGAGTTCCCACAGGCGGTCCCGTGGTTCATCCCTGACGTGAAGGACGGCGTGGACCTCGACGCGCTCTACGCCGCGCTCGAACCGTACAACCCGCACGTGGAGACATGGGACGTAGACAAGTGGTCTGTGAAGCGCAAGGGTGACAAGATGGTCGGCCCGACCGTCATCCCCGTATCGCTTCCCATCGAAGACTCGTTCCCGTGGGACAACATCTTCCCGCAGTACCTCAAGTGCTACCGTGCGGGCGGTCTCATCTGCAAGGGCGACGGTAGGAACGTGCTGTACCGCGTGGATACGGATGACGGACACGTCTGCTCCGCGGAGGAGCTCGACAACCTCGAGTGCAACCGCGAGAGGTGCCCGAAGTTCACCCCGCCCCCGGAGAGCGGACTGAAACCCCAATGCGCATTCGTGGGGACGTTCCACTTCCTGCTCCGCGGGTATCCGGGGTTCGAGAGCTTCGTGTTCGAGACGAGCTCGCCCAACAGCATCAAGAACATCAACACGTCGCTCCTGATGCTCAAGGGGATGTTCGGTAAGCTGCTCGGACTCCCGGCGCTCCTGACCGTGACGCTCGAGAACTTCGAGGTGCAGGGACAGTCCCGACAGGCGCCCATCGTCACCATGTCTCTCGACCCGAAAGCGGAGCACATCGACCCCGTAGCGACGAAACAGTTCCTCGCTATGAAGGAAGAGCAGGAAGCAGAAGAGCCGCCACAACCCGTGGACTTCTACCCGGACGAGGCGCCGGTAGAGGAGGAACCACCGGCCCGGATGTTCCAGTGCTTTCACCCGGACTGCGACAAGGAGCTCTCAAGCGCAGAGGTAGATGCGTGCGTGGCTCGAGCACAGGACAAGGGCATCATCGTCCCGGTCGAAGCCGACTACTACTGCAAGGAGCACCTGACGGCTCTCATGGAGGCTCAGGGAGAGAGCGATGAGTAAGAAGGAAATCCGCTTCTGGTACGACGGGCCGCGGGTCGGTTGGCCCCTCAAGGTCTACGTACATGTCAGGCGCGGGAAGGACCGAGTAACGGACGAGGAGATACGGCACTTCGAGAAACACTCTCCCGATGGGTTCAATTGGGGGTACCGCGGGCAAGGTCCGGCTGACCTTGCAAGATGCATTCTCATAGACTACTTCGTGCGAATGGAGAACAGGACCACCGCCCAAGCCGTAGAGCGTGCGGAGGACTGCTATCTCGCGTTCAGAGACGAAGTTATCGCCAAGGTGCCCATGTGGGACGACTTCTTGCTTCAAGGTGAAGCAGTATACGAGTGGATTGGGGCTCGGGCTGCGAGCCGGACGGAAGGGGCCGAACCATGTGGAAACATCATTGGGGGTCACGGGTAGGTGGCACGTACCACGAGACACGAACGAGAAGCCGTGCAGAAGCGCACGGCACTCCTGAAATACATCCGGGGCCAAGCACGTATCCGTGGAGACCGTGGGTTCGTGTTCTTGCGCGGCTCCGACCTGTGCGAGCGGTTCGGAATGTCAAGTCACACCTTACTCACGTACCTCGATGCGCTCATGGTAAAGGGTGGGATTGAGAGGTACGAGACGCAACGGGGCGTCGGTATCAAGGTGTGGGTGAAAGGAGAGAACGATGCGTGACTACACGAAGAAGACGCACATCGGCAGAGTGTTCCGGGTGCTCCTGTCAACCATCGACGCCGCGACCCTCGAGTGGAACGGCAAGTGGGTCTGGTACGAGGACTTCTCAAGACGGGACATAGTGAAGCTCAACGCTCGCCTGTACGACCTTCGACGCGACGACGGCCCGAGATTCGGGTTCAGGGTCGTGGACATGGAGGACTACAAGGACAACTGCTCGGGGCATCACCTCGAGGTCGTGGACCGTGTGCGGTTCACCGAGTTCCTGAACAAGGTCTACCGACAGGACGTGGAGCGCGGATTCTCCGAGAGCATATTCCGTATCGACACGTCCTTGTCGCAGGGGAGTCTCCTGTGAAGAAGCTGCAGAGAGTCGTTCTCAACAAGCGCGGTCTCATCCTCTACTTGCTCAAGGCGCTGTGCGTGGTCCTTGCGGGTGTCTTGGTCTCGCTCATCGTCACGAGCAAGGCGTCAGGTGGGGCGCCGCTCTTTCAGGCAGAGGCGGCTCCCGGCGTTCATCTGGTCAGTGAACGCTACATAGAAGCGCACGAGCTCGACTCTCGCAACTGGCCCCGGTTCGTCCGTATGCACGCAGAGGCGGGAGGTATGCGGCTGCGCTCCTACCTCGCGGAACACCCATCGGACAACGTGCTATTGCGTGTGTCTCTGGACACCGGGGCCAGTATCTCGTTCGGGCTGACCGACAGGCTCGTCTTCTACTACGGGGACACCGTAGCTGTCCCTAGCACCGAAATCCTCATGGCCCTCGACGCCGCCGAGTTTGTGGTCCTGTCAAGCAACCGAGAGGGAATCCGGCTCGCGGAGGGCATGGACGCGAATGGGGTGCGCGGTCACATGCTCGTCGCACGATTCCCTCTCGGCTCAATTGCGCCCTCTGGAAGGGGTATCACACGACCGGATTCTGTAGCTCTAGTGAGGGAGGGAGGTGAATCAGATGAGACTCTTGTACGTGGCGACAGGGATGCTGCTCGCATCGCCGCTCGGAGCGATGGCGACGGGCGTCATCAGCGATGAGTGGTACCTGTGGCTCATACGCAAGCTCATCGAGTGGTCAGGCGGTTGGTACGGATAGGCAGCACTCTTGAGGGTGCCCGTGCCCGGGGTCTAGGGTCGAAGCTCAGTGTGGGGATTCCGGGTGTCAGAGGGGGCTTTTCTCTCCTTTCTCCCCCCCATAACGGGCGCCCTCGCTGTCGTAACTGCTCTTCTACTGACATTGTATATAACTACAGTAGTAGTAGTAGGGGCTGTGGATACTGTGGATAACTCCCGTTTTCGGCACCTAAATCAAGGTCTCCCAAGCACTTACCCGGAGTCTTCCCCTGTGGATAACTCTGTGGATAAGTGGGGAGTTATCCACAGTTGTCCACATATCCACATGTCAAACTGTTCCCTGAACAGGTTATCCACACGTTATCCACAGGACTTATCCACCGATTGTGGATAACCAACAGTGAGGGAGGACTCAAGTGTCCACGGAGAAAAAGGTTACGCCGCCCAAGTCCATACTCGAGGGCGTCATGCGCTCGCTCTGCCGCATAGCAGACTTCGAGGCCGCGAAACTGCCGGAGGGATGTGCCAAACGAAACGAGATAGAGGAGGCGCAACGTCGGGTCGAACAGCACCTTGAGAAGTAGCCACTACCGGTGCTCTCTGGAACGGGGTGCTGCCGCTCTGACAGGCTCGCGGATAAGAACCTTCACGATGCGGAGGGAGGTGGTAGGTGACGATTGAGTCAGTCCGATAGTGGGGCGGTTACGCCCCCTTCGGGTCTAACATACTCCGCTCATGCAATGAGCCCCTGTCTGGAAATCCGACAGGGGCTCTTGCTTGATTCTCGAAATCGTTGATACGGGTCGCTATACAGAGGGTGCCGGAGGATTGTACCAACAGGTGTCCCCCACGTCGGACCAGAGGGGCGCGTCGTGCCCCCGGAGCTCCCCGTTCCGGTCCCGAGGGTAGAACCCGAGCGCCCCCCGGGACCGACCGACACGAGCCCGGGATTCGTCCACGGCGTCACACACCGAGAGCCCCAACCCCCACAGGAACAAAAGACCCATGAGCAGGAGCAGGACCAGTGTCCGGTTACTCATCTTCACCCCCGCTTTCGGGTTGACACACGGCGCCCAATCGGAGATGCTGCCGCAACGGGTCGTCTATCGTAGGCACGTCATCCGGGGCGACCGGAATCTCCCGTTTGCGGCACGCATCTACCACACACGCATACATCACGTGCTGTAGCGGGATGTCGCTCCCCGTCTTACGATTCATGTGCGCTTTCACCTCGAGGAGCAGACGGTACGTGGGCGCGGGCCACTCGATGTTGAACCTTGGATTCCTCTGCTTAGACATGCTCACTCTCCAATCCGTAGAGGTTGGTCTCTACGATGACCTTGCGCGGGTTCGCTCGCACGTAGCGCCGCGTCGTCTCGATGCTCGAGTGCCCGAGGGCGGCAGAGATGGCATAGATGTCCTGTCCCCCCTCATGCAAACCCGTAGCATACGTCCGTCTCAGGGTGTGAGGCGTGATGTCCTCGAGTCCGGCATCTTCCGCGAGACGCCGGACCACGCGCCACACACCCGAACCCGTCATCCTCGAGCCCCGGTGCCCGACGAACAGAGGACCGCTACCCATCGCGGCGGCATGCGCCGCCAAGATAGCGAGCCCGTCTACCACGGGAACCTCGCGCTCCCGCTGTCCCTTGCCGCTCCTCACACGCACGGTTGCTCTCTCAACATCAACATCCTCAACATCAAGAGCGGCTACCTCGTGTCTCCTGAGACCACAGCCCGCGAGTGCTATCACGATGGCTTGGTCTCTCTGAGAATAGAACCGTGTCTCTCGTGCGGCGGCGTCGATGAGACGCCTCACGCCGCTACCGTCAGTGACGACGGGCAATCTCCGCGCCACGCTGGGACGGGGCAGAGCCTCAGAAGGGTCGTCTTCCCTGACTCCCATACGCACGGAGAACCCGTAGAAACTTCGCAGAGCGGCGACGACGCGAATCTGACGCGCCGCCGCATATCCGCTGTCAGCCAGAGAACCCACGGCGCGTCCGAGCTCCGCATGTGACGCGCCCAACAGGTCATTCACGCGACCTGAGACGAGACGTAGGTCACAGAGATACGCACGGACCGTGTTCTCGCTCCGTCGCGCTACGGACCGCAAGTCCGTTTCATACTGTGCCAGTGCTGTTGTGGTCGTCATCGTGTCCCCCCTCACCGCGGCTGTTTGCGTTCGCCGCGAGGACAGCTAGAGTGTAGACCAAGGCGAGCACGCCCGTACCGACAGGCGTGTCCATCTGGTACATCCCGAAACACATCACTGCACCGAGGATGCCTAGCGAGATGACCGTCCGTGTGCTCACATCCGTCCCCCTTTCATCTACTGCAATTCTATGTGCTGACGCATAGAGCGTCAAGGGAAATCTCGAGCCGTTGATTCGACCCCCTATACAGGGGAGACCAGTTTCAGAAGCGTTGATACGGGTGTCTATACAGGGGCACCCCCACACACCGACCCCGGTGAGCGGGTATTCGGGAACGCCGTCCCGGGCCTGTGCAGAATGTGAACAGACAGAGGAGTGCCATGCCCCGCCGCTCTCGAGACCCGCGCCCCCCGGATACCCGCGCCCGCCGCGGTCCGAAGGGTGCTCGAGACTTACAGCCCGTGCACCGTGCCGTGCTCCTCGTCGAGTGGTCCCGCAAGGGTGCGAGCACGGAGAGCGTGCTCGCACGGCTCGAGGAGAGCACGGGGCGCAAGGCGTCAAAAGACGCGGCTCTCTACTATCGACGCTGGGAAGCATCTACCATCACCGCCCTCTCTCGGAAACGTATACCCGCGGGCATAGAGCCCTCAGACGCGCTCGAGCTCGTGCGCAAGGTAGAGACCTCTATGCTCACGCCCCGGAACCGGGGCCGATGGCGGCACAAGGGGCAATTGCCGCCGGATTACCGGGAATAGAGTAGGGAGACCCTCTAGCGCCCCTCGAGGGCGCACGCGGCCCCTCACCCGCCTGAGGGTCTCCCTCTCGAGCTTTTACTCGTAGGTCATTCCCCAAACCGCGTGCTCGTGCCTCTCGTGCTCCTCGTAGACTGCTACGTCTTGTCCCCCGAGAACGGAGTATATGTCTCCGTACCGCTCCGCGTCATAACGCCCGAGTAGATACCGAGCTACAATCCGCGTGAGCCACGCCGGGAGAGGCACACCACAGCCCCACGTGCGTTCGGGAATGCGGCGGTTATAGTACCAGCCGCCCTCTTCCGGCCCCCCGTACTCCCGAGTTACGAGGTAGACCGTTACGTATCGGTGCCAGTGTCCGAGCATCTTACTCTCCTCTCTACCACCCATCCACGAGACCGAGACAGTGGTAGCACCACCGGGAGATAGCTCTCTCCACGGTCTCTCCGATGAACCCGTCGAGGGAGAATGAGAACCGTGCTTCCGGGTGCCCCATCGCGGCGAATATCGCGTGTTCGTATGCGGGTGCGTTAGCGTACCGCCGTACCGCCCTCACGAGGAGCGACGGAACAAAGTAGTCCTCTCGGATGTGCGAGAGGATGTGCTCCCGGTCTCTCGAGCTCTCGCCCCACGAGCTCCCGTCCTGTGCTTCGAGAGCACAGAGCCAACAGTCCCCGCCGCTAGGAAGAGGGACATCCCCGGCACGGAGAGCGTCGAGGAAGCGGGAAGCGTACTCTCGGACCTCTCTTCTCAGGTGCCGCGGGTTCTCACCGTCCTGTTCTGGTATCCAGTCCCCCACGGCGGGGTCATAGGTGATTCCGTCATAGAACCGCCAGTGCCCCACGCCCCACTCCCCGCGGTCCTGTGAGATGTAGCCCGCGCCCACCGGGAGATAGCGGTTCATCCGTTCCTTTGTCGTCGAGCTGAGCCATCCCCCCGAATTGAGGACGACACGTCCGTCCGAGTAGAATGTGACGATGCGCGTAGCATGAAAACGGATAGCGAAAGGGTCTCCGTCTATCTCGGGTACCTCGAGATACGTGTTGTGTCCGAGCTTCCTCTTGCGGGTACGTGCGAGCTCCTCACAATCGGTGTAGCTTCTCGGGTTTCTCATCTCTCTCTCCTCTCTCGAGCGCGTCTCTACGCGCAAAGGGTGAACGGGCTCCGGTATGCGAGCGGGACACGGTTGCGTATCCACGCTTTGACTCTCTCCGCGTGCCGCTTCCGGGCGGCTGTGATGTGGTAGTCTATCTCACTCCGCGCTTCCTCGAGCATGTACCCCCACGAGGAGTGTTTATCCGTCCCGCGGGGGTCATAGCCCGCAAAACCCCAGCACGAGCCTATTGTCTCTCCGGCCTCTGTCTCCGCGATGTATCCGTACTGGTCTCTGGTAACGTAGTAACGGAGCTCCGCAAGCTCCGCACGGAGAACCTCGAGCGCCCTCTCTCGAGACCCGCCTATCATCTCACGCTCTATGTCCTCGTCCTCTACGTAGAGAATGCCCGTGTAATGCTCTACATCGTCTGTCTCGGAGAGGCTATAGCCGCCGCTGCCGTAGTCTCTGAGACGGAACAGGATGTAGACCGCGTGCTTCTCGAGAACCTCGAGTGCATCGTCGAGGAGCAGGAACGGCTCTTCTCTCTCCTCGAGACTCCCGGCAAGGTCGAGCACAAAGCTGTCGAGCTCCGAGTCCGAGCGGAGCGCCATGTCTCCCTCACGCGGGCACGCTAGCCCGCTACCCGTATCCGAGACCACGAGCGTCCCGAGATTAGAGGCGTCTCGAGGATGTAGTCCTACCTCGTCTTGCATGATGTAGATGTGTGCTCCTCTGTAGACCTCGTGATGTGCGAGTCCGGGGTCGCTAAGAAGTTGCTTATTCATTGTCCTCTCCTCTCTACTCGGGTGTCTCTGAGAAGGTCCACAAGTCCTCGATGCTTTCGTATGCTCTCTCTATGCACTCTGCTATGACATTGCACGTCTCGTCTGCAAAGCTCTGTGCCTGTGCCGTGTGTTCCTCAGTGAGCTCGTTATCTCGAATCTCTCGAGCTTCGTCTGAGGCTTCCTCGAGCGTTGTGACCCCGGCTTGAATGAGGTCCAGTGCCTTCAGTGCCGCCTTGCGTGCTAGCTCGAGCTCTCGTCTCTGCTCACGTGATAGATTCATCTTCCTCTCCTCTCTGTGCGGGTGCTACAGGTCTCTCTTCCGTGCTACATCGTCGCACTCTACCACGAGCTTGACACCGAGCCGCTCACAGTAGCGGTGCAGACCCTCGTGCCTGTCTTCACGTCCGGGCATGAGCCCCTGTTTCTCGAGCTCTTCTGTAGCGGTCCACAAATACTGGTCTCCGTACCCGTAGCGGAACGGCTCTCGCACCACGAGCTCTCCGTCTACGAACACGGAAACGCTGTGGTACGTCCTGCTGTTTGTCCTCTCATACCACCGCCGCCCGTGAACGTGTATCACTACAGGATGCTCACTCATCTCCCTCTCCTCTCTCTACCTCTACCAGCTTCGCTCCCTCGTCTATCCACGAGACCCGTGCGTACCTGTGCACGCCGTCTCCCGGGTCTACTTCGAACACGGGCTCCCGGGACGGCCCCACGCACAACTCGTGCGAGACCTTCACCACTCGAGCCACGTAGACCTCACCCGCGGGCGTTCTCACTGTGACTGTCTGTCTCCGCGGGCGTCGAGCTTTCCGCGCCTCTTCACTCACCGCTCTCTCCTTTCTCCCATTCATAGGGTTTCCGTCCCTTTGCGGAATAATACGCGCACGCTTTCCGGTCCGGGGCCGCGTCTACATACCACGAGACGCGGAGCCCGGTGTCTCGTGTCTCTTCCGGGGATAGCTTGAATCTCTGACAGCATCCATCGAGCTCGTCTGAGCCCTTACGCGGAAGATACGCGCATCCGGCGCACGTTCTGGTCTCACTCACCGCTCTCTCCTTTCGCTCGAGCTTCGAGGGGCAACCCCCTCAGCGATATTCCCGAATCCCAAAACCGTTGATACGTATCTCTATACAGGGCGGTGCGCACATTAGACCCCCACTGAGCCCCGGCTCAGGAATCCCGGGGTCGGGCTGTGCAGAATGTGAACAGCCATGACTGAGCCTCGATTCAAGCCGAATGGCGCCTCAGTGAGCGCCGCCTCACCACGTCTCGGAGTGGTCCGCTCTGAGTCTCCGCTCACCACGTCTCTCCGCTCCTCTCTGGCTCCTCTCGGGCTCTTCAGGCGAGCTCCTCAGAGCCCGTCTCACGCATGACCGAGCGTGCGTGATGCCATGTGCCCGGGCATGATGCGAGCGTGTCTCTCGTGCGCTCTGTGACGCTCTCAGACGGTCTCTGAGAGCTCCCCTGAGAGATACGAGCTCCATACGTGCCCCGTGTCGCACGTTCTCCGCTTCTCTGGTATCCACACACCACCAGATGCTAAACTCTTCCCTGTGAGCTCGTATGACGCTCTGAGACCGTGCCCGCTCTCGTGCGTGTGTCTCCGGGCACGGTAAAGCCCGCACCACTCGGGCACTATGCCGTCGTGTGATGCGGGCTTTGGACCTTACGTCTTGTGACGAGAGCTCACGTGCTCTCGGTCGTCATTCGCCCTGTGTGCTAGTCGCTCTCTCGCTCTCTCCACGTGTGCAGCGAGCGCATGCCGTTTGCGTATTCGCACACGCTCTCTCCCACGGTGCCACTAGCGAGCGTCTCTGTGCGGAGCCCGCTCGGGCAATGAGTGTTGTCTCTCTGCGTGAGTGTCCATGCGTCACTGCCGTCTGTGCGTCTCCACACGTCGAGATGGAGCTCGCCGCTCTCCGTCTGTGCTATCACTGTCAGTCCGCTCTCTCTCGTGCCAAGACGAGAACAAGACGAGCGAGAGCCTTTCACCACTCCTCGAAACGTAGCCACGAGCTACTCTCCTCTCTCTGCGAGCGTAGCGCACCACGAGACCACAGAGCGCCACTCTGTGAATGCGTCTGCTCTCGTCTCACACTCCACGCTCTCTCTCCATAGCCACTCTGCACCGAGCGCCAGTGACGGTGCGTCTGTGCTCTGTCTCTTCTGGTACGTCTCCACTGTGTGCCACGAGCGCTCGAGTCCACCACTCCCACCAGTGCGCACCGTGTGCTCTACGAGCACCACGACACGCACAGGAGAAGCGCTCTCCGCTCCGGGCTCTATCGTGCAGTAGTCGTGAGTAACCTGCAGATGTGTCGCTACTCGTGCAGGGAGTCCGCTCTCGTCTAGGATGGTGCTCGCTGTCTGTCTGTAGACTCTGGTCTCACTCACTGTCGCTCTCCTCTCTCTACTCGTAGACTCGCATGTGTGTGGGCGCTCTGCCGTCATCGTCGAGAGCTCTCCTGCACACGCTCTCGATATGAGACCAGAACGCTTCGCTCTCTGCTTCGAGATAGCGTGTCGCTGCTTCATCAAGAATGTGTGCATTGCGTGTGTCACTCCACTCGAGCCCGAGCTCTCGTGCTAGGTCTCTGTCTGTTGGGTCTCCGCTCCACTCACCAGAGAGTCCTGCAGGGGACATGCTGTCATAGACTGCTGGGTCTCCGTCTTCTATTCCCTGCAGCGTGATGCGATACCATTCTTCTGGAGTGTTGCCATCATATGCCCACGTAGCAGCAGCGTGCCCGCGGTCCGCTCCGAGTCGCTCCGCTTCGAGGAGCACACTCTCTATCTCTCTCACTGTGAGCCCGCTCTCTGCGTCTGTGTCAGGGAGTGTGCCATTAGCGAGATAGCACAGACAGTCCGTGCACACGTCGAGATGTTCCCACGAGCCACCACTACCGCTCATGCCCGAGACCCACACGTGCACAGCATAGCGAGAGCCACCGAACTCACTGCCGCATGTGTCGCACGAGCTCCACGAGAAGCGCCCCTCATCGAGGAGCTCTCCGTCTGCGTCTCTCGTGGGACAGTCCGCACAGCCGTCGATAGGTCCAACCCACACACGCTCTGCACCGTCGAGACTCTCTGTCACACGTGCTATGAATGCCCGCTGAAAACTAGCGAGCTCTCCGCTCCACGGTCTCTGATTCATCTCTGCTCCGTGCGTCGTCTTCACTGTGTCTCTCCTCTCTCTGCCGCTCTCACTCTCGCTACGTGCTCTCTCCGCTCTCTCACTGCGTCTCGTATCTCCTCTACCACGTGCTCGACAATACAAAACGCTATGCATGCGAGCGAGAGGAGCAACACGCTCCTCATTGCCCACGTCATTATGAATGCTAGAGTGCTCTCGCTCATTTGCTCGCTCTCCTCTCTCTGTCGTGTGTGGTCTACTCGGTCTCGTGGAGCATGCCCGCTCTCACTGCGTGCGCTCTCCACTCCTCGCGGAGTTTCTGCGCAGTCTCACCATATAGAGCACCGAGCTCTCTCTCGGTCTCTGTGAGGCGAGACCAGAGCCAGATGGCACGAGCACGAATGAGAACAGCATCTCCGAGCGTGCCCGCATACTCGGAACTCACGAGACGAGCGGAGAAGTACCCGCTGTCTTTGAATCCGAGCTCTTCTGCTCTCCACGTGTCCACGTAGTAGCAGTGACGTGCGCCGCCACGTGGTCCGCGCCACTCACATCGCACTATCACGACATGCTCCGTGTCCGAGAGCCACCGTGCGCTTCCGTCTCTGAGCGTGAGCGTGTGTCTCTCCTCTCTGCCGTCTGTGCGTGGAACGAGATGCTTGCTCTCTCTGCGATACCAATAGCGCTCGTCCTGTTCTAGCGTCTTCGCTATCACTGCTTTGCGCTCTCTGTCTGTCGTCTGCGTCTGCACTGTCTCTCTCCTCTCTATCGTGTGCTCCACCACACGAGCACGAAAGCCCACACGAGACCACACGCACACACACTCACTACGAGTCTCACTCCATCTATCGCGCTCACTGTCTCTCTCCTCTCTGAGCTCTGTCTCTACCACTGACGACGAAGCGAGTAACCCTCAGGGAACATGTCAGGGAGCTCCGCTTCAATGATGCTGTCATAGTCGACGCTCTGGTCTGGTGCGCAGAAGTCGCTGGCTGGTGTGTCGTCTTCTGCCGGAAGGAACACCACGTCTTCTCGGTCTCCGTTCTCCGTGCTCACGATAATGAGGCGCCACCGCATGTCCAGCTCCTCTCTCTGTCCCTCTCTGGTCTCTGGCTCCGTGCGAGCCACTAGTGACAAAACTAGCAGAGCCCGTGCCAACGGTCAAGCGAAAAGCGTCTCATGCGTGAGAGGCGCTATAAGGAGAGACAGAGCGCCCCGAGAGGAGCCCGAGAGCCCGTGCCACCACGAGAGCCACCACAGCCCGAGAGCCCGGAGACAGACGCTCTCTATACAGGGACAATTGTCGCACATGAGCCACCACAGAGAGCCCGGAGAGTGGGCGCTTTGAGGCGCCGCTCACCGTGGTCGCACGATAACAACCCGTTAGCGTGCGACCGCTCATTATGAGCGCCCATTCACCGTTCCTGAGGCCTAATTCACCCCGGCTGGGGGTTCTTGACAGCCTGAGGCGACCCGCGCCCGTGCTCAAATATACAGGGCCAAAGAGTTCCCTTGACAGGAATCCGCTCTCGGGAGTAAAGTGTGCCCCAATGAAAGGAGGTACCGATGGGACAGGTAAGGGCCGGTCTGATGTTGTGGAGTGATGATGAGCCTCGAGACGTTTCGGGGTACGGCGCGGTCTTCATGCCGTGGACGTTGTACGAGCGCGAGACAGAGTGGTTGGAGCAGTTGCGCATGGACGAAGCTGACACCAAGCTCATCCTGCACGTTCCCGCCTGTTACTCCCGCGACGATTACTCTGGCGGTCCACACGACATTCTCAAGGCAGAGCTTCCTTGGCTTCAGCATCCGGCAGAGGGGGGCGGCGTATTCAACGGGAACGACAGGATATTCGACATGCGTTCCCCGCAGTCCAATCATCATCTTCGGAAGGCGTCACGCGGTTTAGCTAAGTGGTTGAGCTCATTCCCGTTCGCTCCAGACGCTTTGTTTCTCGATTGCACGTGGGACACGATTACGTGGTTGGGTTGTTGGGCACCGGAAGAGCGGTCGGGAGTCGATGCGGAGTGGCGAATGGGGATGGCCTATTTCCTGTCGGCGCTTCGGTTTCAGGTACGTTGGCAGTTTGGTATGGACTGCGACCTGATAGGGAATGGTATGTGTTCACATCGGGCTCTTCATTCGTTGTGTTACGAGGATTTCCCTCGGACGTGGGTAGGCGGTAGTGACCGGGGTTTGCATTCGATGTTGCTGGGTCGTTATGGTGTTTCGTGGCACAACGGGTTCTTTGGGGAGTCGTGTGTATTGTTGCCGAAGAACTCGAGTCCGGGTCTTCCGGGTCAATCGGTATCGGAGGACGATGTAGTGAAGGCGGTTGCTTTCGCTCGTGCGTTCTGTTCTGGTTCCCCGGTAGTGGTGGACAACAGCGGCGTGGTGCTGGACGTGCTGCGGGAGGCTACCGATGACTAGGACGGTGAGTGACGTGATGGGGGAGTGCTATGAGGCGAACGACCCCGGCGGGTATGACCCCGTGTCGTTGGGCGATGCCGTGTCGCTTGCGTGGGATGCGGTTGGACA
>Ga0272441_10001869_pt1 | contig 44047 bp, 45 predicted proteins | sample SSMProp6N_FD_193582 | JGI IMG/M metagenome (GOLD analysis project Ga0272441, IMG submission 193582) | Marine sediment archaeal communities from Little Sippewissett salt marsh, Falmouth, MA, United States - SSM-Prop-6N | ecosystem: Environmental > Aquatic > Marine > Wetlands > Sediment ...
TGTCGGGTCCCCTCCTTTGCATCGTATGCCTCTACTATTCTTTTTCGTAAATCCATTGATATTGTTTTCATGACCATTATTATCGGTCATTACTTTATTGGCTATAGCTTTTTGTGAATTGCTCTAGATATCCTCAACCACCTGCACCTCCTTGGCACGAACCTGCGGCAAGGGCGCCGTTAAATAATATCCGGCCAGAATCGTCCCCGCCACACCGACGAAGGAAGCAAAATAAAACACTTCATTTAGTCCGATAAAATCATGTATGATACCGGAAACCAGCGGCCCGCATCCCAGCCCCAGGCTCATGGACACATTAAAGACAGCCATGGTGGAGCCCATTCCGAACCGTTTCCCCTCACCGATAATAATGGCCGACGCCGCCGGAATACACATGGCGCCAAGGACACCGACCAGCAGGTTAATCACCAGCACCTGCAAAAAGCTGTCGGCAAAGGGAAAAAGCATCACGGCCAGCGAATACGGAATACTGCCGATCAGGATCAGGTTTCTGCGGTTCACCCGGTCGGCCAGCCGGCCGAAGGGATATTGGAAAAAAGACGTGAGCAGAACACTGGATGAGATCACGATACCGATCTGGGAAGGTGTCATATTTATACGGTAACTTGCGTACAGGGGTAGAAAGCTCAGAATCGACGCCCGGGCAAAAGCACTCACAAACCGGTAGCACACCACCCCGCGGATCAGCGGTGAAGAAAGAATCTTACGATAGGACGACGGCGAAACAGCTTCCGGAAGATGTTTGGATTTTGAAGACGGCAGTTGAACCATCACCAGACAAAAAGCGATAAGACAGAGAACCCCCATAGTCATGAAAGCGGTGTCCACACTGAAAAGGTCCATAATCAGTCCGCCGAACAGCGGGCCGATACCAAATCCCAGAAAAAGCGATATGGTAAAGAGTCCCATGTATGAACCCTCCCGTTCCCGCGGAGTGATATCACCGATATAGGCCATGGCAATGGGAACGATCATGGCGGAACAGGCACCCTGAACGACCCTGACACACACCAGGGCAAAAGCGTCCGTCGAATAGATATATCCCAGTGAGGACAACGCATAGATAATAAGACCCGTTGCAATAAAGGTTTTGCGAATCCCGCTTTTGTCGGAATAGCGGCCGATAAAAGGCATCATCACGGACCGCGAGATGGAAAAGCCCGCAAAAATAGCGCCCAGCCACAGACCGGTGGCGCCGATGGTTTTGGCATACAGCGGCAGGATGGGCAGGATAATTCCCAGACCGAGCATAGCCGAAAATATCGAAATGAAAAGAACGAAAAATACCCTGATTCGAAATATTCGGTTCAAACTGTTTCTCTTCCCTGAATACCTGTTTTCAGTTTTTTTCATCAACCCCGGGTTATCTGCAGTCAGCTGTTTTGTTTCTTTGGCGCATCACCTCGAACATGACCACAGCCCCTGCAGTAGCGGCATTCAGGGAATCAAATCCTCCTGCCATGGGAATGGAAAGTAATAAATCGCAGCTCTTTTTCACCCGCGGCCGGATACCTTTTTCCTCGCTGCCCATAACCAGTGCCAGATCCATTGTCAGATCCGCCGCGTATATACTGTCCCGGCTGTCCGCAAAGGTTCCCGCCACCCAGATTCCCGCGCTTTTCAAATAGTCAAGAGCGGCACAGATATTGGTCACCCGGCAAAAGGTCATGTATTCAATCGCCCCGGCCGAAGCCTTGGCCGCAGTACCGTTCAGCCGGGCCGCCCGGTCTTTGGGAAAAATAACCGCCTGGACCCCGCTGCACAGGGCACTTCTAATCAGGGCACCGAAATTTTGCGGGTCCTGAATGGAATCCAGCACCAGGAAAAAAGCCTTTCGGTTTTCTTTCCCGGCCCTGGCCACCAATCGGTCCGGTTCCGTCAGACCGTACGGTTCCGTTTCGGCGACCACTCCCTGGTGATTGTCCGATCCGGCAATTTTCGCAATTTTTTCAGGCCCGTCATAACGAACATCGATGTTTGTTTTGGAAGCCAGTTTCAAAATCGGATCGATGGTCTTTCCGGCCCTGCGGGAAAGAGTGATCCCTTTTACCGCCCGCGGACGTTTTTTCAACGCTTCCAGAACCGGATGGATGCCGTATAGTTTGATGGTCATGAAATAAACCCGGCAAGTTACAGCATTTCACACAATATTTCAGCCCACCTGTTTTTCCATCTGGGGAAGGCGCAATACCATGCTAAACGAACTCGTTATTGATACTTTGTGCCGCGGCCAGCGGATCCCCGGCCTGAGTGATTGGTCGGCCCACAACAATAAAATCAGCGCCGGCGTCTATCGCGGCACGCGGTGTCATGATCCGTTGCTGATCATCCGCCGCCGCAGTCGCCAGCCGGATACCGGGAGTCACAATCACAAACCCTCTTCCACAGACCTCTCTGATCGCACCGATTTCCTGCGGCGATGCAACGACGCCGTCGGCACCGGCCTGTTTCGCCAGAACTGCCAGATCCGTCACCACTTCCGCCACCGGCTTGCGGATGCCCAGCCATTTCAGGTCTTCCGGGCCCTGGCTGGTCAGGACCGTTACCGCAAGAATCAGCGGCTTGGGTACACCGCCTTGCGCCGAAGCCGACCGAATGGCGTCCACCGCGGTTTTCATCATCTTCAGACCGCCGGACGCGTGCAGATTGAACATGAAAACCCCCAGCCGCATTACCTCCAGAGACGCTTTGGCCACAGTGGTCGGAATATCATGAAACTTCAAGTCCAGAAACACCCGCCCGCCTTCGCGGTGCACCATGCGGACCGCCGCCGGACCACACCGGGTAAAAAGCTGTTTTCCGATTTTAAAAGCGGCCACATCATTTTTCAAAAGCCTGACCAGGTATTGCGCTTTATCAAGCGTATCCACATCCAGGGCCGTGATGATCCTGCTCTCAGAAGTCGATACCATTTTTCAAAAGCCTTTCCACCCGGCTGTGATCATGCCGGCACCGCTCAGCCGTTATAATCGATTTCAGTTCCGACACCGCCTGTTCAAAAACATCATTGACAATCACGTAACTGTACCACGACATCCCGTTTATTTCCTCTGCCGCCTGTTTCAGCCGGCGGGCGACATCAGCCTCTTTGTTGGTTCCCCGGTCCACCAGCCGCCGTTTCAATACGGCCATTGACGGTGGCAGAACCAGAACCGTGACCACGTTGGAAAACGCTTCTGCAAGCTGACGTCCCCCCCGTCCATCGATATCGAAAATCAGGTCGATACCGCGGTCAAACTCTCTTTCGATGGTTTCTTTGGCGGTACCGTAACAATTGCCGTAGATCTCCGTCCATTCCGCCATTTTACCATCCCGGACATCCTGGTCAAAGGCTTCGCCGGACACAAAGAAATAGTTCTCCCCGTGTTTTTCACCCGGACGGGGATCACGCGTGGTATGGGATACGGAAAAAGACAGGTTCGGTAGCTGTCGGATCACCTCTTTGCAAAGGCTGGTTTTCCCAGTTCCGGATGGCGCGGACACAACCACCAGGAGTCTTTTTTCTCTTTCTTTTTCAGTCGACGCCGTCATTTCACCGGATCCTCGCTGTTGACCCGAAGCGCAATGGTTTCCGCCTGGACCCCGGAAAGAATCACATGATTGCTGTCGGTCACGACAATGGCTCTGGTTTTGCGCCCCAGCGTCGCGTCCACCAGCCTTCCTGCGGCTTTGGCCTCATCTTTGAGTCGCTTCATCGGTGCGGAGCCCGGCGTCAGGATCGCCACCACCCGAGAAAGCACCACCGAGTTTCCAAAACCGATATTTAACAGCTGCAAGCGCATAAGTCTCTCCGAAATTTATTCATGATAATCCCTTACATCACATTCTGGACCTGTTCGCGGATCTTCTCCTGTTCGTTTTTGAGTGTCACTACCTTCAGGGCAATTTCCGAATCAGACGCCTTGGAACCGATCGTATTGACTTCCCGGTTGATTTCCTGAATTAGAAAATCGAGTTTTTTTCCCACCGGCTCTTCTGTTTCCAGCCAGCGGTTGAACTGCTTGATATGGCTGCGGGCGCGGACGATCTCTTCGGTGATATCGCTTTTATCGGCCAGGATGGCAATTTCCTGCACGATCCTGCTCTCATCAAGCGCCACCGTGTCACAAAGCTCCTGAATCCGCTGTTGCAGCGCGATCTTTTTCGCTTCCAGAACTTCCGGCGCCAGCTTGGCGATTTCATCGATGACCGATGCCACCAGCAGCATTCGGGACTGGATATCCTTTTCAATTTCCCGGCCCTCCGCTGCCTGCATCTGGGCCATGGAGGAAAGCGCCCGGGTCAGCGCAGGTTCCAGAGCTGCCCAGTAGCAATCTTCGTCAAACGCCTCCTTCTTCTCATCAAAGACCAGCTCCTGAAAAGAAAGCAGCATCGACAGATCGATGTCTCCGGGCAGACCGGAAACCGTTTTCGCCTCTTGCAAAAGGGCGCACACATGCGCCGTCATCTCAGGATTCAAGGTAATACGGCCATCACCATCGTCCGCAGCACCCAGCTGCACAGCAACCTCCACCTTCCCTCTGGCGGTAAAGTCGGAAACCCGTTTTCTTATTCTGCCCTCCAGCGGCAGCAGGCACCTCGGGGTTCTTGACTGAACATCCAGGTATCGATAATTCACCGACCGGACCTCAATCGCCGCATTCTGTCCCCCGACAATAACCTCCTCGCGTCCGTATCCTGTCATACTTTTCAACATTTGACCGTCTCTCCCAGAATCTTAAGCTGTTGGTAGTAATCGTTTCTTAAGGTGTTTAACAGGTCTATCATCTGTTTGGACGCATAATCCGGAAACGTCCACGCCAGCGCCCGAAAACTCTTGTTTCGAAAAACCAGCGTCAGATCGGCGTACACCCCGTCGCCCAGATAGGGACGATGGGTAAAACTTTTACAGGAAGCCAGCACAAAATGGCAAAGGGCCATATAACCGGGGTCCACATTCACGCTTCTGCAGACGCCGTCCCTCAGGAACCGGTCTTCCAGGCGGTTGGTATAAAGCTTGATCTGTGGAAGTCTGCCGGGATCGATCAGCTCTTTAAAGCCCACCAGATGGCGAAACAGGCCTTTGCCGAGTTCCTTTTCATAATAATCGGTAAAATCAAAGGGCAGCGCAGCACTGGTATAATCGATATCGCCATACTTTGCCGCCAGCATTTCCCGGGCCTGTTCATAACGCGCCATATTCCCCGTGAGAATACTGATGATGAGCTTGACCGGCTGCGGGGCTTTGGGTTTGCTCACGGCGCTGGAAACCTTTTTTCAAATATGGCTTTTTTCAGCTGATCAATCTTGATCACCGTGGTCCCGACATAGTGGATCACGATCCCTGCTGCCAAATTGGCAATCCGGGCGGCTTCTTCCCAGGTAGCACCGGCTGTTTTTGCCGATACCAGTGTACTGATCACCGTATCACCGGCACCGGTAACATCGTATACCTGCTCGGCCGCCGTCTCGATAAATGTAGTCCCGCCATCCTGATCCAGGAGCATCATGCCCCGCGCACCCAGTTTAACCAGAACGCATTCACTTTCAAGACTGTGCTGAATGTAGCGGGCGGCCGAAAGCGCGCTGTCATCGTCCGTAATTTCCTGCCGGACAAAACCGCTGGCCTCTTTTCGGTTGGGAACCACAATGGTCGCCCCCCTGAAATAACGAAAATTGGTAAACTTGGGATCCACCGCAACCGCTACACCCTTTTTCGCCGCCAGCGGCAGTACCGTTTCCAGAAGTTCTTTGGTGATCACTCCTTTTTCATAGTCGGAAAAGATAATGGCATCCAGATCATCCAGCTGACCGCTGATATAGTCTGACAGTGCCTGCCGGCTTTCTTCGGAAACCGGGCGTTTCTCTTCCCGGTCCAGTCGGATTACCTGCTGATGATGGGCGATAATCCGCGTTTTGACGATGGTGGGCCTGTCCCGGTCCAGAACAAGACCTTCGGCATCGGCACCCATGGCGCGAATCCGTTCACGGGCAAACCGCCCCTCTTCGTCATCGCCGATGACACCGCACAGCAATATTTTCCCGCCGAGGGAGACCAGATTATTGAAAACATTGGCCGCGCCGCCCAGCCGGATATCACGGTCCCGGTTATTGATAAGGTTGACCACCGGAATCGGCGCCTCCGGCGAAATCCGGTCGACCGTTCCTTCCAGATATTCATCCAGAATAACATCACCCACCACCATGATCCGGTTTTCAGAAAACCGGCGGGCAAAAGACTCAAATCTTTGTTTGTCGATCCTGTTCAAGCCTGTCTCCGCAATTTTGTTAATAGGTTACCATTGAATAGACATCCACCCCTTTTACCCTGTCCCTGCCGTTTAAAAAGGCAAGCTCAATCACAAAGGCACATTCCACGATATCCCCGCCCGTATCTTTCACCAGATTGCAGGCCGCGTCCATGGTCCCGCCCGTGGCCAGCAGATCATCGATCAGCAGCACCCGGTCTCCTGCCTTGACCGCATCGACATGCATCTCTATCCGGTCGCTGCCGTACTCCAGTGCATACTCGGCGGAAACTGTCTTGGCCGGAAGCTTTCCCGGCTTGCGGATGGGAACAAACCCCTTGTTTAACCGGCAGGCCAGCGCGGCACCGAAAATAAACCCCCGGGACTCGATTCCCGCAACAAGATCAATCTTTTTCCCGCTGTAGCGGTCGACCAATTCTTCCACCACCCAGGCAAAGCTTTCACCATCCTTCAACAGCGTGGTAATGTCCCGAAACAGAATACCTTGCTTGGGAAAGTCCGGTATATCCCTGATTTTTTCTTTCAAATCCACCCTTACCTCCTTTTTGATTGGTCCACACCGTGCCGGAACATTTTATTTTTTTCAATCCTCAATATGGCGGCGCTCACCGTTTAAGTGCCGCTGCGGATGATAGCGCACCAGCCTTTTTCAGTGCAGAGATACAATACGATGAAAACAAGCTACAGCAGGGCGGTCTTCACTGCTTCTTTACAGGTACACGTGACAAAATCGATTTTCTGAACCGCTGCTTTAAGAATGTTTTGGACCTTGATCGCGTTCTCCTGCATGGTTTTCTGAATCATCTCCCAGGAAACACTTTCCCCGGTTTCCCGCCAGCAGTCATAGTCCGTACTCATGGCAATGGTGGCATAGCAAATACCGGCCTCTCTGGCCAGAACCACTTCAGGCACGGTGCTCATGTTGATGATATCGGCGCCCCACTGCCGGAACATTCGGCTTTCCGCCCGGGTCGAAAAACGGGGACCTTCAATGGTAATGACCGTCCCTTTTTCATGATACGGGTAACCGACCCCCCCGGCGGTCCCGGCCAGAACGGCCCGCAGCCGGCTGCAAAAAGGTTCCGCCATGGGAATATGACAAACCGCCTGTCCCTCATAAAAGGTCGATTTCCTTTTGGTTGTCCGGTCGATAAACTGGTCGGGAAAAACCAGATGACCGGGGGCAATTTCTTCACGGAGCGATCCCACCGCCGTAATGGCAAAAATATGGGTCACCCCCTGTTCTTTCATGGCCCAGATATTTGCCCGAAAATTGACCAGCGAGGGCTGAATACTGTGATTTTCACCGTGCCGGGGCATGGTCACCACCTCAATACTCCCGATTTTCCCCAGTGTCAGCTCGGCCGAGGGAGATCCGTAAGGGGTATGCACTTTGATCTTGCGGATATCGCTGAGAATATTCGGGTTGCCCACACCCGTACCGCCGATAATTCCTATCTTCATAAGAAAAATCCCCTTTATACACACTTCCGTTGGTCAACCAGTCTGGAAAGAATAACAAAAGGCGGGTAAAGGAGCAAGAACAATATTGGAGCAATAAAAGAGAGGGAACACCCGAATACAAAGCAAAAAACCGTCTTCATTCCGGAATTTGAACCGCCATTCCGACAGACCGGAGTGGATCCCTCTTTACCGGCAAATCAGAATAGTGAAACATTGCCTTTTCGTTTAATGGAGAACCTTTTTTTCTTCTGATTTCAGATGTTTAATTATGGTCACCCGGTTTCCCCGGTCACTGAACGAAACCTCATCCATCAGATAATTGACGATAAAAAGCCCCCGCTTGGCAGGAAGCGTTTTGTCCTGATCGGCAAGCTCGGAGAAAACTTCTTTATAGTCAAAACCCCGGCCTTCATCCTCAACACTCAAACGCATCGTTTGCTGTTCAAAAACAAGGGTTACCCTCACTTTCTTCGACTCGTCCATCTCATTGCCGTGAAGAATAGCATTGTTTAAAAGCTCATCAATACAGAGGGATATGTTCGCCAGCAGCGTCTCGTTTTCGATGCCGCGCCACTGGCATTCGCGGACGATATACAGCGCTGCCGAAGGCAGCAGATGGCTGTAGCCGGGGAGTTCTATTTCCGTGGTATTTCGAATGCCCTCGGTCAGCCGGTGGGTCCCCAGGGAAAATTCCCGCAGCCGCAGTCCTCTTTTTATCACGCTCTCAATCTCTTTGACGGTAAAAGGCTTGGTAATAAAGTTGAAGGCCCCGCGACTCAGGGCCGCCACCACATTTTTACCCTCGGTAAAACCGGAGATCACGGCCACCGGGACATTGGCATTCAGCTGGCGGGCCTCCTGAATAAATTCCAGCCCGTCCATATGGGGCATCATCAGGTCGGTAATAATCAGGTCGATTTTTCGGCTTTTCAGGCACGCCATGGCTTCCACGCCGTCGGTCGCCGGAACCGGTGTCAGCCGCAGCTCTTGAAGAATTTCTGAAAGTGTCTTTAATATTTCCCTGTCGTCATCAACGATCAGAACACAAACCTCTTTCATAAATGCCTCCGCTGGTATTGAAATTGCTGAATTAATTACCACCATGCAATATTCGGCATCACAGAGTCAAGCAAATTATCCCCTGCCACCACACCATTAAGTTTATCCCGATGTACGCGGCTGAAAACCAAAAAAGAATTGACAAAAAACCCAAACTTACCTATATTTATCTATTCAGGTGAAACCCCTGAAAATGCGATTATAGGGTTCTTTTCACCAGTAGCTCAGTCGGTAGAGTCCCGCCACGGCGGGATTAACCAGCTTGTTATTGGGTTCGTCCTCTCTGAGGACACTTGTTCTTTTGATATTTTTTGCTCCCCAGTAGCTCAGTCGGTAGAGTCCCGCCACGGCGGGATTAACCAGCTTGTTATTGGGTTCGTCCTCTCTGAGGACACTTGTTCTTTTGATATTTTTTGCTCCCCAGTAGCTCAGTCGGTAGAGCAGCTGGCTGTTAACCAGCTTGTCCGTGGTTCGAGTCCGCGCTGGGGAGCCAGATAATAAAAGCCCCTTCTAATTTCGGAGGGGCTTTCTCATTATTACTCAACTATGCAATACTCCGTTTACATCCTTCAAAGCCAATCAACCGGCCGTTACTACTGCGGTCACACCTCTGACCTTAAACGCCGCCTGGCTGAGCACAACGATCAAAACTATCTCGGCTCCAAAACCACCAAACGGTTTCAGGGCCCCTGGGATTTGCGATGGTCACATCAGCTTTCCAGCAGAGCTGAAGCCATGGCCCTGGAAAAACAAATAAAAAATCGAGGCATCAAACGTCATCTGGAAAAGGTTCAGTCGGTATAGTCCCGCTATAGCGGGATTAACCAGCTTGTCCGTGGTTCGAGTCCGCGCTGGGGAGCCAGCTAAAGAAATTAGGATTGGTTATTAAAAAGGAAAAAATAAAAGTGGCTTTGAATATATTAAGATTATTTCTGGTATCATAAATAATCTAGCACGCGCGCATACTCCTTCCAGTGAGAGTCATAGTAGCCTCTAGCCGTATTTCCTAAAGCAAGGTAAGGGTTTTCCGTCTTAAACGACCCAGTTGAATGCCTAGGCAACTCCTTTTTGAAAGCAGGCGACGCAGCTTTGAGAGAATGTAAAAAAGACGGTCGGTCAGAGAGACGGAGAAAATTGGCTATACTAGAGAAGTAAGATTCCTCGGTCGTTGTAAAGATATCTTCACAGCGGACCCGCAAGAACCTCGGATTATCTATATATTTAAGCAGTGATACCTGCTTTTTGTACAAGTAGTCAAACTGCTTCATTATGACTATCTGCTGCTCATCGAGACTGGTTGCTTCCCTTAGGGCCTGTGTTAGCGTTTTATTGCCAAGAATAGGGTTAGGTTTTTTAACAGCCCACTGCTCACCGCCTCGCAAGTGATATTTTGCGGCGCTAAGTATGAAGCTAGCCGGGTTTCTTGTAAAGATTAAAAACCTCGCTGATTTAATATCTGAAAGACCATTATTTTCGATCGTTTCATCGCTAAAATTACGGCACCTGAGATTCACGATAGTTTCGCTTTTATCGTGCTCGATAATTTTGTAGGCCTCACTTGGTAATACGCTATTTATGAATGGTGTCTCGGTATAGACGCGGTGCACATTTCGTATGTAACTGTTTCCGCACTTATGAAACAACAAAAAACAGTTAATCATCTAATTCTCCACGTTTATCTTTGGCCAATTCCACATTACAATACATCTTTTATTTTGCCTTACTCAAATTATCATTGCAACGACTATGTTTCAATATTACTTCTGGTATCATTAACAAATTAAAGGTCTTCAAAAGTCAACGGGTGATAAGACTGTGAACTTTTACATGTAACTGATTACTCAATATAAGCACTAGTAATATAAATAACAAGGAAATTCAATAAATTTCTAAGACAGCCATATCATAACTATACCCTTCCTCCCAGTGCCCACATTTTTCTTTTTCAGGGAGCCAGAAAATAAAAAGACCCGTTCCGTTTTCAGGAATGGGTCTTTTTCCTTGACCAACATTTGCAGATCTGCTTCTTGGGTAATCCCCCCGGAAAGAAAATTTTTATGGACGGCAGAACCAAACCGCCGCCGGCATCAGCCGTTATATTTAAGCCGGCTGCAACGGGTCCTGACGGAAAGAAAGGTCACTCATCCGAAAGCTTGTTCTTATCCGTTAGCGCTTTCTTTTTTGAAAATGCCTTGTTGAGCTTTCTCACCTGTAACGATTTAGTTATCAGCTTGGGCAACATGAGAAAAGAGACAATGGCCGCACCGAGAACCGCAGAACATAAAAGAAAAGCCGTAAAAGACATTGAAATTTTCCAGAAAAGAAACTCTACAGCCAGAGATTGAGGGTTCTGCATGCTGATAATGACCAATATCAGGAGAAGCACAAAACTGATAAATACGGTCACTTTTTTTCCTTTTCTTCTTCTTTTCTGAGATTTTTTTCCACTTTTGTTAGAATTTCAAGCGTCTTTTTTCGAATGTCTTCTCCTCCGCCGGCTTTCTGGTAAGCCAGCACAGCAATGACCAGTGCAATAATGCCAATACAGAGATTTAAAATATTCATATTATACTCCTTTCAAAAAATAAAGAATAAATGACCCGTAAAATATAAAACTTTTAATAATTGTTATTTAGTACATTTTGTCAGGATTTCAATATGTTCAATTATAATATCCGTCTCATAAAAACCTCACCCTCTTCTCCCGGCACCCGGATGGGTCCATAAGGGAGCTTTCATACAATAAAGGCCTCCGGATAGTAAAAATCCTTCCCCCGAAGGAGACAATAATACAGTTAGTTGACCTCTGGAAGCACATCTTGTTCAAAATGAGCAAGTGCCAGTTTTGCCAGAGCATCCGCGATTTTCTGCTTTGGGACTACAGCCTTCACGATATTTTGAATCTGGGATCGGGAGTATTCAGCCTCCGGAGTAGCTGGGTGCTCCGCTATAAGACGTCCATAAAGAACAAAAGCCTGATGCATGTCCTTCGTCGTATAGTGTGCGTCATAAGCCGTCGCGTACTGTCGGCCTGCTTCTGTAACTTTTGTTGTGTTTTTCATGTTTATTCCTCCAATTTTACAGCGAGCATGCGCTCACTATCGCTTGGGTGTAAAGTCACCCCTTCAACAAAATACTGTTTAATTCTCCGGGCAGCCTTGGATCAGGCGAAAAGAACCTGCGGCAGCCTGTAAATTTTTTCGTAAAAACCGAAATGTAATTTCTTCTGATTTTTGCCATAGTTTCTTCCTGCTAAGAATTCGCCACAGCCGGTGCCGGTTATCTTTGAGTTTCATGACAAGTCTCAAAATAAATTAATGAATATATTTTTCGCATATCCTGCGGTAGTGATAGCCGTAGATAGCAAAAGTAACCGCCAGAGGCAGCAACCTGGGCTTACGGATCATCGTCCAAAACAGCAGATGCCAGTACAGAAAGCGTTCTTTGCCCAAAACACCAAGACGGATACCGGAACGTACGAAAGCAAAAAGACGCTGCCAATTCAGCGGCAGAGTAAACTCGGGCGCACTGATTTCCGTTAAAAATTTTCTGGCCCGCCGGTAAAAATTGCCCGGCGCATAAATTTGTTTCATAAGCGACCGGTAACCCTCGGCAAGCCGGTTCCGGCCCATACGGGGAATAATATTGGTCGTTCCGTCGACATTATCACCGGAAAAAGCGCTGACAACCCGGTGCTCACGCTGTAGTCGATCAAAAAGACGTGTTCCCGGGGGGGCCTGCAGCATACCGACCATGGCAGTCACGATACCGCTTTGCTGAATAAAATCAACCTGGCGCTGGAAAATGGACGGCGTATCGCTGTCAAAACCGACGATAAAACCGCCCATCACCTGCAAACCGGTGCGATGAATATTTTTAATGCTTTGAAGAAGATCCCGGTTTCGGTTTTGAGCTTTATGACATTCCAAAAGACAGGTATCATCCGGCGACTCGATGCCGATGAACACGGAATCGAAACCGGCCTTAACCATCATATCCATAAGTTTCGGATCATCGGCCAGGTTGATAGAGGCTTCCGTAAAGAATACACATCCCTTTTTTTCCTGGCGCCACTTTATCAGCGCGGGCAAAAGCTGTTTTTTAAGATAGTGCCTGTTTGCGATAAAATTGTCGTCAACAAAAAAAATACCGCTGCGCCAACCGGAAGCATAAATACGATCCAGCTCAGCAATGACCTGCTGCGGTGTTTTCAGGCGCGGCCGGTGGCCGAACAAAGTAGTCACATTACAGAATTCGCAGTTAAAGGGGCAACCGCGGGAAAACTGAACGCTCATGGATGCATATCGTTTCATGCGCACCAGATTCCACGCAGGTGCAGGGGTGGCATGAAGGTCACAGAAACCGGAAGCGCGGTAACGTTTTTTCGGTCGCCCGTTTTGAAGGTCCTTCAGAAAAGCGGGAAGAGTCAATTCGGCTTCATCCAGCACGAGGTGATCAACACCTCCGAAGGCATCAGGCTCAGCGGTAAAAAGCGGCCCGCCGGCAACAACGCGAAGCCCCGAGGCTTTGCAGCGGGCGATAAGCTGTTCGGCTGAATTTCGCTGAATGGCCATCCCCCCGACAAAAGCCAAATCAGCCCAGGCAAGGTCTTTATCCTTGAGACGCTCCACGTTCAGGTCTACCAGGCGCTTTCCCCAGGCTACGGGCAGCAGGGCGGCAACTGTCAGCAGACCCAGCGGGGGGAACGCAGACTTCTTGCCGATAAAACTCAACGCGTATGAGAAAGACCAGAACGTATCCGGTATTTTTGGGTATATCAGTAAAATGTTCATTTCATCGACCTCCTTTGCCTATTATAAATGAAACGCGCAAAACCATTCCGTCGGCAATAGATCAGGGCACAATTCCTTCCGGTATTGGCAAACTTTCCGTCGCATCATTTCTTTGATCAATTTCATCCAGCACTATTTGCACTTTCCTGCGTATCGCAATTGTACAGAACGAGATGACGACAAATGTCAATGCCAGACAGAAGCTGGTAATTACCAGGCCGACTTTTACAAGGATGAGTATGAGCAATAATGAAACGACAGTGGAATAGATCCTTTTGATCGGTTTCGGCCTTCTCCAGAGGTACATTGCAGAGTGCCCCAGCAGAACCGTGCGGTCATGCGACGCAAGCGTCTTGAAGCAAATCCTGAGTATAATGACGGTTGGGATTGCAAAATACAAACCCCAGGCTGTCCACCCGGCAAAATATTTAATTGCAGCAAGTTCCGGAGCGCCGGTAACGGCAATAAAAGTAATAATGAACATCGGTATCAGCAACAGGAGAGCGTTTGTATATTCCCGCTGATACTTATATTCCCCCACAAGCCAGACTTTTCTAATCTCTTCCTTGGCCTTTGCTGATACATGCAGAGAGTTCAGGAGATTCTTTTCTTTTTTGGATAGTTCTTTCATAATACGTTACTTTCGTTATATTGTTTCGTCTTCTGTATTGTCCTTTTCCAGCATCCCCATAAACGGTCTGACAAGATCTATGGGGAGAGGAAACAATGTCGTCGAATTCTTTTCAACAGCGATCTCGGTCAGGGTCTGCAAATACCTGAGCTGCAGCGACACCGGGTTTGACATTATCTGAGCCGCTTCTGAAAGCTTTTCCGCCGCCTGTGCTTCACCTTCCGCATGGATGATCTTTGCCCGGCGCTCTCGCTCAGCCTCAGCCTGCTTGGCCATGGCCCGCTTCATTTCATCGGGTAGATCAATGTGCTTCAGCTCCACATTGGCAACCTTTATGCCCCAGGGGTCCGTCTGCCGGTCAAGGATCTCCTGACACTTTATATTCAGCTTTTCTCTTTCCGCCAGCAGTTCATCAAGGTCGGCTCCGCCGCAGATACTTCTCAGCGTCGTTTGCGCCAGCTGTGATGTTGCATATAAAAAATCTTCGACCTCAATAATAGCCTTATCAGGTGCAACAACCCTGAAGTAGAGAACCGCATTGACCTTCACCGAGACATTGTCCCGGGTGATGACGTCCTGGGCCGGAACATCCAGAACAATAAGCCTCAGGCTTACCTTTCGCATCTTGTCAACAACCGGTATCAATAAAATCAGGCCCGGTCCCTTGCCGCCGACAAGCCTCCCCAGCCTGAAAATAACGCCCCGCTCATATTCATTTAATATTTTTATTGCTGTTGAAAGAAACAAAACAGTCAGCACTACGACGACAACTATCGGAACAGTCATGAGTCTACTCCTTTGTTTATTTTGACGCCTTGATAAAGATTTCCCTAAATAATAAAATGCTTTCCGGACATAATAACGCTCTGGTTCCAGACATTTATTAATATACACTTCTGTCAGCCCCATAACCGGGACGTTTTATTTAAACGGCTCTTTGATAATATCCTTTGCGCCTTTGATAGAGTCTTTCAATACGTTTCTTACTGCTTTAGAAGCATCGGAGCCGATTTCATCGGCAGCCTCTATGGCCCCGGTTACGACCTGTTTTGTGACCTCGCCCACGTCCGCGCCGACATCCCCTGCAGCCTTTATGGCTTCCTGGGTTGCGGTAACTGCTGTTTTGCCCACATCCGCGCCGACCTCGGAGGCGCCCTTCACGACACCTTTAACGGTTGACTTCAGGGTCAGCAGTATGTCTTCGCTGACTTCTCCTGCAGCACTCACGGCGCCCTTGATAATATCGGCTACCCCCTTTTCAAGGGCTTGGGCAACCTGTGAGACACCGTCAACTGTTGTCAGCAGCACGTCACGGGTGGCTTCCACGATTGCTCCTGCGGTATCTCCGGTGGTTTTGACGGCACCGATAAATGCTTTTTTTGTTGTTCTGCCGATGGCGTTTAATGAATATTCTTTCATGGTGATTCCCTTTCTTTGTTGTTTTTAATAATCATTCATGCCCTCACGATACATGGGCCGCGATTTTTTCTTCTTCAGCTTCTCCGCAACCATGGCTTCCGTGGTAATGAACAGCGAAGCCACGCTTGCGGCATTTTTCAAGGCACAGCGGACAACCTTCTGCACCTGATACGGCTCTACAGACTTCCGGGCAGCAGGAGCTTTCGCAAAGCCAGCTTTTTCATAATGCTGTCTTTGTGACCTTGCACTTTACCAAGACTTATCTTCAGCTTGTCTGCAATGTCCTCATTACTCATCCCTGTTCCCACAAGTTCGATAATTTTACGCTCACGCCCGGTTATCCTTGTCTCCGTCTCATCCAAACGCACTGTGCCGCTTTGTGCGGCATTTTTGACAATCATGAAAAAGAGCGAATCGGAAATCTGGTCCGGCAGAACCCGTGTTCCGCCGGCCACTGCCCGGATCACATCGAGAAACTCCTCAGCAGTTGCGTCCCTGTCGATAAATCCGCCAGCCCCGGCATTCACATATTCGTCTATTTCCCCCTTTAGTGAAAAGACATCCGTCACGACTATTACGGGTCCCGAGAGTCCACGGCTAAGTTTTTTAATCAGGTAAAAGCTGTTTTGATTGTGCAAACTCACATCCAGCAGGACAACTGCGCCCCGGCGTTCAGAAAGCGAAACTTCGGCATTCTCAAAGTCGGCCTCCACTTTTATTACTTTAATATCGGGCTGTTCGTTCAGCAGGATTTCAATGCCATCTCGCAAAAACGGATTATCTTCTATAATCAGCACTCTGATTTCTTTCACTGCCTCACCTCAGCACAGCCCCCATGCCCGGTTCCATAATGTTGTCGTCTTCAGTTTTTCTTTTGATCACGGCAGTCACCGCTCATAAGTCCTGCATCCTGAAAAAATTTTACAAATGAACCAATCATGAAAAGGACCAGGAACAGCAGCATGAACCACGGATGTGTTCCCAGACGGTGGTCAATAGAGCTGCCCAGAAAATACCCCAGAAAGATAGCGGCCCCCATCATCAGGCCAAAACTTCCAATACGTGATACCTCCCGGATCGCGCTAAGTTTACCCCGGTCTTTTATCATGGTTGTAATGTTCTGCTTGGCAATGATTTTTTTCACTGTTTGCGCTCTTTTTAATATTTATCCGACCCTTAAGACAAATGCTTAGCCATCAGCAGAAATTTGCTTTCGCCTCAAGGCCTCGCCCTCAGGCAATGTTCTGCTTAACAGTATAGGGGAAGTTTTTTGAGAATGTAATCATCCAGAGGAGTGAAAAAGGAGTTAACCCTTTAGAGGGGGATAAAAGAGTGGGGCGGTGAACCAGGGCCTTATCAAATGATGATTATCGGGATTAAATTATTAGGTTGTCTAACGCATACATTTGATTAATTCAGTTACCTCGACAGTTGCAATCCCGGACATAATATCCGACATGGCATAGGGAATAACCAGTTCATTATTGTGGATAAGTGCACCGCAGGTATAAACCACATTGGGAACATATCCCTCGCGCTCCTCTTCGTGGGGGACCAACAGCGGCTCGTCCAGGCGCGCGATGATTTTAGCCGGATTCTCAAGGTCGAGCAGCAGCGCACCGATACAATACTGGCGTATGGGTCCGACACCGTGGGTCAGCACGATCCAGCCTTCACTGGTTTCCAGGGGTGAGCCGCAGTTGCCGATTTGAATGAATTCCCATGGCAGTTCAGGTTCCTGAATGATTTTGGACTCCTGCCAGAAATGGATATTGTCCGAGAACATGATGTGATTGTTCTCACCGTCCTGGCGCGAAAGCATGACGTAGCGACCGTTAACCTTACGGGGAAAAAGAGCCATGCCCTTGTTTTGGACCGCTTTGCCGTTGAGCGTGATCACCTTGAATTTGACAAAATCCTTTGTTTCAATCAACTGCGGCAGGATGGTAAAGCCGTTATAGGCCGTATAGGTGGCATAATAGGTAACCTCTCCATCATCATCAAAAAACTGTACGAAGCGGGCGTCTTCAATGCCGCTGCTCTCGTTTTCCGAAACGGGAAAGATCACCCGTTCGGATATGCGATGGTCAGGGCTGAAACTCATCTCATAGTTTGAATTGGCAAGCCAGTTCATAATCTCGAAAGTTTCATTTTGGCGGGCCTCGGAAAATACGGGGGTTTCGTAAAGAGCCCCGATTTTTTCTTTCAGTTCGTTATAGGTGAAATCCTGGGGGAGTTGGTCAATAACATGTGCGGTCACTTCATTGCAGGCATCCATTTCATTGAGCTTCAACTGGAACAGATGGCGGTCATAAACCGAATACAAATGGACATCCGGGGTTTCGACATAATCGCTGACCGGGTCAAAGAGAAATGTGTTGTCCCGGTCAAGAACGCCGCTGCGAAATACAATCGAAGAAACATGGCCTTCGCCGGTCGCGCGCAGGCTCATGATAAAGCGCAGGCTCTCTTTTTCCAACCGGCTCTGATCAGGGTGGGGAACGATGGAAGGGTTAAAAAGGGCGGCCGATTCAATAGAATATTCCATGGTAAAATAGGCGCCGATGAGAGTCTTTTGGGTCGCGTTGAGCACCGCATCTCGAGGAATATCCTCTTCTACCGCATGAAAATGATTGCCAAAGATACTCGTGATGTTTTTGTGCCTCTCGGAAAAATCAAGCATGATTTGTTTAAGAAGATTTCCGGCTGTTGCGTCGGGCAAGCCGATGATGCGATCAATGATCTTTCTTCTGCGGTGCCCGCCGTCTGGAATATGGAGACGCGTTATTACGCGGGAAGTGTCGCCAATGATCTTCTTCTTTTTTCTTTTAACTTTTGGTTTCATGTTTTTCAAGTCGTCCTTTTGGTACACAAAACAGATTGTTGCTGTACTAAAAACTACTGGGGCGGCCGGGGCCTGCTGAGGCACAGCTCCACAAGGTCGTCAATATGTGCCGTGCCGGCACACATCACCGTATCCGCCCCGCCCCAGTATATTTTTACCATGCCGTCCTCTTCTGGAACCGCACCGCAGCTGAAAACAACATTGGGGACGTACCCGCTCACCTCCCAGGGGTCCTCCGGCTGCAGAATCCACTCGTCGGAAATGCCGGCCAGACGGGAGGGGTCCTCCAGATCATGAAGAGCTGCCCCCAGGCGATAGACCGCACCAGCCATGGTTTCAAAAGCGCCATGGTAGATGGAAAGCCAGCCCTTTTTAGTTTTGAACGGCGGGGCCCCGGGGCCGATTTTCATTTCATCCCAGTGGTATTGAACCGGTTTCATTATTACTTTGGAGTCCCCCCAGTGAACCAGGTCCGGAGAATAGGAAATCCAGATCGACCAGGGAGAAATCTCAGAATGGGGCCGGTCCAAACGCGCGTATCTGCCCTTGATTTTTTCAGGGAAAATAACCACATTGCGCAGATCGGCCTGGGTAATCAGCGCGACGCGTTCAATACTTTCAAAATCCTTTGTCCGGGCAAGCGCAATCCGAACCCCATGACGGGAGTATGCGCTGTAGGTGAGAAGATATTCACCCTCCACGGGGTTTATCCGCAGGTCCTCTACCCCGTACTCTTCCTCTGCGGTAAAAACATTACCTGTTGCCGGCACAAGAAATGGCTCAGGGTGAACCGTGAAAGAAAAGCCGTCTTTGCTGTCGGCCCGGCCGATAATGGAGCGCCCGTTGTTCAGATGAGATCTGAAAAGCATGATGTAGCGGCCATTGTGCTTAACGACCCCGGCATTATGGACGGTTGCAACAGCATAAGGTACATCAGCCCTGGTAAGAATGGGATTTTGGGGGTATCTTTTAACGATGTGTGCAGTTGTAAACATAGGCTGTCCGGCAGCATTATTAATATGGATAATGATTGTTTTCAGCCTGTAATTTCCTCAAATTCAAGACTCGGGAAACCGTCTTTTTCCCTGGAACCCGGCAGTCCGGTCGGATTAAACGAGCGGTAACCTTTTAAGCCCGGCCGTCGTCATCCTCAAGGTGTTCGATATCGTCCTCACCAAATTTGAAAGAGCCCTCATCTTGCAAGCACCCGATAAAAGCATCAAGGCCGATGGCCCGCAACTTTTGTTGTTTCAAGGATCTGTTCATAAACAGCCAGATATTTCTCCACCATGCGGTCAACCGAAAATTTGTCTTCCACGGTTTTCCGGCAGCAGGCCCGGTCAATTTCTTGAATCCGGCTGACTGCATTGATTGCTTCGTCAAAACCGGCAACCAGAAAACCGTTTTCCCCGTCCCGGATAATCTCGGGCATGCTGCCGCGGTTGATGGCAATCACCGGGGTGCCGCAGGCCATCGATTCAATAACGGAGAGACCAAAGGGTTCATTGAAATTTATGGGATGCAGCAGTACGCATGCTTTCCCCATCAGACTGTTGCGCTTTACCGGATCAGCGCTGCCGACGTACACAACCCGGTCATTGTCAATAAATGGCTCAACATGCTGCTTGAAATAATGTTCATCCTGGATAATGCCGGCCATAATGAGTTTTTTATTGCATGCGCTTGCAATCTCGATGGCCTCCTTTGCCCCCTTGTCATGGTGTAGGCGGCCAAAAAACAGCAGATAGTCGTCCGGCTCAGGCCGGAAAGCAAACTGATTTATATCAATACCGTGATGAATGGTCTTTATATAGTCAAGATCCTGCGAGCGGTCGGCATCGCTGATGGAAACATAAAAAACCTTCCTGTTGTACTTTCTGTAAATCGGCAGGATTCCGGGCGATGAAAAGCCGTGGATGGTTGTTATGATCGGTGTGCTGACAAGGCCCGTATAGGTCAGGGGAAGAAAGTCAAAATTGTTATGAATAATGTCAAACGCTTCGGCATGCTCGAAGATCTCCGAAATATGCAGGCCCTCCCATACTTTCGGCACAATGGCGGGGTCTTCTTCATAACCATGCGCACACACTGCATGCAGCCTGGCGCGTGTCCGGGAATCAGCGGTTGCAAAAAGAGTTACATCATGGCCACGCGATACCAGTCCTTCCGTCAGGAGGGACACCACGTTTTCCCAGGGACCGTAGTGCCGTGGCGGCGTGCGCCAGGCAATCGGGGAAAGCATCCCGATACGCATCGTTTATCCTTTTATTTCACCGGATGGTTGTGATGACTGTTTTATAACTTCATCAGCATACAGTTTTTGCAGTGTCATCAGCGAAAGAAGCCAGGCAAGCGTTGACTCGGCACCTTCATTCTGGTTGATGCCGTCCGCCATCAGCCCGTCGCGGCAGCCGCCGGTCTTGGGATCATAGAGGGGCATGTTCAGGTCGTTGTGCCCCAGAAACCAGTTAAAGCACATGACCGCCCCGTCGATCCAGCTTTTGTCCCGGGTGATATTGAACGCTTCGACACAGGTCTCGATCATGGCATTGGCTTCGATGGGCTGTTGGTCGAAGCGGGCCCGGGAACCGCCTTTTTCATACCACCCGTTATTGCCGATGGGAACAAAATGTCCATCTTCGGTCTGGAGGGTGAGCAGCCACTTGAGTGATTTGATTCCCATGTCGACCATATCGCTGCGCTGCATCCACTGGCCGGACAGAAGCAGGGCATGGGGCAGCTTTCCGTTGGCATAGTTTAATGCGCTCTCAAGCCAAAACCAGTCTTTTTTTGCATTGTTTTTGAACTGTTTGAAAATCCTGTTTGCAAGGAGTTCCCGTATCCTGCGCACTTCGCTGTCGCCTGAAAATTTATGCAGATAGGCGTGTATGCCCACAAGGGTAAAAGCGATTGCGCGGGGTGAAATAAAATCTTCCGTAGCTCTCAGCGCCCAGTTAAAAAGGGTTGTGGCCATTGCCAGTTGCCCGGGATCGTCAAGAAACGCGACAGCCTTGCCAAGACCCCAGAGTGCCCGGCCGTGCGCATCCTCGGCCCCCACATCCTCCATCCATTGCCGCGAATAGCTCATGAAGTTACGAAAGCGTCCGGTCTCCTCATTGAAGGCATACAGAAGGAAGCTGAGATACTGGTTGCTGAGAGAATCAAAAAATTTACCGTCTGTAAGCAGGTATTTACAACCCATGGCAGCAACCATCAACGCCCGGGCATTATCATCGGTGCAGTAGCCATGAGTGCGGTCGGGAATGGTGTGGGTGGCATGCTGCAAAATGCCCGTATCATCGGTAAGGGTTTTCAGGTGATCGAGCTTCAGGTCCGGCAGCTGAAAATTTGTAATGGATTTGATGTTTTCGACGTATGTGTGTCGAGGACGGGGATGCAGGGAACGTTCAAGTCTGGTCGCGCTGAAAACCTCAAGATATTTTCGGGCAACCTCTTTCCAGATGGCCTCACGGCTGAAAGTGTAGGCTTTTTTGCGGATCGCGTGACGGGCAGTATCGTTGTCCAAAAGGTCTATGATCTGATCGGCCATGGCATCAGGATTTTTAAAAGGCACAATCCTTCCCCGGCCTTCGTCAAGCATCTCGGTCGCATACCAGTAGGGGGTTGAAATAACGGCTTTGCCGGTTCCCATGGCATAGGCCAGCGTTCCGGAAGTGATCTGGGCCTCTTCCAGATAGGGAGTTACATAAACATCAGCAGTGCCGAGAAACTCACACAGCTCTTTCAGATCAACAAACCGGTTTTGAAAAATAACATGGTCGCCGATATCCAGTTTATGCACGAGCTGCTGCAAGCTGATACGGTATTCCTCTCCCTGAGATTTCAAAATATGCGGATGGGTTGCTCCCAGAATAATATAGACGACATCCGGGTGCTTTCTGATAACCGCCGGCAGCGCCTGCAGCATAGTTTCAACGCCCTTGTTGGGAGACAGCAGGCCGAAGGTGAGCAGCACCTTCCTGCCTTCAACGCCGAACTGATCTTTGTAATAGTTGGGATCCATAAACGGCGTATCAGGAATACCGTGATGGACAAAGACAATTTTCTCGTCCGGTACACCGTAGATCTCTTTAAGAAAAGAGACGGCCTTGCGGCTCATGACGATCAGTCTGTCGGACAGATCGGCCAGCGCACACATGACTTCATGATAATCAGGAGCGGGATCTTTCAGAACCGTATGCAGCGTTGTCACCACCGGCATGCGGAGTTCCCCAAGAAGCTTCAGAAGATGACTGCCTGCCGGGCCGCCGAAAATGCCGTACTCGTGCTGTACACAGACAATATCAATCTGGCTGATATTGAGAAACTCCGAAGCAGTACTGTAATCATCCAATCGATTCTGGTTGATCTCGAAGCGCACCTTTTCAGGATAGGCATACCCTTCGGGTTTGTCATTCATGGCAACCGTCCAGCAATGTATGTCGGGAGCTTCTGCGGAGAGAGCCTCAACCAGATCCGTAGTAAATGTTGCAATGCCGCACCGGCGGGGAACATAATTGCCGATGACGGCAACCGACCCGATGCCCTCATAATATTGAATAACAGGTGCCATGCGTTCAATCCTCAAAAGATATCAATAGTGTCTCAACGTTTAAAATAATTGCCAAAAAACTCAAAGCGTACGAGAAAGACCAGAACGTATCCGGAATTCTGAGGCATATCAGTAAAATGTTCGTATCATTGAATTCCTTTTTCTGTTGCGAGCAAAACACTCAAAGCCATTCCGACGACAATACCTCAGAGCATAATTCCTTGATACACCCATAAACTCTATGAGCAGGACTTTGCTTCCAGTCAATACCTCACCCACAGCACTGCCCTTATACACAAACCCATATTATAGAGTTGTTGCCTTCAGTTTTTATTTTGGTTACGGCAGTTACCGCTCATAAGCCCTGCATCCCTAAAAAGAATATTTCTAAGGTTTTTAGCCAGCAGCGTCAAATGCGACAATCAGCTGAGATTTGCCTTCGCCTCAAGGCCTCGCCCTCAGACAATGTTATTTCTAAAAGTATAGGGGAAGTTTTTTGAAAATGTAACCGACCAGAGGAGTGAAAAAGGAGTTAACCCTTTAGAGGGGGGTGCTATTTCGCTGGAGAAGGGCTGAAAAAGAGTTTTAGAGCAATTCACAAAAAGGTATAGCCTTTGGCGTCGGATGCGGTAAAAAAAGCGCGGCAGTGTGAGCAACGAATAATGCTTGGTTACAGGATATTTTTGCAAACATGTTGCCGCGATTGAGTGAACCGCACCGACGCCGGAGTAAAGTTGTGGTTACAGTATTTTGTGAGATGCTATAGCCGGGCGTGAACCGGGTCAGACAGGAATTTTCCCATAGGCGGCATGCGGCAGAGCTTGTCCGCCTGGTGATTAACGGTCCAAATCTTTTTGGCTGTGGGAATAGGCGGCTACCTGCAGGCGGGAGTGCAGCGCAAGCTTTTCCAGGATGTTGTGCACATGGCTTTTGACGGTGTGCGTGGCAAGATTCAAATTTTGGGCGATTTCCTTGTTGCTCATGCCCTGTCCGATCAATTCTATTATTTCCTTCTCGCGCCGGGTCATCTTGACAGCTTCTTTTAGCGGCGGCAGTTTACCGGCCTTGACAACATTGTCAAGTATCTGGGAAAAAAGGGAGTTTGTCAGTGGACTGGGAAGCACTTTTTCACCTTTTGCCACCGCCCGTATGGTCATGATAAAATCATCAAGGGTTGCGTTGCTCAAAATAAAACCACTGACCCCTGCCTGTACGAGCTCCATAACATCTGTTTGTCCCGGCATCAGGTCCATCACTACCAGCCCCGGCCCTGGAGCATCTTTGATTATATTCTTAATCACCTGAATGCAGCTTTGTTTTTGCAGCCCCCGGTTCAAAAGAACCACCTGCGGTTTCACTTGCAGCACCTCAAGCGCAGCAGCCCTTGAAGACCCGATAGTGGCCAGAACTTTTACACCCTCGATTTCCTTCAGCATGGAAACCAGACCTTCGCGAAGAATATGATTGTCCTCTATGATGACGAGTTTGATTTGCTTCATTTTTAAAAATTTAATTTAGCATTTTAAATTGAGAATCACGCTGTACCTTAATATTACACATTAACTTTAAGTTACGACAAAAGACAAAAAAAAGAAAGTCAGAAAAAAACCTTATCTGTTCATAAATTCTTGCCCGAACAGGTCAGTTCATGAAATGGGATGAAATTTATCGATCTGTTAATATTCGAAGAGCATCAACATCCTGTCGTTCATATTACACTGGCAATTTCCATATTAGCAAGAATGCAAACCACAACAAACAACTTATTATTCAATATTTACACACATAATATGATTAATAAAGAAATTCAATATAGTTATCTGGCTGTTTCACACCAAAGCCCCACGCTTTGCTCCCGGTATCCGAAGGGGTCCGTAACGGAGCTTTCATACACCCCCCACCGCCGGATAATTCGGTAGCCTTTTCTTTTACCTGCTTGTTGGAAATACCTGTAATGCGATCCCTTTCAAATTCCACAAGAATAACCCAAGAACTTTTATTATTAAAAAATACAAAAAAAGACTTGCAATTATTTTTTTAAGTGTTATTATTTCATCATATCTAAAGCGCAGTACCTAATTGTAGTCGACAAGTAAAAATTCAAAGACCGCACACTCCGCTAAAGGGTGTGTGGTCTTTTTTTGTTTTGAGTAAATAACAATTAGACTGCCCGTCCGGATCACATACAGCTGACCGGACACCAATCATTGAATGGTTCCATTGCGGAACCCTGTAAAGGAGTAAAGGATTATGAAAGAAGGAACAGTAAAATGGTTTAACGATTCCAAGGGCTTTGGTTTTATTGAGCAGGACGGCGGCCCGGACGTCTTCGTGCATCACTCTGCCATTAAGGCCGACGGGTTCAAATCCCTTCAAGAAGGGGCACGAGTCCAGTTCGACGTTGTCGATGGTGCTAAAGGCCCGGCAGCTGAAAATGTCGTTCAGCTCTAAAACGCTTCACCGTTAGCTGAAAATCAAACGGGCTCCGTATTCTGCGGCGCCCGTTTTTGACTGAGCAGATGACAGTTTCATGACAAAGAATTATTTGTCACCGAGATGTTGTTTTCGGATTAAAGGAAACATCCAAGAGGAAAAATATGGCCATGCGGAAAGAACGGTGCCCAAATTTTAATCACTCACGCCCGAACGCTCCGGTTCGTTACTGCCCAAGATGCGGTGCGGTGGTCAATGAAAATATTCTCAGAGGGCATTGCTCATTGGAAGATCATGCAAAAAGCCGCCGGGAAAGAAATAAATATTGCATCCATTGCGGTGATCAGCTTATCAAATAATATTTATCAGAAACACCGGCAGCCGGGTTGCGGCGCCCGACTGCGGATCTAACCCTTGGAAGGGATCCGATTTCATCTTTTTTTCCTTTAGGCTCTTTCACAAGCAACAGACCGAATTATTCCGCCTTTAGGCATACCCAACAACCAGATTTCTGTATGCAGCCATGTTATGTTTTTTCCCACATTATGTTGAGATGTACAACCGCCATAAAAGGATTGTGCCATGAAAAATAAGACCGCTATCGACAACAGCAACAGATTATATGTCGGCAATTTAACAAACGACATAACAGAGGAGGATCTCAAAGATAACTTTGGCGATCTTGGCACCTGCCGATCGGCAAAGATAATCCGTGACAAGGATACGGGCCGCTCGCGTGGTTTTGCATTTGTAGAGATGGCAAGTGAAGAAGAAGCGCAGAAGGTCGCAAAGATCTGCAAAGGGGTGGAACTTGACGGGCAGAAGCTTGTCGTAACCCCGGCCCGGCCGATGATGAAACAAAATCATTCGGGCAGATCTAAACCCAGTAAAAACAGTTATAAAAAACGGACGGAAATTAAACCTGGCAATTAAAATACCGGACAAACCTATTTGGATGTAAGGAAAAGAATGAGTAAAGGCAAAAACATTAAAAAGGGATCGAAGAAACCTCCGGCAAAAACCATGAAAGAAAAAAAGCTGGCTAAACAAACCAGAAAAAACGAAAAAAAGAATCAGGGAATCCTTGATTAATAAAAATATACCCGAATCTTTCCTTTTTTAATGCTTCCCTCCGGCTGTCCCGCATCAAGTTTGTCCCTTTCCGCCCGGTACTCAAGGGGTCCGTGCCGGGGAAAACCTTGATAGACAAAAAGCCATCAAAGCCCTGGATGACGTTATTGTCCTGAAGGTGCGTCACTCACTGATCCGGGAATCTTTTCCGGTCAGGTAAAACACAGCTTTCCCGGATTCATGATATTATTGGGGTCCAGCTCCGCTTTAATCTCCCGCAGCTTAAGGGTATAGTGGGTCGCCCGGTTATATACCATATCCGCCCAGGCACCGTAAGGACGGTCGAAATATGCCCCCCGGTTCATCAGCTCCATTGAAGCCTTGAGCCACAAATCCTTTATGTGCTCCCGGGCGCTTGTATTGTCCGGACAGACATGAAGATCCATTTCACAGTGCGCGCCGCGACCGCGCTCCAGCGGCAGCACATACCCACCGATATCTGCCGCCGGATAGCCGCACGTCCCGGCAATTTCCGACAACGCGGCGACCAGCCCGGGGACGGCATCCAGCGGGGCCTTAAAGGTCAAATCGTGAACCTCGCCCTGATAATTAAATTTTTTCAGAATGCCCCAGGGACACAGCATTTCCATTTGCATTCTCCCCGCGGCATCGCAGATCCCCGGCACCGCCGTCAGCCGCTCCAGGTTTAAAAGGTCACAGACCTCATGCAGGGCCTCGGCCTCATAGGTAATCTTTTCCTCAGGATAGTACGGCAGACCGTTCAGGCAAATGGTGAGCAGCCAGGGCGGCAGGTTCCGCCGCAGGGCATTGAAGGTTTCCGCCGGAACCGGAACCGCGGGAAAATCCCGGGGTACCTGCCATTCTTCACAAAAAAGCGCCGCGCCATTGAAGCGGTTTAAAAGCAGGCATTCCATACCGATTTCCCGGCGCTGGATGCGTGCCATGGCCTCGACGGCCGGCGGCAAATCCTGAAACGGCAAAAACCAGATCTTGCGGTTGCGGGGTATCCGATCGATGGCCACCGCCATTTTGGTGACAATGCCCAACGTGCCCTGCGCACCGGTCCACAAACGATACAGCATGGTTCGGGCCGGCCCGTTGGGAGATCCGGGACTGCCGCCGCTGGACCAGTTGCCGGTCCGGAACAGCTCACCATCGGGCAGGACCATTTCCGTGTCCAGCATAAGCGCATTTCCGTTTTCAAAACTGGGGGCGGTCAGGGCCACATCCCGTTCCAGATAACTGGTCAGCACCGACCGGTCCGGCGGAATCCCGAAGGGCACCATCAGCCGGAACCCTTTCGCATTCAGCGCCGCCTGCAGCTGCGCATAGGTAACGCCGGGCTCGATAACGGCAAGCCAGTTTTCATCGTCGACAGTGAGGATTCTGCTCATGCGGGACATATCAACAATCAGGCCGCCCTGATCGGGAACCGCCGCCCCGTGCAGGTTTTTCCCTGAACTGTAAGGAACCAGCGGAATCCTGGCCCGGTTGGCCAGCCGCACCACCTCCTGAATTTGCTCAACCGTCTCCACAAACACCACGGCATCCGGCATGCACCGGCGCACAAAGCTCTGGTCCCGGGCATATGGCTGAAGGGTTTCCGGATCCTCCCGCACGCGGCCCGGACCGACAATATTTTCAAGCTGTGATTTAAGCTCTGTCATGGAATATGTCATTTCATCTGTTTTGCCGACCCCACTGTCCGCTTTCATGAAAATTATCCTTCTTCCGGCGACAGCAGCTGCAGGCCGTGCTGACATCGCAGGGAGTTGATAAACGCTATTGTTTCTTCGGGCAAACCGTTAAACTCCTCCCGGGTATAGACCTGCCGGCCCGGCGCAAAGATACCGTTCGGGTCAAACACTTTTCTGAACTTGCGCATCAGCCGGTAGGCGTTGGGTCCGGATTCGGGAAATGCGGATGTGAGCGGTTCAATCAAAAGGCCCATGCCGATGGGTGAAAATTTCTGTGCCACAAAGTCCGTAACCGCCGAAAGGGCAAGCACCTGGGACCTTTTCAGCTTTTCGGGATCCGTGGCATCCGGATAGATATCCGCCTCGGAAAGCCAGAAGCGTCCCCCCCGGTTAACGGCATACAAAAAAGGCGTATCCTCGATGCCGCCCCGGTCGGTAATATAGGTTTCCCCGCAGCTATCAATGGAACGCGTCCAGATCTCTCTGGTCTTATAAGCCGTCTCTTTCAGGGGACCGCCGGGAACGATGGAACCGCCGTAAAAATGGCGGTTCATGCGGAAACCGGTCACATGCCGAATACAGTCCAGGTTCCAGGGCCGCAGGGCGTCCAGGACCTCGGCTTTATGGGAAGACGACAGGAAGGTGCCGCCGACTTCTTCGATGATCTTTCGAAATACTTTTTCCTCATACGCCATCTGTTTCGCAGAGGTAAAACCACAGATAATCAGATAGCAGTTATAGGGAGGGAAAAACCTGTTTCTGACCCGTGTCAGGGTCATGTCCTGGGTCTGGGAACAGTAATAGGAGTTGTAGACACCCGTGGCATTCAGACCCATTCCGATCCCGGCCTGGGCGATTTTGTTCAACGCCCCTATCTGGGAATCATAGTCGGGAAATTCCACCCAGAGCAGCTTCACGTTCGGCGGCGGCGGGGGCGAATCAAAACGCGCCTCCTGATAGTTATGGATACAGGGCCGGCCGGCCGGCGGCTCCGGCAGCGCCGCCCCGCCCGGCCAGGGATGCAGCTTGACCGTTAATTCGGTGATCATGCCGTTGCTGCCCGCAGTGGCGCGTACCATGCTTAAAAGGTCCGGACCGGGTCCGTGTTCCCAGAAAGGTTTTACCCCCGCCACCGCATCGGATCCGGTCTGCAGCACCTCACCGGTCGGCAGCACCACCTTGGTGCTGACAATATTGCGCGAAAGGGTCCCGTATTTCAGATCCGTCTGCCATATGCCCGCCAAAGCGGTCTGGGAGGACAGCTTGCACAGGGTGGTGGCCAGCGGGCTGCCGCCGTTCCAGAGCCCTTTTTTCATGGCTTCGGCCTGCAGCTGGGCATAATCGACATATGCCTCCAGCCGGGCAACCATATTTTTTTCATCGATTTCCAGGACCCGGTTCATCCGGCTGAAATGAACCGTGATGGTCGGCCGGTCATTGGTGGGACCGCAAAACCCGATCTGCCCGTTGGTAAACGGCACCACCGGTATTCGGTACCGGTTGGCAATGCGCATGATCGCCTGCACCTCTTCGGTAGAGCCGGGCAGCACAATACAGGCCGGCAGCATGGTCGGATCTTTCAGGTGCTGCCGCAGTGTCTGGGCCGCGTCCACGCTGAACCGACTGTACGTCTCCACCACCGCCCGGTCTTCGGATACCCACTGCTCCCCCAGGACATCCACCAGCGTCTGAAAAACCTCACGGGGCAGGCGGTTGGGGATGACTTTCTTTTTTGGCTGTGTTTTCTTCACGGGCACTCACTGATTTTTTCGGAACAATAGATTTCCGGGCAACCGGGCAGGAAAACATTTGTTCAATTGTTTTAAAGTAATATTTGGCTTATACCGGCATGTCAAGCGAAAAATGTTGCCGGGGCTGACCGGCAGGGTACTCCCGCTGATTTTTAAAAACCGGCAGAAACACTGTTTTTATTGACATACCCGCATGCACGGCTTATAGTCTCTCCAGGACAAACACATTATATCACCACCCTTTTCATTAAAGGCGAAAACAGTCAAGGGCTTGTGTGCCATGGGTTGTCACCGGATTCCCAAACAACAGGCAATGGATTTAAAACCTTCAGACCTGACCCGTACGGTCAATGATCTGGCCATGATCACCAGGGCCGTGGATAAACCCATCAGCAAACATATGACCGCCGGTTATCTGCAGCTGAAACCCGGCTACGACCGAACGCTGAAAACCGAGTATGAAGAAGTGAATGTTTTCCTGGAGGGATCCCTGACCTACAGCTTTGAAGAAGAGCAGTTCACCGCTCAAAAGGGGGATGTGGTGCTGATCGAGCAGGGCAGCCGGGTCCATTATACTACGGAAGAAGGTTGCCTGGTTTTTTATGCCCTCTATCCCCAGCTGAAGCCCCGTCAGGGTTGAACCGGCCGCTTAAGGTAAGGCACACTCTTGTCATCCGCACATTTTGCAACACATCATTAGCCATTATTCTGTTTTTAAATTGTTTGAATAAATTGAGTTCAGCACTTCATGACCGGCGCAAAATGCACCCGGCCCATAACATCCGCCGGAACGCCCAGTTCCTGAATCACCTTAAACGAGAGGTCCTTGCGCAGATAAAATTCCTTGATCCGGGAACGGACCGCATACATCAGGTCCTTATGTTTCTGGGCATATGGCACTTCTGCTTTCTCAGCGACAATTTTTAAATAAGCGTTCAACCATGCTGACGCTGCGTCCTGAACACAGTCTGCCTGCTGCGCGCCCAGCTCAAGCCGCATGCCGATCCCGGCATTGAGAGGTTTCTCCCCATGCGCCATCTTATAGATCCCCGCAACCCGCTTTCGCAATGATGCATAATTCACAGCGTACTTTGAGACGACACGGATGAGTTCGCCCTGCATAAAAGCCAAATCGGCTGTTCCGGCAGCCACCGGCGCCACATCCAGGAAACCATAAAATCCACCTTCCCGGGCAGCCCGGTACTCCAGGTTGAACAGCAGAATCGGGATCTTCGGGTTGGCGGGATAGGTTTTGATCTGCAGAACATCAAACCGGGTATCTTTACCGGTGACGGGATTTTGGGTCCGGAAACGGATTCGCGCGGTGGCTGCTTTTTCCAGGGCAGTCCCCCGGATCACCCATACATCAAGCCGGCCGGCCGGGAATGTGAAACTTTTTTCTTCTACCGGCTGTTTTTTATTCAGCTGCTTAAATCCGGCCAGGGCGGTTTGATTCAGTTTGCTGAAACAACGTTCCACGTCCTTCACGCTGGAATTATAAAAACCGGTATTGCTTTGCCGGTCACAGTAATATTTCATCAGTTCCCGAAAGTCAACTTAAACGATAACATCAGCAAATTTTTATCCCTTGTAAAATCAGTATGATGTCCCTGAATTTCCTATATAAAAAGATTCTACAAAAATATAATATACCTGTTTTTAAATATTCATTCATGAATCCTGATAATTTCCCGGACCAGTTCAACCATGTCTGCTTTCTTGATATCCGGCTGTGAATAGTAGGGGTTAAAAATTTCCTTCTTGCGTTGAATATAGGCCGTTTTAAGCCCTGCTTTTTTGGCCCCGAACAGATCCCAGTCATGGGTGGCCACCATCACAACATCCTCGGGAAATACATTTTCTTCCTGGACCGCATAAAGATAAACATCTTTAAAGGGCTTGTATTTACTGACCGCATCAACAGAGTAATAGGCATCGAACAGGTCAATAATGCCCGCATTTGTCAGCTGCTTTTTGATCATTGCAAGCGATGAGTTGGATACGGCAATGGCCCGAATCCGGTTTTGTCTGAGAATTTCAAGCGCCTCGGCAATATCATCGTAGGCGGGCAGTTTTCTGAAGGAATCGAGTATTTCAGCCTTTATTTCCGGTATTAATTCTTTACCTTGTTCAAAAAAAATATTTTCAAGGACTACGGCTCCCAACTCGCCGAAATTTTTATACTCATCCATAATTCCGGTGACAGTTGAGGTATGCAGCAATTTGGTAAACCAGTACTTTACCACATAATCGTCATCAAAATGTTTGCCAAAACTCTCTTTGAGGCGACTCAAATTCAGTACTGTCTCGTTCATATCAAAAAATACAGCCTTTAACATCTTCCGTGCTCCTTTTATAGGCTTCGCGACACAATAAAAACCGCGGGAAACCCGGCGCCTTTTTCTTAAAAACCCCTGTGAACAGAATACCTATAAGGATGACGTCTCCGGGGCAAAGGTAAAAATAAAGACCTTGCCGAGATTATATGCGGGAATAAACAGCTCCACCCAGCCGTCCCCGTTCACATCCTTGATTGCGGATTGTCCGATAATGCTCTCTTCGGTAACCAGGGTAATATGTTCCGGTACCTGGTACGTCCAGTCGGTGGAATTGTCGGGATCAACCGGTTGCAGGATATGGGTCTTTAATGTCCCGTCACCGTCGATATGAATCCATGGTTTTTTTATCCCCCGGTCATTGACATTGGGGTGGAAGGCCGTGGCCCTGCCCGGAGAAAGTTCATCTTCACTGGGGGTGATGATGTCTGTCAGCAGAACATGGCGCTGCCAGTCGGCTGTTCGATATTCGTAAAGCCCCGGCGGAAATTCATAAGCAAAGACGGACGAGGGAATCACATCATTCGGATCTTCGGGATCATGATTGGTATGATTGGTCGCCAGGAGGTCAGCCGTACCGTCATTGTTGAGATCAGCAACGGACAGGTCGAAGCCGGGACCGAGTTCCGGATCAACCACGCGGCCTTTCCAGGAGGCGTACGAATCATTATCCGTCTGCCACCATACGCTCAGCCGTTCATTGTACAGTTCGGTAGCAATAATTTCTTCTTGACCGTCCTCATCAATATCATGAACGACAAAATTAACATCGGGCCCGTCCCCGATAACATGTTCGGTCCAGCGCTGTCCGGCGGGGTCGGCGGCCGGCTGCTCCAGCCAGACCAGTTTGCCCGCTTTCATGTTGTGTTCGGCGCGGGCGGTGACAATATCCAGAAGGCCGTCGTCATTCATGTCCCGCCAATGCACATGATGGTACCACCAGGTATCCGTTTCCGGCGGCCGGCGCTCCGGCGTCAGTTCCTGTAATTCGCCGGTGGCCACATTCAGCAGACAAATGGCGCCGTTTTGGATCGTACTGATGGGAACCAGGAAACCGTAGGCAATGGTCACGGCATCATCACATTCCAGCCGGTCCTCAAACGGCTCCGGCACCGACTGAACCTCGTTGGGCCAGAAATTTGCATTGGGGCCGTAGCTCAGGATTTCAATATCGGGTTCTGACAAGGGCACACTCTGCTCTGCTGCCAAACGGCATTGATCCAGCAGGAAGGCGACCGTCGCTTCCAGGTTGTTGACCGAAGCGACATAGTCCCGGTGAAAAGCGGGATAAAAAGACGTCATGAGCAGGTTGCCGTCAGGGTCTGTGTCCCGGGCCCGGTCATCATACAGATACGCAGGATGAGAAACATCAAAACTCCCGATCAGTCTGAAATTGTCATTATCTGGAAATTCCGTATTGTCCGGCAACGTACAGGCTTTTATCAAAAACCCGAGAAAAACACCGGTCAGCAATAACAAAAATGCCTTTTTATGCAGCATGTCCCCCTCCCTGTTCAAATTATGAAAATCCGGGTGTGATGCTATTTTATTTATAACCGTTTTCCGTCGCAGGCCGCCAAGCACCCCCGGCAGTTTATAGCCCCCCGGCCGGCATCATTGGTAACCGCACCGGACGCATTTTTCAAAGCACGGAAATCACAGCCAGCATATATACTGCAAAAGATATCTCTCAAACGGATATATCTACAGATAGTATAATTACCAAGTAATTTCAATAACTGTTGACACGCCAACCGCCTTTTTTTATACTCACTTATTGGCTTTTACGTTTCATTGAACAAATATTCATTTCGGTTCGGAAAGTGAACAAATGGCAAAACTGATTGCCGAAATCGGCTGCAACCACAAAGGCGACATGGACATCGCAAAGGAGATGATTTCGATTGCGGGAAAGTTCATTAAAGCCGATATTGTGAAATTCCAGAAACGGAACAACCGGGAACTGCTGACCGAGGAAGAGTATAACAGCCCCCATCCCAACAGCGCCCAGAGCTACGGCCCCACCTACGGCGAACACCGGGAATTTCTGGAATTTGATATGGACCAGCACCGGCAGCTGCAAAAATGGTGCGCGGAATGCGGCGTGCTGTATTCCAGTTCAGTGTGGGACCTGACGTCCGCCCGGCAGATGATCGACATCGCGCCGGCCCTGATCAAAATCCCGTCCGCCGTCAACCAGAACAAACCGGTACTTTTAGAGCTGATTCAAAACTATCCCGGGGAAATCCATGTGTCCCTGGGCATGACCACCCCGGAAGATATTGACAAAATCGTGTCGTTGTTTGAAGACCACAGCCGGAACCGGGACCTGGTGATCTATGCCTGCACCTCGGGCTATCCGGTCAAATTTGAAGAAATCTGCCTGCTTGAAATATCGAAATACCGTAAAAAATATGCCTCCCGGGTCAAGGCCATCGGGTTCAGCGGCCATCACCTGGGCATTGCCGCGGATATCGCCGCTCTCACCCTGGGGGCCGAGTTTATTGAACGGCACTATACCCTGGACCGCACCTGGAAAGGCACGGACCACGCCGCCTCTCTGGAACCCGACGGCCTGCGAAGGCTCTGCCGGGATATGAGCAATGTCACCAAAGCACTCCAGGACAAGAAAAACGCCCTGCTTGAGGTGGAGCAGAAAACATTTGATAAACTTAAAGCCAAAAACGTTCACTGGGATTAGCCATGAAATGGATCGCTTTAGTTCCCCTGCGGGGCGGTTCAAAATCCATCCCCGACAAGAACATTCTCCCGGTGGCCGGACGTCCCCTGTGCTGCTGGGCCCTTGCGGCCGCCGTAAAAAGCGGTTGCTTCGACGAAATCTGGGTTTCCACCGATTCCAAAAAAATCAGCCGTGTGGTCAACAGTTATTTTCCTGAAGTCCGGATCTCCGACCGTCCCAAAGAACTGGCCACCGATGCGGCCTCCACCGAATCGGTCATGCTCGATTTTATTCAAAAAGTACCGGGTGACATTCTCTGTACCATCCAGGTCACCTCCCCGCTGACCGCTCCGGAGGATTTTATCACCGCCAAGAGGGATTTTTTGTCCGCAAACCTGGATTCCCTGCTGACCGGCGTCCCCTGCAAACGGTTTTTCTGGGATTATCAATCCGAACCGAAAAACTTCGATCCCAAATCCCGGCCGCGCCGGCAGAATTTCAAGGGCTGTATCATGGAAAACGGCGCCTTTTATATGACGAAATACCAAATCCTGGCAAAGCACCAAAACCGCCTGGGCGGAAAATATGCTATTCACCTCATGCCCGAAGAGGCCGCCTTTGAAATAGACGAACCCCTGGACATGAAAATTGTCGAACAGCTGCTGCTGGACAAGAACAAAACCGTATCCGGAAGCACGAATCCTATCAAGGCCCTGTTCGTGGATGTGGACGGCACCCTGACCGACGGCGGCATGTACTATTCCGAAAACGGCGAAGCCCTGAAAAAGTTCAACACCCGAGATGCCCACGGTCTGGGGCTGCTCAAAAATGCGGGGATCCTGGTGGGCGTCCTGACCGCGGAAAAAAGCCCGGCGGTCCGGGCCCGCATGAAAAAACTGGACATCGAACAGTACCATGAAGGGGTCCGGGACAAGCGTTCCTGCCTGGAAGCCCTTTGCCAAAAGCTGGGCCTGAATATTACCCAAACGGCCTATATCGGAGATGACCGGGGAGATCTGGAAATTCTGCAGGCAGTGGGGTTCAGCGCCTGTCCCGCGGATGCCCATCCGGCCGTCAAAAGTGCCGGCCTGTCCTATATCTGCAAAAACCGCGGCGGAGACGGTGCGGTCCGGGAAGTGTGCGATTACCTGCTAAACGCGGTCGACATTAAAACATATTCATAAATATGGCAACCGTTGCGCAGAAAAAAACAGTCGTGGTCCAAACTAAAGGTCAAAGACAAAAATCCAAATGAAAAATAAATGTCAAAGAATAAAGGTCAAAAAGGGTAATTTTCCGTCACATAAAGCTTTGGCAGAACTGACAGTTTGACATTGGTGCTTTGAACTTCATTTGGCCTTTTTAATTTGTGCTTTGATATTTTATATTATCCGCTTAAACCATTCAACCCGCCGGTACTACCATTTTGAAACCCTGTTCTACGCATCAATAATTTCTATTCCGGCATCCCGGAATGCCCGGAACAGCCGGTCACTTTCTTCTCTTTCAATGTTGACCCGGTTCAGACCGATGGACGCCACCCGGCTGTCGCTGTCCAGAATCAGTCGGGCATTGAGCAGCACCGTACTGTAACAGGAAACGACCACGTCGTAAGGCGTGTCGATCAGCACCAGCTCCACCGGCCCCCGGTGATCCAGCACCGCGTAGGCATCGTCAAACAGCTCCATCCGGTCCTGGGACCGCGGGTGACGGCTGTAGTGAATCTCATCCAGATCAAATTTCGCCAGGAACCGTTTGACGGCCGCCGTCACCGCTTTCATATCCTCGGGTAAAAGACGGTCTTTGCGGAAAAGATTCTGCCCCACGATCAGGGCGGCACGCACCCGTTTCGGGCTGTCCGGTTTCCGGCTCAGCACATTGAAACGGGGAAGCTCAAAAGCCTTTCCCGGCGGACCGAACTGCGGCGCCCGATGTAAAAAGTAAACCCGTTCGACAATCCGGTCTTCGGCCCCGTGCCCGTTTCCCCGGTGAACATAATAGCTGATATCCTTAAACAAAAAATCCGCCGGCCGGAACTTGCGCAGCCAGAACTTGAGTTTGCGAAAAAAGTCTTTTTCCCCCCGGGCAAAGTCCCCGGCACCGTGGGGAATCAGGTGCACACAGACCCGGGAACGCCTGAACGTCCGGCGCAGAAAATTGATCTGGTAATTGGTGGTGGAATTGGGAATTTTATTGACGTGGATACGGATTTTTCCCGGCTCGGGGGTAATGGACCGGATATCCGCGGCCACTCGGTGAAGACATTCCCGAAGCCGTTGCTGGCGGGTGGGAAACGGCAGCTTGCGGCTGTAGGAAAGGTAACCGGTCAGAGACCAGTCCGACCTGTCCACAATACCATCGAACCGCTCATTATAATAGTATAGCAGGTTCGGATGATCCGGGTTGATTTTCAGACAGATCAGTTTGGCGCAGAGATATTCCAGCTCTGTTTTAATAAAGTAGAGATTGACGGTTGAACTGTCCGTCATAACAAGACCCCAAACGGAAGAAGAAACAGCCCGGGCTTTATTTCTCGAAAATAACTATGACTTGATAATTTCATCGATAAATATTTTATAATTCGGATAACTGTTTTTAGACCCGTGCGTCACCATGCAGGGAATTTCCGTTTCTCCCAGATATTTCTGAATGGCAATGCGGTGCGCCCCCTGCAGCAGCTGGTAACCGCTGGTATTGGGGACCTTGACATACTGTTTTTTGCCGCCGACCAGATAATGGGTCCTGATCTTGTCAAAAAACACCTTGTCGGCAAACACATGTCCCCTGAACCCGTTGCGGCGAATATCCCGGTACAGGTCCAGAAACTTGCTCACCATATAGTCCCCATCAAGGTCGATGGCCCCGGGATTTTTCAGCCGGCGTTTGTCCGAAATAAATCGGTAATAGAAGGTGTTTTTCGGGTCCCTGCTTCCGTCCAGGACTTCGGTTAAAAAATCAATCCGGACATCAATATCCTTGCGGTTCTCCGTCATCAGGCAGCCGATGTCGATATTTTTCAAAACCGAAAACGAATTGTACGACCTTTTCCGGAAACTGATTAATAGTTTACCCAGTTTTTCGGATATGTTAGCCATGACCACAAAAACAACCCATCAAACTAAAAAGAATAGTCCACGGAAGCTGTTTGCCGGGCAAACAGGCCCCGAATAAAATAAAAGGTATACTTCAGATTGAACGGTGACAGGCGCAGCGACTGTTTCAGGTATTTCAATCCCTTTGCCCGGTCCCCGCGGCGAAGATAATGGCGTCCAATCACATTGTATGCCTGGGCCATACGGCGCCGGTAAAGTTTTTTGGGCACCGCTTTTTTCAGGTATGCCTTTTCCAGCGCCCGTTGCCGGTACAACCGCCCCAGCAGACTGTCGGTACTGATCCCCCGGGCATTATCCAGATAGACCGTCAAAGACTCATTAATAAATCCCACCGGATACGCTGCCGCCATTCGCAGCCACAAATCATAGTCCTGGGTCTGCAGCAATGTTTCATCAAACAAGCCCACTTTTTCAAAACAGTTTTTGCGGATAATCACCGAGGATGTTCGAATAAAATTTTTCGCGAAAAGATCCTTCAGGATCCAGCCGGATTTCCCCCGTCTGCCCTGGTACGACAGCGGCCGGTCCGGTTTTTTGGGGTTTTCGGCACACTGAATCTTGGCACAGCGGCAGGCGACCATGCCGTATTCGGGATGTTCTTCAAACAGGCGCAGCTGTTTTTCAAGTTTGTTTGGACGCCAGGAATCGTCCGAATCCAGAAAAGCGACATACTCCCCGCGGCTATGGTTGATGCCGGTATTGCGGGCACCGGGAATCCCCTGATTCTCCTGAAAGATATAGCGCACCCGGTCACCGTACTTCTCAGCAATGATGTCACGGGTATTGTCCGTTGACCCGTCATCGACCAGAATAATTTCAATACGGTCGACGGTTTGCGCAAGAACGGAGTCGATGGCTTTCTCAACACAGTGAGCGCGGTTATAGGCAGGGATAACGACACTGACTTGGGGGTTCATACGACCTGTTCTATTTCGGACTTTTTTTTGATCGTTAGAGGAAAAATAAAGCAATTTCGGGAAACCAGTTTTCCGCCACTGCTGTCAAGCAAGAAAGTATAGAGACCGACAGCAACCGTGTCAAGCCAAAGTTCAAAACCGGTCTTTCCGGCAATATCCGCCCGGTTCAACCGTGAGCCATCATTTGTGTATAAATGTCTTCCAGCTTCAAAACCTGCTTACGGATATCGTACGCTTCTTCAACATGCTTTCTGCCGAAACGACCCATTTTTTCCCAGCGCTCGGGATGGCCGGCCAGGAACACGATCCTGTCGGTCAGCGCATCCACATCCTTTTCAGGGACCAGCAGTCCGCTCTGGTTGTCCTGGATGACCTCGGGAATATCACAGTGCCGGGTGGAAATCACCGGCATGCCGTAGGCCGACATTTCGATCAGGGTGACCGGCGCCCCGCCTTCATTGTCCCCGTTTGGCGCGTGAATACTGTGTCCCAGGAAAATATCATGGTTTTTTGCCTCTTCGATAAAGGCGGGATAATTCAGAAACCCCAGCATTCGGACCTTATTCTCGAGACGCCGGTCCCGGATAATTTTCAACACCCGGGCCTTGTAGGCCATTTCCCGGCGGCCGCGGCCGGCATCGCCGATAATGGTCAGTTCCATATTTCCATGAGTTTGCAGCGCGTTGGCAAAAGCCTCCAGGCAGTAGGTCAGCCCCTTCTTGTCCCGAAAGGCACTGGCAAAAAGCAGCCGCACATTACGGTCCGTTTCCATCCGCCGGGGAATAAAACGGATTTTTTCCAGGTCCACCCCCAGCCGCTGCACCGTTACCTTTTCCGGCACGCATCCCAGATCCACAAGGGTCTGCTTCATATGGGTGCCTTCGGTCAAAAACCGGTCGCAGGCGGCAAACAGGGCCGCATAGCGGGTCCGCCATTTTTCCTCCCGGGGCAGCACGGACACGTCATAGCCGTAAAAGGTGGTGACCTGGGGAATCCCCAGTTTTTTTTTCAGCGCCAGATCAAAATAACCGCGGTTTCCGAAATGCGAATGCAACAGGCCGACAGTTTGATCTTTCATTAAGCGGTAAAAACAAGGGTAAAAGCCGAACCACTTGAAAACGGTCTTTTGTAAAAACCGGTTCGGTCCGGAAAGGTCGGAAAGGAAACAGGTGTCCGGCCAGGGGAACAGCTCCGTATTTTTTTTATGATTCGACAGGACGATATTTCTGAACTTCCGGATCCCCGTAATCTGGCTGTAAATCCAGCTGCCGGTCAGGAACAGATAGGAATTCAGGGAATGGGCAATCACCGGTTTCATAAGCGCTTCCTTTTTATTCGGCTGTTGCCGGGCTTTTTCACTGTAGCCGTCATCGTACCGGATGTCAAACGGTTCCTGCAAGCATCCGCATCCTGCTCCTGGCGGCGGAGCCGCTCTCTGCCCGTTTTCAGGGAGAGGGAATTGCATATTGACACCTTGTCGGCGTTTTTCTATACTTGCCCCTATATAACTGGCGAGCCTGAAATGAACTATTACGACTTTTTAAAATGGACGCTGCGGCGGATCAGGAACCGTTACAAGGACCTGAAACAGTGGTACCGGCTGGAAAAAACCCTTGATCCCAGCGTTACCTTTGAAAAAGACGTGCTCGTTAAAAAAAGACAGAATCTTTTTCTTGGCAAGGATATTCACATTTCCCGCGGCGTCATTCTCGACTGCGGCGGATCTCGCTGGTGCGACTACCGGGGAAAAATCACCATCGGCGACCATGTTTACATCAGCTATAACGCTATCCTGCTGGGGGCCGGTGAAATCGAGATCGAGAAAGGGGCCAAAATCGGCAACCAGTCCCTGATCACTTCCTATACACCGGACGGCAAAATCCTCGGCAAAAACAGAAAACTGGTGGAACAGTCCATCACTCCCCATGAGTTCAAGAAAGTCACTATCGGCGAACGCGCATTTATCGGCGCCGGGTGTACCATCCTGATGGGCGTCACCATCGGTCATGATGCCGTTATCTCTCCGGGAACGGTCATCCGGCACAACGTGGAACCGTTCAGCTTTGTGTTTCCCAACACCCGGCTCAACAGCCGGTCCTACCAGCCGAAACATTAACGCTGCTCACAATGTCTTCCCATTGTATTCAGGCGATAATAACTGTTTAAATACGTTTAAATTGAGTACACCTTTCAGAAAATACCAAAGTTCAAATTGATGCTCCCCGCCTGCAAGGCGGGGCATCCCGGTACATAAAATGGATGTTTCGATACGTGCCGATTCATCCCCGCTTACAAAGCGGGGCTTTCTCGGCACATGCCGGTAAAAATGCCAAATGAAATCCAAAATCCCAATGAAAAGAAATTATAGTTTAGCAATTGTCATTTATTTGTTCTTTGGCCTTTGACATTTATTTGTTATTTGTGCTTTTACATTTGACATTTTTTAAGCATCTGCCTTTGGCCTTTTGTTTAAACCGTATCCGTCTTCTGCTGCGTAACGGCAAAATTATTTATTCAAGGGTACGAAAGCCCCGGCATATTGTTTTTCCTTGCCAAACCACAGAACTTTTTTTATACTCTCTCCTTTGAAAAAAAAAACGCTTTTAATCAAAAAATGGACATTATCGATTCAGTTGATGTTGACGCCTGGGAAACCTTTGTAACGGGATCTGCCCAGGCCTCCTTTTACCACACACCGCACTGGCATCAAATTGTTGCCTGCACCTTTCCGAACTTTTCAATGGCCGCCAAAAAATTTGTTTTTGAGGATGGGGCCTGCGCGCTCATGCCTCTTGTCAAAACTGAAAAAGGGCTGCTGTTTAAAAAAAAAATCCGGCTCAAATCGGGTGTTCTCGGTGTGGAAGGCGGTATTGTCACAAACCGGAAGCTTTCCGCTGAACAGGAAAACCGGATTTACCGCCATCTGACAGACACCCGGGCCTCGATTACCATTATCACCAATCCGTATGCCGATTACACGCTTCCGGACTATTTTAAAATTGAAAACGATTTTACCCTGGTGATTCGTCTTCCCGGTGCGGATCAGCCGCCCACCATCAACTTTTCCAGAGGCGCAAAAAGTAACCTGAAACAGGCCCGGAAAAATGACCTGACCGTTCGTACCGCCAGAACAGTCCGGGATATTGACGCCTACTATTCCATTTACCAGGACACTCTGAAGCGCTGGGGAGACCGTGTGCTGTTTACTTATCCGGAAAAAATTTTTTATGAAATTTTCAAACTGCCGGAAGACTTGATGAAAATATGGCTGGTGGAACATAACGGCAACATTATCGCCGGGGCGGTCATCTTCTATTTTAACGAGATCGCATCCTATTGGCATGCATCATCGCTGCGGAAATACTTCTCCTGTTATCCGAACAATCTCCTGCAGACCGAAATTATCAAAGACGCCGCTCAAAAACATAAACTGTACGACATGGGCCGAAGCGGCAACCAGAAAGGGGTTGAACAGTTCAAGAAATCTCTGGGGGCTGAAACCTTTCCCCTTTTACACGGCGTCTGGAAATACCGGTGGAAGTAAACAACCGGGCTCAAAGAGCCCGGCTTGAGCATTGAGGCCAGAGGCCAAAATGATCAAGATCCAGGAAAGTGGACGGTTTTCTTTTACATCCTTGCGCAAAGCGCAAGGTTTCCGGTAAACAACAAAGAAAGGCTGCCCGGGAATAGCCCCGGCAGGCCCGGGAACCGCGGCTGCCGGATCTTTTTTGCCTGGACCGAAACATTCGCCACACCATCGCGGGGACGGATCATGGAAACCATCAAAAATCCCGAAAAAACATTCTGGCAGGATATTGTCCGGGCCAGCCCCGTGGCCACCTTTTTTCATACCGATGCATGGACCGAAGTCATGGCCGAAGCGTTTCAGCTTGAGGACATCACCTGCGGGTTTGTCTTTAGCGACAACACGCGCGCGGTTCTACCGCTGCTGGCAAAGAAAACCCGCTTCAATGCAGCATATACCCGCTGCCGATCAATGGTCCCGGGCGTTTACGGCGGCGTGATTTCTGAAAAAACACTCACCGAAAGCCGGCACCGCGAAATAGAAGCATATCTGCTCAGCAGAAAGCTGACGGACCTGGTTGTCACCGGAAACCCTCTGGATCCGAATCCTTTCTTTTCAGACCGTTTCAGGAAAACCGATAAATTTACCCATATTTTGGACCTTTCCGCCGGATTCGAACCGGTATTCGCCGGATACAGTCCGAAAGCGAGAAGGCGGTCCAAAAGCGGGCTGAAAAAGGGCCTCGAAATCCGGCCGGCCAGAACCCCGCAGGACATTCAGGACTACTATGAAACGTACCGGGACTCCCTTCGGCGCTGGGGAGATGCGGCCACCCGCCATTATGCCTTCAGCCTGTTTGAAAACCTCTTCAGCAAAAGCCGGTCCGGCGCAGACCTTCGTCTGTGGCTGGCAACCCTGAAAAATAAAATCATCGGCGGCGTTCTGGTTCTTTACTGCAACCGGCATGCGGTGGAATGGCACGCCGCCTTCCTTCGGGAACATGCCGCCCTCAGCCCCAACAATACCCTGCGCACGGAGATCATTCGGGACGCCTGCCGCCGGGGCATTGAACGCTATGACTTCAACCCGAGCAGCAACCTGGCCGGGGTCATCAAATTCAAGGAGTCTTTCGGAGCGAAAAAGGTTTTCTTTACCCAGGAAAAATGGAAAAACCGGAAACTTTTCTACCGGCTGCTGAAAAATATTTCCTGAAAGCACTATAAGTATTTAAAGTATTTAAAATACTTGAAGTACTTAAAGTTATAAGTTGCAGGCATTTAGGCATGTTAAGTACTTTAGCTCACTTTATGAACTTTAGGCACTTGATATGTTTCAGACCTTTTCTTCAACCGATGCCTTGTTCCCCCGCCCGTATCCGCTCTGGATTTTGACCAGGGTATTGTACACCCCCCGGTGGCCCAGAAGATCTTCGTGGCTGCCCTCCTCCACAATCTCCCCGCCCGCCATCAC
>Ga0272441_10001870_pt1 | contig 44015 bp, 41 predicted proteins | sample SSMProp6N_FD_193582 | JGI IMG/M metagenome (GOLD analysis project Ga0272441, IMG submission 193582) | Marine sediment archaeal communities from Little Sippewissett salt marsh, Falmouth, MA, United States - SSM-Prop-6N | ecosystem: Environmental > Aquatic > Marine > Wetlands > Sediment ...
TTCCCCATTCCCCGAGACAGTAATAATTCTCCCCCAGCATGTAAGCGACTTCCCCGCCCGAGGATTCATCCGGATATTTCCTGGAGAACGCCTCAAGCACCTCAAGAGAGGTCCGGTACTTTCCGGCCTTAAGATAATGTTCCGCCACCCAGCGATATACACCGGCTGTAAGGCCGGCGTCGGGGGAGTCCTTCATCAGTCTGTAATATATTTCACCCGCTTTACCGCGGTCCCCCTTCTGGAAATAACAGTAAGCGGACGCTTCCATGCCCCTTTCGTAGAACTCGCTTTTTTTATCGGAGATAAGGCGCGAGTAGGTCTGTATCGCCTTGTCCCACTGTTCTTTGCGCTGGTACGCCAGGCCCATCCAGTAAACGGCCGCTCCTGAGGCTTCGGATGAAGGGAAACTATCCAGGAACCTGGTGTAAGCGGCTATGGCCTTGTCATACTCCTCCTGCTCCAGGTAAACTCCTCCCAATTGATAAAGCGCGTTCTCTTTCAAGGGGCTTGAGGGGAACTTTGATACAAGAGCGTTGAAATCCTTCTCCGCCGCCCGGAACCTTTTGAGCTTCAGCTCCTCCTGACCGGCCTTCAAAAGGACCGCCGGGCTTCTTTTATCGCCCGGGTAATCTTCGGCGAACATCCTCAAGAAACGGACAGCCCGTTCCGCGTCGCCTGATTCGGAAAGCAGCCATCCGATATCGTATACCGCTTCCTTTCTGTAAGGCAGGTCCGCCGGGTCTTTGGCCATCCCGGCGTAAACGTCTATCGCTTCCCGCACCCTGCCCAGCGCCGCGAGGGCCCTCGCCTTTATATAAAGTATCTCACCCGCCCGGGCCGAAGCCTTCCCGGAATAGTCCTCTATGCTCGCCAGGCACCCGGCGTAATCGCCTGTCTTGAAAAGCGTCCAGCACTCATTGGACATGGCTTTTTCAGCGGCTTCCGTGGAGGGGTATTTCTCGGACAGTTCCCTGTACACCTTTTCCGCCCGCGGAAAGTCGTCCCGCTGGAAATAACTGTTCCCGAGCACGAAAAGGGCCTGGGCTTTGGCGTCGCCTCCTTGTATATTATCGATAAGCCCTCTCGCGGCATCTATGACCCGGCCGTATTCTCTTTCTTTATACAAAGAGGTCAGAAGGCCCACGGCGGCGCTGTCATAATAACCGTTGCCTTCGGATCTTTCGGTCACCTTTCCGTAAAAGTATGCTGACTTGCCGTAATCACCCGCTTTGAAAAAAGCGCTTCCCGCGCGCACGGAAGCCTCGTCAGCAGTACCGGCGTCTGGGGCTTTCGACTCGGCGCTGGCGTAAGCCTCGGCCGCCTTTTTCTCGTTACCTGTTTCGACATATATATCACCGAGGTTCATGTAAGCGTATGAGGCGTACTCGCCTCCGCCGGTATCGGCTAAAAGCTTTTCCAGCATGTTCTTTGAGGTCGTGTATTCGCCCTGCTTGAAGCGCATGCCTGCCAGGTAATAAAGCGCCGCGCTGGAGGAGCCGCCCTCTCCCCGGCGCCCTGCCAGGGGCTTGAGTATGCTTTCAGCCCGGCCGTAATCCTCTTTCATGAAATAGACCTGCCCTTTCCGCAGCCTGGCTTTTTCCGCCATGCTGCCTGAAGGGTATTTTTTAAGATAGTCATCGAACATGGACAGGGAACGGTCGTATTCCTCGGAAAGAAAATAAGAATCGGCTATCCTGTATGACGCGAGCTCCGCGTAAGAACTCGAGGGGTATTTTTTAAGGAATTCCCGGTAGCCGTTTATCGCCATGTCGTACATGCCTCGGGAAAAAAGCCCGTTGGCGAAGTCGAATTCCTCCGTCTCGTTCCTGTCCGGCTCCCCTGTGGCCAAAGGTCCGGAGAGGACGAGCATGACCGATATAAGAATAAAGATATGAAGTTTTAAAGACCGTTTCAAAGCCAAAGATATCCCTCCTTTAATCTGACTCTTCCTCCTTCATGGTAGCGAAGGAGACGTTCCATATATCCGCGCCGGCGCATATGTCCAGCACCCTGATGACGTCCTTGTGGTATGTCTGGCGGTCCGCCCTTATTATAACGGGCTGCCCCCTGTAAAGCTCGGAGATCCTGCCGAGCATGTTCTGGAGTTCCCCGTAATCCATCTGCCTCTGGTTGACCACCACGGTGCCGTCCTTGCGTATGTTTATAATTATCTCCCCCGGGGCTCGTTTCGTTTCAGTCGACTCGTCCGCGGTGGGAACGGTTATGTTGATCTCGGTCTCGAGCTGGTAGAATATTGAGGCCGACATGAAAAAGATAAGAAGCAGGAACACTATGTCTATAAGCGGCGCCATCTGTATGGCGGGCCGTTCCGTTACTGACTGCTTTGTGCTCGAAAAATCCATTTTATCCGCCTTTTCTGCCCCGCGGCATCAATCGCGCGAAGTCCTTTCCGCGATAACGTGATAAAGCTCAGCCGATATGTTCTCCAGCCGCGCCGTAACATCCTTCATCCTGCCCCGGAAGAACGAGTAAAATATCATCGCCGGGATCGCTATTATAAGTCCCGTGGCCGTTGTGACCATGGCTTTGGATATACCGCTGGCGAGGAGTATAGGCTTTACCGCGCCCGCCTGGAAAGCGATGACGTTGAAGGCCTGTATCATGCCCAGCACCGTCCCCAAAAGGCCTACCATGGGCGAGATCGCGGCGACGTCGGCGAGATAGCTGAGTTTCTGCCACATGCCGTCCGAGGTCCGCCTTCCCTCGTCCTGCATAGCCTCCTTCACTATGACCCTGCCTTTCTCCATGTGGGTAAGACCCGCCAGGAGCACGCTGGATATCATGTTCTTTTCGGACATGCAGGCTTTCCTGGCCTCCTCGTACCTGTCCTGGGTTATCATATCAAGCGTCCGGTCGAGGAATTCCTCGGGAAGGAGCTTATCCTGCTTGATGGTGAGGAAATAATATATGACGAGGCTTAGCGCGGCGATCGACAGGAACGCCAGGACTATCATCACTTCCCCTCCGGCCCTTATGATCTGCCAAAGAGTCATGCCCTCCTCGGCCGCCGCTGTGTCCGGGATATATTTCTCCACCTTATCCGCGCACAGCGCCGCCGGAGATAACGCCATAAAGATTATAGCCATGACCAAAAGTGTTCTGGTGATCTTTCCTTTGACGGCCATTACTGGACCTCCTGATTTTTAATTTTTTAGGTGTGGATGCGGGGGCGCCGGTCTGCCCGCCCCGCTTCTTATGGTCTAAGCAATATTATTTACTATTATACATCTTTTGAGCGTTAATACAACAGGCAAAAAAAGAGGGCGCTTTTAAAAGCGCCCTCTTTAAATACGGTGTTCGGCCTTTTCAAATCCCGTTCTGATCAGTGAGTTCTGAGAAAACTGGAATCTATAAAGGTCAGCAGCCTTTCCTTGTCGCACCGGCTTATGCTTGCCAGTTTTATGCCCGCTGAATACATCCTTTCCACGGTAGGATGATCCATTACCCAGGCCACTTCACCCACAATGAACATGGGTATGTCATCATCCGGTATCCTTATCTCGAGCTCTACCCGGTCCCCCTTGCCAAGCCGCTCATTGGTGTTTATGCCTATTCCGCTGCAGGAAATATCGGAAATATCCACCTTGACGTCGTTTGAATCGCATCTTGCGCAGTCAAGCGGCCGCGTGAAGACGTTAAAACGCCTGTAGTCGCGTTTCTCCTCGGTCATATATAACTCCCCTCCTCCGAATATAACTTACTTTTTCTAGATTTAACTCCAATTAATTTTAACATATATACGGAATAAGTCAAGTAGTTTCTCCGCATTTATATATGTTATTTGTTTTAAGCTATTTACAATGCTATTTAGAAGAAAAAAAGGCCTCCGGCGTCAAAAAGAGGCAGATCTCTGATGTAAATATGTTCCGTCCCCTGCCTTTCCAGGAATGATATTATCATGTCCTTATCCGGCCGAGTAGACAGATCCCCCAGAAAAAATACCGTCCCGTCCGGCATTATCCCGGAAGCCCCTCCTATAAAACCGTGTTCATGTCCGGGGAGCTCGACATGGCCCGGATCTATCAGCATAGCCTCCAGACCGGCGGATGCCGCCCTGGCCGCTATGCCCCGGTCAGCGGTAATAAGCGCCTCCTCCCCCGCCGGCACGATCGAACAGCCTGTGTACCCCTGTGTAACGTCTATCATCTCGATCCCGTCCTCCCGGGCTTTTTTCAGGATCACGGGGTCGGTATATTTTATGTTGTGGAGGATCCTTTTGCCGACCCGAGCGGCGTTATACCTTGACGTTTCAGGGTATTTACCGGAAGGGTCGCTTTCTCCCCGAAGCAGATCCATCCCGCTCTCCTCTAAAACGGTCATAATGCCTCGGGGAAGCGCCGGGGCGTGCGCCACGGTCCCGGCGTTTATCCGGAAAAACCACATGTCGGGATGGCATGATATGGAATCGTACATACCGCTCTCAGAAGGGCCGAAGGGTATAAGCTCCCAGCCGGGCAGTTCCTTGACAAGCTCTTCTTTATACTCCACCGGCAATCGCCTGTCGTGTATCAGTATCATAATTCCTGCTTCTCACTTTACTGTTAAGCGGACAGCTATACCCTTCTTCACTCGGTGTTTATTCACGGATTTTTTCTAACATTTTTAAGGGGTGTAAAAGAACTCGCCCTTAATAGCCCGAAAGATGCGGCCCTTCTGAACTTCTTTATTTTTATATTGCCGGTCTATTAAGGGCTTCAAACAGCTTTTACACCAGTAACCTTAAAAAGTTATAAAAAATCCTAAAACACCTAAATGTTCATCCGGGTATAGCTGTCCGCTTTCCCACCAGTTCCTGCCTACCAGCTACCCCCGCGCCCGCTGCCTCGCCAGATGGCCGAAGGCCGGGTGGAAAGGCCCGGCGAGATATTCCTCCCCTGTAAGAAGGCCTTCTGAAGGGTGCAGGCCGCAGCGGATGACCTTCACGCCGTTGGCGTTGAAAAAGACGATGAGCCTCGCTGAGCGTTCAACAGCTTCATCGAGATCCAGAGGCGCGTAATCGCCTCTTTTCCAGGCCTCCGCCAGTTCCGTTCCTTTCATCACTATTACCGGATATATCCTGACCTGGGACGCTCCAAGGCGGACTATGCTTTCGGCGGTATGAAGCTCCTCCTCATACCCGCTCAGAGGAAGGCCCAGCATCATCTGGTGCCCCAGTTCCATCCCCTGCCCGAGGATCAGGGCCGACGCTTTCTCGACGTCCTCGGCGCTATGGCCCCTCTTAGAGGCCGCGAGGACCTCCTCGGACATCGACTGGACGCCCAGCTCCACGCACGAGACGCCCATGCCTTTCAGGAAAGATAGGATCTCATCGTCGATAAGGTCCGGCCGCGTGGAAAGCCTTATGCCGTGGACGCGGCCGCCGTCAAGGAAGCGCCTGACCGGGGCGAGGTATCTTTCCTGCTCCTCGAGCGCCAGGCCCGTGAAACTCCCGCCGAAGAATCCCGCCTCGACACGCGCGCCTGAAGAAGGCATGGTGGAAAGATATTTCTCTATTTTTGGCGCGACCTCTCCGGGGCTGGGCTGCTTCTGTCCGGTTATCCTCGCCTGGTCGCAGAACACGCACTTGTGCGGACAGCCCCTGTGGACGATGAAGAACGGTATAGTATAATGTTTCATAGCGAGACGAAATCCAGTATGTCCAGCCCCAGCTCGTTGAAAAGTCCCGCGAGCCGGCGCATGGGCAGGCCGAGTATATTGAAGTAGGATCCCCTGATATCGTCAAAAAGGAACGCGCCGACCCCCTCTATGGAGAACCCGCCGGCTTTGTCATAAGGCCCGAGAAGACGGAAATATTTCTCGACTTCCTTATCATCGAGAGGCACCACGGCCAGGCTGCTTTTTTCATACCCTGAAGCCTCCTTGCCGCCGGGGCGGTCGATCACGCAAAGGCCGGTATAGACATCCACTCCGCTGCCGGAAAACCTCTTGAGCATCATCCGCGCCGCTTCTTCGTTGTCCGGCTTCCCGAGTATATCCTTGCCGTGGGCTACAAGTGTGTCCGCCCCGATGACTACCGCGTTCTTCTCTTTTTCCGCGACTTTGCGGGCCTTACGGACCGCGTTACCCTGTACGATCCCCGGGACCTCCCCGGCTTCCACCATATCCTCACGGGCGCCGCTCGGCGAGACCTCATGCAATATCCCGCTCTCGGACAGTATCCGCGACCTTCTTTCCGACGCGGAAGCCAGTATAACTTTCTTCATCGGGACCCTCCTTTGGACCGCTCGATCCGGCGAACCGCCCGTTAAGCCAGCGTCAATCTTTTGCCGTCCAGCAGCCTGAGTTTTTCGAGAAAGTCCGTGAAATCGTCAAGGCACTTAACACCGAGATATTGCCTGGTCACCTGGTCCAGGTTCTTCAGCCCCTTGAAATACCATGTCAGGTGCTTGTACATCCGCTTCACGGTAATGAACGCGCCGAAATGCTCCTGGCTCAGCCTGAAATGCTCGGCCATTACGCGTTTGACCTCGTCGAACGAGGGAGGGTCGGGGACCTTTCCTGTCGACAGGTACGTATATGTGTCCCTGAATATCCAGGGCCGGCCCAGAGCGCCCCTTGCCATGGCCACGGCATCGCATCCGGTGGACGCCAGGATACCGGCGGCGTCCTGCGGGCTGAAGACGCCGCCGCTGGCTATAACGGGTATCTTAAGGTTTTCCTTTAATTCACGCGTAACGTTATGGTCGCTCGCGCCTCTGTACATCGCCGCTTTTGTCCTGGCGTGGACGCAAACGGCTCCGGCGCCTTCAGATTCGGCCGCTTTGGCCACCTCGAGGTAATTAAGCTTCCCGCTGTCCCAGCCGCTTCTTATCTTGACCGTCACCGGCACGGTGACCGCCTTTACCATCGCCCGTATTATCCTCGCCAGTTTGGCGGGAGACCTCAAAAGCGCCGCGCCCTTGCCCCCCTTTATGATCTTCCTCGCAGGACATCCCGCGTTGAGGTCCACCAGCGGGAAACCCCTGTCCTGGCAAAGGCGCGCGACCCTGGCCAGTTTTTCCTCGTCCTGCCCCACAAGCTGGACCCCCATGGAGCCCTCGCCGTCGAGTTTTTCAAGCATCCTGAGCGTCTTACGGTTGTTGTAGACTATCCCGTTGACGTCTATCATCTCGGTGTAGTAGAATTCGCAGCCGAACCCGCGGCATATAAGGCGGAACGGCGCGTCGGAAACGCCTGCCATGGGGGCGAGTATGACCTTCGCGCGTACTATCTCCTCAATAGCGCCGCCTGTACTTGGGTATCGAGTATCGGGTATCGTGTTCATTACAGTCCGAGTTGTCTTTTGTATTCCTCGGTTATGCTGTCCCGCAGCTTTTTGCCGATCTTCTTATCCGGGTGTTTTTCTTCATTTTTATTTTTTGTTCTCAATTTTTTCTTTTTCCCCGCGAGATCCTCGGGAGAGATGACGGAGGCCCTGTAACCCCTGGACATGTTCTTTATGAAATTATCGTCGGAGGCCACTATGACCCTGTTCTTTTCGGAGTATCTTTTCACTGTATCTATTATCTTCTCGTCGCCCAGGCCGGTACGGGAGAACACCTGGCCGCCGCCCCGCGGGATAAGCCTGTCAAGATGCCTGTACCTGTCCTGGCCGTCAAATACCACGCAGAAATCGTCGATGTAGCCGCTCGACCTGACATATTCCCTTGTCATGACTATAAGGAGGCTCCGCGCGTCGAGCAGCCCGTCCTTGAGTTTCTTTCTCGTTTCAGGTATGGCGTTTATTGCGTTATACCCGTCGACTATAAGCGTCGTCCTCATATTGTTAACTTCTCGTTAATTCAACCCGGCGAAAACCAACCAGGTTGGATCAATCCAGGTGTATGCGCATTTTTTTTATCACGGTCACGAACACGTCGTCCACGACCTCGCGCTTCACGTAATAATATATGTTCTTGCCTTCCTTGCGCGAATCTATAAGGTCGCAATTCCTGAGTATCTGGAGGTGGTGGGATATGGTCGGCTGGGACGTCCTGAACTCCGAGCATATGTCGGTAACGTTCATCTCGTGCGCGCTCAAAAGCTCCAGTATATCCTGCCTGGTCCTGTCGGCAAGCGCCTTGAATATCCTCACAAGGTCGTATTCAGACATCTGACACCTCTTTTTATTTGATCTTTATCGCGACTATCAGGTCGCCCCTGTGGCTGCAGCACGGGCATTTTTCGCCCTGGCCGCGCAGCCTCATCTTCTGGCCGTTCTTAGTCCCCTTCGGTATCTTGAGCGTGATATTCCTGCCGTCCGCCAGGCTGAACCTGGCCTCTCCGCCCTTATCAGCCAGATGTTTAGGTATCGGGAGGGTCGCCTTCAAGTCGGTATCCACGCTTGTCACGTTTCCGCCCGGATTGGAATAAAAGGTCCTGCCGCCGCCTCCTCCTCGTCCTCCGCTGGTGTAGTAGTAAGTGTAAGCGCCCTTCCGGCCGCCGCCCCGGCCTCCGGAAAAAATATCGCCGAAAAGGTCGCCGAAAGGCGACTCGGAAGAAAAACCGCCTCCGGAGAACTGGCGCAGGAATTCCGAGAAATCGAATCCCTGGGCCGAGGAGAAGTTGTCCGTGTAACCACCCATCTTGCGGATATTGTCGTACTCGGCCCTGCGCTTTTTGTCCCCCAGGGTGTAATAGGCCTCGGATATCTCCTTGAACCTCTCCTCGGCCTTCTTATCCCCCGGGTTCTTATCGGGGTGGAACTTCAGGGCGAGTTTCCTGTAGGCCTTTTTTATCTCGGCCTCGCTCGCGCCCTCTTTGACCCCCAAAACTGAATAATAATCTTTATTTGCCATATATTTCCCTTATTTATGTTCGAACTTGAACGAGCCGGCCTTAGCGTCGTAACCCACCTTGACCTTCATCCCGTCCTTTATCCTGCCCTCCAAAAGCTCTATCGCTATCCTGTCCTGCAGCTCCCTCTGGATAAGGCGCTTCAGCGGCCTCGCCCCGTAATCCGGATCGAACCCCTCCTCGGCGAGGCGTTTCACCGCCTCCCCGCTCACGTCCAGGGCAATATCCCTGTCGGCAAGGCGCATCTTCAGCTCTCCCAGGTCCAGCTCCACTATCTTGCGGATATCATCCTCGCTCAGCCTGTTGAATATGACCGTTTCGTCCACCCTGTTAAGGAATTCCGGCCTGAAGTGCTTTTTGAGCTCAGCGCCGACCTCCCTGCGTACGTCCTCCCTGGAGCTGGTCTTGTCGGTGAAGTACTGACTTCCTATGTTTGACGTCATTATGATGATGGTGTTCTTGAAGTTCACCACGTGCCCCTGGTTATCGGTCAGGCGCCCGTCGTCGAATATCTGAAGTAGTATATTGAACACGTCATGATGCGCTTTCTCTATCTCATCAAGCAGTATGACGCAGTACGGCCTCCTGCGGACCTTTTCCGTCAGCTGCCCGCCTTCCTCGTACCCGACGTAACCCGGAGGCGCGCCTATAAGCCTGGAGACGGCGTGCTTCTCCATGTATTCCGACATGTCTATCCTTACCATCGCGTCGGGATCGTTGAAAAGGAACCACGCCAGGGTCCTCGCCATGTGGGTCTTTCCGACGCCGGTCGGCCCTAAAAAGAGAAAGGACCCTATGGGTTTCGAGGGGTCTCCCAGTCCGCTTCTCGAGCGCCTGACGGCGTTGGAGACCTTCTCTACCGCCTCGTCCTGGCCGACTATCCTGGTCTTAAGGGCATCCTCCATATGCACAAGCTTCTGCACCTCTGATTCCATCAGCTTGGAAAGGGGTATGCCCGTCCACTGCGCCACTATCTTGGCGATGTCCTCGTCGTCGACCTCCTCTTTCAGCATCTTCCTGTCTTTCTGGACCTCGGCCAGTTTTTTCGTCTGTTCTTCGAGTTCCTTCTGGAGCTGGACGAGCTTGCCGTAGCGTATCTCTGATACCCTCCCGAGGTCTCCTTCCTTCTCCGCGGAGGATTCTTCCGCCCGGGCCTCGTCGATCTTCTCCTTCGCCTCACGTATCTTATCTATGCCGGCCTTCTCTTTTTCCCAGTGCTGTTTCATCTTTTTCAGCTCCGCGCGCGAGGAGGACAGCTCCTCTTCCACTGCCGCCAGCTTGTCCCTGCCGGAGGAGCTTTTCTCCTCTTTTTTCAGGGCCTGCTTCTCTATCTCAAGCTGCATGATACGCCTGTGGACCTGGTCTATCTCCGTGGGCACGCTGTCTATCTCAATCCGGAGCTTGGACGCCGCCTCATCTATAAGGTCTATCGCCTTGTCCGGCAGGAACCTGTTGGTTATGTACCTGTCGGACATGGTAGCCGCGGCGATCAACGCCGAATCAGATATCCTCACGCCGTGGTGGACCTCGTATTTCTCCTTCAGGCCCCGAAGTATCGCTATGGTGTTCTCCACGGAAGGCTCGTCTATGAAGATCTGCTGGAAGCGGCGCTCGAGGGCCTTGTCCTTCTCTATATATTTCCGGTATTCGTCGAGGGTCGTGGCGCCTATGCAACGCAGCTCTCCCCGGGCCAGGGCGGGCTTCAGCATGTTGGAGGCGTCCACCGCGCCCTCGGCGCCGCCGGCGCCCACAAGGGTATGCAGCTCGTCTATGAAGAGTATTATCTCCCCTTCCCTCTCCTTTACTTCCTTGAGGACCGCCTTTATCCTGTCCTCGAACTCGCCCCTGAATTTCGTGCCCGCCACAAGGGCTCCCAGGTCCAGCGCGATTATCCTCTTGTTCTTGAGCCTGCTGGGGACGTCGCCGGATGATATTCTTTGAGCCAGCCCCTCAACGACGGCCGTCTTGCCGGTCCCGGGATCCCCTATAAGGACCGGGTTGTTCTTCGTCCTGCGGGAAAGGACGTGAATAAGCCTTCTTATCTCCTCGTCGCGCCCTATGACCGGATCAAGCTTCCCCCTGTCGGCCAGGTCCACCAGGTCCCTGCCGTATTTTTCCAGGGCCTGGTACTTCCCTTCGGGATTCTCATCCGTTACCCTGTGGCCGCCCCTCACTTCCCGCATCGCCTTGAGGATATTGTCCCTGCTAATATTATTCGCTTTCAGTACCCCGGCAAGCTGTCCGGTCTTCTCATCCGTCATGGCCAAAAGAAGATGCTCGACGCTTATATATTCGTCCTTTAATTTTTTCGCCTCCTTCCCGGCTTCCTGGAGAAGTTTATTAAGCCTGCCTGAGGTATAGGACTGGGCCGCTCCTCCCGATACTTTAGCCCGGCTGGAAAGCTCCGCGTCTATTTCCGATCTTACGCGGGCCGGATCGGCCCCGATTTTTTTTATTATTCCGGCTGCGACGCCTTCGGTGTCGCCGAGAAGCGCGTACAAAAGGTGCTCGGAATCCACTTCCTGGTGGCCCCGGTCGACCGCCTCGTTCACCGCGGCCCTTAAAGCTTCCTGTGTTTTCACCGTTAGTTTATCAGGCATCATATTTATCCCTCCCAAGAATAGACATATTTATATATTTATATCTATCTATATATTACCTTACGATACCGCGATTGTCAAGCAAATATATCTGAAAAGTGACCTATTCATAAGATATTATAAAGATTGAACTTATTAAGGCTTGCCTGCGGGGGCTCCAACTCCTTCGCCCAGCTGGTGCAGATACATACCAACCAGTCTGGAGATAAGAAGAGCGGTAAAAAGCACTCCCGCCGCCGCTTCCAGTATAGCCAGGGACTGGGCGTGCATGGTCGCGGGGGTGATGTCACCGTATCCGAGGGTAGTAAGGGTGACGAAACTGTAATAATTAAAGGTCGACCATCCCATCTCTGTCATATCCTTTATGATATGCTTTGATATGATAAAAGACCCCGGCTTCAGGAACTCCAGGAAGGCGTATAAAAGACTCCAGCTTATGCCCAGCAGAAGGTATATGCTGGCGGCGCCGGCCAGTATGTTGCCCGTCACCTTTTTCTCTTTCAGGATGTATGACAGAATGCAGAATACGGTAAAAAAGGTGAACGCTATCATGAACATGAAGCCGAGAATATCCACGAACCGGTTGTCAACGAACTGGTCGGCCCAGAGAAACAGCGCGGTGGGCGCGAACATCACAAGGGAAATAAGGAAATTCCTTTTGTTGTCCCTGCTCACCGCGTATACGGCTGATATGAGCACCCAGGTAAAAAAAACGGCGAATACTCTCCCGGCCAGGCTTTTACCCGTAAAAAAGGGATATGCCAGAAGTACAAGAAGAAGAGCCAGAAGCAGGTTGTAAAGTTCGCCTCTTTTTCTCATTGATCTCTCCCCGGAGACTCCGCGCTCACATCTTGGCGTTCTTGGCGAAGCACTTTCGCATAAAAACCTCGGGAAGATGCTCTTCCAGTATGGCCAGGCTTTCCTTCTCCGGCATTTTCCCCTGGGTTATATCGGCCGAGACTTCCCTGTCAAAAAGGATATTCCTTCTCTTGAAAAGCCTGCCGACCCTCCTGAAGACCATTTTCCTGGGGCCTCTTTTTACGATAAAATCGGCCGATATGCGCGCGTAGTTCTCCTGCAATGCCGCATCAGCAGCGATAGCCCCAATGCCGTGTATCTGGTCTATGGGGTCGGTCTCCATCCAGACCCTCTCGTTTATATCAGCGGTTATTATGATATCCGCGTCCTCTTCCTTATCCACTATTTTAAAATTTATGGTCATGCGGGTCTTAAGCTCATTCTCAAGGTTCTTCTTTATACCCGGGATCATGTCCCCGGCGTCCCCGCAGGAATCGGTTATCTCCCCTATATACACGTTCACTTCTTTAGCGTCCGAAAGGACGGAGTACAGGTTCTCCCTGGGCTGGCACTGTCCTGCCGGCTGAAACCCCGATAAGATAAAAGCACTTACGATCAATACAGTAAAAAATCTCTTCATTTTCCCCCTCTTTCCTTTTTATACCTCCAGCTCCTGCTGCCTCAGCAGAGTCTCCTTTGAAATAAACGCCATCACTTTATGGTACTGAAGCTGCCCCACCAGCTTGCGAGAGTTCTGGTCCTCGAGGACCGGTATGTAATCAACGTTCTTTGTCTCGAATATATCTATAGCGCTCCTCAGCGGCTGGTTGGCATGCGCCACCGCGTCCACCTCGTGCACTATGTCCCCGGCAAGGACCAGCTGGTCCATCTGCTCCTCATAAAAGGTATCGCGTATCTCCCCCAGGGATATTATTCCCATGAAGCTTTCGCTCATGCTGACCACCGGGAAGTTATATGAGTCGCTTTTCTTCATTATGTCTATTATCTGGTGCAGGTTATTGTTCTCCTTTATAATGAAGAAGTCCTCCTCCATAAGGTCGCTCACCTTGTGCGAATCTATAATGTCCTCTTCCGTCACGTTCCTGTTCATCTCATCCGCCTTCTTTATCCCAAGCTTTATCATGGGCGGGGAGATAAGCTGAAGTATGAAGGTCGTCGCGGTTATTATGCTGATTATAAGGACTCCCGCCGTCTGGGCCTCTCCCCCAAGACGGCTGAACGTGTGGTAAGCAGCTATGGCAAGACCGACGGCTACCCCGGCCTGGTCAAAAAGGCAGAAACCCGTGTATTTCGTAACGGTCTCTTTGGCCCCCGAAAGGCGGCCTCCTATGTAAGCCCCGGCCACCTTGCCCACGCTGCGCGCCACTATATAGCATATGGCAAGGAGCGGGACACCCCCCTTAAGAAGTATAGGGGCATCAAGCCTGGCGCCCACCAGCACAAAGAAAAGAATGAAGATCGGCGGGCTCAGCCTCTTAATGACGTCAAAAAGCTCCCTGTTATCTATGGGCAACAGGTTCGACACAACGGCCCCGAGGACCATGGACGCCAGTATAGGGTCCACCTTGAAAAATATGGACAATCCCACCACAAGTATTATCGTCCCCAGCGCCACCGGAAGTATCCTGTCCCTGTCCCTCAGCTTGGATACGATCTTGTGGAGGATATATCCCGTGACTATGCCGATAAGTATGGAGACCGTGATCTGGAAAAGCGGCACGGCCATCGTCTTTACCAGCGACGGGTTGTCATGGACCAGCAGGGTCCGCGCGAAGACGCTGGCAAAGCCGTATATCAAAAGGGCAAGGGCGTCGTCGAGAGCCACGATGGAAAGCGTCGTCATGGTCACAGGGCCGCGCGCCTTGTATTCCCCCAGCACGCTGTAGGTCGCCGCCGGCGCGGTGGCCGAGGAAAGAGCCCCAAGCATAAGCCCCATGTAGATCTTGCCGGTTATCAGCGTGGCGGCCGCGCCCACCAGTATGAAAGTCAGGAAAGTCTCGACGAAAAGTATGCTGTATATCGATTTGCTGTACCTTTTGAACCTGCCGAGATGGAGTTCCGCCCCTATCATGAAGCCTATCACTCCCAGGCACAGCTCCAGCACAGGGCGGAACGAATCCATGACCGGCCCGCTGAGGATCCCGTTGAAGGACTCGCCCAGTATCAGGCCTATCATTATGTAGCCGGTCACCTGCGGGAGGTTCAGCCTGTTGAATATCCTCCCGCCCACGATGCCGAGCATCATGATGAGGCCTATGATGAGAAGTATGTTCATTTCTTTTTGCGCTTCCTGGCCGCGTCCTTGCCGAACCTGGCCAGCTTCTCGGAATACTCCCCGAGCTTCTTGTCCACGAGTTGATATATCGTGCCGGCGGGATACTTGCCCCTTTTGTCCTTTTTCCCGGCTTTCTTGCCCGTGAGTATCTCTATGCCTTCTTCTACCGTGGACACGGCCCAGATATGGAACTTCTTTTTCTCCACCGCCTCAAGCACCTCTTCCTTGAGCATCAGGTGCCGGACGTTAAGCTCCGGTATTATAACGCCCTGTTTGCCGTCCAGCCCCTTGATCTTGCAGACATGGTAGAAACCCTCTATCTTCTCGTTGATGCCGCCCACCGGCTGCACGGCCCCGTGCTGGTTCATGGAACCCGTTACAGCTATGGACTGGTTTATCGGCACGCCCGATAGCGACGACAAGATGCAGTAGGCCTCTGTGCTCGAGGCGCTGTCGCCGTCCACCCCCTCGTATGACTGCTCAAAGCAGATGCTGGCGCTGAAACCAAGCGGCCTTTCCTGCGCGAATTTCTCGCCGAAGAAACCGGCCAGGATCATGACGCCCTTGGAATGGATGTTGCCGCCCATCTTGACCTGCCTCTCGATGTCGACCACGCCCCCCTTACCCATGTACGTCCTCGCCGTTATGCGCGAGGGCTTGCCGAACATGTATTCGCCCACGTCCAGCACGGCCAGCCCGTTGACCTGCCCCACTTTAGCGCCCTCGACGTCTATCATGAGGACGTTCTTGTTGATGAGCTCTATGATCTTCTCCTCTATAAGGTTGGACCTGTATATCTTTTCCTGGACGGCCTTTAGCACGTGCTGCGCGTCGACGTATTCCGCGTTGTCCTTGCCGGCCCAGTAATCGGCCTCGCGGAGGATGTCCGCTATGTACATGAAACGCGCGCTCAGCTTGTCCTGGTCGCGGGTGAGGCGCGAGCCGTATTCGATGACCTCGGCCACGGCGTTCCTGTCAAAGTGCCGAAGGCCCTCTTCCTCGCAGCGGACCTTTATAAATGAGGCGTATTTCTTTATCTTCGCGGTGTCCCGGTCCATCTCCACGTCAAAATCAGCCTTGATCTTGAACATCTTCCTGAAATCCTCGTCGAACCTGTAAAGTATCTGGTATAACCAGGGCGGGCCTATCATTATTATCTTTATATCGGACGGTATGGGCCGGGGCTTGAGGCTTGTGGTGCTTATAAGGCGGAACTGTTCGTTTATATCCTCCACCTTTATCTCGTGGTTGCGTATGACCCTTTTGAGCGTATCCCACGCCATGAAGCTGCTGAGGACGTCCATCGCCTGCAGGATCAGGTACCCGCCGTTGGCCTTGTGCAGGGCGCCCGGGGCTATCATGGTGAAATCGGTGCTCATGGAGCCGAAATGCGAGACGTATTCTATCCTCCCGAGAAGATTGTAATAAGTGGGGTTGGGCTCGCGGACGACAGGCGCCCCCTTGGAGTGCCTGTGGTCCACCAGAAGGTTCACCTGGTATTTAAGAAAGGAGTCCTTTTTCGGCGCGCCCTTGATGTTGAAAAGCACCGACTGCGGTGTTTCCTCTTCCTCCTCCCTGAACAGGTCGATGTTCTCCACGATGTCTTCCTGGACGTGGTTAAGATATTCGACTATGTCCTCGAACTCCCTGTACTTGAACCTGAGCTCGTCTATTATGTGCTTCACCGAGAAAAGAGCTATCTCTTTCTCCAGTTCCTTGATCTGCAGCTTGGCGGACTTTTCCATTGAACGGACCTCGCTGAGGACCTGTTCTATCTTGATGTGCAGCTCGTGCTTCTTCTTCTCTATCTCCTGTTTTTCCTCGTCCGAGAGATTGGTGTATTCCTCGTTGTTCATGGGCCTGTCGTCGATCCTGGGCACGAGGACCACGCCGGTGGCGGACTGCTTAAGGACAAACCCTTCCTCGAACGCCTTCTTTTCTATGTCCTCCAGCACGGCGTCCCTTTTCTGCTTGTATTCCTTGAGGAGATCATGCTTCCTGGTCTCGTAGTCCTCGCTGCCGAAGGCCCTCGGGATCTCCACCTTAAGCTCCTCTATCAGTTCCTCTATGTCCTTTTTGAAGATGATGCCCCTGCCCGCGGGAAGCCTGATGGATATGGGCTCGTCCTCATGGGTAAAATTAAAGACGTATATCCAGTCGTCCGGCGTCTTCTGTTTAGCGGCTATCTCGTTTACGGCCATGTTGACCTGGGTGTTCCTTCCGGTCCCGGCCGCGCCGCAGACGAATATATTAAAACCGTCCGACTTCACGTTGAGCCCGAAATCTATGGCGTTGACCCCCCTTTCCTGGTGGACCGGTTCGGTATCGAACTCATAGTCCTCGGTGGTCTTGAAAGGGAACATCGAGGGATCGCAGGCCTTCTTAAGCTCGGAGCTTTTGAGTTTTCTCATTTAAACTCCCCTTTTTGATCATATTTTCATGAAAAAATCTATAAAAGGATCATCGAACTTCCTGGACATCTTCTTCATCCTGTAACCTATCACTGTCAGTATGGTCCCAGAAGCCACGAGTATAGCCGCCACAATGATCGATAAAAGCGGGGGATACAGGGCTATAAGTACCCCTCCGATCATCAGCAATATTCCCAGTAACATGTTCGCCTCCCAACCTGGTTGGTTTCTGCCGGGTTGAATTAACGGATCTTTAACTTTTTTTCGATAAACTCATATAATATTAATTATTAAAATACCTTGTATCGGGTGACAAGTCAAGTCCGGTCGCCCTCAACCGCTCGGCGGCCGCCCTATTTGAACACAATGTTATAGACGGCCAGCCAGAGCGGAACGCTGAACACGGCCGCCACGTGCGAATAGAATATGGCCCCGCTGAAAAACCTGTTGTCCGCTCCCGTGTAACTGCCTATCACGACCAAAGAAACGGCGACGGGCATCGCGCTTTGCAGGAAAAGGAAAAAGCGCAGGTCCTGTCCCAGCGGGAAAAGAACAAGCGCGGCGAGAACGATCGCCGGCATGATAATAAGCTTTACCCCCATGCAGGCCGCTATCCGCGAGGCGCCTGACAGGTCATGAGCCCTGTGCCTGCATAGATAAGCGCCGAGCGTCAGCATGGCCATCGGGAACGACGCGTTGCCCAGCTGATCCAGGGGCGCCGCCAGAAGGGAAGGCATGCTTCCCTTCCCGAACAGGGCGACCCATACCAGGGAGACCAGGGTGGCCACCACCGGAGGGTTCAGAAGCGCGCTGAAGCTGAAATCCTTCTTAAGCCTCCCGGTAAGAAAAAGAGGGACAAGCGACCACATGAGGATATTGAACCCCATGATAAAAAGGAACAGCATCAGCAGCAGGTCGTCCGCGGCGGCGCCGGCGAAAGAGAACAGTATAAGGTTCATGGGCAGGTACCCGCAGTTCTGGAACGCGCAGCTTGAGATGAACTCCTTGCGGGCTCCCCGGAACCTCGCGAGCCCGTAAACAGCGCCTCCTAAAACAAGCCCCGCCAGCGAAAAGAGCACGGCCGACACCGGAAGGAACCACCAGAAAGGATATTCCGTGAAGCTGAAATGCTGTACGGTCCGGGAAACTATCAGCGCGGGCATCAACACATATATGAGCACCCTGCTCAGCGTGTCAGTGAACTTTTCATCGATGAACTTAAAATAATACAGGGCGTAACCCGCGGACATCACCAGGAATATCTTGGCGATCGCCGACGCTATAGTACCGAACGTAAATTGCAGCTCCATTTATCGCTCCAAACTCCCCGGTCCTGACTCCAAGCTCCCTGCTCTCAGGCCCCCGGCTTACCAAGAAGCTTGAACATCTTTTTCTTGTAAGCCTCGACCCCGGGCTGGTCGAAGGGATCAACCCCGAAGAGGCAGGCGGAGACAGCCACCGCGCGCTCAAAGAAATAGAAAAGCTGCCCGAGGGTGAAAGGAGAGCGCTCGCCGAAGAAGATAGTGGAATTGGGCACACCTCCCTCGAAATGCGCCTCGGCAGTGGCCCTGTACGCGGTGATATTGACCTCCTCAAGCTGTCTGCCGGCCAGGTAATTAAGGCCGTCGGGGTCGTCTTCAGAGCGCGGCACCGGGCACTTTCCGGAGACCTCTTCGCTCACGAGAAAGGTCTCGAAAAGGTTCCTCTCCCCCTCCTGTATGAGCTGTCCCATCGAATGCAGGTCCGTCGAGAAATCGCACGAAGCCGGGAACAGGCTCTTCCCGCCCTTTCCCTCGCTTTCCCCGAACAGCTGCTTCCACCATTCATCCAGATAGTGCAGCCTGACGTCAAAGCTCGATAGTATCTCTATCCTTTTGCCTTTACCGTATAATACATTACGGACCGCGGCGTACCTGCTGCTAATGTCGTCTTCGGCGGATCCCTTAAGGCTGAGGGAGCGCTGGCTCCCGGCCCCCTCGACGAGCTCCTTTATGTCTATCCCCGCGCAAGATATGGGGAAAAGCCCCACGGGCGTCAGGACTGAGAACCTCCCGCCCACGTCGCCGGGGATGACGAAACTCTTGTAACCCTTTTCATCCGCTATGGCCCTGAGGGCGCCTTTCTTTTCATCGGTGGTGCATACCACCCGATCGGAATAATTCCCCCGGCCGTACTTCTTTTTTAAAAATTCGTCTATGAACCTGAAAGCGACGGCCGTTTCGGTGGTGGTCCCCGATTTGGATATAACGTTAACGGCTACCTGCCTGCCTTCCAGTTTTTCCAGGAGCCCGCATATATAGCGGGCGCAGAGGTTGTGCCCCGCGAAGAACACGCTCTTGCCCACGGCGTCCGGCGCCAGCGTCTCGATGGCGGCCCTCGCCCCGAGATAAGACCCGCCAATCCCTACGATGATGACCGCGTCCGCTGTATCCCTGAACCGGCCGGCGGTTCTCTCGATATCTTTTAAAAGAGGGTCGCCGACGGTTTCCGGCAGGTCCATCCAGCCGAGATACCCTTTAAAAGGGCTTTCGTCCCCGGAAAGAAGCCGGTGGGCTTCTTCGACGCGCGGCATTACCCCGCTGATGTCCTTATCCGAGACATGGCCTTCAAGATAAGAGGTATCATATTTAAGGGAACTTCGCATATCCTCTCTCCTTTATATACAGGCCGCATCGCTCCGGGCAAAGCCGCGTCAATCCCCGGCCCTGGTGCTTCTGAAAACGTTGTAAAAACCGGACAACTTGGCCCTGAAGTGCAGGGGTTTGGTGGTATCGGAATTGGTGACCTTCACCCGCTTGAGCTCATACACGTCCCGGTTAAGCCTGTCTTTCCCCCTGTTGGTCGTGCAGGCGGCTTTGTACCCCGCGCTCCTGACCGCCTCTTTGACCTTCGCGTTGAACCCCCCAGTGGGGTAACAAAAATGATCAGCCTCGCCCCCGGTATTTACCCTGATATCCTCCCGGCACCCGGCGATCTCCCACTCAAGCTTTTCCGGGTCGTTTACGGACGGAAGGTAAACGTTGGTCCTGGTATGCCCGCCGAAATCGATACCGTTCTTGATCATGAGGCGCACATGGTCCCAGGTCATGTAATCGGGGTTCCTGCCCACGTAGTCCGTTATCAGGAATATCGTCGCCGGCATCCCGTATCTGGAAACAACCGGGAAAGCGTTAAGGAAATTATCCCTGTACCCGTCGTCGAACGTCAACACGACGGTCCCGGGGATGAACCTCCTTCCCTTTTTTATGCTCTCCACCGCCTCTTCCAGGGATATGACGGAATATCCCTGATCTTTCAGAAAGGCCATCTGCCTTTCGAAGTTCTCCGGGGAAACATTTAGCGTGCTGCTCTGGTCGCCGCTGATGGAATGGTACATTAATATCGGTATTACCCGCCTGGGCCCCATGTAGAAAGCGTAAAACCCGGCGGCCAGCGCGGCCAGGACAAGCAAAACTATTGATGCTTTTTTAAAATGCCTCATAAGCGCTCATTAACTGACCGACCCCTCGGCCTTTCCTTTACATGTCCGGGCCAAAGGGGTCGCCAGATATGGAACCTGTTCACGCAACTATATTTATGATACGGTGATCGCGTTAACCGGGCACTGGTCAGCGCCGTCTTTGGCCTGGTCGGCCTTATCGGCGGGTATCTCGTCCACCTTAGCGACGGCTTTGTCTCCCTGCATCTCGTAAATATCCGGGGCAACCTGCGCGCACAGACCGCAACCGATACAAGTTTCCTGGTTGACTTCAGCTTTCATCTTCCTGGCACCTCTCTTTCTTTTTTCGGGTATTCTATCAGAACCCGCTTACAGGGTCAAGCCTTACGCGTCCCAAACTGACCAGCTGCCCCCTCCCATAAGGATCACCGGCAAGCATGAGCCGACCACCAGAAGACTGTATTCCATCCCGCCGTTCTGTATGAAAAAACCGTAAGGCAGGTTTATCTTCCACAACTGTATTATGACTACCATCGTTATGGCCAGGGCCGACCACCTGGCCAGTATCCCGAGTATGAGGAAAACCCCGCCTATGAACTCCACGCAGCCCCAGGCGAGAGCCAGAAGGTAAGGTTTGGGGAAACCAAGGCCCTCAACGATCTTAGCGGTGCCCTCCAGGCCTATACCGTTGAACATCCCGAAAAGCTTCTGGCCTCCGTGAGCCAGGAATATGGCCCCCAGAACTACCCTGAGAACAAGCATGGAAAGATCGAAGAATTTCTCCCTGTTCATATGTTCTTCTCCTTAAAAATATGTTTATTAAAGGTTATTTTAGCCCAATAACAGGCAAAATCAAAGAAAAATGAAACAATTTCGCTTTCGCCGGTGTCTATGTATGTGGAGGTCCTGATGATAGCTGAACTGGTCCGATCCTCGATAACCTTGTTATTCCCCGACCCCTGCCAGGCTTGCGGGAAGAGGCCGGCTGCGCGCCCGCTGCCCATATGCGGGGATTGCATGGCCCTTCTTGCGCGCGGCGCCACGCCGGCCGCGGTCTCATCCAGGTATATCGAAAATATATTCAGTTGCCTGCCTTATGAAGGCGCGATAAAAAAGTGCGTCACTTCCTTTAAATACTCCGGGAAGCTCAAATTCATGAGTGTATTCGAAAGGCTTATCGGCCGCGCGGTGATGAAAAACACGTTCAGGTTGTGCGGCGCGGACATCATCGTTCCGGTCCCCATGCATCCCGTAAAAAAGTACAGGCGCGGGTTTAACCAGGCCGAGATCATAGCGCGGGTATTGTCCGTTCTGCTCTCGGTTAGAACGGATGTCCGGGTCCTGATAAAAAAAAGGAATACCCCCGCCCAGTCGCGCTCCTCAAGGAAAAAACGGTTCCGGAACCTTAAGAATTCTTTCGCGGTGGTGGACCGCCTGAAGATCGTGGGAAGGTCCGTTGTCCTGGTCGACGACGTTATGACGACCGGCGCCACGCTCGATGAGTGCGCGCGGGAACTCAGGAAAGCCGGCGCGAAAAGCGTCCGGGCCTTCACCCTCGCCCGGACCTTGTAGATCAGGATTTGCGGTTGATGAAGTATATGCCGACGCCGGCGAAGATGACGTTGCTGAGCCATGCCGCCGCCACCGGCGGCAGGACCCCCCCCTTGCCGAGAGCCAGGCAGACGGCCATCACGGGAAGGTACATTATTGCCACGGTCATGCCCTTCGCCATGCCTATAAGGGCGCTCGCCCTCCCCGTCTCGATGCTGAAAGGGACGCCCACAAGGACCGTGATCATCGCGGTGAACGGGAACGCCAGCTTATAGTTAAGGTCGACAAGGAGCCGCCTTATCGTGGAGTAAGAACCCACCTTAAGGACCTTGAGATACCTGGCCAGCTGCCCGAAGCTCATGAACCTCGGGTCCCACTGGTTGTCCTGGAAATCCTTCGGCGTCTCTTTTATGGAAAGTTTCTTCTTCTCGAACACTTCAGGGTCGCCCGCGAAATCCCCCTCCGCGTCCACCCTGAACATTATCACGTCCTCGCCCGACCAGTAACCCTTTTCGTTCCACTTCGCCAGGCGCGCGTTAACCTTCTCGACCACGTTATGGTCCGCGTCCTGCTTGTGGATTATAACGTCGTTAAGCTGGCGCGCCTTAGGCAGGTAGTTCTTCGCGTAGATTATCTGGTCTCCCCGGCCGTACACGGCCAGGTCGGAAAGCTCGTACCCCTTGCCCTCATTGCCCTGCTCTAGCTCCTCCTGCCTTATGCGCGTCGCCTTCCGCATGGTCTCCGGGACCACCCTGTCGTTGACAATAAAGGTGAAAAGGCAAAGAACGAACGTCACAAACAGTATCGGCCTCAGGAGCTTCCAGAGGCTCAGCCCGCTGGCCACCACGGCCGTCACCTCGTGGTTCTTACTGAGGGTGTTAAAGACGTAAACGGCGCTCAGAAGACACGCGAAAGGTATCATGTTGACGAAGGCGAAAGGGGCCAGGTAAAAGTAAAAGGCCAGTATGCTGGGCAGGGGTATGCCATGCTTGAATATATCGTCTAAAAATCCCAGTATATCCCCTATGACCCCCAGGACCATGAGCAGGGTTATGCATAAAAAGAAAGCCCCTATAAAACTTTTCGTGACATATTTTTCCAGTATTCTCATCTTTGCCTTATTGGACCTACCTGCCTGAAGTCCTGTAGAACATGAATATCCCGAACGCCATGAGCGCTATATCCGCCGACCACACCCCGATCCACGGCGGGACCATCCCGCGTATGGCGAACGCTATGCCCCCGAGCATGATACCCCAGTAGACCAGGAACAGCGCTATGGCAAGCCCGAAACCTATGAATTTTTCCCTCCGGTGCGTGGTTATCGCCAGCGGGATGCCCACGATCACGAACACGAGGTTGGAGAAAGCCAGCGCGAGTTTTTTGTGGAGCTCTATCCTCAGCGGGATCACGTCCACCGAATCCTCTTTCAGGGTCTTTATGTCGGTCAATATCTCCTTGATGCTTTTCTCCCTGGCTTTTTTCTGTATATTAGCGGCGCCGGCAGCCTTCTCGAGATTGAGCGTCATGTAGTAGTCCTGAAAAGAAAGCTTGTAGAACTCGTCCGGTTTGTCGGAGGATATCTCGTCGGCGCTGCCGTCCCGCAGCCGCAGCTTAACGCTGTCTTTTTCCGGCATCGGGATTATCTCGCCTTTTTCCGCCACTATGGTCCTCGTGGGGCCGTCCTTCTGCGGCTGGTATATGCGGATATCCTCCAGGTAATTCCCTTTGACGTCGTGTATGAAGATGATATAATCCTCGAACCCCTTTATGAATATCCCGGCCTCCAGCATGGCGGCGGGATGCCTGAGCCCCACCTTCTTGAGCAGTTTGCGGGCAGCGAATTCCGACTGCGGCAGTATGCTGTCGTTAAGCGGCACGCTGAAAAGGCTTATGATGAACCCGCAGATTATCACAGGGAATATTATCTTGTAAATGCTCACGCCGCTTGTCCTCAAGGCGGTGACCTCGTTGTCCCCTGAAAGCCTTCCGAAGCCCAGGAGCACGGCTGAAAGCACCGATATAGGTATGGTAAATATTAGGACGTACGGGAGAAAAAGAAGGAATATCTTCACGACCTGGAAAAGCTCCACACCCTTGTTCATCACCATGTCCACGGTCTGTATGATGTTGCCCGCGGCCAGGATGATGGTCGATATGAAAAGCGCGGCCAGAAAAGGGCCGCCGAGTTCCTTGAGAAGATATCTTGTTATGATCCTCATAGGTCGGTCTAAGTAGCGAGAAGCTTTGTTAGGGAGTAAAGCCCGGCGTGCAGCTGCTGGTCCTTATCCCTTTCAAAGCAGGCCTTTTCGTATGGCACGAGAATGAGGTTCCTGCCCTGTATAGCCACCATCTTGCCGTGCTCGCCTTCGATCACAGCGTCCACCGCCCGGGCGCCCATTATGGAAGCCAGCACCCTGTCCGGGGCGTTGGGCGACCCGCCGCGCTGGACATGGCCGAGCGTGACACCCCTTACGCTGTAACCCGTCCTCTCCCTTATTTTTTTGGCCATCTCGAAAGCGCTTGAATAGCCTTCGGAAAGTATTATAAGCCAGCTCCTTTTGCCTCTTTTTTCGGCTTTCTGTATCTCGCCCGCCATCTGGTCCAGGTCGACCTTGCTTCCCGGGTAAAGGATCTCCTCGGCGCCGCCGGCCAGTCCCGCCATGACCGCTATGTACGGCTCTTCCCGGCCCATGACCTCTATCACGTATATGCGCTCCATGCTGGTGACGGTGTCCCTTATCTTATCTACCGCGCCGAGCACGGTGTCGACGGACGTGTGCGCGCCCACCGTGTAGTCGGTGTGGCCGAGGTCGTTGTCTATGGTGCCGGGGATCCCTATGCTTTTCACGCCGAAGTTATTGTAGAAGTCGATGGCTCCCTTGAAGGACCCGTTGCCGCCTATTATGATCAGCTCGTCTATGGCGTTTTCCTTGAGGACCTGGGCGGCCCGGGCCTGCCCTTCCCCGGTCATGAATTCCTTGGACCTGGCCGTCTTGAGCATCGTCCCCCCGCGGCCGAGTATATTGCTTACGCTGCGGGAATCCATCTCGATGAGCTCGCCGTTCATCATGCCCTCGTAACCCCTCAGGATCCCGAAGACCTCGAGCCCCTCGAAGACGGCCTTCCTTACCACGCTTCTTATGGCGGCGTTCATCCCCGGCGCGTCGCCGCCGCTGGTCAGAACGCCTATCCGCTTTACTTTATCGCCCATAATATCAACCTTGATCTTTCCTGTGGTCTGTGGACCTGATACTCAATACTCGACACTCAATACTCTATACTAGATGCTGGATATCCTGGTCGCCCGCACTCAGTACCGGTAATGGTCGGGCTTGTAAGGGCCGTCGACCGGATAGCCGATATAGTCTGACTGCTCCTCGGTCATCTTCGTAAGCTTCACGCCTATCTTGCCGAGATGCAGCCTCGCGACCTCTTCGTCAAGCTTCTTTGAGAGCGTGTAGACCTTCTTCTCGTAACTGTCCCTGTTCTTCCACAGGTCTATCTGCGCCAGGACCTGATTGGTGAAAGAGTTGGACATGACGAATGACGGGTGCCCCATCGCGCAGCCGAGGTTCACCAGCCTTCCTTCGGCAAGCAGGAACATCTCCCTGCCGTCCGGGAAAATATACTTATCCACCTGCGGCTTTATGTTCACCTTCTTGATCCCGGGATAAGTCTCGAGAGCGGCCACTTCTATCTCATTGTCGAAATGCCCTATGTTGCACACGATGGCCTGGTCCTTCATGCCCTCCATGTGCTTTATGTTTATAACGTTCTTATTGCCCGTGGCCGTTACGTAGATATCGACTTCCCCCAGCGTGTCCTCGACCGTGGAGACCTGGTAACCGGCCATAGCCGCCTGGAGCGCGCATATGGGATCCACCTCCGTGACGATGACCCTCGCCCCGAACCCTCTCAGGGACTGGGCCGAGCCCTTGCCGACGTCGCCGTATCCGCAGACGACAGCCACCTTGCCGGCTATCATCACGTCCATGGCCCTCTTAAGGCCGTCGGCCAGGGATTCGCGGCACCCGTAAAGGTTGTCGAACTTGGATTTCGTCACCGAATCGTTAACGTTCATCGCCGGGACCAGAAGCTCGCCTTTTCTCATCATCTGGTAAAGCCTGTTGACGCCTGTGGTGGTCTCCTCCGAGACGCCTTTCCAATCCCGGGCAAGCCCGGACCATTTGGCCTTATCGTCCTTGAGAGAGTCCTTGATCCTTTTCAAAAGGGCCTCCTCGTCGGCGCCGTGGGTCTTGCGATCGAGCGTGGAACCGTCCTTTTCGCCCGTGACCCCGAGATGCAGCATCAGGGTCGCGTCGCCTCCGTCGTCCACCACCAGGTTAGGCCCCTTTCCGTCGGGAAAGGTGAGCGCCCGTTCGGTGCACCACCAGTAATCATCAAGGGTCTCCCCCTTCCACGCGAAAACGGATATGCCTCTTTTCGCTATCGCCGCGGCGGCGTGATCCTGCGTGGAAAAGATATTGCAGCTTGCCCACCTCACCTCGGCACCGAGCTCCACCAGGGTCTCGATGAGAACGGCCGTCTGTATGGTCATGTGAAGGGAACCGGTTATCCTGGCCCCCTTAAGGGGCTTATCTTTCGAGTACTTCTCGCGTACGGCCATAAGGCCCGGCATCTCCTTTTCGGCTATATCTATCTCTTTCCTGCCGAAATCCGCCAGGTTTATGTCATTTACCTTGTAGTCGTCTGTCTTCGTGCGCATGGTTAACTCCTTTTGACCATGTGTTATTTCGCGGCCTTCTTCAGCTTATCGGCCATGTCTATCTCTTCCCAGGTGAAACCTTCCTCTTCCCTGCCGAAATGACCGTACGCGGCGGTCTGTTCGTATATGGGCCTTCTGAGCTTCAGCTTCTCTATTATTCCGGCCGGGGTCAGGTCAAAGTTCTCCCTGACAAGTTTGACTATCTTCGTCTCATCTAATTTGCCGGTGCCGAAGGTATTTATCATCACGCTCACCGGCTCCGGCACCCCGATCGCGTAAGCGAACTGGACCTCGCACCTCTTGGCCATGCCCGAGGCTACCACGTTCTTGGCCACGTACCGGGCCATGTAGGACGCGGAGCGGTCGACCTTTGTCGGGTCTTTCCCGCTGAAGCACCCGCCGCCGTGGCTGCCGACGCCGCCGTATGTGTCGACTATTATCTTCCTGCCGGTAACACCGGTGTCTCCCTGCGGGCCGCCCACCTCGAACCGGCCGGTAGGATTGACGAATATCTTGGTGTTCTTGTCCATCATATCCCTGGGTATGATCTCGTTTATGACGAGCTGCTTCATGTCCTTGTGTATATCGCTCATTTTCGCTTTGTGGTCGTGGTGGGCGCTGATCACAACAGCCGCGACCCTCTTGGGAGCCCCGTTGTCATACTCGACGGTCACCTGGCTCTTCCCGTCGGGACGCAGGTAATTCAGGAGCCTTTCCTTGCGTATCCTGGCCAGCTGTCGGGTAAGGGCGTGGGCGAGGGTTATCGGCATCGGCATGAGCTCCCTTGTCTCGTCCGAGGCGTAACCGAACATCATGCCCTGGTCTCCCGCTCCGCCGGTGTCCACCCCCAGGGCGATGTCGGGCGACTGCCCCTGTATTGAGGTCACGACTCCGCAGGTCTGGTAATCAAAACCGTAGACCGCGTTGGTATAGCCTATCTTCTTGATGGTCTTCCTCACTATCCTGGGTATATCGACGTACAAGGAGGTCGTTATCTCCCCCGCCACGAAAGCAAGACCCGTGGTCACCATGGCCTCGCACGCCACCCTGCCCGAGGGGTCGTTCTTGTAAATAGCGTCCAGTATGGCGTCGGATATCTGGTCGCATACTTTGTCCGGATGCCCTTCCGTCACGCTCTCTGATGTAAAAAGGTATTTGCGCTTCATCTCTACCTGCTACCTCCCAGCTGTTGTTAAAGTTCCTTTTTCCTGTATTCTATATCCGCCTTCTCAAGGGATCTCTTGTCCCCTATATCGTACCATCCTTCGGTAAAAACGTACCCGTAGACCTCGTCGTTCTCTGAGACCCACTTTACGAAATTACCCGGCGCGTCCTTGACAAGATCCGTCCTCATGTACTGTTCCATCATGGAAAGCCTGGACCTGGGAAAGAAATATATCCCGGTCGATGCCAGGGTGCTTTTCGGCCTGGCCGGTTTTTCCTGGAAATCATCCACCTTGCGGGAAGGATCAAGGTGAACGATGCCGTATTTCTGGGCCAGCTTCCTGTCCTTGACGTCGTAAAGCGCCACGCTGAACCTTCCCTTATCCCCGGCGAAAGCAGTGAAGTCGGCTATATCGAACTCGAAGAGATTGTCCCCGGCCACGATAAGCATATCGTCATCGGGGTGTTCCTTTTCCAGGACGAGATTGATATCCCCTATAGCCCCGAGGCGGTCCTCGTTGGAACGGGTCAGGTCGTTCACCACCTTAAGCTGGAGCGAGAAGCTCCTGTCCCTGACCCATTTGACAAGCATGTTGTAGAACTTGTCGTTGGTGACTATGTAAACCTCGTCGCATGTCTCCAGCTGCTCGAATTTCTTCAGCAGCCTTTCCAGTATGGAGCGACCGCCCACCTTGACAAGCGGTTTGGGCCGGTCAAGAGTAAGCGGATATAACCTTGTGCCGTAACCGGCCGCCAGTATCAGTCCTTTCATATCATATACGTCCTTTCATATATCAGTCGTTCAGTTCGATCGCTATTTCGGGGACAAGTTCCCTCAGCTTGGATTTCGCGTATTCCTGCACTTCCTTGCCGGTCGTGAAGCTCAGGGCCGTCTCGGCTATCTCCCGCGCCTGGGAGAAATTTATCGACCTGACTATCTTCTTGATCTCCGGGACGGCTATGGGCGAGGTGCTGAACTCGTCCAGCCCCAGCCCTAGAAGTATCATCGTAAGCGAGACGTCGCCGGCCATCTCCCCGCAAAGCGCCACCGGTATCCCTTCATTGTGGCCGTTGTTTATGACCATCTTGATCAGGTTCAGCACCGCAGGATGGGTCGGCTCGTACAGGTACGCTATTTTCTCGTTGACCCTGTCGACCGCCAGGGAATACTGGATCAGGTCGTTCGTGCCTATGCTGAAAAAGTCAGCCTCTTTCGCGAGTATGTCGCTGGTGATCGCCGCCGACGGCACCTCTATCATCGCTCCGACGGGTATGTTCTCCTTGAAGGGTATGCCTTCCTTGAGCAGGTCCCGCTTGACCTCCTCCAGGACCTCGTTGGCCTGGCGGAATTCCCTCACGCCCGAGATCATCGGGTACATGAGCTTGAGATTGCCGTAAACCGAGGCCCTCAATATGGCTCTCATCTGGGACTTGAATATATCGGGCCTTGCCAGGCAGAACCTTATGGCTCTCCACCCCAGGAACGGGTTCATCTCTTTCGGCACATCAAGCTGGGAAAGGAACTTGTCGCCCCCCAGGTCAAGCGTCCTTATGACCACGCAATGCGGTTTTATCCTTACGGCGACGGATTTATACGCGTTGAACTGCTCCTCCTCGCTCGGGAGGTCCCTTCTGTTCATGTAGAAATATTCGGTCCTGTAAAGCCCTATGCCTTCGGCGCCGTGGGACACGACGCTGGCTACGTCTTCCGGCAGCTCTATATTGCCCGCCACCACGGTCTTTTTGCCGTCAAGCGTCTCGCTCGGAAGGGTCTTGAGCTCGACCAGCTCCTTTTCCAGGTGCTCGTATTTCTTTTGTTCCTTCTGGTATTTCTCCAGGAACCTCTTATTGGGGTTTATGATGATCACGCCGTGTATGCCGTCGAGTATCACCTGGTCGCCGTTCTTTACCAGGTCCGTTATCGATTCCAGGCCCACGACAGCCGGTATCTCAAGCGATTTAGCCATGATGGCGGTGTGCGAGGTCCTGCCCCCGATGTCCGTCGCGAAGCCAAGCACGCGGCCCTTGTGCATGGTGGCGGTATCGGAAGGCGAAAGGTCGTAAGCTATCACTATCGATTTCTCCCTCAGGTCCCCCAGGCCCCTCTCTTCTTTCCCCATCAGGTTCTTGAGGATCCTCTTGCCCACGTCAGTGATATCGCTTATCCTGTCTCGGAGATATTCGTCCTTGGCTTCCGAAAGAACGCTTATGTACTTGTTCAGGACCTCGGCGAATATCACCTCGATGTTCTTTTTCCTCTTTTTCAGGCGGGTTATGACCTCCTGCACGAGTACGCTGTCCTCCAGCACAAGAAGATGCGCGCTGAATATCTTGCCGTGTTCCACGCCCATCTCCTTCGATATCTTTTTCTCTATCTCAAGTATCTCTTTTCTCGTTTTTTTGAGCGCCTGCTTGAACTTCTCTACCTCGGAAGTGACCTGGTCGTCGCTGATGCTGCGTTCGTTGGGCAGGATGTTCTCGGTGCCGAACAGGTGAGCCTTACCTATGGCTATGCCCGGGGCCGCCGGTATGCCTTTCAGCTGTATCTGTTTTTTTGAAGAAGAATACTTTTTTTTCATCGCCCTGTGTTCCCGATCCTCATGACTCGATATCGTGCAGCAATATGCCGGAAAGCTCTTCCACCGCCTTTTCGGCGTCGTCACCATCGGCTACTATTATTATCCGCGCCCCCTTCTCGGCCGCGAGCATCAGTATCCCCATTATGGACTTGCCGTTCACTTCCTGGTCTTCCTTGATGATCGTTATCTCGCTGTCGTACTTGTTGGCCACCTGAACGAACATGGCGGCCGGCCTGGCGTGAAGACCCGTCTTGTTCTGGACTACCAGTTCCCTTCTTATTACCATGGTCTATCTTACCTTTAAACGCAGTGACATATCACCCGGGGCTCCTCCCGACACGGGCCGGAGCTCGCCGCCGATCAGGATGGACGTCCCCTGGTGGACCTTCTTAAGCCCCGATTCGGTCTCGTTCACGGTGTATACCGGGTACACGAGAACATCCCTTTCGCTGTCCAGGCCCAACTCCAGCTGGACATCAGTATACACATCCCTGACAGACAGCGAATCCGCCCTCATCAGCCTGGGTTTTGTGCCCAGGGACCTGTCCCGGACCAGGAAATTGAACTCAACGGCGTAACGCAATTGCTCTTCCACGCCGGAATGTTCCGACACGGAGTGATCGAAAACCACCTCGGACCTGTCCGGGACGGTGATCTTCTTCACCACCTCGATATCAAGCGGCCTGCCGTCGCCGACGTAGATCCTGTCCCTCCTTGAAAGCGCCCTGGTCACGGACCCGGGACCCGTTTCCGTCCGGGAGGAATAAACGCCTTTCAAAAAACCCTCGTGGCTGACGTGCAGGGAACGCATCTGTCCCCACGGTATACTGTGGCGGAAAACGTGGGTGATGAAAGAGTTCCTCCCGTAATCGTCGTAAAAAAGTTCCTTTTTCAGCCCTCTTTCAGCCACTCCCAGCACGTCGTGGATATCCGGCATCTCGCCCCTCAGAGCGGCTTTCCTGGCCCGATTAGCTCGTATGAAATAATTCCCCTGGAGCTTTTTATGATAACCCTCCCTGACGCGGGTCATGCTGTTGATGAGGTTCAACTCCCGGGGTTTAAGGTCTATCTCGGTGACCACCCCTCCCCCTGAAGACCTGACAAAAACGTCAAGGAAGCGGTTCCTTATGACCGTTTCGGCGCGCGCCCCGTCGAGATCGCGTTCTACCGCGCGTACGCCCGCCGTTTCACCGTCCGTCGCGCTGTCAAGCATCTTCTCGGCCCTTATGAGATGGCTGTAAACGCCGGATCTCAGATGAGGCAGGTAAAGGCCTCCGAACGTCCCGTGCCAGTAAGCGCACCCTGACTGCGCTTTGAACAGTTCCTTTTTAGCCTCCCCTAAGCTCGCGGGACCCTCCGAAGGCGGACCTTCCGACTCGGCCGCGATTATCGAATCGCTCACGCCGACCATTCTCTTGTGCATCCTGTCGGCTTCGGTATACTTGCTCAAGAAGTTCTTGAACGCCCCTCCGCTCCAAGCCATCATCTCGGCGTAACTGGATTCAGGCACCTCCCGGACCTCCACGGGCTCGGTCGTTTCTAATATATCCGAATAAGTCAGCGTCTTTATCCTTTCCGACCGTCGCTCCAGAAGCGCGAAGAAGTTCCTCAGCCAGCCTTTACGGTGCACCCACGCGTAGGTGCGGGGCCACGCGCCGAATTTCTCCGCGTCATCGGCGAAAAAGAAACAGGCTTTCTCCCACGGGCAGCTCTCGGCCGTCCTCTCCATGTAGTCAAGAACGGCTCCGCAGGCCCTGAAAGGCATATAATACCTGAGACGGCTCATCGACGGGAAAAGCGTAATATCCCCCTCCCGCCCCCTTGTCCTGCAGGGCTTGAAAAGGTGCTTCTCCTCGAGCCCGGCTCGCAGCAGGTGATGGTCGTCCAGTATTGTATAAGCCGCTCCCGCCCGTGTAAGGGTGTCCGCCATGCCCGGCTCCCAGACCCTTTCGGCGATCCACGCGCCGCTCGGCTTGACCCCGAGCGCCCTTTCAATGATATCCAGGTTCATGCGCAGCTGCCCGGCCCTGTCGGACTCCGGGATAAGCGCCATTATCGGCTCGGAATAAGCGCCGCCTATGATCTCTATCCGGCCTTCCTCAACAAGGCGTTTCAGCATGCCGATAAACTCCGGGTGCCTCTTTTCCAGCCATTCCAGGATGCTGCCCGAAAAGTGGAACGTGGCCTTTATCCCCGGAAAATCCGCCAGCGTCGACAAAAGAGGCAGGTACGCTTGCAGGTAGGCGCGCTCTATTTCCCCTTCAAGATTAAAAACAGGCTGGTGGCAGTGAAAAGCCATCGCCAGCTTAATATCCTTCAACCGGCCTCACCTCTTCCTGTTCTCGCTTATGATCCTCATGATCGTGTCGCATAATTTCTGGGAATCATGCCTGACAAATTCCTTCATGCTGGCTATCGGCGCCTTTACCAGGATTATCCTTTCCTGCTTCATCCACCGTTCGTCGTTCTCGTCAAGGCGCACCGGGAATTTTTCCTCGTCCTTGTATTTGTCATACAGGGACTGGGGGATGCGTGACACGTTCGCGATGCAATAGTTCACTATCCCCGTCCTGGTGTGCCTTATTATGGCCTGGACATGGTCACTCACCGAGTAATCATCTGTCTCGCCAGGCTCCGTCATCACGTTGCAGATGTATATCTTGACGGCCCTGGACTTTATTATCTCCTTCTGTATGCCGTTTATCAGAAGGTTCGGCATGACGCTGGTGTAAAGGCTGCCCGGCCCGAGTATCACGGCGTCCGCCTGCCTTATCGCCTCGACAGACTCCGCGGTGGCCTTGCAGTCCCCCGGCATAAGCACCAGCCTGTCGATGGGGCTTCCCTTGGCGTCGCGGATGCGGCTTTCCCCGACCGTCTCCCTGCCGTCATGCCTGCGCGCCATGAGCTTGATCTTCTGCAGGGTGCTGGGAAAAACGTTGCCCCTTATTGCCAGGACCTTACTCGACTCCCGTATGGCCTTGGCGAAATCCCCGGTAACCCTTGAAAGCGCGGTTATAAAAAGATTGCCGAAATTATGGCCGTGAAGTTCCTTGCCCTCGGTGAAGCGGTACTGGAAAAGCGCGCCGAGAAGGTCTTCCGAGTCGGCCAGCGCCACAAGACAGTTGCGGATATCGCCCGGGGGCAGCACGTCGTATTCCTCGCGGAGCCTGCCCGAGGAACCGCCGTCGTCGGCTACCGTCACAATTGCCGTGATATTGCTGGTCCTCTGCTTCAGGCCCGTAAGCAGGGTCGAAAGGCCCGTTCCTCCTCCCACGACCACTATTTTCGGCCCCTTTTCAAGTATCCTTTTCTCAAATATCTTGTCTACCAGGGAATTATCCGTCCTCCCCGGTTCGGGAATGAGGACCGTCATAAAGGACTTCAGTATCCTCTTCACGGCGAAGATCACGCATAACATGCCCAGCATTATCACAAAGCCGGCCAGGGCCCTGTTCTCGGTGTTCCTCTCGGATATGATTATGACAAAACCCATCGATATCATGAGGATACCGAAAACGGTCAGCGATATCCACCGCTTGATGAGCATGCCCGGGTATAACCACTTTAATCTTTTCATTCGGCCACTGAGCGCTTACTGCGTCCTCTTCTGCTCTTCTTCCTTGATTATGTGGAGTATTTTCTGGCTGTCCCCGGCCAGCCTGAGCCTTTCCCTTATGAACTTGTCGTCCAGAAGCCGTGATATCCTTGCCAGGGCCTTGAGATGCGGACCGGGCGTCTCGCCGGGAGCGAGAAGCAGGAAAAAAATGTAAGTCGGCTCGCCGTCGAGGGATCTGAAATCAAGCCCGATCTTGGATATACCGAAAGCCGCGGTCATCTTCCTTAAATTAGAGCACTTGGCATGGGGGATAGCCACGCCCTTTCCTATGCCGGTCGAGCCCAGGATCTCCCTGTCATTGAGCCTGCTGAGGATCTCGCTTTTATCCGCCTTTTTGACATGCCCGGCTGAGACAAGCAGTTCAACAAGCTCGGCCAGGGCCTCCTCCTTGGTCTCAGCTTTGATATCCGGGCTTATCGCGTTCCTGTCCAGAAGTTCCGTGATTTTCATCATTTCCTTTTCCTGTTACTGTTAATGACTTTATAAAGCTTATAAGGGGATAGTCCTCGAGGCAGAACTGTATAAAAAAATGGAGCGGGTGATCGGGCTCGAACCGACGACAATCACGTTGGCAACGTGATGCTCTACCAACTGAGCTACACCCGCTCGACACCTTTGATATGATTAAAAGTGGTACCCGCACAAGGACTCGAACCTTGAACCAACGGATTAAGAGTCCGCTGCTCTACCAATTGAGCTATGCGGGCACCGTATCGGAGCGTATTATAACATACCGGCAAAAAATATTTCAAGTATTATATATTAAATTCTATTCAAAGAGCCCGGCGGCCGCCTCAGAAACTGTGGCTCTTGATAAAATCCACCAGCTCGCTCATCTTAGCTTCGGCCATCGATATGCATGTATCGGCGCAGCCGTAATAAAGCCTCAGCGTGTCGCCCAGGACCACGGCTGAGCTCGGGAAAACGACGTTCGGCACGTCCCCCACCCTCTCGTAAAGCTCGTTCGGGGCTATCAGGTAATCCCTTGTCCTGTACAGCACTTTCCACGGCTCGTCCCTGTCAAGTATAGCGCCGCCGCCGTAGTAAAGATACCCGTTGCAGCTTGTCCACACGCCGTGGTATATCAAAAGCCACCCCTCGTCTATCTCTATCGGCGCGGGGCCGGGGCCGATCTTGGTGGACTGCCAGCTGCTCCTTACCGGCTCAAAGACGAACCGGTGGTTCCCCCAATGCCTCATGTCGGGGCTGGTCGAGTAGAACATCGCCCCGAAAGGCGTGTGGCCCATATCGCTGGGGCGGGACAGCATCGCGAAATCGCCGTTCAATTTTCGCGGGAAAATGACGCAGTTCCTGTTGGCGGGCAGAGTAAGGTTCTCCTTCTGCCTGAACAGCTTGAAATCCTCCGTCGTGGCCATGCCTATCAGCGGCCCCTGGGGCGAATCAAGGCACCAGGTGAAATAGTAAGTCCCGTCGATAAAAGTGAGTCGGGGGTCGTAGGTCCTCTCCTTGATCTTCAGGTAATCGTCGTCGCATTCCATCTGAAGTATCTCCGGGTCTATATCCCACTTGACGCCGTCTTTGCTGAACCCCACGTGCATAGTGAAGGAAAGGTCTATCTCGTCCACCCTGAATATACCGGCATAACCGTCCTTGAACGGCACTATCGCGCTGTTATGTATGCTGTTCGCCCTGGGGACGTTCTCGGCGGTAATAATAGGGTTGTTCTTGTAACGCTTAAAGACTGTTTCGTTGGCCATGCCTCACCTCTTTCTATTCTTTTCCCAGTTCTTCATTATGTCTATGACCTCATCGTCCGGGACATCGTACCAGTTGGCGTAGACTTCGGCAACCGCCCTGAAAAAAGGCGGTTCCTCGAGTATGACGGCCTCGTCCGCGAGCACCCTCATCTGCCGCGCGACCTCGGAGCCCGCCACCGGCGCGGCCACCACAAGCCTGCCGGCCTTTCTCTTCCTGCAGAGCATGATCGCCGACCTCATGGTGGAACCCATCGCTATGCCGTCGTCAACCAGGATGACCGTCCTGCCATTTATTACTGGAAGCGGTCTCGAGTTTCTGAGAGCCTTTACGCGCCTTTCGGCCTCTTTTTTCTGCTGCCGGATTATCTTCTTTATCTCTTTGGGTTTAAGCCATTCCTCGGCCTGGTCGAAAATAAAGGCGCTGCCGTCCTCGGCTACGGCCCCGAAACCCGCTTCGGGACTGTCCGGGAAAGGCAATTTCCTGGCGACGACCATGGAAAGATCGGCTCCCAGCTCCTCAGCGACCCTGGCGCCTACCCTTACGCCGCCCCTGGGTATGGCCAGGACCAATACACCTTTTCCCCTGTATTTTTCAAGCGCCTCGGCAAGTCTCCTGCCGGCGTCATCCCTGTCCCTGAACATAGACCTCCAGCGTCATATTTCAGTGGAAAGCCTTATCCCGGGAGGCACCTGCTTTCTCTTGAACTCCGTCTTTTCGATCGCGTCCAGGACCCCCCTTACCGTGGAATTATCATAACCTTTACTGACTATTTCATCCGGATCCGCGCCCTTCTCAAGGTAATAAAGTATTCCGTCAAGCACATCATACGGCGGGAGCGAATCCTGGTCCTTCTGGCCGGGTTTCAACTCGGCCGTGGGATGCCTGTCTATTATCCATGACGGTATGCTCTCTCCAGCTTCATTTATTTGTTCCGCGATCTGGTAGACCGTTGTCTTGAGGACCCCGGCAAGGGGCGCGAGACCGCCGACCGTATCCCCGTAAAGCGTGCAGTACCCCATCATCGCCTCGCTCTTGTTGCCGGTCGCCAGCACAAGGTGCCCGAACCTGTTGGAGAAGGCCATCAGGATGTTGCCCCTTATCCTGGCCTGTATGTTCTGGAGATAGACCTCCACGCCTTCGGCATGGTCTATGGAAAGCGCGTCTTTAAGGGTTCCCAGGTAAGAATCATAGATCCCGGAGATCGGAACCACGCTGAGATCGACGCCCAGGTTCTCCGCGAGCTTACCCGCGTAAAACCCGCTTTCCTCCGAGGAGTACTTTGAGGGCATGGACAGTCCAAGAACGTTCTCCGGTCCGGCCGCCTCAACGGCCAGGCAGCATGTGACGGCCGAGTCTATGCCGCCCGAAAGGCCAAGCACGGCCTTTGTGAAGCCGTTCTTTTTCATAAAATCCCTGATACCGCTTACAAGCTCGCCGCGCATTAGGGCTACTTTATCCTTTGGTAACCTGATATCCGACATATTTCCTCCAACTTGTGGCGCGCCCGGCAGGACTCGAACCTGCGACCTACTGGTTCGAAGCCAGTTGCTCTATCCAGCTGAGCTACAGGCGCGCTCTTTTCTCACGCATATCACCGCTTCTATGATCATCCACACTTCGAGGACAAGTAATATAGATATTATCACCGCCCGGTATACCGAGGCCGTTCTTACAAAATTGTCCAGGCTGACCACCATAGCCCAGCTCGAGGTCAGTATCATGAAAAGCATCGGCAGAAGTGTCGCCCAGGCTTTTATCTTCATCTCGCGTATAAGATACACCGAGGCTATAAGCAGGACCAGGCCGGCCAGAAGCTGGTTGCTGGTGCCGAAAAGCGGCCACAAAAGCAGCGCCCCCGTCCCGCTGCCTTCCCAGAAAGCGAGAGCCGCCGCCGCCACGATGACAAGCGCCGTGGCCGGGTGCCTTCTCTGCAGCACTTTTATATTGCGGTCCGCGGCCAGCTCGTTGACGACGTACCGCTGTATCCTGGTCGCGGTATCAAGCGTTGTCCCGGCGAAACAGGCTATAAGCACCCCCACCAGGGCCTGGCCGTAAACAAGGGGTATTTTCATTGCCGCGAGCATGTTGGCCGCGCCGTTCACGAAAGCCGTGACTTTGGCGGTGAGCCCCTGGGCGACCTCCCAGCTGGAGTAATGGTGGTTCCACGCGGCGAGCCCCTTGAGGACCTCGCCGCTGCCGGTCTTCACGTACATCCCTATCCCCGCGGCTACCGCGACCACAACGAGAACGCCGAGAAAGCCCTCCGTCAGCATCCCGCCGTATCCTATAAAATGCACATCCTCCTCGTTCTTAAGCTGCTTGGAGCTTGTGCCGGAACTTACCAGCGAATGGAACCCGGAGATCGCTCCGCAGGCTATAGTGATGAAAAGGAACGGTAATATCGGCGGAGCCCCTTTGGGCGCCACCTGGAGGGCGGGAGCCACCATCACCGGGTGAGCGAAAAGGACCCCCAGCACGATAAGAACGATGCCTATTATGAGCTGGTGGGAGTTTATATAATCGCGCGGCTGCAGAAGGCTCCATACCGGCAGGACGGAAGCGAAATAAGCGTACATGAACAGCAATATTATCCACAGGGCCATCGGGCTTAAAGGCCCTATGGCCGGCATGGTGAGAGGCATGAACACCCCGGCTATTATTGAAAGGTACATCAGCGCCACCGCCGCCACCGACATCAGTGTCATGCTGAAACCCTTGCGATGGGCCAGGTACCCGACTGTCATGGCTATCGGTATCTGCACCCATACCGGGAAGACCGCCTGGGGATACATGTTGAATATAACGGCCATCACCATGCCGAAGATGGCGACGACTATCCACAGGGCGAACAGTATCACAAAAAGAAAAAGTATCCTCACCCGCGGGTTTATCACCGTCCTGGAGAGCTCGCCTATGGATACGCCGTTCTTTCTCACCGACATCATGAGCGACGCGTAGTCATGCACTGCGCCCGCGAAGATGGACCCGATGATTATCCATAAAAGGGCCGGCACCCACCCCCATATAACGGCGATCGCGGGGCCGACTATCGGCCCCGTGCCGGCTATGGAAGCGAAATGATGGCCGAACAGCACCTCCTTGTTCGTGGGGACATAATCCACGTCGTCACGGAGCTTTTCGCTTGGCACGGGATTGCGTGGGTCCGCGTTGAATATCCTTCTGGCGATAAACCCGCCGTAGAACCTGTACGCCGCGAAGAACAGCGGAAGCGATATAAGGACTATCCACACTGAGTTCAAGCCGGCCCTCCCTTTTTCCACGCGAAATACGCCAGGCTGTCCTCGAGCCACTCTTCGGCGTTGGCGACGAACTCTCCCCAGCGGGAAGCAAGGCACAATCCGCGCGCCGTATCGGCGTTGCCTTCTCCTATTCTCCGGGATATCGTGGCGAGGTCCAGTTGAAGGCGGAGCGGCACGCGTCCCTGCTCTTCTCCGGGCACGAGCCTTGCCAGCGCGGCCAGCGCCTCCGCGCCTTTCAAGAGGGTGTCCATAAGGGCTTCTTCCCCTCCTATCGCCGCCAGCATCACCTCGTTGACCGGCCCCAGCCTGGTTATCTCCAGGTCCCCGGTCTGCTTATTGGATATATTATCGGACCCTACGTAACCCAGCCCCTCGTCGGTGAACCCCAGCTGGAACACCCTGTGGTACATGGTCTCGAGAACAGGCCCTTTACGGGAAAGCCTGTAGTGCGCCCTGAGCCCCCAGAGGCCGAAATCTATATGCTCGTTGACAAGGGGGACATAGCGCCTGTAGAACTTCTTTTCAAATATCTTTATGGCCCCGACCAGAAGGCCGCGCGCTTCTGAGGGGCCCAGCACCATCCCCGCGAGCTTCCGGTGGCGGTTCAGCTCGCTGCCGACGAGGTATTCCCTGAGCACCCCCATGGCCTCTTTCTCGCTTTTATCCATGACGGGCAGGTCGACCTTCAGGTAGTTCCGGGCCATCATATCATCCCCGGCGAAAAGTTTATATATCCATAGCAGTTCCCGCAATTTTACCTCGCTGTTCACGTCGAGATCGATATAAGTAGGCTGTATCCCGGAGACGTCCCCGGAGACCTTGGACAGGTCCGGGATTATGTACCCGCCTTTTACTTTTGTAACGCGGAACCCTCCAAGCCCGCCTCCGCCCTCATGAGGTTTCACGAAAAAAGTTATATCGCCTGTCTCGTGCTCCAGCTCGTCTATGGCCCTGAAGATACCGTCCACGGCCTCTTCGACGGACCTCCCGTCAACGTCCACCTTCCTGTATCTGGCCACCTTATCCCAGCTTGTCCCGTCGTCGGAAAGAAGGCGGTATGTGCTGTCCTTGTCGGAGAACACGCTTCCTGGGGCGGTGACCCTTCCCGGCACGACGACAATGCCCTTCTGGTCCAGCTCTTCCGCCGCTTCCACGTCATACACGTTCTTATCCACGCACTGGCTCATGACAAGAGTGGAAGCGGGGTCCTCGTTAGCTTGTTTCAGCAGTTCCTCCCTGGTATTCACCACCCCGGCCGGCAAAGAAAGACCCTTCCTGGCGCACAGGTCCTTAAATATCCGGGCAGTTTCATATGATGTCGGCAGGTCGTCATGCGAGGCGTTTATGACAAGTATCTTAGAGGGGGCCTTTCCTCCGGGCTTCCCGCGCTCAAGCAGGCGGCAATCCCGAAAAAGGCCTTTTTCGGTCAGATAGGCGTTGAACTTGTTGACAAGAGCGGTGTTAAGATCCCCGCCCGGGCCGTCAAATACAAGGCTCCTCAGGTAAAAAGGAGCCTTGTAAGGGTCCTCTCCCCTGTAACCTGTGACATAATATCTGGGGTCTCTGTTTATCATCTTCCGGAACCCGCCACAGCCGCTTCTTCTGGAACGGCTTCTTTAAGCGCAAGTTTAAGATAGACGGCTTCTACCGCCTTTTTCGCCGTGCGGGTCAGCTTTCTTTTACTTGAAGCGTCAAGGGCGCTCTCCCTCATCTGTATCTTGCAGACAGGGGCGTTCGGTTCAATGGGCATCCCCTGCTGCGGCACTCCGCACGTTACCAGAATATCCTTGCCGTTCCTGCATGAGGCCAGCGTCGCGCCCGGTCTCAGGAACTTCAGGCCGCTCCCTTCCAGCCGGTAAACGCCGGGGTCGAGGCGGCCGGAGACGACGTTCCTTGCCATGCGGTTATGAAGTATGACCTGGCTGCCCTTCAGCGGGCGCATCAGCTGATCCACCGGGAAATCATTTATGAATTTCCGCATCAGCCTGTCTTTTACGCCGAGAAATTCCGCCGCGTGCAGCAGGAAAAGCGTGTTCTCCGGGTCATCGGACATGGCTTTCAGCATGGTGAAAAGCGAGGTGGAATTCTGGAACCTAGGGTTTATCTCCACGGGATAGACCCTGCCGCCTCTGACAACGAAATCCATGCCGAAAACGCCCCGGAACGACGCGCCCGCCATCCAGGCCCCAGCGGCCTTCATCTGTGAACGGACCTGCTCCAGTATCCCCGGCTCCAGGTCGCGCGAAGCGGCGTAATCGTTGCCGCAGAAGGCTGAGGGGAAATTGCTGCATTCGGCCAGCCCCGTGATCTGCACCGAAGGCATCGAACAGACCGTCCGGGGGCTTTCACCGCCGGACACGATCACCGCGTTGCAGTTCAGCGAGAAACCGTCTATGTACCTCCTCATAACGGCCTTCATCCCGGGATAAAGTTCCCTCACCCTGGAGTAATCCTTTTCCTCCCTGATAAGGAAAGTGAAATTACCGCTGGAACCGTAAGGGAACTGGATAACGAACGGCAGGGACAGTTCCCCGCGCAGATCCTTGAACGCTCGGTTGCCGGGGGAGTCCACAAAACCGGGTATCCTGGGGATCGAAAGCTTCTCGAGGTTCCTGTAAAGCAGTATCTTGTTGTCGAAATGCCTCTTGAGTTTCTCGGGCACAGCGAGGACCCTCGGGCTTTTTGAGAGCCCGCTGCTCCCGCCCTCGAGCTTTCTCAACGAGCGGTAGCAGAGAACGCTTACTTTCCGCCGGTAAGCGTTCCACCTCTCCCGCACCAGGGAGCCCATCCGGCCCGTAAAGCTTGATCTAAGGTCCTCATTGGACCAATCCTTGCGTATGCCGGAAAGCGCCTCCACTGAAAATACGTCTTTTTCCCTGAAAAAAAGCGGTATCTCCGCGCCGTAGTCGCAGCTTATGATGAAATCAAGCGGCATCACGCTGTTTACGCCGGCCGCGTCATGTGCGCGCTGCCCCATCCAGCCCCACGGGCCGTAACGCTCTTTCAGGTATTCAAAAATGTTCTTCATCTCTTCTGGAGCCTGGCCAGGAAATCCGGCAGATGCTTCGGCGCGGTGATAACGCCCTTTTCGATGAGGCTCTTGACCAGATCCGTATCGTCCAGGCCTATCTTGCCGGCGTAAAGCACCTCCATGTCACCGCCTTTTTCGGCGTACTTCCGCGTCTTTCTCCAGCCGCTTATGTAATGAAAGCCTTTTGTTATCCCGCCCTTTTTCGAGGTGTCTCTCATGCCCCTCTTGGCCCTTTCCACCAGGCGGTACGCCAGGTAGTCGGGGAAATATTCCGCCAGCCTTGTATAAGCCTCGCAAAACGAGTGCCTGGCGCACAGGTCCGCGCAGACGGCCCTGCCCGCGTAAAGCTTCATCTGCCTTGTGTCCTCTTCCAGGCAGCCCGATATGTCCTCGGCGAGTATAGCCAGCCCCTCTTCGGTCTCGTTGTAACCGGCCAGTCCGTCGGCGAAAAGCCGCAAAGGCTGAAGGCTCCCGTTGGCCCCGCGGAACACATGAACGTTTATCTCGTGCACCTTAAGCCTTTCTACCTCGGCTTCAGTGTAATCTATATGCGAGTTGACGTATATCTTCCGCTCTTTACCGGATACCGTTATCTTGGGAACTATCTTCCCGGAAAGGACCACTTCCCATTGTATGCCTTTTTCGTCAAGCTCTTTTCTGAGGATATCGACCATCTGGTCGGAGGTGACCGTTTCCTCGGGGAATACATAATCCTGGTCCCTGCTCCCGGAAAGTATTTCCGAAGCCTCCTTTACGCTGTCCTGGTCCGGCAGGCCGTGCAGCCTGGCGGCCACATCCCCGAAGTTCCCGTCCCCCGCCTCCAGAAGCTCCAGCTGCGTAAGCGTGAAGTCCAGCTTCCGCGCCAGGAGGGACTGCAGGGGCTCCTCCCGGTCAAGCACCAGGAGGGCGTTCTGGAGCGGTTTGATGAGGTCCGAGGGGTCCCTTTTCCTGTAGACGAATACGGGATCGTATCCGCCGCCCTCGCCCAGAACAGCGAAGAACTTTTTGCGCTCTTCCTCCCTGTTGGCGGGGGTTATCAGCGAATAAAAATCCACGCGCGTGGATACATCCACGATCGTCCTGTCTATCTGTTTAAGCTGCTCGTTCACCATTCTTTCCCCTTATTCAGCCGGGTGCCCTACCGGCATTATATACACCGGGTCCTCGCCCCTGCCTCTGAGGCCGAGTATGACCGCTACTTCGCTGTCCTTGAAAGCGCCCACCATGACCGTGCCCAGCCCCATGCTCTCCGCGATAAGATGCACGTTCTCGCCCAGGTGCCCGGCGTCCATAGATACGTAGCGTGACACGCCGCGCTGGCCGTATCTCTTTTTTACCCTCTCGGCCCGGACGGTTATCACTATAGTCGCGGGCGCCTCCTTTATCATATCCTGCCCCCATGACGCGGCGGCAAGCTGCCCCCTGTGATCCCCGGGCCTTACCGGGACAAGTAAGTTCTTCAGCCAGTCGTAACGGTATATCCCGGGTCCCAGCCCCGTCACGTTGCCCGCCACGAGATATATCTCAAGCGGATAAAGGCCGCCCGCCGAAGGGTATGACCTGGTCGGGCCGGTCATCCCGTTGACGGTCTTCCCGCCCGCGGCCCAGAGCACCTGCGATACGTCCTTGAGCGTAAGCGGCTCGTCGGAGAAATCCCTTACCGACCTCCGCTTCTGGATGGCCTCTTTAACGGACATCCCGCCCTCTTTTTCCGGCTCCGGGAGCTGTATCCCGGCCTGCGCGTGAACGTTAAGACAGGCTATTGCCGTTAAAAAAGCCAATATCAGAAAAAAACGCGACATAACCATGCCCTCCTCCCGAATTCGTAGTCCTCTTTTCCGAGTTCCGTCTTTTTCCAGACGGACTCTGGCTCCATGCACAGGTATATCCATGGACGTTCGTTCAGTCGCCTGATCCACTTTATCATCTTGTTGTACATCTCTATCCTCAGCCGCCTTGGATAACGCAGCTTGCCGTCCACATCCTCAAGAAAATCCCCCTGGTAAAAGATCCCGTTATCCGAGAA
>Ga0272441_10001871_pt1 | contig 44012 bp, 45 predicted proteins | sample SSMProp6N_FD_193582 | JGI IMG/M metagenome (GOLD analysis project Ga0272441, IMG submission 193582) | Marine sediment archaeal communities from Little Sippewissett salt marsh, Falmouth, MA, United States - SSM-Prop-6N | ecosystem: Environmental > Aquatic > Marine > Wetlands > Sediment ...
AGGGCACTGAGAACATGACAACCAGGGGATAGCGGATCGATTCATAGAGCGACGCCATGACCATGTAGACCAGCAGAACAGCCAGAATCAGGCTCAAAAGGAGTTCGTTAAATGCCTTCTGCTGTTCTTCGTAGTCGCCGCCAAAAACGATGCTGAAATCGCGGGGAATGGCCACGGAGTGCAGCCGGAGCAGGATATCATCCAGAATCGAGCCCATATCCCGACCGCTGATATTGGCCGAGACAATCACGATTCTTTCCTGGTCTTTACGTTCGATACGGACAGGCCCGGTTTTGGGCTGGAGACTGACAACGTTTCTGAGCACAACCGGATCATCATTGGCCCCGCTCATGGTCAGGTCCAGGATTTCGCGGATATCCATCTTGTCGGCATCCTTGATCTTGACGCGGATATCGTATTCATCGCCGCCTTCCCGGTAACTGCCGGCTTTGGTTCCGGACAGGACCGTCTGCAGCATGTTGGCAATCCGGGAGACGCTCAGCCCCATATCCGCCGCCTTGTGCCTGTCAACAAAAACAATCTCCTCGGGGCTGCCCGACTCCCGGCTCAAACGGATATCGGTGACTCCTTCGACTTCTTCGACAAGGGTTTTTATGCGCTGGGCAAGAAGATCGGATGTTTCCAGGTCGTATCCCCGGATCTCAAGCTGGACTTTTTCCGTATCCCCGCCGCTGAACATACGCAGGAGGAAAAGCCCCTGGCCTGCGCGGGTTCGTATGGTAACACCGGGAATCCCCGTCAGTTTCACTCGCAGATCATCCGCGATCTGCTCGCTTGAACGTTCTCTCTCCTCCCTGGGTTTCAGGGCGATGCGCATATCACCGGTGTGAGATCCCCGGGAGCGCCAGCTCGAACCGCCTATGCTCGCTACCATGTTCCTGGCTTCAGGCACTTCTTTCCGGACGATTTGTTCTATCAGCTTGAATTTCTCCCTGAGAATATCGAGGCGGGTGCCCACTTCCATTTCGGCACTGATGCGGACTTCGCCCTCATCGGTCGTCGGCATGAATTCCACGCCGACCAGGGGAATCAATGCCAGGCTTATTACAAGGACGAGAAATGTTGAGGCCACAACCATCCCGGCATGATTGAGAGCGTGGTGAAGCAGGCGCTTGTAGCTGTCTTCCATGCTTGTAAAGAAACGCGAACTGAAGGCGTAGAGATTGTCAAGCCAGGTATGTTTCGGATTTGCAATCCTGGGATGCAGCAGGCGGGCCGCCATCATGGGCACAAAAGTCAGGGCGACCAGCAGGGCGCATATAAGTGCGAAGCTGACGACTGCTGCGAGCTGTTTGAACATCACGCCGGACATGCCCTGGATGAAGACCAGGGGCAGAAAGACCGCCAGAGTCGTCAAAGTGCTGGCGATAATTGCGGAGGTCACCTCGCTGGAGCCCTTAAGCGTTGCAGTTTCAGAATCCTCACCGGATTCCCTTATGCGGTAGATGTTTTCCAGCACCACGATGGCATTGTCCACCAGCATGCCGATGCCCAGCGCCAGGCCGCCCAGGGTCATAATATTGAGCGTGAGCCCGCCGAAATACATCAATGCAAACGTGGCAATGATTGAAATCGGTATGGCCGTGGCAATGATGAGCGTGCTGAGAACATTGCGCAGGAAAAAGAGCAGGACCAATACCGCCAGAAGGCCCCCGTACAGGGCCATGGACCCCACATTGGTTATCGAATTGCGGACATAATCGGATGAGTCGATAATCGTTGTCAGTGTAATCTGCGGGATGTCCCGCTTGATCTTTTCAACCTCCTCAAGCACAAGCCGGGCCACCTCAACGGTATTCGCGCCGGATTGTTTGCGTACCCCCAGACGAACGCCGGGCTTGCCGTCTACCAGGATTACCCGAGAGATCTTTTTCCAGGTGTCATCGACCTGGGCGACATCGCGCAGCTTGATCGGGGCGCCTTCCAGGATGGCGATCACCGTGCCGGAAAGCTGATCGATACTGGTATATTCGCCCAGGGTGCGCATGGTAATTTCAAAGTCTCCCCTGTCTATGGTGCCTGCGGGCAATGTGATATTGCCCTCCTTGATCCGGGCGAGGATCTGGTCGAGGGGCAGGCCCAACGCCTTGATCTTATCGGCATCGAGATTGACCTGGACCTCACGTTCATAGCCGCCCCAGACATCCAGGGTCGCCACGCCGGGGATGCGCTCGACCCGGTACTTGATCTGTTCGTCGATGACTTTGCGCATTTGAAGCGGGTTCAGATTACTCGATGCCCCGAAAATAAGAACCGGGAAACTGGCTATGTCGAATTTGTAGAGCGTGGGACGGTCGGTATCTTCGGGAAGACGTGGAATAATGCGATCCAGCCGGTCGCGTATGTCGTTGGATGCCGTATCCAGGTCTGTACCCCATGAAAATGAAACTCTGACATTGCTGGTACCTTCCGAAGAAGTGGAATAAACGCTTTCCACGCCGGGCACCGCGCTCATTGCTTCTTCAATGGGGCGTGTTAACAGTTCTTCGATTTCTTCCGGGCTGGCATCTTCATAGATGGTGCGGATGGTCAGTGTGGGGTAGGTGATGTCGGGCATTAGATCGATGGGAAGGCGGATCAGGGAGACGATCCCCAAAACCAGGACAATCAGGATCGCCATGATGGTAAAGACAGGTCGGTGAACAGCGGACCGGGACAGATTCATATCATGTTACCCCTGGCCGGGAAGAGTTTGATTTTTCAATTTTTCATCTTCACCGGCGCCGAGCGGTGAAGGACCCGGTGGCTTTTCCGGCAAGGTGATTTCAGATCCATCTTCGAGCAGATGTTGTCCCACGGTTACCACAAATCCTTTAATTTCCGGTTCGATAATCTCTGCCATGTCTTTATTGGTTATACCCACTTCAACCGGTATGCGTTTTACCTGCATGTTTTCGATGTCCGCCAGGAAAACACTGTGATGAGAGTTGGTTTTTGTCAGGGCGTTTAACGGAACTACGGTTGCATTTTCGTGCCGGTCGAATTCCAACTCAACCCGCACAAACATGCCCGGTTTAAGAACTTTATCGGAGTTGGAGATGGCAATCTCAACCTGCGCCTGACGGGCGGCTTCTTTCAGGATAGGCGCAACACGTTCAATGGTGCCGGTAAATGTTCTGCCGGGATATGCATCGGTGGTAATGAGGGCTGCCTGGCCCGGCCTGACCCGAGGATAGTCGCGTTCAATAACGTGAATTACTGCAGTAAGCGTGCTGATGTCGATGACCGAAGCGATCGGGGCATTGGCTGAAAGCATGGCACCTTCATCCACATAGCGTTCGCCGACAATCCTGGCGGCACTGCCGTTCCGCCAGGAGGCCTTGATACGCGTGTAGTCAAGGCGGACCTGGGCAGTCTTCAACTCGGATTCCTTCTGGTTGGCTTGTGCAAGCACAACCTTTTGTTTGGCGAGGGCAGCCTTGTGCTGGGCTTCGGCTGCGTCGAGCTCGGCTTCGGAAACGATTTTCTTTTCCCTTAAGGTCTTGGCCCTTTCAAACTCCCTTTGTTTCAGGATCAGCGCGCTGCGGTTTTCCTCGATGTTTGCTTTTGCCACATCAAGTTCGGCCCGGGCCTGGTCTAGGTGCTGAACAAATTCATCATCATCAATAAGTGCGATCAGCTGGCCCTGTTTGATTTCGTCGCCGATATCGACAAAGATCTTTTCCAGTTTTCCTGCTATCTTAGGGGCAACTATAAATTGCGAATCGGGCAGCAACGAGCCGGTGTAGATACCGACTTCGCTGATGGTGGACTTTATTACAGGCGTAATATCGACCGCCACAGGAAGGTTCTGTCTGTAGGCCGGCTGATTTGATGAAGGAAGAATTTTTTGGTACACCTGCCAGCCGATCAATGCCGCTACTACAACAAGGACTATAACCACATACGTTTTCTTCATGCTGAATTTCCAATAGTTATAGAAACAGTATTATTATTTTGCATCAAATTATCTTGCTTCGTACATATGCTATTTTTCAGCTATCGGCAATCAATTTCCGACAATTAGATTTAGATCATCCCAAGGACAATGACAAAGACCACTCCTATGATAAGTGAAAATATGGTCTTATGATCTCCGCCTGCATTGGCCGAGGGGATTAATTCATCCGCAGTAATATAAATCATTAACCCGGCTGTGGCGGCAATAATACCTCCTATGATTTGCTCGGGTATATTCAAGAAGAGATACCTGGCAAGCAGGTATCCCGCAAGTATCGGAAACGCTGTGGATGATGAGACAAGAAATGATTTTATGCGCTGTCCGGTCACATGATAAAAAGGTGCCGAGGTACAGATTCCTTCTGGAATGTTGTGAATGGATATCGCAATAGCAATTGCTATGGATACTTTCATATCAGAGACTGAGCCGACAGCAATGGCCATGCCCTCCGGGAAATTGTGCATGAATATGCCCATAATCAGATAAACTGAAGTCCTCTTGATGTTGCGCCCTTGTTCCTGGTTGCATAATTCCGGATGTATGTGGGGAAGAATGCGATCAAGCCCGTACATTGTCAGAGATCCGACAATGACTCCTACAACACACACGATTCCCGACGAAAGATGCATGCTTTCAGGGATAAGGTTTAAAAAAGAAATTGCCAGCATGACCCCGGCAGCAAAACTGAGCATATTGCTTATGTAGGCTATGGATGGCTTTTTCATCACGCCGATTGCCGATCCGATGACGGGTCCGATTATCGATATGATTACAATAAGTAAAAGCGGGTCCATGATCAGTTGGTCACCAACTCAAGGCTGAAATCAACAACACAAGTGCGGATTTCTGCACGCTCCATACCGCGACTCTCCAAATGTGTATGCTTTGTAAGCGATACATACTACAGAGAGAATATCACAACAATTGTATTTCCCAAATCAATTACTTGAACCGGAGTTGAATTGGAGTATCTATATTAATTTGATTTTTTACCGGAGTGCCTGTACACAAATAAATATACAGAAAGGAAAGGACGATGCCTGAAACGAGCAACATCAATATATCCAGCCAGGACACGCTTCCCACGCCCGCGCAGATGAAAAGCGCTATCCCATCGAGCCCGGATATAAAAGAGACAGTGTGGAACAGCAGGAATACAATCGAGAATATTCTGCTTCACAAAGACAAGCGGCATCTGATTATCGTGGGCCCGTGCTCTATCCACAATACTGAAGGTGCTTTGGCATATGCCGAAAACCTGAAAAGATTGAACCTGGAGGTTGCCGACAGGATTTATCTGGTCATGCGGGTATATTTCGAAAAACCGCGCACATCCCTGGGATGGAAGGGCTTGATTTACGACCCGGACATGGATGGAAGTGACGACATCGAAAAGGGGCTTAACCTGGCCCGCAACCTGCTGCTCAAGATTGCTCAAATGGGCGTGGCCGCGGCAAGCGAGGTTCTTGATCCGATTACCCCCCAGTACATTATTGACTTGGTAAGCTGGGCCGCAATAGGGGCTCGAACTGCAGAATCTCAGACCCACCGACAGTTGGCCAGCGGGCTCTCGATGCCGATTGGTTTCAAAAACGGAACAGACGGAAATATTCAGGTAGCTGTGGAGGCCATTCGTACGGCGGCCTCCACGCATTCATTTATCGGGGTTATGAATGACGGGCGGGTGGGAGTGTTCAAAACCAGGGGCAACAAATTCGGCCACCTGATTTTGCGGGGAGGATTTATGGGGCCGAACTATGGCTCTGAATACATTGCCTTTGCGCGCGAACTCATGAAAAAAGCCGGCATTACGCCCAATATCATTGTGGATTGCTCTCACGGCAATTCATTTAAACAGCCCGAAAAACAGAGTGAAGTTTTGCTGGATATTCTGCAGCAGATAGGGAATGGAGAGACCAGCGTTACCGGCACCATGCTGGAAAGTAATCTGAAATCCGGCAGTCAAAAGATCGATGATCCGAACGTTCTGGACCCTGAAATATCAGTAACTGATGCCTGCCTGGGCTGGGACGCGACTGAATTTCTGATCCGGCAGGCCTACGCCGGACTGAAAAAATAATCTGTCAACCGATTGCATAAGGAAACAAGATCACATCCTGTATATGTCGGGCACGTGTATCCGGGATGAGTTTTTCACCTGTGAGCTGTCAAGATCAGGAGTTACTTTTCCACCCGGACGTAGCCGATGACATCATACGGGTTGACACCTGCCTGGCCGAGCAGGTTGATCTGTTCGGTGCTGAGATCGATCTCGTAAACAACATGAATATAAGTTTCCGGCGGGTCGTTCCAGGAAATCGGGTTTGGTTTGAGTCCGCCCTTGCTATTTCTGCCTGCAAGGGCCTTTTCCCAGTCGAAGGTCAATACATGTGCCTGCCCCGGGCCAAAGCGGCTCTGGCGTATAACGAGGATTCCGGCAACGTCCTTTGACGGCAAATGCGTCAGCTGTTTCGAGCTTAAGTTTTTGACAATCAACCTGTGTTTGCCCGGGGTAATATCCAATAAAACCTGCAGTGCCTCTTCCTTGCACCAGACAGGGCAGGCAATGTACAGATAGGACTTGGGGTTTTTGATCGGATAGTGTTCCCGGATAAACCGGCTCAGGAGATATCCCGAGCAGATCCCGCGGCAGACATGATTGTGAAACTCGGCACACTTGAGCAAGTCGTAGGGGGCCCCGTCAGCCCAGGCATTGCAGATGGTTACAATGGTCACGGCATCCGGGCCGATTTTGGAGCGCATCTGTTCCCATGGCGCTTTCTGCTCGGCCAGCGTGCGGTCGATGCCGAGTTTTATATTGCGTTTAAGACCATTCTTGCCCGCTGTTATTACAACAGCTTCGCGGATATCACGCCGGAAAAGGGCCACCGTGAGATCAGCATCGGTTGGTGTATGGTAGAACAAAAGGTTAGCGTTCCCGATGGTGCAGCCAGTGTGTTCCTGCAGAATATCAACTGCAGCCGGGTCAACATAGAGGGAATTGCTCAGCACGCACATCCGGCTGTCGCCTTTTGAACAGCCGAGCGAATCCATGGCGCTATCAATTGAATTTCCAAGATTACCGCTGTAGGCCGCAAAGACAGGCATAACCAGAAAGAGCAGTATCGGCAGGACCAATCGTTTCATACTTTATTCTCCTCGCTTATAAAAATGTACATCATTCATTATGTAATTATTAGCATTATTGATCAGGCGGTACAATTCCAAATTTATGACTGCCCGAAGGGCAGGGCGATTTTTGATTGCAACGGTGCGGAAGAATTTGCCATAGTTGCAATTAGGTATCCTGCTGGCGCTCCTGGATTTCACGTACTATTTTTCTGTGCAGGGCTTCGTCAATCGGATAGAAGCTGATAAAAATGATCCCCACAATGATCAGCACAATGGGTACGAAGGTTGTGATGACCCGGATTCCTTCGAGCACCTCCCCGGGTTGGATCCTGTTAGGTTCGAATCCGATTATTCCGAGTCCATGACCTGCTATGAAGCCTGCCAGGGCCGCGGCCAGTTTCTGGCCGAAATAGAAAAAGCCGTACAGTATGCCTTCCCGGCGCAGGCCAATTTTCCACTGGCTGTACTCGACCGTGTCCGGGATCATGGCGATCGGGCTGAAGTAGATCGTTGATATTCCGATGCCGGCCAGAATGAAGGTCGGAATAATAATGGCCAGATTGAGATCACGGATGAAGTATATGGCGATAAGCATGAGCGCCAGGAGGCCCATTCCCAGGTTGAAACTGGCCCGCTTGCTGAGCTTTTTGGCTATGAAAACCCAGAAGGGCACGGACAGGGCGGCCGATACAAAGATGCACAGTAATGCGATAGTGGTAAAGGACTCGTTATCCATGGTGTACTTGAAATAGTAATTCACCATGGCAGCCAGGATACCAACGGCAGCCAGATGCATGGTCATGCCGATGCTCAGCAAAATGAAGGGCGGATTGCTTTTTATGACCTGAACTATATCCGTGAGTTTGTATTGCTCTTGAACGGTCTTATTGTCTGTCTCGCGCACGGAAAAGAACGTAACCAGGGTCAGGACTACCACGAATATGCAATAGATGCCGATGGTAACCCGGAAACCTGTAACCTGAGAGGAAAAACAGCTGATCAGGGGTTTAGTTGCGCCGGCCACAATCAGGGTGCCGAAGATAGCGCAGAACACTCTGTATCCGGTGATGCTGGAGCGTTCATTTGTATCGAGGGTGATGGACGCAGTCAGCGCACCATAGGGGATGTTGACAACTGTGTATAACGTGCATACCAGCAGGAACAGGACCAAAGCATAGGCCGGCTTCCAGTCCTCGGGGATGGGCGGAGATGCGAAGAGCAAAAAGAAGGTGATTCCCAAAAAAGGTGCCCCGAAGAGCAAATAGGGGCGCTTCTTACCCCAGCGGGTGTTTGTGCGGTCGGAGATGTAACCCATGACAGGATCGCTGACGCCGTCCCATACCTTCGATACCAGGAAGATTGTGCCGGCAATAGATGCAGCAATACCGAATACATCGGTGAAATAGAACAACAGGAATATCATTACGGTCTGAAAGACCAGATTTGCTCCGAGATCACCTACGCCATACCCGACTTTGACTCCGAGAGTTACGTGCTTGTCAGCAGCATTGCCACGGTTCGTTTCATTCATTATGTCCCATCCTTTTTTCCAACCGGAGATTCACGGTATCCATGCCTCGGACAAACATTTTTTCCATAATTTACATTTATTCTATTTTGTAATTGGCGTATATTAAACCCGTGATGCGCTGTTCATGTCGAGGAAAGCGGCTGCATCCCGGCTTACGATGTATTTTTGCCCGAGCATGACCATAACGTACTGTTGCACTATAATTCATATAATACCCTGTAGTTATTTCATTGCATTATTGGTATTACCAATTTACTTATTTACCATCACTGTTTTAGAGTCAAGAGTTAAATTGAAGTCAAATCATTTTCATTGGCTTCAGAGAGGATTTCTAAGACATCTTTGGGGAAAGATGGTTGTCGGCGAGCAACTGGATCTTGACGTTTTTTGTGTTCATCCGTACCATCTTGGCTGATTGGGCTGAATTTCTCAAACAGAATTATTAAAAGGAGGTAAGTCGACGCTCTTATGATTTTCGATGAAAGAAAAATCAAGCACATCCTTTCTTATCCCCGGCCGGATATGCGCCGGGAATACAAGTCGCTGGACGGGTTATGGAAAATCAATCTGGCTGAAAGCAGGGAGGCAGCCCGTAAGATGCTGAATGAGTATTGCCGGGATGGCGATCTTGAAACCGAAGGCTGGCAGGACATTCTGGTGCCGTACTGTATCGAGTCACGGGCTTCGGGTATCGGATGCCGGCTGAAGAAGGTCTTTGCCGTTTATTATCGTACATTCGAACCGGATAAAAATTTTAGCGGCGAGATATTGCATCTTCACATCGGTGCGGTTGATCACACCAGCGAGATATATATCAACGGCAGACTTCTGCATATCAACAAAGCAGGGTATACCCCCATCCATATTCCGGTCGCAAAAGACAATCTTAGAAAGGGGCCAAACACACTTGTAATCTATGTTGAGGACTCGCTTTCGCCAGCATTCCTGCGTGGCAAGCAGTCGGTTTTCAAGAACAACAGGTTTGTATTTTATACACCAGTCTCGGGTATCTGGCAGTCGGTCTGGCTGGAAAACAGCGGTAGATGTTATCTTATCCATTACCGGGCCTATACCGGGCTGACATCCGTAAAACTCGAGCTGTTTTTTTCGCAGGAACCCTCTGATTTTGTCTGTGAACTTGTTCTGGGTGACAGGACAAAAAAGGTGAGAAAGAAACACTTCAGATTCAACCCTCAAAATTGTTCGTATGCCTGTACTGTCGATTTTGAAAGGGAGCGGATATCTGCTCCATGCTGGTCGCCTGAGGCACCTCGATTAATCCCGTTTTCCATAAGGACCTATGAGCAAACAGGTGCGAGGAAAAAATTATCCGACAAGATCGAGACCCAGTTTGGAATACATACGGTCGAGATCAGGGGCGATGAAATTCATCTCAACGGTTTCCCGCTCTATCAGAAACTCGTTCTCAACCAGGGCTACTACCCGCAGGGCTGGTATACTCCGCTTTCCCGAGATGAGTATATCAATGACATCAATCTCATGAAGGCTGCCGGATTCAACGGTATGCGCATTCATGAGAAACTGGAGGACCCCGCATTCCTCTTCTGCTGCGATGCAATGGGCATGCTTGTCTGGGAAGAAATTCCTTCGCCCTATATCATGAGCAAGAAAACCCGGCAGGAACTAGATGCAACTATCCTCTCGATCATCAGGCGTGATTTCAACCATGTCTGCATTATCACCTGGGTTGTGTTCAACGAGAGCTGGGGTCTGTATAACACTCTCTTTTCAAAGCGCTACACCAGAATCCTTAAGGACTGCTACTGCTTTATGAAAACACTTGATCCGAGCCGGCCTGTCATCGACAATTCCGGGTTTTATCATGGGGTCACCGATATCATCGACATTCATCATTATCTGCCTGGTATTGAATTCATCAAAGCCTATTACAGGAGGCTGTTTCGTAGGGAGTTCAGGAAATTTACCCTCAAGGAGTTTCTCAGCCTTTTTGTGCGGATCGAGCAGGCCCAACCTGAAATATACAACAATGAGTTCAATTATACCGGACAGCCGATCATCATTTCCGAGTTCGGCGGCTACGGGTTTTACCAGTCAGAAAAAAAGGATTTTATTGAAATCTATCGCGAGTGGGTGAACCTAATTCGTGAGTATGAAACGTTGCGCGGGTTCTGTTATACCCAGTTCACCGATGTCGAACAGGAACAGAACGGTCTGTTTACCTTTGAACGGTCCCCGAAGGCCTCCCTGGATAAAATCAGGGCAATCACCAGCGGCAGCGGATATTGATATGCCTCTGGCCGCAATAGCTGTTTACGTTCGAGTTCCGGACTTCACGTTTTCCTGAGAGATGTATTCGATCTTTTGCGGACGTCTTTCATGGCTGACAAATATTCCGATAAATACCAGCACGGATGCAAGGTACTGTCCGGGAGTAAATTTCTCGCCCAGGATGATCCGGGCCAGGATAATGGTGAAAACCGGAATCATGTTGATATAGGCCGAGGCCTGGCTGGCGGGAATTCGGCTGACCCCATAGTTGTAGCAACCGTAGGCTCCCAGGGTGACGACAACGCCCAGGTAGATGATACTTATGGTGCCGACAGGTTCAAAGTGGGCGGGCATCGGGGTGGAAACAAAAAATAAAAACGGAAAATAAAACAGGCTTCCAACAAAGGCCTGCATGGCAGCCAGGAAAAACGGGTGGTATCGTGCTGTCAGTTGCTTGAGCGTTATGGTATATCCGGCAGCACAGGCCATGGCTAAAAATTCCAGGAAATTTCCTAGAGATGGGTTGGGAGCATACGCAGAGGGGCTGGCAAACAGGCTCAATAAACAGGCACCCGCGATTGCCAGCATGAGCCCGATAATGGTTTTTACGCTCACACGTTCCTTTAAAATAATACTGGCCCCCACGGCAACCATCAGGGGCAGCATGGCCGTAATCATGCCGGCCTGCGAGGCTGTGGTGTTTTCAAGGGCCTTGGCTTCGAAGATGAAATACAGACATGGCTCGAAAAATGCCATCAGCAGGATATATTTCAGATCTTTCCATTGGAAATACGTTTTACGGAAATTCGGCAAAAAGAACATAAAGCAGATGCTGGCTATAAACATGCGGCCGAAGATGACCACCATGGAGTCGTAGGTTTGAAAAGCAACCTTCAGAGCGATGAACGAACTGGCCCAGATAATCATTGCCAGGATCAGACACACAACGGGTACTACAGGCGAGGATGAGCGATTCACATTTTTTCTCCACATGCTGGAATCTTGCTGCTGAAGAAAGCCTCTTAGCACGTGTTTCATCAAAAGAGAAACGGAAAGTTGCAGGTATTTTTAAAATGGCTTCAAGGTTTATTCAGGTAATTCTATGCCTTCTCGGTAATAAAGATATTTTTGATGAAGTGCCTTAAGTCCTCCAGAATTTTATAACTTACCGGAACCATAACCAATGTGATGAAAGTCGCGAAAATTACCCCGAATGCCAGGGATGCCGCCATCGGGATAAGGAACTGAGCCTGCAGACTGCGTTCCAGAAGCAGGGGGGTCAATCCGGCAAAGGTAGTAAGAGATGTCAGTACAATCGGACGGAAACGGGCCACTCCGGCCTTGCGAATGGCGTCATCCAGGGATTTTCCGGCGGTGCGTTCCCGGTTGATAAAATCAACGAGGACCAGGCTGTCGTTGACTACCACGCCGGTCAGGGCCACCAGGCCGAACATGGAAAGGATCGTCAGATTCAGGCCCATGATCAGGTGCCCCCAGACCGCCCCTACCAGTCCGAAGGGAATGATCAGCATTACGATCAGCGGTTGCAGGTAGGATTTGAATGGAATTGCCAGCAGGACATAGATCAGGAGCAGGGCATAGATGAAGCCTTTTCCCAGGCTGCTTAAGGCTTCCCGCTGGTCTCGCTGTTCGCCTTCCAGCGAATAGGTCACCCCGGGATAGTCGGCCAGCAACTGTGGAAGGACGTTTCCGGTGATCTCGGCAACGATTTCGTTGGCATTGGCCTTTGTTTCATCCACCCCGGCCGTTACATTGACCGTACGCTGCCGGTCGGTTCGGTCGATGGACGAATAACCTCGTCCAAGGTCCGCTCTGGCAGCCACGGAAAAGGGAATTTCGATGCCGCCCGGCATCCGGATACGTTTGTTTTCGAGGTTTCCCAGGGAACGCCGTTCATCAAACGGATAGCGCACCATGACTTTGACTTCATCGCGACTACGCTGGATCCTTTGGGCCTCTTCTCCGTAAAAAGCCTGACGTACCTGGCGGCCCAGGTCGGATAGTGTCAGCCCGAGTGATTCAGCCTCGGGTGTTATCGCGAGTTTTATCTCCTGCTTGCCTGTTCTGAGAGAGTCGCTGATGTCGTAGACCCCGGGATAGTCCGCCAGGCTGTTCTTGACTCTCTGTGAAACTGCCTGAAGTGCCGCATGATCGGCACTTGCAAGCTGGATATTTATGGCGTCACCGGCTGAAAACAGGGAACTGTTGAAGCTGAGTTCGACGGTGTCCGGAATCGGGCCGGTCAATTCACGCCAGGTCCTGGCGATTTGTGTGCTGCTGACATTCCGGTCTTCCGAGGGGGTAAGCTCGATGTCGACTTCGCCCAGGTGTGCCCCGGCAAACTGTCCTGTGCCCGGCATGGGGCCGGCCGAGGCATTACGGGAAGGCTGTTCACCGATCGAGGCCAGGATATGCCTGGTGATGGGTTGACCGGACCCGATTTCGTTTTCCAGCTGAAGCCCGGCTTTTTCCAGACGTTTGATTGCCTGAGAGGTCACCTCCGCCGGGGTTCCCAGCGGCATGGTCAATTCAGCCACGATGTTGTCGGCGTCGATTTCGGGCAGAAAGACGAACTTGATCCATCCGCCGCCTGCAATTCCCAGAGTTATGAGCAGAATAGCAAAACCGGTCGCAGCGGTTATGTAGGGGATTTTTAAACCGAGCTCAAGGCTGGGCCGGTATGCACGGTCAATGAATTTTTGAAAGATCCGGTTGAATTTTTTCTGGAAACGGCTCCAAGCACCACTGATTCCAGCCTCATGGTCCTGCCGGTCTGCTTTCAGATGCGAAATGTGGGCCGGCAGGATGAAGAGCGCCTCAAACAGGGAAAAGATCAGGGTCAGGATAACGATTATCGGAATAAAACGCATAATTTTGCCAATGACGCCCTCTACCCGGAGAATGGGCCAGAAAGCGGCAATCGTGGTCAGGACCGCAAAGACAACCGGAACTGCGACCTGCCGTACCCCTTCGACGGCAGCCTGTATGCCGGTTTTACCTTTTTCGTATTGGGTGAATATGTTTTCCCCCACGACGATGGCATCGTCCACCACGATTCCGATGACCAGGATGAATGCGAACAGCGAAATCATGTTGATCGATACGTCAAAGGCGGGCATCAGCCAGATTGCGCCGAGGAATGAAATGGGAATTCCCAGGGCAACCCAGAAGGCCAATCGCAGGCGCAGAAAGAGTGCCAGGATTAAAAACACCAGGATCAGGCCGCTGCGGCCGTTTTTTATCAGGAGGTCAAGCCGGGCCTTCAAAATTTCCGAATCGTCGCTCCAGACGGTGAGGTTTATGCCTTCGGGCATTCTTTGCCGGGTCCTCTCGACATAGTCTTTGACGGTATTCGCTACCTGGATGGCATCCTCGTCACCCACCCGGAAAACCTGCACAAGTGCGGCAGGTTGACCATCAAAGCGTGCACTCTGGTCTGTCTCGGCAAACCCGTCGATAATGCGGGCCACCTCCCCGATGGTGATGCGGGTTCCGTCCGGCCGGGTGCGCAAAATGATCCGATCGAATTCCGGCGCGGTGTAGGCCTGTCCTTTCGTGCGCAGAAGAATCTCCCCCCCTTTTGTCTTGATGGACCCACCCGGAAGATCGATCGAAGAGCGCCTGATTGCCTGAACGATCTCATCAATGGTAAGTTTATATTGTCGCAGAGTTTTTTCCGCTATCTCAATCGAGATTTCATAGGGACGAACGCTGGAGACTACGGCCTGGGTAATGCCTTCCAGCAGCAGGATATCTTCACGGATTTGCTCGCTCAGTATCTTGAGGGTCTTTTCATCTGTATCTCCCGAAATAGCCACGTTGATTACCTGCCTGCGGTTCAGGATCTCCTGGATAACTGGATTTTCGGTTTCTTCGGGAAAGGTTTCAATTGCATCAATGCGTGCCTTGACATCATTGAGCATCTTGTTCATATCCGTTTCCGGCAGCAACTCAATAGTTACCGTTCCCAAGCCTTCGGAGGCCCGGGAGGTGATGCGTTTGATTCCGTCAAGGCTCTGGACCTCCTCCTCGATGGGGATGCAGACGGCCTCTTCGACTTCCTCGGGAGCCGCACCTTGGTAGACCGCCGATATGGTAATCATGTCGGTTGAGAATTCGGGAAAAACCTCCTGCTTGATGCCAAACATGGTAAGAATGCCGCCTGCCAGGATCAGAACCATTATGAGATTGGCGGCAACAGGGTTGCCGGCAAACCACTCGAGTACCCTGTTCATTAGTGGTCCCCGGAGCCGGGAGGGTTTTGTTCATCCGTCTTTTCTTCAGCGATGCGGACGTGCATGCCGTCAACAACAACCGCGACAGGTGAGAGGCATATGCGTTCACCCGCGCTCAGGCCTGAGCTAATAATCGCCTGCTGAAAATCCAGCCTGAGAATTTCCACCTGTCGATAATGCAGGCGGTTTTTATCATCGATGACAAGTACCTGGTTTTCTCCTCGCAGGGCCGAACGTTCGATCACGGCGACATTGTGCGCCGTATGGCCGATGATTTGTGCTTCGACAAACATGCCCACCGCCAGGGGAGGCCGGTTGTCTGAGATTTTTCTGCCGTAAGGATCGTCGACCCGGCAGATAAGATTGAGCATGCGGGTTTTAGGATCTAGCTCGCTTTCCACTCGTACAATCATACCCTGCCATTGATAGTTCTGCCCGGCAAAACGCGATTTCATGACCACGGGAAGATTCGGGCAGCCGGCGCTCTGACCCATAGTATCAAGGCAAATATCCAGGAAAGCCAGTTGATCATCCGCTACGGGCAGGCGTATTTCAGCAAAATCAACGGCGTACATTCCGGCCAGTTGGTTTCCCGGTGAAACATACTGGCCTACATCGACGAATTTTTCTCGTATTCGGCCTGTGTACGGGGCGCGAATAATGGTGCGGGAAAGATTGAGCCTGGCCTGATCCAGTGAGGCCAGGGCAGCTGTTGCCAACGACCTGGCTTCGGCCAGTTGCGGTTCACGCACTACCAGCGGATTCGGATTTTCCCCATGGCCGATCTGCTCCCATTCCTGGCGCGCCAGGGCGGCCTCTTCCTCTTCGATAGACAGGAGCAGCCTGCTCCGGGAAAATTCGGCCTGAAACCGGGCAATGGCGAATTCGTAATCCCGCGGGTCTATTTTGAGCAGGATTTCGTTTTCGTCAAAGAACCCGCCGGCAGCGAAATTCGGTGATGTGGAAATGATCTGGCCTGCCACCTGGGAAATCAGGTTGCTTTCGATATGCGGAATCACCGAACCCTGTGAACGAACAATCATGCGGATATCGTCGAGCTTGATGGTCATTGACCGAACAAGGGGAGGGGCGATGGTGACCGGGATCGGTTCAATTGCCGGGCGCGATTTGATCATGATAAAGGCCACGGCAAGGCCGATGAGCAGGATTAAAAATGCCAGAGACGTTCTCAATATTTTTCGCATTGAGGTTTTCCCTCCTCCATGAACGATTTTCTGCTGAATCCGCCACCGAGGGCCAGGTACAGATCCACCCTGGCATCGAGGCGCTGTCGGCGTACACTTGTGAGCTGGCTTCGGGCCTCGAAGGCCCTGCTCTGGGCTTCAAGTACGGCAATAAAATCGAGCAGGCCGGATGCATAGCGGTCTTCAGCAAGATTTCTGGCAGCCAGTGCTTGTTCGGCTGCGATCTCAAGGGCCTGTTCACGCTGAGAAAGGATATTCTCGGCAGCCAGAGCGGTTTCCACCTCGGCACAGGCGTCTAAAACACTTTGTGCGAAATTCGCCAGGGCCTGCTTTTCCCGTATGGCAGCGAGATCCACACCCGCCCGCAGCCTGCCGCCCTGGAGCAGCGGTTGCACGAGGTTTCCAACCGCGCTCCAGACGGTAAAATTACCATCGAGCAGATCACTCAGCTCATCGCTTGACCGGCCCCCCGAGGCCGTCAGGCTCAAACGGGGATACAGCGATCTGCGCGCCTCTATAAAACGGGAATTTGCAGCAGCGAGCCTGCGCTCGGCCGCAACCAGATCAGGCCGCCGCCGGATGATATCCGCCGGGATCCCGGCAGGAACAACGGCGCTGATCCTCGGCAGGATTTCACTCAATGCCAGAGTGCCCGATGGGTAGCTGCCGAGCAGGATTTCAATCTGCCGGATGATGCGCTGGTATTGTTCACGGCGTTGCAAAAGTATTGACTTGGCCGTTGCCACGTTCGATTCCGAAAGGCGCACATCCAGCGAAGGACGCAGGCCGCGTTCATAGCGCGAGCGCACCTGTTTGTGAGTGGTCTCAAAATTATCTAACGTGGCTTCGGCCAGATCGATCTGCTGCAGGATTTCCACGGCCGAGAACCAGGCCTTGCAGGTCTGGCCGGCAAGCGAAAGCTGGATAGCGGCGAGATCCGCCATCGATACTTCTACGTCTGTCAGGTAGGCACGATGAGCCGCCCTGAGACGTCCCCACAGGTCGATTTCCCAGTTCAGGTTCAGGGAAATGCCGAGCGTGGTCGAGGTGGTGCTGAGAGCATTATCACCGCCGCCAGGGACAGGAAAGACCAGGAAATTCTTGCGTCGAGCCAGATCGATGCCGGTACCCAGATGCGGAGCCAGTTGTGCTCCGGCGATTCCGGCCTGGGAGATAGCTGCATCAATGCGATAGGCCGCGGAGACAAGATCATAATTTTGAGTCAATAAAAGTTCAATGATGCCACTGAGCTTCGAGTCATTGAAATCGATCCACCAGCAGGAAATGCTGCCCTGTTCCGGAGCCGGTGGAGTTGCCCAGGTTTGCGGGATTTCATAGTCGAATTCCGGCGCTATTTCCGGTGCGGTTGTGGTGCTCAAACAGGCTGCGAGGATCAATCCGCTGCTCAATAGTATCAGGAATTGTCGCATGGCAAATACCATTTTTTCATGATGAAAAAAACCGTGTATGGATATACTACTAGAAATAATCAACTGCCGGGTTATTTCAATAGCGCCGGCATACGAGTATTTGAGAAAATCATGAATACGCTGTGCGATTGGAAAGTGGAAACCAATTACACATAGAAAGTAAAAAAACTGACTAAACAGAATGTTATTAGATTGTTATTGATAATTAAAAACACGTTATCCATCAAGAGATAATGCAATATGGGTTTAATTATGGATCCCCGCAGGCAGAAATACATACGAGCGAGATGGCGAATAAAACCGTTATACAAAATTAAACCAATCATTTTAGCATATGACCTCCATAATATTAACAATTATATACCATATCGGTTTTTTACTTTCCTATTATACAAGATATAGGAATATGCTATTTCCGATGTAAAGGGGCAAGAATCAGAGTCGGCGGTCCATTAGCAGATTTTTTTTACCGGTAGTATTTTGCAGACAATATTCGCCATCACTGTGCATTCTGACTTGTTTCTTTTTTCTCAGGGATAATCTGGGCCCGGAACCGGACGCTTTTAATTGGCAGATATTCCAGGTCGGTTGTCATGATGAAATTTCCATACAGGCTTTTCTTGGATTCGTCGGGAGTGAGCGATAATAGTATTTCGCGGTGTTCTTTCGGGGCCAGGATGAATTCTTCCTGGGGAACCACCAGAGCTATCTGTGCCGGATTTGCAGTGATCTGGGTAATTGTTATGGGATCGTTACCTTTGTTGATTACCTGGATTGCTTTGTGATGTGTTGCTCCCACTCTGATCTTGCCGAAATTGATATAGCGGGGCTCGATAGCAAGAACCTGCAGTACATCTCCTTGTATGCTCAGTTTGGCAGTTGCTGCCTCCGGGTCGTTTGTGGTCAGATAGATGTCTTTACGGAAGCTGCCTTTTCTGGACATGGTTGAGATCTGAATTGTGATTCGCCGTGATTCTCCGGGGTTGATATCCGGCCCGCCCGGGGCCAGCACCTTAACACCTCAACAGCCTTTAATTTTATAGGTTAGAACCTCATCACCGGTATTCATGAGGATAAAATCATGTTCGATTTTCTTACCCTGCGGGATCGAACCGGCATCAAATACTGGATTTTCAATCGATGCCCTGGGTGCGGCATAGGTGTTCGATATAATAAGAACAACCGCAACGAAAGCGGCAATCAGGATGTAATGAAGTCTCTGCATTTTCACACAACCTCCGATTTTTCTTCGATACCATAGACTTGATCGGTTTTCCATGCAATTTTAATTAGTAACCTTGGCTGGCTGTTTCTGTAGAATTCGGAAGTTCCTTTTCAGATTTTCATCAAGATGAAAGTCTATGATTTGCATAAATTCAGTTATGCTTTCGCCGGATGAGACATAAAATTCTATCAATTTAAAAAAATACTTGACTATATAGTCGGAAAAGACCATATGGTCGCTAATGAACTATTAGTCGGAGAATGCAAGGTTGTGAATGCTGTAGAAAAAGTAGAAAGCAGACCCCGGATGACTCGCCAGGAACGTCGGGTATTTAAAACCCGTAACAAGCTTTTGAATGCATCCAGCAGGCTTTTTGCTGATAAGGGCATAGATTTAACAACCATTGACGATATTACCGAGCGGGCCGATCTCGGGAAAGGTACCTTCTATTACCATTTCAACTCAAAGGAAGAGGTCATTACTGAGCTTATCAGCAGTGTTTGTGAAGGACTTGTCTCCTCGATCGAAAAAAAGACTGAGAGCGTAGCGGATCTGTCTGAATTGCTTGATGGCATTATCGTCGCTCATATTGAATTCTTCAGTAACCGCTGGGATGATTATGTACTCTATTTTCAGGGAAGGGCCGACCTGAAGTTGAAGGAAGGATATTCAGGGATCGAAGAACCATTTTTGAATTACTTGGCTGCGATCGAGAAACAGCTCGATTCGGTCATTAAATATAATTTACCAAAACCCCTGCTGAGCAGAATCGCCTGCGCCGTGGCGGGTTTTGTATCCGGCTATTATTCATTTTCGGTGATCGCCTCCACAGGTGAAGATGTCGATAGGACATTGCATTCACTCAGGGGCGCTCTTGTAGCTAGTCTTTGCCGCTTCATAAAAGAAGCGTTACCCTCATCCGAGCCGAAGTAATAATTCTGCTCACGAAGATGGGCTTCTTCACAGTTTACTCCAAAACAACAAAAAGAAGGGAAAGAGAAGATGAAGGCTAACATTGTAAAACAAGCAGTTAAAGAAAATGCCTGGGGAATCGCGGCAAGTTTTGATATTTACAACTGCGATTCTGAAACTATCCGTAATGCTGATAAAATACGGCAGTTTGTGATTGAACTCTGTGATCTGATCGAGATGAAAAGATTCCAGGATACAATCGTGGTAAACTTCGGAGAAGATGAACGAGTGGCTGGATATTCCATGGTGCAGTTGATTGAAACCTCACTGGTATCAGCCCATTTTGCCAATATGACCAATACGACCTATCTGGACGTTTTCAGCTGCAAGCCATATGATCCGGATAGAGTAGAGGAGTTTGCACTAAAGTTTTTCGGCGGCTCGCACTGCAGCACGCATGTCAACCTGAGGCGCTAGCAATGCACAGGGTACGGGTAGTTACCCGGATTGACGAATGCCGGGATATCTGGCAGCAGGTGATCCCTGATGAATACATAACCGATCTGTGGGAAGTTCGAGCATGTTTTCAGCAATACTATAAACGCCGCCCCGTGTTCATTGTGGCCGAGGATCAGGGTGGAATATGCGGCCTGATGCCTTTGAGCTGGATTGATGAATCCCGGAACTACGGATATTTTCCGGGAGAAACCTGGAACGGGAAAACCTGGCTGGAGCAAAACCGGATTTATGCAAGCAACAGGAGTGTTATGCATGATCTCATTCGTCACTGTCCCCCGAGGTTTAGTCTGCGTTACCTCTCTGCATCTGTGAGCACTCCTGCGATTACGGCAGCAGTTGATGAAATCGGATATGTTTTTTTGCCTGAATACTATAACTACGATATGGAAAACTACTTTCGTGAATTTTCCCATAAATCAATCAAGCAGATTTTACGCGAGGTATCAAATATAGAAAATATGGGAACCACATACCGTTATGACAAGATTGCTGATTTTGGTCTTTTGTTGGAGATGAACATTAAACGATTCGGTTCGGAGTCCTATTTTTATGACAACCGTTTCAGGGAGAGTTTCAAGAGCTTAATAAGCTTTCTCGCGGAAAAAGACTGGTTGCGATTTACCACACTACTTATAAATGACGAGCCTGCGGCTGTTGATATGGGGTGTTTGTACCGCGGTGTATATACCCTGATGGCAGGTGCAACCAGCAGTAAATACCCGGGTGTTGCAAAGGTGATTAACCTTCACCATATGAAACGGGCCTGTCAGGAAAGGATGCAGCAGGTTGATTTCATGTGTGGTGATTTTACCTGGAAAAAAATCTTTCATCTCTCCCCCAGGCCGCTGTTTCTTCTTTCGAACATCGCGGCGAAGGTATCGCTGGCGGGCATAGATAAATTTACCAGGAGGGCCGCAAATGTCTGACGGTCGCATTGTGGTGGTCGGTACAACCTCGGATTATATTGATCATATCCGCCGCAATTATCCGGACAGGGCGTTATTTATTACAGACCCGCAAGAAAGGGCAAAGGCAGCAGAGGCCGTGCCCGAACCTTATGAAGAAGTGTTAACCGGGCTTAACAATTTCAACCATGTTCTGGCAAATTTGCACCAGCATCTGAATTTGTATGGCGTGAAGCCCGCAGGTATTGCGTGTTATGATTGTGAATCACTGGGCCTGAGCGCATATCTTGCCCGGAAGTTGAGATTGATGTTTCCTTCCGAGAATTCAGTAAGATTGAGTCGCAACAAATATTTTTCAAAGAATCTCTGGCAACAGGCAGGGTTGCCATGTCCGGCGGTAATCCTGGTTAGGGATCTTTCGGATATGCTGCAATTTATGGACAAGATTGGTAAGCCCTTAATTATCAAGCCGCTTACCGGCGCCGGAAGCGAGCTGGTGTTCAAATGCACGGATCATGATGATTGCAGGAGAGCATTTGAAACCATTACGTCGCAGATGATCAATCGCCGGAAACTTCGCCTGTATCATAGTGAAGATATCAAATCAGCGGGTGTTAAACCGCTTAAGGAGTTTGCCGCTGAAGAGTTCGTTGATGGAACGGAGTATAGTTGTGATTTCCTGATTGAGGCAGACCGAGTAGAGATATTTCGGATTGCCAGAAAAATCAATGCCCTTGACCAGACTCCCGGTACGATTACGGCATATGTCGTACCTGCAGACCTGCCAGAAAAAATTGATTGTGAACAATTCAAATTTATGTTGGCCAAAGCCGCTCATATCATGGGGTTTAAACGTGCCATCTGTATGGTTGATTTTATCGTTCACCAGGATAGGGTTTATCTGCTCGAAATAACACCCCGGCCGGGGGGTGATTGTCTGCCCCGGCTGATTTCTTATAGCTGCGGTCTTGACATGATCGGCCTGGCCCTGGATTTTGCCGAGGGGAAACCGGTTTCTATTTCGGAGGCACTCCACTGGGAAATCCTTGTGGGTCTTCGCATATTGGCAAAGCGCTCAGGCGTTATCAGAAGCATTGATGATCATGTCATTGTTCGGGATTCACGCGTACGTGAGTGTTTTATACTGCGCAGCACGAAACACAAGGTGATCTTTCCTCCAGATGATTACGAATCACGTCTTTTAGGGCATGTTATTTTCAAGCCTGTATCATCTAAGTGTATCGAACAGGAATGTTTTGAGATCGAATCAAAGCTTATTGTTGAAATGGAAGACAGCCCGTGGAAAAGTATGCAAGCACAATGAACAATGCTCTTGGCATGCTGAGGGAACAAACACCTCTGCTGGATCAAAACGAACCGGTAGCCTTTGTTCGCTCTTTCCTAAACCGGGCTGAAGACTTTATGAAAACGCACGCCAGATATGGATCCCCGCTGTATATTTTTGAACAGAAGGTTCTGCTTGACAGGCTGGAGATATTCAGGGCGGCGTTTCATGAGGTTCTTGGTGAGATTCACGTTTATTATGCGGTAAAAAGCAATACCTATCCGGACGTGGCCAAAAACCTGCTTAAGGCCGGTTGCGGTCTGGATGTCTCAAGCGGAAAAGAGCTGTCAGATGCACTTGCGTATCAGTGTGACGATATCATTTTCAGCGGACCGGGCAAGACAGATGCCGAGCTCGAACTGGCGCTAAAGCATGCAGACAGAGTCACAATCCTGGTTGACAGTTTTGCCGAGCTCGATCGACTTGCACAGGCAGCTGAAAGGCAAAAGGTGTCAGCACGTGCCGGTGTGCGCCTGACAACCGATGAGAACGGCCTCTGGAGAAAGTTCGGTATTCCTCCCTCACAGTTGAATGCATTCATTGATAAGGCTATACACAATGGGCATATAAAACTGAGCGGCCTTCAGTTTCATACCAGCTGGAATCTTAATCCGAATTCCCAGGTGGCTTTTATTGTGCGCCTTGAGAAGTATCTCAAGGAGCTTGCTCCGAACCTGCGAGCCGGTTTGGATTTTCTTGATATTGGCGGTGGATACTGGCCTGAACGTGGAGAATGGCTGCAATGGGCGGCCACCCCCGAGGGAGGATTATGCCAGTCGGCAGAGCCCGTCAGTCAGCAATCTCTTCGACATTATAAATATTCTTCGGTACCGATTGAGATGTTTGCCCGTGAAATTGCTGATGCGCTAAAAATTTACGTATTCCCTCATTTAGACTGTGAAATCTATACCGAGCCGGGCCGCTGGATATGCAACGATTGCATGCACATCCTGCTCAGAGTAATCGATAAGAAGGTCGATGATCTGGTGATAACCGACGGCGGGACGAACATCATCGGCTGGGAGCGTTTTGAGAATGACTATTGTCCTGTGATAAATTTGTCCCGGCCATCAACGATCGAACGCCAGTGCCTTATCATGGGTTCGCTGTGTACGCCTCATGATGTCTGGGGCTATGGATACTTCGGTGAAGACATCCAGCCAGGAGACATATTATTGATTCCTTCTCAGGGGGCTTATACCTACTCTCTGCGGCAGGAATTTATTAAACCTCATGCTCCTGTAGTCCCATTGATATCATCCCAGGCGAGTAAAAGTCGTCATTGATATCAGGAAAATTCATGTGCTGAAAATTTTGAATTATCTGCGGCAATTGATTGTTACAAGTATATCCGCAATGATGTTATATTACATTTCAGTCCACCCTCAGGGGTTATCCTTTCCCCCTACACCCACCGCTTTTTCGGTCCCACGTTCTTTTTATTTCAAAGCCAAACCAACTGGTTTTATAAGCAAGTTATTCTCGCTGATCTGTATCGGAAGGGGATTCTTCCTGCGAGCCTTCCTCAATGACTTTATAAGAGGAAACGGTGAGAACTTTTCCGCCTCCGGTATCATCTATTTCACCTGATACGATTACTCTTGCTCCATCCAGTTCGACCAGTTCGTCGCCAATCGTATCTGCGGTAATAGTGTAGATCTCTCCATTATCGGTTTCGATCTCATAGTTGCCGTATACTGTTCCGTTAACGGTTATCTCAGCAGCGAATACTTGCGTTACAAAGATGCCAAAAGCGATTGCAATGATGCACACACCGATTGAACACCAGCCTGTCCTTTTTTCCATTTTCTTCCTCCATGGTTTTATCTGAGAGTAAATTGTTTCAACCCTCTTGATTTTTTTAAGGGCAAGAGATATGCCATCTTTCAATCGGGAAGGAGAGAGTAAATTCCATTTTTCGGGCAATTGCTCGAAAGTCGGCTGATCCTTTTGTTTTGCCGGTTTTTTGAAAAGGTATGTGCGCCAGACAATGGGGCTGCAAATGGATTAGGGAGTCTATTTATATGAATTATAAATTCCGGTTTTCGATATAATCGGAAATATAGGTTCTGGTTACCGGGGTTTTCCCGATTTATAGGTCTCTTTATTCAGATTATGTTTTTTCATTAATTTATGCAGCTGGCGGGTCGTTATGCCTGCTGTAGAGGCTGAATCTTTAATACAACCTGTATGCCTTGAAAGAACTTCAGAGAGATATTGTTTTTCTGTTTGTTCTAAAACATAGCGCCTGGTTGCAGCCAGGTTGCGCGAAGTATCAACCATGTTCAGTGGAGATTGTTTCTCTGTGGGGAAAAGTTCCTGGGGGAAGCTGTCCGGACAAAGGATTGACGAGACTTCAAGAATGTAGGCACGCTCAATCAGATTTTCAAGTTCCCGTATGTTTCCATGCCAGGGGTAGATTTGAAAAGCATTCATCACCTCGGGATGAATCCCGGTAATTTTTTTTGCATATTTCTGATTCATTTTTTGCAGGAACTCGTCCACGAGCACAGGGATATCTACGGTTCTGTCACGCAGGGGCGGAATTTCAATCGGGAAAACGTTTAACCGGTAGTAGAGGTCTTTTCTGAATTGTCCTTGTTCGCATGATTCTTTCAAATCAATGTTCGTGGCGGCGATAACCCGCGCATTCGTCTCGATGGGTTCTTCCCCACCGAGGCGCTGCAAAGTGCCGTCCTGTAATATCTGTAAAAGCTTGATTTGGGCGGAGGGTGTAATGGTTCCGATTTCATCGAGAAAAATAGTACCGCCCCGGGCGATTTCAAATTTGCCCAGTTTTCTTCGTACGGCACCGGTAAAGGCACCCTTTTCATGGCCGAACATTTCACTTTCAAGCAGCGTATCCGGGATTGCACCGCAATGTACATTGATAAACGGTCCGTCTCTGCGGTTACTCTGGAGGTGGATACGTTTGGCCATAAGGTTTTTGCCGGTACCGGTTTCTCCGATTAACAGCACCGTGCTCTTGGTCGGCGCTACCGAACTGATTTTTTTGAATACCTGATTCATTAAGGGGCTGTTTGACGAAATAATTTCAGGGGAACCATTCTGCCGTACCTTGTCTCTATGATAGGTGAGCTCTGAGTTTACAATCAAGAACTCGCGAATACTTTCCACAACATGTCTGACTTCAACAGGATTAATTGGATAGGTAAGATAATTGCTTGCACCGGCCTTGACCGCCATAACGGCATCTCTGATCATTTCCTGGGACGACATGGTAATTATTTGGGCTGCGGGAAATACCTCCAGAAACTGCTGTAAAACCAGCGAATAATTTTTTTTAGGCGATGAATCAAGAAGCAGTAAAATATCAATGAAAAGAAACTCATAGCGCTTTTTCTTAAATTTATCCAGGCAAGTATTTTTATTAACCGCAAGCTCGACGATGTATTCAGTTCCAAGACCGGAACGGATCAGATCACGATCAGCTTTATTGTGAGATGCCACCAGGATGTATTTCACCCAGGCCTCCTTGGCGCTCCGCAAATTAAGAGATGCCGGTTCTGTTTTTTCTATGTGCAGTCAACGCTGTCTCACCAAATACAGGTCTTAGTACGTTGTATTGTGCACACATTAGGGAAAACAAATCTTGAGTGCAATATAAAAAATGAAGCGCTAATCCATTTGAATTCCAGAAACCGATATTGCATGGGTCTTTCGAATCGGTTTATTTGGAATCAGCATAGCAAGTCACAAATATGATCAGAAACCGAAGACTTGCACAATAATTAGAAAGAAATACCTGTAATGCAAAATTGGCACGTTTTTTTCATATGAAAACAAATAATGTATTACAAAGGATAGAGAAAATTGGCGAGGATGACAGGATTAATTTCCGTCCAGGGTATTATTATCCCGGCCGGCTGGGGCGAAGATGGAGAAGTAGTCGCGATTGCTGTATCAACTCATAAAGAACAGGAGTTTTTACTGGAAAATAACCGAAAGGGGGACGAACTGAAAAATTTTGTAGGACTTGAAATGGTCCTGAGCGGCATCGTCAGCACGAAAGATGGGAAGGATCTCCTGCAGGTGGAAAATTTCAGGCGGATCGAAAGAAAGTACGATTGAACTAAAAATGTCTGGCAAGCATGGGGATGGATTTTGAATGGAATATTTGCTGGTATGATTATAGAAAGCAGATTGATTTTCCCCAAATCGAAACAAAGATACCTGATGTATAAGTAACCGTAAAATAAGATGAAAAAATATTTTCCGATGGTCCGATAAATTTACAAGAATATGCTTGCAATTTTAAAAAAAAGGCATAATGGGAAATCAAAAAGTTTAACACTATAAAGAGAGAGCCAATACGAAAAGAGGCAGGACAGAAAGAAGGATGAAACCGAAGCGTTGTTACATAAAGAGCGAGGAACCGACGAGAGCTATCTCGTCACAAACATGAGAATACATTCTCTGTACGTCTTTCATGTATTCGAGATCTTTTTTTCCGCCGGAATCGTGCAAAATGAAGTTGGAACATGATTATAGCCTACCCACAGGGGGTAATAAAAATGCAGCACAATAGTCAGTATGCATCTGCAAAGCCCAAGTCTTCCGATGTCTTGGCAACCGAACAGGTCGACGAACCTCCATCGCTTAAAGAGGTCCAGCCCGAAGGACACCTGTGTGTCGCCAATGAACCGAACAAGCTGTTCTTCTCCAACCGGATTCCCATCAGCTTCAATTCCGTCAGTTTTTTGAATGATTTTTATCCTGGTGTATCGCATGCCGATTGGTCTAACTGGCATTGGCAGATTCGCAACGGTATATGCAGCCTGGATCAGGTTCAGCGCATTATAAAACTTTCCGAGAATGAATACCGCGGGATTCTAGGATATTCCAAAGGAATGCCACTTAGAATCACACCGTATTATGCCAGTCTTTTGGATAGAGATGATCCTGCGCAGGCAATCAGGAGATCGGTAATTCCAGTGGCCGATGAATATCTTGTGAGTCCCGGCGAAGCGTTCGATCCGCTGGGGGAGGATTCCCAGAGTCCTGTACCCGGATTGGTGCATCGCTACCCGGATAGGGTTCTTTTTCTGACCACGGGTTTCTGTTCCACCAACTGCCGGTACTGCACACGATCACGTATGGTGGGGAATCATGAACATTTCCAAGGCTCTCTTGCCCAATGGCAACAGGCAATCGCCTATATTCAGGCAACTCCTGAGGTGAGAGATGTGCTCCTCTCCGGGGGTGATCCGTTGACATTACCCGACAGTCAACTCGAATATCTGCTTTCCAGTATAGCCCGGATTCCTCATGTTGAGATGGTGCGGATCGGAACAAAGGTTCCAGTGGTTTTACCTCAGAGGATAACTCCAAAATTGCTGAGGATGCTGAAAAAATATCGACCTTTGTGGATAAGCATTCATTTCACTCATCCGGATGAGCTGACGCCTGAAGCCTGTGCTGCCTGTAATCTCCTGGCCGATGCGGGCATCCCTCTGGGAAGCCAGACTGTGCTGCTCAAAGGTATCAATGATTCCGTTGAAACCTTAAAGGCACTTTTTCATGGGCTTCTCAGGATCCGGGTACGTCCGTACTACCTGTATCAGTGTGATCCGATACTCGGTTCGTCGCACTTCAGGACTTCCGTTGACAAAGGACTGGAGATGATCGAAGGACTTCGCGGACACACTAGTGGTTATGCAATTCCGCAGTATGTTATCGATGCGCCCGGAGGTGGAGGCAAAATTCCCCTGTTGCCGGAGTATTTTCTCGGCCGTCAGGATGGGGAAGTTATTCTCAGAAATTATGAGGACAGGCTGTTCAGATATCCTGAGGGTATGAATACAAGTGATGCAGGTGTGAAATGAAAGTCGGTATAACGTACGATCTCAGGGATGATTATCTGGCCCAGGGATACAGTTTGGAGGAAACCGCGGAATTCGATCGTCTCGATACTATCGAGGCTGTAGACAATGCCCTTAAGCAGGCGGGTTTTACAACGGACAGAATCGGCAATGTAATGAGCCTTGTCCGGCGGCTTGCCGGAGGAAACAGATGGGCTCTGGTCTTTAATATTGCCGAGGGCATGTATGGTATCGGGCGGGAAGCCCTGGTGCCGGCCTTGCTCGATGCCTACCGCATACCCTACACATTTTCCGATCCGTTGATTCTGGCCCTGACCCTGCACAAGGGTATGACCAAGTCTGTTTTGCGGGATGCCGGAATACCAACGGCCCTCTTTGATGTTGTGAAAACAATGTCGGACGTAGACGAGCTAATGCTCGCTTATCCACTCTTTGCAAAACCGATTGGAGAGGGCACCGGCAAGGGCATCAATGAAGCCTCTCTGGTGAATAATAAAAAGGAACTCCGCACAACATGTTTATGCTTGCTCAAAGAATTCGGACAGCCGGTACTTGTTGAGGAATTTCTTCCGGGTAGAGAATTCACTGTCGGAATAGTCGGCACAGGAGATGATTCTGCTGTTGTCGGAGTGATGGAAATCCTTTTCAAGCGTGAAAAGGACAGCAAAATCTATTCGTTTGTAACCAAGTCCGATTACCAGGAGAGGATCGAATACCATGTCCCCGATCCTGATGTTCGGGCTAAATGCGTGGATCTGGCCCTGGCATCCTGGAAGGTTTTGGGCTGCCGTGACGGCGGCCGGATAGATATCCGAATGGATAAAGAAGGGGAACCGAATTTCATTGAAGTGAATCCCCTGGCCGGCCTCAATCCGATTCACTCTGATCTGCCGATATTGTGCAGGCTGAATGCAATTTCCTACCAGGAACTGATTGAACGGATTATGAACTCGGCCTTGAAAAGGATAAACAATGCAAAAACGGCTGATGGTTATCATTCACAATCCCGTTGACGAACATTCTTCGGCGGATGAACGCGATGTCTTGGTGCAGGCCGATTCTGTTGCCGAATCACTGTTCGATTTGGGGTACCGGGTAGAGATGCTGCCGTTTACATTGGGGTCGAGGACGTTTATCGATCGGATAAAAAGATTGAAGCCTGAATGTGTCTTCAACCTGGTGGAATCAGTCGAAGATGATGCCCGGTTGATCCATGTAGCGCCTGCATACTGCGATCATCTCGGGGTGCCCTTTACCGGGGCGAAAGCGGAATCGATGCTGCTCACTTCAAACAAAGTTCTTTCCAAGAAGTGGATGCAGCGCTGCTCAATACCTACTTTGCAATGGTTTGCACCTGGCAGCGATTGCTCAGAGCCTCTGGTATTCCCGGAGAACTACATTATTAAAGGAATATGGGAGGAGGCATCTGTCGGGCTGGATGATAAAGCGATTGTAATGGCTAAGGATCAGGGCGATCTTGCCCGCAAGGTATATGAGAGATCTCGTGAACTTGGTATTCCATGTTTTGCCGAAAGCTTTATCGATGGCAGAGAATTCAATCTTTCGCTTCTTGCAAAAAACAACGGAGTGGAAGTTTTGCCTCCGGCTGAAATCATTTTCGATTTTCCTCCAGGCAAAAGAAAAATCGTTGACTATCGGGCCAAGTGGGATGTTGATTCTCGTGAGTATCAGGGGACAAAGCGTTCTTTTGATTTATTTGATAGGGATATCAACTTGATCGAAAGACTGAAAACTATTTCAGGGCAATGCTGGTCTTGTTTCGAACTTCTTGGATATGCCAGGGTGGATTTCCGACTTGATGCCGCCGGCAGAGCATGGGTGCTCGAAATAAACGCCAATCCATGCATTGCTCCGGACAGTGGATTCGTGGCTGCTGCTCAGAAGGCAGGGTTAACGCATACAATGCTGGTTGAACGTATTGTGAAAGATGCCATGCAAGATAAGCGTATCAATCGAAACTGAAGGACAAACTAACAAAAGGAAACGATGCAGATGCATATACGTATGCAGCTTTATGCTTCGGACAGAAACGCGATAAAAAAGATCATCGAATCAACCGGATATTTTTCCCGTTCAGAACAGCAGGTTGCCCTCGAACTTGTGGAGAGCCGGCTAGCACAGGGTCTTGCGAGCGGTTATTATTTCCTTATATCAGAGGATGAAGATGGTGATATTTTCGCATACAGCTGTTACGGACCCATCCCCTGCACCCAAAACAGCTTCGACCTCTACTGGATTGCTGTCGATAGAGATCATCAGGGCTTTGGTATTGGGAAAAAGCTGTTGTATGAGACCGAACGGAACATAGAAAAACTCGGTGGTAAGAGGATTTATATTGAAACCTCATCGCGCAGCCAATATTCTAAAACCCGGCAGTTTTACCAGGACTCAGGTTATCTTAAAGAAGCGGTCCTGAAAAATTTCTACTTCGATGGTGATGATAAATATATTTACTCGAAAAAGCTTTGTTCATAACATGCCGCATAAGTTCATTAAAAGATTCTCGCTTAAAGTTTCATGCCATATCCAATCGAACGGATTTTTTTTACATAGTTACTGCAGGCATTTTACGGATGGATGATATTCTTTGATCTGAATTTATGAGAACCGTGCTGCAATTTTTCTAAAATACCGCTGTTATGCCTTTGCGGGAAGAAAGAGGCTGGGGCGGAAAATTATGCTGCTTGACAATTTGCAAGATATATGGCATAATTAGCAGAAATATATAGTAAATAATAAAAAATCATTCTTTGGAGGATGTCATGGAAAAATATGAGCCTCCGTCGGTATTGAGGCAGGCAGGGTAATATTTGTTGTTGCTCGTGCGTGTTAATATCCGTTTTTAAGACACCAGCCTCATTCAGTAAATATTCCTGAAAATATACACCTGCTAAAACCAATACATGTTGGTCGGTAGGCTTATCTGCGAACAACCCCGAAGATTGCTCCGGGATTCGGACCAGGACAGGTCATTCTTGGTTGTAGAACTGACAAGATAGTGCGCTTTTGTAAAGGAATGATGCTTTTCGGTCGTTTCTTAAATGTCAATTCATGTCGTTAAAGGAATGATGAATTTATGAGGGGTATCCCGGAGATGGAACAAATAGTGAAAAGAGGTGATTTATGATCGGACAACTTATGTTATTATTTTTGGCAGGCATTATGATCGATTTTCTTGTAACCTGGTATACCCGCTCGGTTTCTCAGAAGAGGGTATGGAGTGCCAGTTGGTTAAGTGGTGTAATCACTTTTGTGAATTTTATTTTGATCGCCATGATCATTAAGGAGAGTTCATTTAACTGTATTTATAATATCATGGCCTATGCCGGCGGTAATACAATCGGGACTTTTGTCGCCTTGATCCGGGACACTGTGTAAAAGATGATTCTAGCGGATTACTTGCACATGTAATTTAAGCCAAACGTACAATTGTTGCACGGTTAGTATTCCAAACGGCTAATGGCTATGTGTGAATCTACAGCATCATTTTTAGGTTCTATTCGGTATAGAAGATGTGAAAACGAATACCGGCCGTTGATTTTCAGGAACTTCAATCATTATAAGTATGCCCTTATCTTTGCAACTGGAATAGAACGGCTTTTTGTAGGATAAGTTGCTGTAGTAGGGTGTGGACTAATCAAGTCATATCAAAACATCATCAATTAGTCAGGACAGTGTAGAATGAACTATTTTCTCTTGTAGAGCTTGCATTTCATTGGCTGACCTCTATTTATTATTAATAATAAAAGCCAATATCGGGAATGTCTGCATCAGAGAAACATTTGAAGATTCATAAAAAGAGGGACGTCAACATCGAAATATTTCTCAGCAACGCTTCCCGGGTGTCCTTTTTTTAATAAACGAAGGGGTTTCGAAGGAGGTAAGTGTATGAAAAGAAATATTGTGAATGCAATCATTTTTGCAGCCGTGTGTTTCCTGCTGGTAAGCTGTGCCGCACGCAAACCACGAGTAGAGGAACCAATGTTTTCACCAGTTGATGTAAGCCAGAAATTACAATCCGGTGAATATGTTCAGAAGGTAGACAATTTTATGGTTATCCTCGATGCATCGCAATCCATGTCAGATATGTATAATGGCCGCACAAAATTCAGCATCGCCAAAGAGGTAGTTGCCCGTATGTATCAGACCTTGCCTGATATCAAAATTAACAGCGCGCTGAGAACATTCGGGCATGGATTCTGTTTACCCCAGAAGAAAACATTACTGATCAATGATGTGCGAGAGCGTGGAAAGGCCGAAATGGAAGCCGGGCTGGCAGAGGTAGCCTGTGACGGCGGAAACAGTCCCCTGGCACCAGCCATTGAAGAAGCCATGGTTGATCTGCAGGCAACCACAGGGAATATCGCCTTGATTATTGTCAGCGACGGAGAAGATATGTTGATAGACAAGGCAGCCGATGCAGCAAAAATCAAACAGAAATACGGGGAGAGGATTTGTATTTACCCTGTGCTGGTTGGAGCCAGCGTAAGTGGCGAAAAGCTGATGAGACGCATATCAGAAATCGGTGAATGCGGGTTTTTTGCGAATGCAGACGATATTCTTTCTCCCCAGGGCATGGCCGGTTTTGTTGAGAAAGTATTCTTTGCCAAGGACAGTGACTTCGACGGTGTAGCCGATTATCTCGATAAATGCCCAAACACAGTCAAAGGGGTGAGCGTAGATGCAAAAGGATGTCCGCTCGACAGCGACGGAGATGGTGTAGCCGATTATCTCGATAAATGCCCCAATACGCCCAGAGGCGTTGCGGTAAACGCACAGGGCTGTGGGCTGGACAGCGATGGTGACGGCGTGCCTGATTCTCTTGATAATTGTCCGGGAACACCTGCAGGAGTCGCTGTTAACAAAGAAGGATGCCCGCTTATATATGCGAATGTGGGTTTCGATCTCGACAAGTCAGATATCAAGCCCGGGCTTTACCCGCTTCTGAACACAATTGCTGCAGACCTTAAAAATAATCCCGGCTGGAAAGTCCGGTTTGATGGCCATGCCTGCGATCTCGGAACAGAACAATATAATCTGAAGTTGTCCGAACGGCGTGCCATTGCAGTGAAAAACTATCTTGTGGATAAGGGAATCGATGCAGGTCGGATTTCGATTAAAGCTTTCGGAGAATCCGCACCGCTGGTCCCCAATGTCTCGGAGGCAAACCGGGCCAAAAACCGCAGGGTCGAATTCACTATCATGCGCTAGTACGAAACTCGGGAGGGTCAGCCCTTTTTACAAGATAACCCGGTATAAAAGGGGCCGACCCTCTCTGATCGCATTTTGAGTGCAGAAATGTTTTTGTTGCATGCAATTATGATGATATCAACTGGTTGCTATACACCTTGGTTTCTGCTCCTTTGATTGCTTAAAAGGATACTTATTGCGCTGTTTCAATCTTCCTGCCGTAAATGGCTCATTTCTAATCGGACCACAAGATTAATTCAGTAAAACCTTACCTGTTTTCATTGCTTGACTCGATTTACTTTCAAAGGTAATCTCGCAATTCGTCTGCCGGTCGATGCTCAAGCTGGATCTATCCTGAAAAGGCAGGTTCTACGGGGCCGGCACTATCACAAAGCTATAGCGAAAAGGGAACTCATGCAGACAACTGCTTTGAAATCGGATGGAATTCTGCTGCTGACCGCGATTATCTGGGGCTTCGCCTTTGTAGCCCAGCGGGTGGGCATGGAATATGTAGGACCGTTTGCTTTCAATGGAGTGCGATTTGCCCTGGGATGCCTGGTATTACTCCCTTTCCTGGTCAAAAGCGGCTTCCGCAATGATTCGCGGCGAATTAACAAAAAGCCCATCAATGTTCGAACGGCAATTTTTGGCGGGCTGCTTGCAGGTTTGGCGCTTTTTATCGGGGCTTCTCTACAGCAGGTGGGGCTGGTATATACAACCGCAGGTAATGCCGGTTTTATCACCGGGCTGTACGTGGTGATCGTTCCGGTTCTTGGTCTTTTTTTACGGCAGCGTACCAATACAGGGACATGGCTCGGGGTTGGATTAGCAACGATTGGCATGTATTTTCTTAGTGTCACCGAGCATTTTAGTGTTGCTTATGGAGATGTCCTGGAACTTATAGGCGCATTTTTCTGGGCTGGGCATGTGTTGATTATAGGGTGGCTCTCGCCCAGGATGGAATCTTTCAAACTGGCTTTCCTCCAGTATGCTGCCTGCTCGCTGCTCAGCCTTGTCACCTCGGCCTTTTTTGAAGTGACCACACTGAACGCTCTTGTTCTGGCTGCCATCCCGATCTTTTACGGCGGGATATTATCCGTGGGAATTGCATACACACTGCAGGTGATTGCACAGAAAAAAGCCCATCCGGCCCATGCTGCCATTTTGTTGAGTCTGGAAGCGGTTTTTGCAGCCCTCGGGGGCTGGATTCTCTTAAAAGAAGTTCTCCTGGCGCGCCAGATAGCTGGTTGTGCCCTCATGCTGGCAGGGATGCTTGTCTCGCAGCTCTGGAGATTTGCCGACGCAATGGCAAAAGACGAAATGTAAGCTCTGTGAAATTGAAGCGGTAAAGTAACTTTTGTTTTTCTTATATGACAGCAAGTTGTATTGAACGCTGTTAAAAAATAATTTTGCTAAAAGTAAAATTCGATCATATTTGATCTGTCTGGTTGGGTTGACTTTGTCTTGCTCAAGGTTATTATACAATGACACAATGACAGCCTGTTTTATTTTGAGTTGTCTTTCCCATTGGAATTCAATGATGCAACTTTTACTCTTAACCCATTGAATTCTTCCAAGATAAGTTTCTCAGAGAATATGTCATGTCAGCATAAGATAAAGGGGGTGATTTATGCCGGAGAATTAAAGGATTCTTTTAGGATGTTTCTTACCCCTGCGACAAGAAAATGTTGACTGAGCACATGCAGTTCAAACGTTTGTGAAGTTTTGTAAAGTCTTAGAAATTCTTTCGGCCTGCATCTGCCATAAGCATAAAAAAAGTTAAAAATAAACAAAAGGTAACCTAAACAGAATCAGGCTGTTCGTTTTTTCATTTGGGGTAGAGGGAACAAAGAACATGTGGTGATTGTGCCTGGATGGCACAGAAAAAAGGAGAATATAATGAAGAAAACAGTATTAGTTTTTATAGGCACGCTGTTTTTGGTTGGTCTGCTGGTGGGCGATATCTGTATGGCGCAGCAGTGGGAATATGAAGGGCAGATCAATATCAACACTGCCAGCGCCCAGACTCTGCATTTGCTGCCTGGGGTGGATATGGCAACGGCGGAAAATGTTGTCAGCTTTCGCGATGCCAACGGCCCCTTTGATTCGGTGGATGAAATGAAGAATGTGAAAGGTATAACCCCTGACCTGATGGATCAGATCAGTTCATACTGTGTCTGTGATGGAGAAACACAACTGGATTACCGTCAATAAAAAGCAAGCAGCATCAGTATTGTAATGGACTATCGCTTCCTGTATCTCTAAAGGAATTTTTGAATCCCTGTTATGATGAAAAAAGCAGCGAAAATCATTAGTAGCGTGGCGCATATCCCGATCAGCCAGCGATAAATGTTATCGTTCAACACATGACGACCTTTTGAGATAGCGGCGGAGACAAATGCATACCAGGCCAGGTCGGCAAGGATATGGCCGGTAAAGAATGAAAAGACGCCCCATACACCAAACCCGCTTGCATAGACAATATAGCCGATTCCGATCGTAGCCCACCATACGATCCAGAAGGGATTGGCAAGGCTCATCAAGGCCCCGCTAAATACCAGGTTTCTCTCAGAACTGTTCGTTGTGTTTGTGGCGATATTCAGAGAAGGCAGATCCCTGAACATACTAAAAGACAACCATCCCAGAAAGCATCCGCCGGCAATGGCGGTTGCTATAAAAACTGAATCACGGGATAGAAACGGTGCCAGGCCCATCATGATGGCTATGAGGAGAAGCAGTTCCAGGATGCCATGGCCGACAATCAGCAGGGGCCCTGTCATAGCGCCTCGTCTGGCGCTTTCACTTATAGTAACTGTTAACAGCGGCCCCGGGACCATTGCTCCGGAAAGGGCTATCACAAATGAAGATCCAAAGATCATGAGCTGTTGTATCATGAGTTATCCGATCCATAACAAAAATCGGATGCTGTTGTAAATGAATATGGAAAATGAATTTTTTAAGCCCTTCTCTCCATGGTGAAAAAACGAAAGCCTACAGGCTGAGTTTTTTCCGGTTTGGAATCATTCTGTATAACAGGATAATGAACTTGCCCTGTAAGTGTAGCAATTACTTTGTTTGCAGCAATTTAATCCGTTTTTAAAGAGAGCCTTATGGGGAAGATGGGCCACTGTATAATTTTTTTCATCAGCCTTATTCATGGATTGTATTTAACATTGTTTTTTAGCTTGTATTGTGTGGTATTTTATCTTAACACTCATGTATACCCCATAGAGAGGTGGTAGCATCATGATGTATAATTTTTTCCTTTCCGAGGCTGGCGGAATCTCCAAATTTGCAGTCCACAAAACCGCCGCATTATCGGGAGACGCCTTGTTCATGATCAGTAAGCCGGAAGGCTATTATATGATACAGGATCTTATCGGAGAGTATGTCCTGATCTACTTGCATTCAAATGGATCGGCAGACTTCATTGATCCGGAGATTTTCCCAGAAGATCTCGATGAAACCAGTGTTGAGGTGCTTGAAGACTGGGGACTGGAAATGCTTCTGGGAGACAGTGAATCGCTGTTTATGGATGATGAATATGGGGATATAGACGTTGTCCTTCTGGACTAGACCATAAAAGTCGGATACAACTCTGAATATCGCCCGTAAAACCTGATAGAGAAAATGATTCCCTCTGCTCCGTTTTTAACCGGAGCACTGATCAACTGGTAGACGAGAGGTTTATTTCAGCGCAGCTCGGGCAGCCACAAGCAGCGGGTCCCATACCGGCGAGAAGGGTGGGGCATATGCCGTATCGAGCGTGTAGAGTTCATCAAGGCGCATACCTTTGCTGATGGCGGCAACCAGGGTATTAATCCTCAGGGCGGAACCCGTTTTGCCGATAATTTGTCCTCCTACAATCACCTTGGAATCCTCCTCGAAAAAGAGCTTTACCCACAGATCCGATGCTCCCGGAAAATAACCGGGTAGGTTTTTAGCCTTGATCTTTACAGAGTTGATGTGCCTGAGTCCGTAGCGTTCAATGTCAGTTGTACCGAGGCCGGTTTTGCTAACCTCCAGGTCAAAGACTTTGGTTATCGCGGTGCCGATGATGCCGGGGAAGGGTTTCAGGTTTTTTGAGTTGAGTTCGGAGACGATATTTTCACCGCACATTTTTCCCTGACGATTGGCAGTCAGCCCCAGGGGGATGAATACCGGTTGACACAGCAGCCGGTGATATACCGTGCTGCAGTCACCGCAGGCAAAGATGTCCGGATCGGAAGTCCTCAAATAACGGTCGACAAGAATTGCCTTGCGCTGACCGAGTTCCAGGCCGGCCTGAGCGGCAATCTCGCTTCTGGGGGCGACTCCTATGCTTACCAGCACGCAGTCGGCCTCTACCAAACTGCCGTCATCAAGGAGCACTGCCTGTACTTGCTCGTCTCCTTCCAGGCCGACGACCTTTTTCGAGGTGGAGATTTTCACCCCGTTGTGTTGTATCTCGGCTGAGACAATTTCGCTCATGTCCTCGTCCATAATTGTCATGATGCGGGGCAGGGCTTCTATGAGAGTGACCTGCATGCCGACCCTTTTGAAGGCTTCGGAGACCTCGACGCCGATGTAGCCGCCGCCGATTATTACACCTCTTTTGGGTTTCTTTTCCTCTATGAACTCTTTGAGATCGATGCCGTCCTGGAATTCCTTCATGGGGAAGACACCTGCTAAATCGATCCCCGGGATAGGGGGCATAATCGCACGGGCCCCAGTTGCAATCACGAGCTTGGCATACTCCTGATCAAAGGTTTTGTCGCTTGCGATATCCCGAATAGAAACGGTCTTTGCCTCGCGGTTGATGCCCAGTGCTTCATGGCTGGTTTTGAGGTTGATACCTCTTTTGTGAATCGCGTCTTCCGGATGCAGGGCGATCAGGTCTTCCTGATCTTGTATCTGACCAGATACATAATATGGCACCCCTCAGGCGCCGTAGGATATGTAGGCCTCTTTACCGAATACGACCACTTCCTGTTCGGGGATTGTGCGCTTGATATGGCTGGCAGCACTCATGCCGGCTGCCACGGCACCAATGACAACAACCGGTTTCATTTGTTAAGCCTCCTGATAACAGATATGGGTATATAAATAAGATAATATTCAGCTGTAGTTTTTCCAGTATGGCTTTATGAATACATTATTTACAAACGTCTACCCAGCCGGCTCCGGTAATCTCACACAGGCCTTGCGGTGTAATCTCGATACAGGAATTTTTCGATCCTGCTGCAGGATAGACCTTTTCGAAGGATTTGAGGCTTTCGTCCAGATAGATTTCGAAATTCTGTTTAAGACCAAAGGGGCATACCCCGCCCACCGGGTGTCCTGTCATTTCCAATACCTCTTCCGGCGACATCATTTTGGCCTTGACCTGGAATACCTGCTTGAATTTCTTATTATCAATTCTGGCAACACCCTTTGTTACTACCAGGATATTGCGGTCCTTGAGTTTGAGTGCCATGGTCTTGGCAATCAGGGCCGGTTCAACCCCCAAGGCCTGGGCTGCCAGCTCGACGGTTTCCGTGCTGGTATCGAATTCACGGATTTCATAAGAAAGGTTGTTTGATGCAAAATATGCTCTCACGTTGTCAACACTCATTGTGCTCCTCCGCTACATGCCTGTGAATATAATGTCGGACGGACATAAACTTAAAAAAATCGAATCAGTGGTTTATGTCCGTATTTCAGCTAGCAAGTCTATTCAGAATTGTCAAATCCGAGCCTGTGCGATTATTAGGTAAAAAATTATGCGTAGCGCCTGAATCATGTCTGTCAAGAGCTGAACAGGGTATCTATCTGCATCAGCAGATTGGCATCTCCCTCCACGCTGTATTTCTGTTCCATGAACATCTGCGCACCGTCGGCCTTTCCGGTGGTGATATCCATCCAGACCTCAAAGGGCGTATTGACTGTGAGGTCGGGATTTTCAGCACTCCCTTCGGCGCTCGTAATGCTGCTGCTGTCAATGGTCAGCCAGCACTGGCCTGTGACCTCGCCGGTAAAATTGAACTGGATGGTTGCCTTTGTATTTTCTGCGGCTTGCGGGTTGAACCCGAAGGACATCAGCATCAGAAATGTTTCGATCGAATCGGGCCTGGGAACAAGGCCTCTTTCCTGGAATTCCTTGGGAGTTAGGCCTTCCGCAATGCAGGTTTTCCACATCAGATTGCCCATCTGGGAGAAAGCATATTTGTCTTCAATTATATCCTGGGTGATACGCGCCATTGTCTCGGGTGTAACTTTCAGCGATTCAACGATTTCTTTGCCGGCTTGGCGCGTGGCGGCCAGAATTTCTTCGGCCTTGTTTTTTACGACTGGCTGCGAGAGCATCTCTGCATTCGGACGGTATATTTCAGCTAAGAGATTTCCATCCCAGCCGAAGACAAAGTTTGCCCAGGATGAAAGCTGGTCGAATACGGTACATTCCGGGAATCCGGCTACGGAAAGAAAGACCGCTTTTGGGTGTCTCCTCCGCAGGGGATGGCTGGTCTTGTCATTGTACTCCATGAGGAAGGGCTGCAGGATAGGCAGGGTTCGTTCGATAAATGTTTTCAATTGGGCATTCAGCGTAAAATGATAGAGCGGAGTGGCATAAATCACAAGATCGGCGTCCAGCCATTTCGGATAAAGTTCAGCCGTCATATCATCGTTGTGTATGCATATGCCCGGGGTCTTGGTCCAGCAGGTAAAGCAGCCGATACAGTTTTTGATGTTCTTTTTGCGTAAATCAACAACCTCGACCTCTGCACCGGCATCCTGCATGCCGACTACGAGATGATCGAGCAACAACTTTGTCTTGCTCTGCCCGTCCGGGCGGGCGCTGGAATTAAGGGCCAGTACTTTCATGGTTCTCTCCTTTTTTTATTACGCATACTTTTATATGCTGTAAATTCATATCAAACCTGCTGCCCGGTATCGCTCAGGTCCTCATCTCTCAGGTGACGGCGCAGCTTCACCGGAGGGACTTCCTGTCTGCGCACCCGCATGTTTAGCATCTCCACAAAGATCGAAAACGCCATGGCAAAATAGATATAGCCCTTGGGAATGTGCAGGGCAAACCCCTCTCCGATCAGGGAAAATCCGATCAGGAGCAGAAAACTCAAGGCCAGCATCTTGATGGTGGGGTGGCTCTCAACAAAAGAACTGATCGGGCCGGACGAGAACATCATTACAATCACGGCGATAACGATGGCCGCAACCATAACCGCGAGCTGGTTTGCAAGACCGATTGCCGTAATGACCGAGTCGAAGGAAAATACGATATCAAGCAGCATGATCTGTATCACGATTCCGATGAAGGATACATGGACAGGTGTTTTGTCTGTTTCAATATCTTCTTGTTCTCCTTCCAGGTTGGCATGAATCTCCAGCGTGCTTTTGCCCAGCAGGAACAATCCGCCTGCAATCAGGATAATGTCGCGGCCGGAAAATTCCAGGGAAAGAAAAGAAAACAAAGGGGCAGTCATCCGCATGATCAACGTGATGGAAAAGAGCAGGGCAATGCGGGTGAGCATGGCCAGGGCCAGCCCCACGGTGCGGCCTTTGGCCTGCTGGTGCTTGGGCAGCCTGCCTGCTACAATGGCGATGAAAATAATGTTGTCGATGCCCAGCACGATTTCCAGGGTTGTCAGCGTAATCAGGGCAATCCATATCTGTGGATCTGCTATCCAATGCATGGAAACCTCCCTTTAAGGTGATTCAAGCATAAGGCCATGAAAATCTCATACTCTTGCAATCAATGTCCAGGGGTTTATTCTCAATTATTTTTTCAATGTCAATTCGTTTTTGTCTCTCTGAGATATCGAGGCTCAAGCCGCTCCAAAAGAGTCTTTTGTGCTCTCCAATAGCCTGTTTTTCACTAGGTAATATTCACTCCTCAGCATATCAGACATAGAATTTATCCGAATACTATGATAAAAATATTTCGTCTGATTCATTGTACACCTGAGAAATCCCATCATCGAATATCAGTGGAAACGTTATGGAGGTTATACACAAATACTTTTGTTTTCACCCGCAAAGCACGGAGTGTGAACAGGTTCGGGGGCAATGGCAGGTTTTGTATTAACAGAACCAAGATTCTCTCTGCACCAGATTTGATTTTCCTGGTAAATTTTGTGAATATCACGTTTAAATTAAACCTGAAAGTCACCTATCTTCAATTAAAATAAGTTTTACGAGATAAATCCAGGAATCAATAGTTGGCTGCATATTTCCTTGAAAGAAGTCGGCACGGAACTCTTCATGATAACCTATTATATGTCTACCGGGCTCTTAACCGCCAGCGCCCCCTTGTTCATGACATGGGTATAGATCATGGTGGTATTCACGTTTTTATGGCCGAGCAGTTCCTGGACCGTACGGATGTCGTACCCGTTTTCCAACAGCCTGGTAGCAAAGCTGTGACGGAATGTATGGCAGCCGATGGGTTTGTGGATATCAGAAATCAGCACAGCTTTTTTCACTGCACGCTGAAGACTGTATGGATGGATATGGTGCCGCCTTGTCTTGCCAGATCTCGGATCCAGGGATACCTCGTCAGCAGGGAACACATATTGCCACATCCACTGATTTGATGAATTCGGATATTTTTTCTCAAGTGCAAAGGGGAGATAAACGCTCCCATAACCTCTCGAGAGATCGTATTCATGGAGGACCTTTACCCGTATCAAATGATCCTTCAGTGGTGTTTTCACTGTTTCAGGGAGCATGACCACCCGGTCTTTTTTGCCTTTGCCGTCATGAACGACTACTTGATTCATGCTGAAATCAACATCTTTGACCCGAAGCCGTACGCACTCCATGAGCCGAAGGCCGCTTCCGTACAAGAGAAGTGCCATCAGGCGATATGTTCCACTTAGCGAACCTATCACGTTCATTGCTTCTTCGTGGCACATGACAACTGGGACACGCTCAGGCCTTTTGGCCCGCACGGCATTCAGGTTATCCATGAGATTGATTTCCAATACATCACGATATAGAAACAGGATAGCATTGAATGCCTGGTTCTGGGTTGATGAAGACACCTTTCGATCCACGGCCAGATGCGTAAGAAAGGCCTCTATCTCAGTTTTTCCCAGATCTCTTGGATGACGCATGTTATGAAAAGCTATAAATCTCCGTATCCAGGAAATGTATGTTTTCTCAGTTCGTATGGAGTAGTGTTTCCGGCGGATGACATTATGAATCGCATCAGACAATTTCATCTGGTTCCGACCTCCTCTCTACATAGAGGATTTCCTCAACTAAGTCATTGCATGTTATACAACTAATGATATATTCCGGATTAAAAAAGAAGACACAAATTATATAATAGTATTCTAATGTAGTTGCATTTGCTTGCCTGATAGCCTGTTAGCCTACAGGATTTAGGTATAGTAATTGTTAGATCCAAAGGATGAATATGAATTTAAAAGAACTACCACCAGACTGGGGAACGGATGAGATAACAAAGTACCTCGATCAAGCTCGATCAAATGCTTATGCAACTTTTCACAACATGAAACCCGAGTACCAAAGACTAGTTGGTATTGATTCTACTTTCCGTAAACTTGTAGAGAATCTCTATAATACTAAAGATTGGTTAGCAGCGCTCTTTCTTTTACGATCTCATTCACATTATCTGGTGGGCATTTCTTGTGCTATGAGTGGGCAACTTCCAGAAAGCTATGCCGCACTAAGAGTTGCATTGGAACAAGCCCTATACGGTTTTTATATTTCAAAAAATCCTGAAACACAAGAAATCTGGCTGCGTCGTCATGACTCTGAAGAATCAAAGAAAAAGGTTCGTAGTGAATTTCAAATACGCAAAATTATGGATGCACTTCATTCTACGGATAACCGTGAAGCTGATGTTGCCGAAATGCTCTATGAGCGTACAATAGATTATGGAGCTCATCCAAATGAATATGCATTGATGCAAACCTTACAAATGAAGAACGACTCAGGAATAGTCTCTTTCGATGTCAGTTATATTTCAGGTGATGGACCAGCTCTAAGTCTCTGCTTGAAGACAGTAGCTCAAGTCGGCGTATGCATACTAGGGGTGTTCCGGCTTGTGTATAGTGTCCGGTTTGATCTTATTGGATTAAATCAAAATCTAGAAGAATTGCGACATGGCTTATAGGATCTAACCATTGCATACAGCGGACGGCTTTCAGCCGCCACTGATGCCAACGTGTGTGCCGGGCATGGCACAGAACTAACGAGGTGAGAGTCCTCGTGCCAGGTATAAACGGAGCCGAAGGCTAGGAGAAGGGCAAGGGCTTCATTGAGAGGTGGGGTCTGGAGGAA
>Ga0272441_10001872_pt1 | contig 43993 bp, 38 predicted proteins | sample SSMProp6N_FD_193582 | JGI IMG/M metagenome (GOLD analysis project Ga0272441, IMG submission 193582) | Marine sediment archaeal communities from Little Sippewissett salt marsh, Falmouth, MA, United States - SSM-Prop-6N | ecosystem: Environmental > Aquatic > Marine > Wetlands > Sediment ...
ACGGAGCAGGACGCCATGCGCGTGTGGCGCGAGGCCGGGATCCGCGTGTTCGACACCTATCCGGACGTGCTGGTAGAAGGCCTGCCGCCCGGCGGCTATGCACTCTACGAGTATGTCGAGGGCCGCCACTTGATCAAGCTGCTGCCCGATCCCGCTGTCCCGCTCGACGAACGGCGCGCCGTCTACCGCGAATTCCTCACGCAGTGGCACCGCCGGCACCGGCTCGCCGTCGAACGGCGCGAACCCCGGCTCATCCACGAGAACGGCGACCTCAAACACGTCATGAGGTGCGGGGACGAGCTGGTCTGGTTCGATTTCGAAATGTGCTTTCGGTCCCGCGCACACGTCGAAGACCTCGTTGCCCGCGAGATCCTCGCGTATCTCAAGTCGCTCAACAGCGTGGGCGAAGAACTCTTCGACCTGTTCTTCCGGGAAACCATGGAGCACTACGAAGGCCGCGATTTCCTCGCGCATGTCTACCAAGTCGCGTTCCGCAACCGGAACCCGCTCATCCGCTGGGCTCGCCACCTCGACTACCGGTTCGGCAAGCGCGGGAAGAAACCGCACTCGAAGTACAACATGGCGCTGAAAGTCAGGGACTACCTGGCCGCACACACTTAGTCGAGCTCACACTTGGTCGACAACCGCAGGATTCATGAGCGATCGCCGCGATATCCGGCAGTTTCTCAAGCAGCACGGCGCCACGCCCCTCGATGTTTCACGGCGCGGATCCGGACTGAACGGGGTCTGGGCAATCCAGTACGGGCAACACCCCGCGATTCTGAAAGTCTACGACAGACGCCGCGGCCCGCTGCAGACGCGCCTTTCGAACTTCGCCAACCGACTCCGCGGGCTGACCCCCTACAGCGCTGCCGCCCGTTGCCGGGTCGAGCAACAGATGTTCTGCTCCTGGCGCGCCGCGGGGTTCGATGTGCCGAGCCTGCTCGACCCCCTGCCCGACCGGCCCATCCCTCCACAATGCGTGCTGATGGAACGGATCGATGGAGAATTGCTCGGCGACTTGCTCCTGGACAACGAAACCGAGTCCAGTCTGAAAGACAGACTCTTTGTCCGCTTCCTCCGGCAATGGGGCCAACGCCACGCCACCGCCGAAAAGACGGCAAATCTGAGCCTGATCCAGGAGCGCCCCATGTTCGGGCACGTCTTCGTGGCTCAAGACCGCTTCGTCACGTTCGATCTGGAGACCCGCTTCGTGCGCGCGCGCAGCGTGCGCAGCCTCATCGTCCGGGAGATCTGCGGTTATTTGCGCTCGCTGCTCAAACACCTGCCCGACGCGCAGATCGCGCATTTCCTCGCGTTGCTCGTGGCCCGCTATCCACACCGCCGGTACCTGGAGGCCGTATACCCCGAACTGTTCCGCAACCCGTCCCTGCCCGCACGCTGTGTCCACACTATCGACCGCCGCTTCATCCGCCGGCACAAAAAAATGCGCAAGTACGAAATCGCACAGCGGCTACAGGCCCTGCTGACCACCCATCACTGATCACTCTCTAGTTCCGCCCGCCGTACGAGACTTTCTCCAGGCGGATCGGCCGCATCTCGCCGCCGTCCACGGCAAGGTTCCGCAACACGCCGATCCCCTCAAACGCGATCTCGATCACGTCGCCCGGGCTCATCGGGCCGACCCCGCAGGCCGTGCCCGTCTGAATCACGTCGCCCGGCTGCAGCTTGTAGTCCTCCGACACACTGGCCACCATCTGCCCGATGTTGAAGAGCATCTCCGAGGTGTTCGCTTTCTGCCGGACCTCGCCGTTTACACGCGTCTCCCACGCCACGTTCATGGGGTCGATTTCCGTTTCGATACAAGGACCCACCGGGCAAAACGTCGCGTAGGCCCGGATCCCTTTCTTCGGCCAGTCGATCTCGTCCGGCGTCTTCCCCTTCGCCCATGCGTTGTGAAGGATCGAGTAACCCAGCACGCAATCCAGCGCTTCGGACTCGCTCGCGTGATCGCATTCGCGCCCCATCACAATCGCCAACTCACCGCTGTAGTCGACCCGAGGCTCGTGGCGCGGAATCAATAACGGCGCACCCGGACCAACCAAAGCCTCCGGGGCTATGTAGAATTTGTCGCCCTCACCCGGCGTCTCCGGAATCTTCAGGTTGTTCTCCTTGCAGCGCGATTCGTAGTTCGCGCCGATCGAAACGATCTCTTTCGGCTCGCACGGAGCCAGCAAGGCCATCGATTCAAGACCGCCCACCGCCGCGCCCTTGCCGAACTCGCCCGAATACACGTCGCCCTCGACCGCGTACACCCAGTCGTTTTCCAGTATGCCCCATGCCGCCCCGTCGCTCGTCGCATATCGTAGGATCTTCATGGTCTGCCTCTCCCGCTGCGTTACTTCTCCGGCGTGCGCACGTGCGCGAACTTCGGGTGTCGCTTGTATACCGCCGCACGGTCCTCGCCCAACCGTATGCCCGCGCGAAGCTTCAACTCGATCTCCTCCAGCTTCTCGCCCGCCTCGAGGACCTCCTCGATCAAGTCCTGCGGCACGATCACGACCCCGTCGCCGTCGCCCATCACAAAGTCGCCGGGCGCTACCGTGACCTTCTCTTCCACCTGCCCGTCCAGTTCAACCGGGTCCAGACTCATCACCGAACTGAAACGGCCCGAACAGATCACCGGCGTCACGAACCGGCAGAACGTCGGCATGCCCAGATCGACCAGCGGCTTCGCATCCCGCGTGCCGCCGTCCGTAACGAAACCCCGCGCCCCGTGCATCTGTACCGTCAACCCCGTGTTCTCGCCCCACGGACCCGAGACCCGATGCCCGTGCATCGCCATGACCACCACGCAGCCCGGCGTCACCTGCCTGTACCACGGCCCCTTCGGGACCTCCGTCTTGATGCTCGGATCGCCTTTCTCCGTCAATGTGAAGGCCGGACCCGCTATCACCATGTCCAGCGCCAACGGCCGTATCGCCGAATTCAACGCCTGGTTCGAATAGCCCATCTTGTCCAGAATGTCACAGACGACCGCCGACGACAGCTTCTCGTATCGCTCTATCAACTCCGGTAACGCACTCGACATCGCTCCGCCTCCCTCCCACACCCCGACACCTCTAATTGGTACTACCAGTGGACCATGGGTTAGATAGCCAAACCGGAGGCGCTTTGTCAAGGTCCATTCCCCATCAGCCGCCAACGATTCCCGCCGCGGCTCTTGACGCGCGCATCCCCGGGCGCTATGCTGGTCCACTGGTCCTACCAGTTTTTCTGCAGGGTGCTTACGGGAGAAGAGACAGATGCGAATCGATTTTTCGGGCAAACTCGTTGACGAACCGGAGATCCGCGCAGGCTTCATCGGCTGCGGAGCGCACGCGTTCCGCAACATCTACCCGGCCTTCCAGTTCGCGCCTGTGAACCTGGCAGCGACGTGCGACCTGGACCTTTCCAAGGCGAAGGCGTTTGCGGAGAAGTTCGGGGCGGAGCAGGCCTACGGCGACTACCGCGAGATGCTGGAGAAAGCGGACATCGACGCGGTCTTCATCGTAACCAACCTCGACAAACAGCTCCGCCCCTACTACGCGAAGTTCGCCGTCGATTGCCTCGAGGCCGGCAAACACGTCTGGATGGAGAAACCCGCCACCGTCACGTGCGCGGAGGTCGATACGATGAAGGCGGCCGCCGAGAAAAACGGCAAGATCGGCATGGTCGGGCTCAAACGCATGTTCGTTCCCGCCGCGGAAAAGGCCAAGGAACTCATGGACGCCCCCGAATTCGGAGGCACCTCGGTGGTCACGATGACCACAACCAAGTATGTGCCCACCCCCGAAGCCGTGGCCCAATACGTGGCCGGCGAAGGCAATCCCGACAAGGCCGGCCAGTTGCTCGGCCATTTCTGGCACCCCGTATCCTCGCTCCTGCTCTTCCTCGGTATGCCCAAAACGTTGAACTGGACGCGCAGCGAAGCCGGTGGCGCACTGCTAACCTTCACCTTCGACTCCGGTGCCATCGCTTCGCTCGTCTTCGCCTGGCGTTCCTCCGACAACGGCGGGATCGAGCGGATCATGATCCATTCCGCCTCCAAAAGCCAACACATCATGATCGACAACAACATCAGGCTCTACTACCAGCGCGGCGGACAACCCGGCCCGTTCGGCACCATCCCCAACTACTACATCCAGCCGCCCGAGGAGGTCTCCGCCATGTGGGAGCCCGAATTCTCGCTCGGCAACGTCTTCAACAAAGGCCTCTTCCTCATGGGCTTCTGGGGCGAAGTACAGGAATTCGCAAACGCCATCCTCCAAAAACGAAAACCCGCGAAAGGCCACCTCGAACACGCCTGGCAGTGCGCCAGAATCTTCGAGGCGCTCGGCGAAGGAACAGGCAGAGTCATCACACTCTGAACCCCGCCCGGCGCCCGCGAATCCGCAATCGCGGGCGCCGGGTCCAGGTTGTCCCTTGACAGGCGCGCCACGCGCCACTATCCTGTCGGTTGGTAGGATGGTCCTACCAATCGGACGGAAGGGGGGGGGCACGGGCGGCATCCTGAAAGAGGTGCGTTGTGAAGAAGTTGGACATGGACAAGATACAGGCCGTGAACCCGCCGCGCCGGCTTACCGAAGAGATCGCGAACCAGATCGAGCAGCTGATCATCGGCAACGAGCTGGAAGTGGGGGACGGGCTCCCGGCCGAGCGCGAGTTGGCGGCGAAGCTGAACGTGAGCCGGAACATCCTGCGCGAAGCGATCAGCATGCTGGCCCAGAAGGGTCTGCTCGAAGTACGACCTGGGGCCGGCACGTTTGTACGGCGTCCGAGCAGCGAATTTCTGCGAGACACGCTCACGTTCTTCATCCGTTTCAGCCCTTCCGCGCTTCTGGATCTTGTGCAGGCCCGCCGCTGCATTGAGGCGGAGATCGCGCGGCTGGCGGCACACCGGGCGACTTCGGAACAGGTGGCCGAGCTTCTGGCGAACACGCGCGAGATGGAAAAGAACCGGAAGCACGTGGGGAAGTACGTGGATGCCGACGTGCGGTTCCACGAGATCCTGGCGGAGGCGGCGGGCAACCAGATCCTGCAGCTCCTGCTCAGTTCCATTCGCGGCGCGCTTCGCGAGAACATGCGGATGGTGCTCAAGAATGCGCCGGCAGTGACGTCCAAATCGATTCGGCACCATCGCGCCATAGCCGAAGCGCTCCGCGCCGGTGACGCGGAGTCGGCGCGCGACGCGATGCTCAAGCATTTGGACGAGATCGTCAAGCAACTCACGAAACTCGACAACCGGAGAGCGTAACGACACGTAGGGAGGACGGAACCAATGACGGATACACCCTGGCACACAAAGAACTGGTTCGTGAGCCCGTGGAACTACCTGCCCGAGGTGACGAAGGATTTTCAGTTCCCGGAGAAGATCGAAATCCATGACCTGACCGTTCGTGACGGCGAGCAGCAGGCGGGCATCATCTTCCGGTGGGAGGAGAAGTTGCGCATTGCCGAAGCGATGGCGGAACTGGGCGTACAGCGTATCGAGGCGGGCATCCCGGCGGTTTCGAAGGAGGACGAGCGCGCGGTCCGCGAGATCGCGAAGCGGAATCTGGGCCCCAAGATCTTCGCGCTCGCCCGCTGCATTGTCGAGGATGTCGAGCGGCTCGCGGACACGGGCGTGAAACACGCGATCGTGGAAATCCCGTGCAGCGAGCACATGCTCGAGCACGCCTATCACTGGAGCCTGGAAAAGGCGATCGACGCATCGGTCTCGGCGACGCGCCGCGCGCACGAGCTCGGGCTCTACGTGGTCTTCTTCCCCATCGACTCAACGCGATCGGATATCGACTGGTACCTGACCCTGATCGAGCGTGTCGCCAACGACGGGTGGATGGACGCGTTGGCCCTGGTCGACACGGCCGGCTCGATCTCTGCGCACGCCGTGCCAATGATGGTCGAACGCGCGCGGGCCCGCATACACAAGCCGCTCGAACTGCATTTTCACAACGATTTCGGGCACGGCGTGCTCAGCACGATCGCCGGGCTCGCGGCCGGCGCGAGCGTCGCACACTTGACCATCTCGGGCATCGGCGAACGCGCAGGCAACACGCCGCTGGAAGAGACCGTCATGTCGCTGCTGACGCAGTACGGCGTGGATCTCGGCATCAACTACGACAAGCTCTACCCAACCGCTCGGCTTGTGCGTGAGATCGGACACATACAGATGGCGGACAACCGCCCGATCACCGGCGACCGCCTGTTTGACGTCGAGTCCGGGATCGTCACAGACTGGTGGCGCAACTGCGGCGACGAGCACCTGCTCGAGCTGTTCCCCTACCGCCCGGAATTCGTGGGGCAATCGCCCCCGAAGATGGTGCTCGGCAAGCTCAGCGGCGGGGCTTCGGTCGCAATGGGCCTGGACAAGCTCGGGATCAAGGCCGACAAGGAGCAGATCCGCGAGATCATGTGGAAGGTCAAGGACAAGGCCGTAGAGAAGAAGGACGAGGTGACCGAGGCGGAATTCGAACAGATCGTGGACTCGGTGCTCGGCTCGCCAACAGCATGAGTGTGGACACCTCACCCCGAGCGGAGACACGGGGACGCAAGCGGCAACAAGAGGGACTTCTGCCCGCGAATTACGCGAATGGGCCCGCAGAGCCCGCCCCCAGTCGCGTCTATTCGCGTGATTGGCGGGCAAGAGAATTTTCGTGGAGCCGTGTTTTCGAAGGAGACCAGCAATGAGCGAGGCGCGACCCAACGTGTATGTCACCCGCATGATCCCCGCCGGGGGTATAGAGCTCTTGCGCGAGAGCTGCGATGTCGAGGTCAACCCCGAGGATCGGCCGGTCACGCGCGAGCAACTGTTGGCCGGCGTCAAGGGCCGAGACGGCGTGCTCTGTCTGTTGACCGACCGGATCGACGCCGGTGTCTTCGATGCGGCCGCCGGCGCGAAAGGGTTCGCCAACTACGCCGTCGGCTACGACAACATCGACGTGACCGAAGCGACCAAGCGCGGGATCCCCGTGTCCAACACCCCCGGAGTGCTCACCGACGCAACGGCCGAGATGGCCTGGGCCCTGCTCTTCTCCGCCGCGCGCCGCGTGGTGGAGTCCGACCGATTCATGCGCACCGGCCAATGGCAGGGCTGGGGCCCGCTCCAATACATCGGCGGCGACGTGACCGGCGCCACGCTGGGGGTGCTCGGGGCCGGCCGGATCGGCACGGCCATGGCGCTGAAATCGCGGGGATTCGGCATGAAGGTCCTCTACTACGACGCGATCGAGAACCGCACGCTCGAAGACACGCTGGGCGCCCGCAAAGTCGAACTCGAGACACTGCTCGCCGAATCGGACTACGTCACGGTGCACCTCTCGCTCACGACCGAAACACTGCACCTGCTCGGCGCACCGGAATTCACGGCCATGAAGAAAAGCGCCTATCTCATCAATACCGCGCGCGGCCCGATCGTGGACGAAGCTGCGCTGGTCGACGCGCTGCGCAACGGCGAGATTGCCGGCGCCGGGCTCGACGTCTACGAGCACGAGCCGCGCATGGTCGCCGGGCTCGCCGAGCTGCCCAACGCGGTCGTGACCCCGCACACCGCGTCGGCAACGAAATCGTCGCGCACCAACATGGCATTGAAGGCGGCCCGCAACCTGCTGGCCATGCTCAAGGCTGAGCACGCGCCCGACTGCGTGAACCCGGAGGTGTACGGGAACTAGGCCGGCCGCTGGGCAGGCGGCGGGGGACGAACATCCAATATCGAACAAGGAAGATCCAACGTCCAAGTGAGATGCCTCCACCAAGAGCACGGAAAAAGATGAAGAAGAGGCCGCCCAACGTAATTCTGGTCACCGCTGACCATCTCCGCTACGACACGCTCGGATGCAACGGGGATCCGGTCATCCAGACACCGGGCATCGACCGGCTCGCCGCGCAGGGCCAGTGTTTCGAGAATTTCTTCGTGCAAAACCCCGTCTGCCAACCGTCGCGCGCCACCCTTATGACCGGCCGCTATCCGCGCCATCACAATGTACGCTGGAACGGGTCGCGACTGCCGGAACACGAAGTGACGCTGCCCGAGTTCTTCAAACAGCAGGGCTACACCACGGCCTGCGTCGGAAAACACCATATTGCCCAGCAGCGTTTCCTTGACGCGCTCGACCATCTCGAAGCCGGCGGACTGCGCCGGAACTGGAAAGAACGAACGGACGGTGACTACACGGTCCGTGAACCGAACGCGTTCGAACAATACGTCCGTGCCCGCGGCTACGAATATCGAACCGGCTACGCCCTGCCCCAGTTTCGAGAGCGGCTCGGCGCCGTCCCGTCCGAGCTGCCCGAGGACTGCCATCTCGATGCCTACACCGGCATGAAGGCGCGCGAGTATGTCGAGGGGCTTGACGGCGAGAGCCCGTTCTTTCTCTGGTTCGGGTTCTATGGACCGCACCACCCGTATGTGCCGTCCGGCCGATTCGCAACCATGTACGACCCCGCACACGTCCCAGCGTTCCACCGTTCGGAATCCGACATCCCGACGAAACCGCCCGAATACGCGCTGTACTTCGCAACGGAGTCCCACAAATACCGCGGGTTCGACCAGGCCTGCGACCGCACGTTCCGCGAGATGAAGGCCGCCTACTACGGCATGGTCTCGCAGCTCGACCACCAGATTGGGCTCCTGCTCGAGCTGCTCGAGCAACGGCGGCTTGCTCAGAACACAATCGTCGCATTCACCAGCGACCACGGCGAGTTTCTCGGCGATCACGGGATCCCCGCCAAGGCACCGTTCCTGCTCGACTGCATGCTGCACGTCCCGCTCCTTCTGCGCGGGCCCGGCGTGCCCGCCGGGCAGCGGCCCCGCGAGCTCGCGGAAGCCGTGGATGTGGTCCCCACCCTGCTCGGACTGTGCGGCCTCCAAATTCCCGAATCGGCGCAAGGCCGCGACCTGTCCGGCCGCTCGGCCGACGGACAACGCGAACCGCGCCGTGCCGTCTATGCCGAGGCCGTAGACAAGAAATGCATCCGCTCGAATGAATGGAAGTATATTCACTACCCGGCCAAACAACACGGAGAGCTCTACCGTCTGAGCTCCGACCCCTACGAACTGGAAAACCTCTACGCCGAGCGTCCCGAAACCGTCGCGCAGATGAAGCAGGAGCTCTGCGCACTGCTGGATGCAACCGAGGACTTCAAACACCCCTGCTACCAGCGCTTCTCCGGCCGCCACCCCGCCACCGGTGACGAACTGACTCACTATCACACCTGGTGAGACACGGAGGCCGCAACGATCGATCGGTGCTGAGGAAACGCGTTCACGCTGGCAGCCGTTGTCGGCCCTGCACGTGGCGCTATGCAGGCCCGCATAATCCGCGCCCCCCGGTGAGCTCTGATTGACATACGCGGCCGGGTCCTACTCCACGGCCTTGAAGAGCAAGGTGGCGTTATGCCCGCCAAACCCGAGCGAGTTGCTGAGGCAGGTCTTGATCTTGGCCTCGCGCGCGGTGTTCGGCACGTAGTCCAGATCGCAGTCGGGATCGGGGGTGGTGTAGTTGATGGTGGGCGGCGCCACGCCGTTGACCATGGCCAGCGCGCAGACAGCGGTTTCGATGCCGCCCGCGGCGCCGAGCAGGTGGCCGGTCATCGACTTGGTGGAGCTGATCATGACCTTCCGCGCGACGTCCTCGCCGAGCGCCTTCTTGATGGCAAGCGTTTCGGTCTTGTCGTTGAGCTGGGTACTGGTGCCGTGCGCGTTGATATAATCGATATTCTCCGGGTTCACTTGTGCGCTGGCCATGGCCAGGCTCATGGCGCGCGCGGCGCCCTCCCCGCTCTCGACCGGTGCGGTGATGTGAAACGCATCACAGGTCATCCCGAACCCGGCCAATTCACAGTAGATCGTCGCGCCACGCTTCTTCGCCCGCTCCAATTCCTCGACAACCAACACGCCGGCCCCTTCGGACATGACGAAACCGTCTCGGTCCTTGTCGAACGGCCGGCTCGCCTTCTCGGGCTCGTCGTTACGGGTGCTGAGCGCGCGCATCGCGCAGAACCCGGCATAGCCGAGGCATGTCAGGGTCGCCTCGGCACCGCCGGCCACCACAATATCGGCTTCGTCGCGCGCGATGATGCGGGTCGCATCGCCGAGCGCATGGTTGGCGGTCGCGCAGGCCGAGCTGACCGAATAATTCGGGCCCTTCAGACCACAATCGATCGCGATCAGGCCGGCCGCGATATTCGAGATCATCTGCGGAATCGTGTAGGGCGAGCATCGGCCCGGCCCCTTTTCGCGGATGATCCGGGCCTGGATCTCCAGGGTTTCCAGCCCGCCGATCCCGGAGCCGACCACGCAACCGATCCGGGTCGGGTCCTCGGTGTTCATATCCAGGCCGGAATTCTGTATCGCCATGCGGGCGGCCGATATTCCGTAGTGGCAGAACGGGTCGGTCCGACGTTGCTCCTTCCTGTCGAGATAGTCGTTGACGTCGAACTCAACGACCTCCCCGCCGATCTGCGAAGGAAACGGATCAATATCGATCCGCGTCACGCGCCGCACGCCGGATTGGCCCGAAACGATACGTTCCCAGAACTTCTCGAGCTCGGACCCGAGCGGAGAGACCAGACCGATTCCTGTAATGACGGACCTTCTCACCTTCGTCCTCGCCTGTCCTGCTGTACGGCGCGCGCCCGCAAGACGAAGCGGGGGAGCCCTGCAAATCAGCCCCCCCGGCCTGCACGGAAAACGGCACGGCGCCTACGCGGCGTCGCCGAACCCCTTTTCCTTGAGGTATTCGATCACGGCGCCGACCGTGGTCAGCTTCTCGGCGTCCTCGTCCGGGATCTCCGCGCCGAACTCTTCTTCAAACGCCATGACCAGCTCGACGGTATCCAGGGAGTCCGCGCCCAAATCCTCGATGAACGACGCTTCCGGCGTGACCTGTTCGGCGTTCACGCCGAGTTGCTCGACGATGATCTCTTTGACCTTGTCCTCGAGTGCCATACCCGTGTCTCCTTCTGTGTGCTCAACTCCTACATCACCATTCCGCCACTGACGGTGAGAACCTGGCCCGTCACGTAGGCGGCGGCGTCGCTTGCCAGGAACAAGACGACGTTCGCGACATCTTCCGGCGTCCCGAACCGCTTCAAGGGGATCGCCTCCAACATCTTGGCCCTGACATCCTCGGCCAGGACCTCCGTCATCTTCGTTTGAATGAAACCCGGCGCCACGGCATTGACCCGAATCCCGCGCGAGGCCAACTCCTTCGCGATCGACTTGGTCAATGCGATCACACCGGCTTTTGAGGCTGCATAATTACACTGGCCGGCATTCCCGATCAAGCCAATAATCGAGGCAATATTCACGATCGCGCCGGCCCGCTGTTTCATCATCGGGCGGGAGACCGCCTTCATGAAAAGAAACGTCCCCTTCAAGTTCACCGACAGGACCGCGTCCCAGTCCTCGACGTTCATTCGAGCCAGGAACGTATCCTTCGTGATCCCCGCATTGTTGACCAGCAGATCGATCCGTCCAAACTCCGTCACGACGTCCGAAACCGCGCTCTGAACCGCGTCCGCGTCGCTGACGTCGGCCGCGACTGTCTTGACCTTGCGGCCACCGGCCTCGACGGCCGCTGCCGTCTCGGCGAGCCATTCTTCCTTCAGGTCGCACAACGCGACATCCGCGCCTTCCGCGGCACACTTCTCCGCAATTGCACGGCCGATCCCCCTTGCCGCGCCCGTGATCAGCGCTGTTTTTCCGTCCAAGAGTCCCATTTTCGTCCCTCCCGTGGGAATTGACGATCCTGCTTCGTTCCGCCGGCTTCCGCCGTCGTTCTCCCGGCCATGACGGACAGGACGCAGGACACGTTCTCGATTGGATGCCGTGCCGCGGCTGCCCGCTACGCGGTCGGCCGCAAAGCCTCAACCGTGCTCTTGAGGCTTTGAAGATCCTGTATGTTATGGACGGCCGCCCCTTTGTCAATCCGTTTTATGAGGCCCGACAACACGCGGCCCGGCCCGCATTCAACGTATTCGCTCACACCATGAGCCTTGAACCATTGAATGCTTGCCAGCCATTGCACCGAGGATGTCACCTGGCGGACCATCTGTGTCCGGATTTCCGCCGAACTGCCATGCGGTTCGCCCGTGACGTTCGCGATCACCGGCCGGTCGGTTTGCCCGATCCGGATCTCCGCCAACGTCGCATCAAGCTGTTCGGCAGCCGAACGCATAAGCGAAGAGTGATAGGCGCCGGCGACCCGCAACGGGATCGCGCGTTTCGCGCCCGCCTCTTTCGCAAGGGACTCCGCCTTCTCGATGCCCTCGCGCGTGCCCGAAAGCACTGTCTGTTCCGCCGAGTTCACGTTCGAGATCTCGACGCCCGCCTGCGTGCAGATCGTCTCGAGCGCCGCTGTGTCCAGCCCGATCACGCTCAGCATGCCGCCCGCCCGCGCATCGCAAGCCTGCTGCATGAACCGGCCGCGCGCTTCGAGCAGCTTGACCGTCTCGGCGAACGGGAGCGCGCCCGCAACATGTAGTGCCGTCCATTCGCCGAGACTCAGCCCGGCCAGCCCCTCACAGGCCAAGTCCGGAATTTCCCGGCGGAGCGCGGCATAGCAGGCCGCGCTCGTCACAAAGATGGCTGGCTGGCAATTCGAGGTCTTGGTCAGTTCCTCTTCCGGCCCATCGAAACAGATCCCGGCCAGATCGAAACCCAGCACCTCGTTGGCCTGCTCATAGAGGGCGCGGCATTCCGGATACGCTTCGCACAGATCCTTGCCCATTCCGACAAACTGGGCGCCCTGCCCCGAGAAAACCAATGCTCTGCCCATCGCCACGACTCCCTATTCACCCGCAGAGCCACGCCCCTGCGGGATGATCCTCACCCCGCGAAACGCCCCACTTCCGACTTCGACTTCCGTTGCGGCTGCAAGCCGCAACCCCGTTACCACTGCAGCACCATCGCGCCCCACGTGAATCCGCCGCCGAACACGATCATCAGCACAACGTCTCCGTCCTGCACGGAACCGGACCGCACGGCCTCATCCAGCGCGACGGCCGCGGAGGCGGCCGACATGTTGCCGTATCGTTCGATGTTCAGGAACCACTTCTCCATCGGGGTCCCCAACCGATCGGCCACCGCCTGGATGATCCGAATGTTGGCCTGGTGCGGAATGAACCAGTCGACGTCCTCCACGTTCAGCCCGCAGTTCGAGAGCGCTTTTCGTCCAACCTTGCACATCTGGGTGACCGCGTGCTTGAACACTTCCCTGCCGCCCATCCGCACGTAGTGCAGCTTCTCGGCCACCGTCTGCGCGGTCGTCGGGTGCCGCGTGCCGCCAGCCGGGATATAGAGCAGATCCGCCAGCGTCCCGTTCGAGCCCATGGCGGACGCGACAATATGATGGCCGGGATCCCGGGACTGCAGCACGGCGGCGCCCGCACCGTCGCCGAACAGAATGCACGTGGTCCGGTCCTCCCAGTCGATGACGGTGCTGAGTTTCTCGACACCGACCACGAGCACGTTGTCCATCGCGCCGGACGCCACGAAATGTCGGCCGATGTCCAGGCCGTAGGTGAAACCCGAGCAGGCGGCCTCGATATCGAAGCAGCCGGCCTTCTTCGCGCCAAGCACGTCCTGCACGATGCAGGCCGTGTTTGGCATGACCATATCCGGTGTGAGCGTCGCCACGACGATCCCGTCCAGGGACGAGGCGGGGACATGTGCCTGTCTCAGGGCCCGGCGTGCCGCGGCCGCCGCCATGTCGGACGTCTTTTCCTCGGGCTTCGCGATCCGGCGCTCGCGGATCCCCGTCCGCGTAACGATCCATTCGTCGTTCGTATCCACCATCTTTTCCAGGTCCGCATTCGTCAGCACACGCTCCGGGAGATAGGAGCCTGTCCCTGCAATGGCGACGGGCCGCATCGGATCCCGCGGGGGCGGGACCCTGGTCTTGCGCTTCGCATTCGTCATGTTGCCTGCCTCAGACTGCCCACCTGTTCTTCGATCAGATGGTTGATTTTGTGATGCAAAGACTCGCGCGCCACCCGGATCGCGTGATAGATCGCGAGCGCTTTCGATGCGCCGTGCGTGATGATGCACACACCGTTCACGCCCGTCAAGAGCGCGCCGCCATAGAATTCCGCATTTGTGCGCTTCTTGATCGCGCGCAATGCGCCGCGCAACAGGAGCGCGCCGAACATGCGCACAGGGTTGCGCGCGAATTCCTGCTTGAGCCAGAACCCGACGGCGTGCGCCGCGCTCTCGCTGGTCTTCAAAACGACGTTCCCTACAAACCCGTCGCACACGATGACGTCCGTCTCGCCACGGTACAGATCGTGGCCCTCGACGTTCCCGCGGAAGTTCAGATCGGACTCTTGCAGCAACCGAAACGCTTCCTTCGTGGTCTCGTTGCCCTTGCTCGATTCGCCGCCGATACTGAGCAGGCCCACGACGGGATTCTGCTGGCCCAGGATCTGGCGGGAGTAGACGCTGCCCATCGCCGCGAACTGCACGAGCAATGGGGAGCTGCAATCGGTATTGGCCCCGGCATCGATCAACACGAACGGTCGGCCCGGCGTCGGCATCACGGTAGCGATCGCGGGCCGCTCGACGCCCTGCAGAGTGCGGAGCTTCAGAGTGGCGGCCACGACAACGGCGCCCGTGTTGCCCGCGGAGACAACCGCATCCGCCTCGCCCGCCTTGACCAGATCGACGGCGCGCCCGATCGAGGAATCCTTCTTGCGCCGGATCGCCATGACCGGCGCCTCGTCCATCTCGACGACCTGCGAGGCGTGCACGAGCTCGAGGTTCGAGGGAACGGCGCGCTGTTTGCGCAGCTCGCCGTCGATCGCGTCCCGATCGCCGACCAGCAGGACGGTGAGCGACGCGCCGAACTCCGCGGCGGCGCGCACCGCGCCGGCAACGATCTCGGCCGGGGCGTGGTCCCCGCCCATAGTGTCCACGGCAATCCGCATGGTCACTCCGCTTCGACGCTCAGAACCTGCCGCCCGCGGTAGTAACCGCAGGACGAACAAACCCGATGCGACAATTGCGGAGCGCCGCACTGCGGGCACGGCCTCGATTGGGCCAGGCTGAGCTTGTGCGACTTTCTTCGCCGCTGCGTGCGAGCCTTCGACTGTTTGCGTTTTGGTACGGCCATGTTCCCACCTCAACTGATGAACACGACGCGGGCCGGGGCCCAGGCGCCGTCGATCTAGCTTTCCAACCGGAGTCCGTCAAGCCCACGCCACTTCTCGTCGGCCGGCGGCGCCGGACACGCACACATTCCCTCGTTCAAGTTCGCCCCGCACTGAGGACAAAGCCCCTTACACTCGGAAGCGCACAGCGGGTACGAAGGAAGGGCGAGTATGATGGCTTCTCGCAAATCATCCGTCAAGTCCACAAATTCAGTGTCGCTTGCGATCTCATAAGACCGCAACATGTCCTCGTCCCGTAGCGTCGCATCGAAATAGCCGACGCAGCGGCGGCAGCGCAACTTGAACGCGGCCGAAACACGGGCCCGCACGACCAGCCGGTCGTGCACCAGTTCGACGGTCAAGCGATACAGCAAAGGGCCGGCCGGCCGCGCCTCCTCGTCGTTGTCCAGCTCGAAAACAGAGGCCGGCTCTTCGCCCGCGTACTCTTCGACCGGCTTGCGGATCCTGGCAATGTTGATGACGACGGACACCGCTCAACGCCCCCCGAACTTGGCGGCCAGCCGTCGCTGCACGCGTTCCGGCACGAAATCGCTGGTGTCGCCGCCGAGTTCCGCGATCTCGCGGACAATGCTTGAACTGACGTAGCTGTGGTCCTCTTTCGGCATCATGAACAGTGTCGTGATATCCGGAGCAAGTTTCCGGTTCGTCAGCGCCATCTGGAATTCGAACTCGAAATCCGAATAGACCCGCATCCCGCGCACGACCACCGAGATCCCGCGCCGCTTCGCATAGTCGACCAGCAACCCGTCGAATACGTCAACCTCGACGTTGCCGTAGTCCGCCGTGACTTCGCGTGCCATGCTCACACGCTCTTCGGCACTGAACAACACGTCCTTGCGGGATTGGGCGGCAACCGCCAGCACGACACGTTCGAACACGTATGCCGAGCGCTCGATCAAATCGAGATGACCCAGCGTGATCGGATCAAACGTGCCCGGATATATCGCCGCACTGCTCATGGCTCTGTCCTCCCGTTCGTCAGGAACAACAGTCGCGTTCCTCCGTAGGTTCGGTCCCGAACGACACGCCAGCCTTCACGCACCTCGCAAGGGTCCGAACCCCCCAATTCGACCGCCACCAGACCGTCGGCCGCCAGTCCGTCGATTCGGACCAAAGCCGCCAGGATGCGCGGTATCCACCTGTTCGTGCCGCCTCTATCGTAGGGCGGGTCCGCAAAGACAATGTCGAACCCGCCCTCCTGCGGGCCGCGCAAGGACGCAAGAAAGCGGAACGCATCTGCGCCGACCACGCATGTCGACCCGGCATCAGCATCGCACAGCGCCTCAATATTCCGCCGCATCACACGCGCCACGGCCGGCGCCGATTCCACCCAGCATACGTAACCCGCGCCCCGGCTCCAGGCCTCCAACCCGACCGCGCCGGAGCCCGCAAACAAGTCCAGAAACCTGGCGCCCTGCACCCGATCGCCCAGCGCCGAGAAGAGCGTCTGCCGCACCCGATCCTGAGTCGGGCGCACCTTCCCGCGCGGCACGACCACACGCCGTCCACGCAGCATACCGCCCGTAATTCGCATGCCGCAGACTCTACAGGATCCCCGCGTAATGTCAATGGAAGGGGCGAAGCCATGCCCGGGCAGAAAGATCCAAATTCAAGGCTGCATCCCACTCGGTTGGACATGGGCGATTCCTTGCTGGATATTGGCTGCTCCGCAATCCACTGTTCACAATTCCATCCCCCCGCACCGGCGCAGACCTTCCTTCGCCTCGGTCAGGTCCGGCTCGAGCCGGAGCGCCCGGCGGAAACACAGCGCGGCCTCCTGCCGCCGGCCTTCCTCCTCCAGAGAAAGGCCGAGATTGCAGAAGGCCTCGGCATTCTGCGGATCCAGGCGCAGCGCCATTGAGTAGTGTGCACGGGCCTCGTGCACACGGCCCAAGTGATCGAGCAGCACGCCGATATTCGCATGCGTCTGCGCGCGGTTCGGGGCCATGCCCAGCGCGCGCGAGTAGTGGGCAAGCGCCTCGTCCCAACGCGCCAGATCCGCGAGCCCGTCGCCGAGTTCGCAGAGCAGCGCCACGCCGGGGCCGCCTGCCCGCAAGCCCTGAGAACAGGCCGCGACAGCCGCCGCGCTCCGACCGGCACGCCGAAACGCGACGGCAAGGTTCCGGTAGGCGTCCGAGAAATCGGGCCGAATCTGCACGGCCCTCGAGAAATGGGTTATGGCCTCGGCAAACCGGCCCTGGCGCCCGAGCGCAATACCGAGATTGTCGTGCGCCTCCGCATAGCCGGGCCGAACGCGGACGGCACGCCGATAATGCGTTTCGGCCTGTCGCAAATCGCCGAGCTCGGCGAACGCGATCCCGAGATTGTTGTGGGCCTCCGCAAAGCCGGGGCGGACCCGGAGCGCGTTGGAGAACTGCGCGATTGCCTCGGCCGTCCGTCCTTCGTAACGCAACGCGTTGCCCATGTTGATGAACATCCGGGAGCTGCGCGGATTCACGCGCAACGCATGCGTGAAGAGTGTGCGTGTGCCCGCCCACTGCCCGGCTTGCCACCGTGTTCGAGCGCCGAGCGCAACGAACACAAGTGCGGCGCATACCACCAGGCGTCTGCTCTGGGCCGACCCTCCGGCCCCGCCCGAAAGAAGACGTCGGCTACCCACGGCAACGGCAAGCGCGGGTCCGAGCATCGCGGCGTAGGCATAGCGGTCGGCGACCGTAGAGAAGGCCTGGAACGCAAACGGGACCAGCCCCAGGACCGGCAGCAGCAGCACGCCGGACAGCCCGGCCGCCGCCGCGATACGGCGCAGGTCCCGGCGCACGGTCTGGTCCCGCGCAGTCTTGTGCCACAGGAACAGCATCAACGCGAGGCCGGCCGGCACGAGCCACGTCAGGTATCCCCAGGCATGCCTCAACACGGTACTCGGCGCCCGGCCATAGTCGGGCCCCAACCGTACGGGCCACAAGAGCTTATAGAGATAGAACGCGAGTGCGTCGAGCGCGATCAAGGGGCGCATCGGGATCGATACCGGCACCGTGTACTCGGACGTCTGTTGGCTCGCCCGCGTGAGGGCGACCCATGCACCGGCCGCCACCAACCAGAACCCCAACGTCAGGCGCGCCGCACGGCCGCGCAATACGGCCGTCTTGCCGCGCGCCCAACACAACAGCACGGCGGCGAGCGGCACGACTACCGCGGCCGGCTTTGCCGTCAGGGCCAACAAGAACAAAGCCGTCGCGGCGATCGTCCACGGCCCGCGCACCCGCACGCGGGCCTGCCCGCCCGTATCGCCGTCGAACCCGTGCAGGAAGCACAGCAGGCTCAGGCACACGAGCAGACCGCCAAGCACGTCCTTCAGACCCGTCACCCAGGCTACCGGCTCGGCCTGCATCGGATGAAGCCCGAACAGCAACGCGCCGAGCCCGGCCGCCCAGCACTGCTCGCGGGCCGGCCCCGTCCGGCCATTGCCCGATGAGGAACCGTCGAGCACGCGCAGCAGCAACCGGAACACGACCAGCACGCACCCGGCGTGACACACCCAATTCGCAACGTGAAACAGCGTCGGATTCGGGACCGGCTCGGAACCCAGACAGGCCAGGCCGGCCCATACCGTATAGGCGAGCGGCACATACAACCCGGCGTAGGGCCGCCTCCATAACCGCGCGAGCCCCCGGCCGGTCACCGGGTTCAAATGCGGGTTCTGATAAATGTTGACATTGTCGTCCCAATCCACGAACCCGTGTCCGAAGACCGGCCAGAACACGATCAGCACGATCAGCACCAGCACCGCCTGCGCGACCTGTTCGATCCTGAGAGACTCACTCGGCACTGTACTACTCACTGTCAGAATCGGCGTTTTTCGGACGGATTCTCAATTTCCGATTCCCGACTTCCGACTTCAGCCTTCGCTGCCTGCCCTCGCGCCGCGCGCGATCCAGCAGCTGCCGAATCTCGGGCACGCCGGGCGCCAGGCCCACCGCCTGATAGAGGTGCCGTTCGGCCTCTGCGTACGCGCCGCGATCCAACAACGCGGTCGCCAGGTTCACGCGCGCCTGCAGATAACTCGGTTTCAACCCGATCGCGATCGAATAGTGCGTGATCGCCCGTCCCGTTTTCCCCGCGGAACTCAGCGCAACGCCCAGGTTGTTGTGGGCTTCCGCAAAGTCGGGCCGGCACCGGATCGACTCGCTGTAGTGCGCGACAGCCTCGGCCGTGCGGCCGAGCTGCGCAAGCGTGATTGCCACATTGTTATGCGCCTCGGCAAACCGCGGGTTGCGCGCGATTGCCGCGCTGTAGTGCACGAGCGCCTGCGTTCGCGCGCCCTGCTCAGCCAGCAGAATCCCCAAGTTGTTGTGGGCCTCCGGATCGTGCGGCCGAAAGGCCAACGCCCGGCTGTAGTGTCGGAGCGCGTCGTCGATCCGGCCCAATTCCTCCAGCGCGCTGGCCAGGTTATAGTGAGCATCGGCGTACCACGAAATTTCGCGAACGGCCACGCTGTAGTGCGGCACCGCCTCCTCGAAGCGGCCCTCGGCCGCCAACGCATTGCCCAGGTTGTTGTGCGCCATCGGATTGGAGGGGAACACACGCAACGTCTGCGAGAACAGGCTGATCGGATTCTGCCAGACCGGCAGATGCAGCGTTGTTCGGACCAACAGCGCAAGCGCCACGGTCACGATCGTCGCGCAGACCGCGCGGCGCCGGCCGTCCTCCGGCGCTGGGGGCAGCGTGCCCGGCCCCAACGCGAGGGTGAGCCCTGCGAGCGGCAGATACAGGAAGCGGTCGGCGCGAAAAATGTGGTGCGGCACGAGCTGCGCGCTCGGCGCGAGCGCGACCAGGAACCAAAGCACGCCCAGCAGGGGCACCGGCTGCCGACGCAACCTGAACAACAGCCACAGTGTCGCGCCTGCAGCCAAACCGCCGAGCAGCACCCCGATCTCCGCCACACTGCGCGACACCACATTCGGATACGGGACGGCCAGATGCTGCGGCCAAACGAGCGTCTGCAGGTTGAGCCGGTAGAGGTTCAACACCGTGAAGGCCCGTTCCGAAAGCGAAAGGCCCATGCCTGCCTTTACGTCGCCGCGCGGGTCCGGCAGACTGTCGCTGTAGAACTTCAGGCCCACCGTCAACGCCGCGATCAGCCAGAGCGGCCAGGATCGCGCCAGCACACGCACGACCGAGCGGCCCACCCGCGAGCCGCCCGGGGCCAGCACGAGCCCGACGCAGAAAACGAGTGCCGGCCCGACAATCCCAACCACATTGCTCATGCAGGCCAGCCCGCAGAAGACGGTCGGCCATACCAGGCGCCGCCAGCGGCGACGCGCCGGACGCGCGGCCTTTTCCTCCTCGCGCAAATAGGCCAGCACCGTGAGCAGCAAGAACAGGGTCACGAGCAATTCCTCGCGGCCCGCGATCCAGGCAACGGGCTCCACAACCACCGGATGCACGGCGAACAGCAGCGCGCAGACCAGCGCGCCGAGCACCGGCGGGCGCGGACCCGCCGGGACCAGCGCCTCCATCTGCGTTCCAAGCGGACGCACGCGCGTGCCCTTCTTCCTCCTCTTCTCTTCCGCGGCAGCCCGCGCCGCGGCCGCGCCCAGCCCGCCCCCCGCCGCGAGCAGGCCAAGCCGCATCGCGAGACAATACACCAACAGCACGTTCACACTGTGCAACAACACATTCGTGCGATGGTAGCCCGCCGCACTCAGGCCGCCGAGCGCGTGGTCGACAGCGAAACTGAGGAGCCGCACCGGATAATAGCTCGTCACGGAGAACCGGGAAAACATGCGCACGATGTTGCGGGGCGACAGACTCCGGATCAGCGGGTTATCGAGCACCTGATAGTCGTCGTCGTACTGCACGAACCCGTAGCGGATCGTCGGCAGAAAAAGGACCAGGCTCAAAAGCACCACGCCGAACAGGGCTACCCACGCACTGTACCGGCCCGATCGCCTCGCGGACACCCGGCTCATGGCGCGCCCGCCATTCGTTGCCGAGCAAGCGCCAGGTTCGCGCGCGCCTGATCGAGACCCGGCTGCGCCTGCAGCGCGAGCGAGAAATGGGCCGCCGCCTGCGCGTACTTGCCCTGGCGCCCATACAGATTGCCCAGATTGTAGTGGGCTTCCGCGGAATTCGGCAACGCCGCGATCGCGCGGCTGTAATGCGTCACGGCCCCCGACTCGTCGCCCATCTTCAGCAACGCGTTGGCAAGATTGATGTGGGACGGCACGGAGAACGGATCGATTGCCAGTCCCTGCGAGTAGTACCACACCGCGGCCTTGAACCTGCCGTTCGCGGCCAACAGCACACCCATATTGCTGTACGCGCTCACGTAGCGCGGGTCCAGTTCGATCGCCTTGGAGTAATGCCATTCGGCCTGCTGCACGCGGCCCGCTGCCGCGTGCAGCACGCCGAGATTGTTGTAAGGGTGCGCGTATTTCACATTCAAACGCAGTGCCTTGCTGTAACAGGCGGCGCCCTCTTCCTTCCGGCCCGTCTCCGAAAGCAGCCGCCCCATGTTGTTCCATGCATATTCGTAGCGCGGATTCGCTTCCAGCGCGCGGCGGTACCAGGCAAGCGCTTCCTCCGTTTTGCCTTCGTGCGCGCGCAGCAGGCCAAGGTTGTTCGCCAGCGCCCAGCCCCGCGGGTTCACCTGCAAGGCATGCGCGAAGAATGTCTCGCTGTCATACCATGTGGGAAGCTGTCTGCGGGTCAAGACCAGTAGCGTGAGCGTCAGGACAAGCCCCACACCAAGCCCTGTCAACCGCATACCGCGCTGCAAGAGCCGGAACATCAGATACGCCACGGCAAGCGCCGGGCCGAGCATCGCGACGTACATGTACCGGTCCGCTACCGTCGAATAAACCTGGTAGCCAAACGGAATCAACCCGAGCACGGGCAACAAGGCCGCGACCCAGATCGCGGCCGCGGCAACCAGGACCGGCACGGCGCGACGCCGCCAGACCAGCAGCACGGCCAGCGCGGCGGGCACGAGCCATGTCACGTAGGCCCACCATTGCCGCAACACGATCGCGGGCGCGCGTCCGTATTCGGGGGCCAATTGCACGGGCAGCACAAGCTTGTAGAGGTAGAACGCCAGCGCGTCGGCCGCCACGAACGGCCGGGCCCAGACCGCCACGTGCACCCCGGACTCGTCCGCGGACTGAACCACCATGGTCCACAGCGACCAGACGACCGCCAAGCCGACCCAGATCGAGAGCAGTGCCTCGACATGCGCCCAGTCGGACCAGCGCACGGCATTGCACGCCGCGCCGTTCCCGGCGTTCTTGCCGCCGAGCCGCCCGATCACGCACACCGACAGCAGCGCAGCCGCAACGAACGGAACCGCTACCGCTGCCGGCTTCGCGCCCAGCGCAAGCAGGAACGCCACCGTCGACAGCACACCCAACAGCAGCCACCGCGCCGGCACCGCGCGAGCCGTGCCGGGCACGCCACCCGAAAACAAAGCCAGACCCAAAACCGCAGCCAGCGCGAAGAGCCCCGACAGCACATCCTTCAAGCCTGTCACCCATGCCACCGGTTCCACCTGCAACGGATGCACCGCGAACACGAGCGCGCCGCAGCATGCCGCAGCCACCGCCCCACGGTCCGCGCGTGCGCCGCGACGCGAACCGGCACGCGAGCCGCCGGCGGCCAAGGCGGCGTCGACACCACGCCGCAGAGCCCAGAGCAGAATCCAGAAAACCAGCAGCACATTCACGGCATGACACACGAGGTTCGTGCTGTGGAAAATGCGCGGCTCCAGGAACCAGCCGCCGCCCGCCCATCGCGCCGCCGCGCGCGCCTCAAGTGCCCATACCGTGTAGGTGACCGGGATATACATGGCCGCGTACGGCACCAGCCAGAAACGGGCGATCGTCGATCCGGTCACGTGCCGGAAATACGGGTTCTCCGTCACGTTCAACGTATCGTCCCAATTCAGGAACTGATACGTCCGGACCGGCCAGAACACAACCAGCGTGACCGCCAGCAGCGCGGCGCAGGCCACCAGAGCGTGCCGTAGATCTGTGCGTGCTCGCATCCTGCGCAGAGTGTCGCATATCTGCGCGCACAGACAAAGCTCAAATCCGCTTGATCCGCAATCCGCGGCCCGATATCCTCAAGCATATGAAGCCGCGATACCTGCTCCTGCTCCTGTTGACCGGCGCCGCGCTGGCGGTGCCGCTCGGCTGCGAATACTGGGACGAAGAAGACGACGAGATCTCCAACGTGGACGTCGTCGGAAGCTGGGTCGGGGAGGAAGAGGACTCCCTGGACAAGACCAAGCGAAACGATATGGAAATCGTGTTTCAGGCCGACGGCAACTGCGCGCTCTACGAGGTCGTGCCCGATATACGGCCCGGGCTCTGGTCCGGCCCCTATACGGTCGAGGGCGCTACGGCCTCCTTCGAGTACACGACGGGGTCCGACATGCGCTACATCTACTACGGCACGGTGACCGGCAGCAACTACACCGGCACCGTCACGTTCCGACAGGCCAGCACGGACACGTTCGTCAATTCCGTGCAATTCTGGCTCACGCGCCAGTAAGGACTTGACAAGCCCTGCCCCCCCTCTATACTGCCACGAAACGTTTAGATCAAGCAGGCGAGGTGTAAGGTGAACAGCCAGAACGCACAGAGTGCAGACGCGTTTCCCGTCTTTTCGCAGCAGGCGCTGCTCGATCCGGACTCGGCCTCGAACGCACAGGTTCTGACGGCCAGCGATTCGCACCGCTCCGCGGGGGGCACGATCCGGAAACGGTTGACCACACCCGAGTCGATCACGCCGGACATCCTGATGCTCTGCTATGGCCTGGACCCGACCACGCGGCCGGGCTACGTCGAGATCCGCCCAGCGCCCGGCGCCCGGATCAACCGCCGATTCCACAACGCACAGGAGCGTGTCCGCACGCGCGGCGGCACGATCCAGTACGGATGGCGCGTGTGGGAATGGCCCGGTATCCTGCTGCAGGCCGATTTCCATGCCGTCTGGGCGCATCCGATCGGCAAGTACATTGACGTGACGCCTTGCGAATACGGCGAGCCCCGGATCCTGTTCCATCCCGACAGTGTCCGGCAATGCTACGACGATCCGCCGCCGAGCGTGACGATGTCCCTGATCGACAGCCCGACGCTCAAGCAGTATCTGGACGTCTCCGAGCAGATCGCAGAGATCAAACGCAACGGGCAGCGGGATCTCATGACCAACACGGTGCTCGTCAACCGCGCGGATACCGAGCCGCTCCTGCGTAAACAGCACGAACTCGAGGAAGAGCTCGTCCGGGACCAGGACGATCTGCGCGCGGCGCATCGTAAAGTCGCGCCTCGCGACCAATGCCCGTGCGGCAGCGGGCGCACGCATAGAGACTGCTGCGCAGCCGGTTGACCAAGCGCCAACACGCGGGGTTGAACCCCGATCGGCGGCTGAGAATCCGCGAATCGGATCGTGTTGCCTCTTGCCTCCGGCCCGCGCCTGTGCTATCCCGTCCCCTCATGAAGAGCTGCCGAGACGCACCGCGCGGACCGGCTCAGGAAGAGGGGCCACGAATGAACGCGATCGGATACACCCGCATGCCAGGCTTCCGGAGACTGTACGCGCTTCTCGCCATCCTGTGTGTCGCCGCGCCGTTCAGGGCGCGGGCGGCGGGGACCGATCGGTTCCCGCTCTGCCGGGAGCTGGCCGGCGGCCGTGAATTGCCACTGCCCACCGGCTGCGGCGTGAGCCTCTACTACCAGACGCAGGACTACGACCTGACCCGGCTGGACGCCTCCATTCCCGGCGTCAGCCTGGCCGACACCGCGGGGGTCACGATCGAGAATCGGACCATGGAAGCAAACGCGAAACTCGACCTGTGGCTGCTCCCGTTCCTGAACCTCTATGCGCTGGCCGGCTATATCGAAGGGGAGACCTCGGTCGACCTCGGCCTGTTGGCCGGCGAGCTGGATGTCGACTACACCGGGATCGTCTACGGCGGCGGCGGCGTGCTGGCCGCCGGCACCGACCGGTTCTTCGCTGCTCTGAACACGACCTTCGTGCTGACCAAGTTGGACACATCCGACTCCTCGCTGCAATCCTGGATCATCCAGCCGCAACTCGGCACACGTACACCGCGCGCCGCGTTCTGGGCCGGCGCCATGTACCAGCAGACCGAGGAATCTCACGAGGGCCGTATCGCGCTGCCCGGATTCGGCACCGTCGACTACGACGTCGAGTTCGAACAGAAGGAGCCCTGGAGCTATCTGATCGGAACCCAGCTCACGCCGGGCAAAGCCTGGGCTTTCGATTTCGAGCTCGGGTTCGGGACCCGCCAGCACGTGTTGACCGGTGCGACCCGCCGGTTCTAGCCCGGATCTCGTGCGAGCACTCGCGCAATATCCGCCCGAAGCCCTGTAGTCCGGCTCTACCGTTGCCGTTCCCGGCTGCGGCGCTCGGCCCGCCCTCATCTTGCGTGGGCAACCCGCGCCAGGACCGGCAGGTCACCGCCGCGCCAGGAACCAGAAATAGGGAATGTAGCGAAACCGCACGCCGACACCGCGAACAATCGAGCTGCAGCCGGGGCCCGGGATCCTGTCGGCCGCGCACGCCTCGGCCGCCAAAGGCCGCGCCGGATGCGTGCCCGCCTCGACCTCGAAGCCCTGTTTCGCCAGGGCCACGCCAAGCTTGCGACCGACCTGCAGATCCGCGCCCTCCGCGCGCAGCGCATCCGTGAAGTCAGCAAACGCGCCGGACCGGGCCGGGTATTCGATGCACCCCCCGTAGTCCGGCTCAGCAGCGATCAGGAACCGGCCGTCGCGCGCCAACACCCGCCGGACCTCCGCAAGCACAGGCTCGAGCGGCACGGCCCAGAGGAAGAACATCTGTGCGAAGACCAGATCAAACACACCGCCGGCGAACGGCAGAGTGGCAGCCTCGGCCTGGACCACCGGGCCGGCGGCCAGGCGGAGGGCCTGTCGGTTCCGGTCGAGCCCGATCACGGCGCCTCGCGTGCGGCGGCGCAGCTCGCCCAGCAGTTCACCCGTGCCGGTCCCGAGATCGAGCACGCGGCGGCAATTCAGAATGTCCGCCTTTCGCAACAATCGCGTACGCTCGGCCCGAAACCAGTCCGCCTGCAGCCGATAGCGTTCTCGCAGCCGTTCCGGTCCGGGCCCAGGCATCGCGGTCTACCTCCCCCCTCCCGCACAGGCACAGGCGCACGCGCAACCCGCACAGGCACAAGCGCAGCCGCCACCGAACCCGCCGCCGAACCCGCCGCCGGACCCGCCCCACCCGCCGCCGCGCCCGCCGCCGGACTCAAGCATCTGATTGGTAAGTCGGTCCAAGGCCGACAGATCGATGCTGTTCGTCTGGTTGATCGGCAGCGACTCCAGCGTGCTGCCCAAGTTCTGCAGCCGCCCCAAGACCGAGTCCACGACGTCACGAAACGCTGGACCCGCAGCCGCAGGCGCGGGGACCGGGGCAGCCGGAGCGGCCGTCGAGATTCCTGCCCCGTGCACGCCATACACGCGAGGACCGTGACCATAGTACCACCAGGGGCGGAAATAGTACCCCTCCGTACGCTCGAGCGTTGCCCATTTGGCCCTGTCCTCCGGATCGTTCATCAACCAGCCCTGGTTCTTCTCCGCGTACCGCGTACGCGTGTCGAAATCGGCCTCCTCTCGGACCCGCTTCCAAGCGTGCGTCACCTTGAACCGGCAGTAGTCCCGCGTCCTGCGCAGGTCACAGCCTTCCAGCTTCTGCGTCACCTGCTCAAGCAGCGCCTCAAAACAGGCGTCCAGCTTGAGCGTATGAATCGGTTCCCCGCGGTGCGCCGCGAAGCAACTCAAGAAAGCATCTTCGTAACGTGTCACCCGCCGGACCCGACCGTCGCTTCGCCAGCGGCCCTTCTCCTGCCCGTCCTTCTCGGCCGTCACATCGAGCTTGAGCGGATCCGGCGCCGTAACCTTCACCAAGCCGCGCCGCGCCAGCTCGAAGATCAGCATCGTCAAGATCCGGTTCACAGGGACATCCAGCAGGACGGCCGCCTCCACGGCGCTCAGCCCGCTGTGAACCCGCCCGCCCTCACGCGAAATGGAGGCCGGTATGTAGTGCATCTTCTTCGAGCGGCGGTACCAGAACGCGAGCCCGCCCAAAACCAGCAACGCCGGATACATGCACAGATGAAAGACCGGACTGAATGCCATGCCGAATCCAAGCACGACGGCCAATGCGATGAACAAGGCGCAGCCGGTAAAGCGGGTTGCGAACAGAAACACTGCGCTGAACAGGGCCAGAACGATCAAGCCGCTGACCAACTGCCGCTCGGGATACCGGGTGAACCACTTGTACAGCAGCTGCCAGACCGACATGGACCGCACCTGTTGGACAAAAGCTTTCGGAAACGAAACGCCGAACAAGTGCTGCCGGGTCATTCGGATCCGGCGGCGCCAGACTACAGAGGGGACATTCTCGCCTTCAAGCACGCCCTTGAGCTGGAAAGCAGGCGTGCCCTTGTGCCAGAGGATCATCCGATCAGGGTCGGCGTAGCTGCCCGGCGGCAACCGGTAGCGCAGGAGCAGTTCCGTATCGCCCCGCACATACTCCTGGCCGAACCACGTCGGCGAGAACCGGAACGACGCCATCTGCCGATGCGTCGTGTCCTGCCAGACCATCCCATGACTGCGCGCCTTGAACTCAAACACGCCCCGCGTGCCAGCCGAAATGGTGTGCTCGCCCAGGTGCGTCTCGTATCCGTTCGCGATTGCCGTGGATTTACGAATCGCGGTGTCGGCCAGCGGCATGCCGTTGAGCGCTGCGCCCAGCGCCTCGTGCGTCCGGGTCGGCATCCCGATATCCACGACGTCGATCGGATGCGCATGCGCCGCGCAGACAAACGTCAACTTGTAGTGGATCAGCGCCGAACCCGCCGGCTCAATCGTGACGGTCACCTCCGCCGCGGGGATGCTGAATCGGTACGGCGCCGCACACGCGGCGCAGGACCAGAGCAAGCCTGTGGCCAACAGCGACAGAATGCGCCGCGTTCCACGTCGGGTCATGCGTCGGATGTGCTGTCTGTACACAGGAACCGGTCCCCCTTGCTCAACGGGCAGCCCGACCCGCACAAGGAAAAGTCTGGGCACTCGCGACAGGAAGCCGGCACATCGGCCCGTGTCCGAATGCGGGTGAACAAATCGCTGTTCCAGATTGAGGGCCAGGAGTCGCGCAGGATGTTGCCCGCCGGTTCGTAGTAGCTCTGGCATGGAATCACGTCCCCGTCCGGCTCGACACAGATGTTGTACTCCGCGGCCGTGCAGCGTTTCATGCCGACACCGAATTCCGAAGGGTTGAATCGGCAATACGCTGTCGGCGTGTACCAGATAAAGCGTAAGCCTGCATCGGCCGCCGCTGCTGAAATCCGCTCGATCAACGCTTCCAGATCCTCCTCCGCCAGGCCCTGGCCGGACCCCGGTGCGGCGCCCGTCTGGATGAACGAATTCATCGCGAACTGCCGCACGCCGAGCGAGCCGATAAACGCGATGGTCTGTTCAATGTCAGCCGCATTCAACTCGCAAACCGTTGTATTGGTCACCAGATAGACATCCTCCTCAATCACGTTTCGGATCCCTTGCACGGTCTCCCTGAACGCGCCCGGCACGCCGACCATCTTGTCGTGCACCGCCTCGGCATGACTCTCGAGCGTGATCTGCACGTGATCCAGGCCCGCCGCGCAAAGGTCCTGCACAAGCGTTCGGTCCGCCAGACGCCGACCGTTGGTCAAGAGCCCGGTGACTTGGCCGATATCCTCGGCGCGCTCCACGAGCTCAATGAGCGACGGGCTGAGCGTGGCTTCCCCGCCCGTGAAGCACACGTGCGGGATGCCCGCTTCCCACAGCCGGTCGAGGGCCTGCTTCCATTGTTCTGTGGATAGCGGCGTCTTCTCGTCCGGCTTGCGCGCCACGTAGCAATGGAGGCAGTGGTTGTTGCACGCGTAGTTCAACGCAAGATCCGCACGGTATGGGGCCGTGACCTCGCGCTCGAACGGCCGTACATCCGCAACGTTCAAACGCCAGATCGGGCACGCATCCTCCGCATCCTGCAACTCGTTGATGATGCCGAGAACGCGCTCGTAGTCCGCCGCAACCGCGTCGTGGCCGGTCCGGTACACGCGCCGAATCCGCTTGATCGCATCGTCCTTCGGTACGCCGTCCAGGATCAGTTTCATCAAGAACGTGGCCGTCGCGTTCAGATGCAGAACGCCGGAAGCGTTGACCACCAGCAGCCCCGACCCGTCCGGCTCGACGCGAAGATGCAGACGCAACAGCCGGTCTGCAAGCTCCCGCCTGTAATGATAGATGCCGGGCTCCGGCCCGTTCGGCCCGCGTAAGCAACCGACGAGTTGTTCCAGTATCCGTTTCATCGGCGCGTCTCCGCCAACAGCATACGCTACAGCAGGCCAAATGCCATTACAAGGTTCGCGGCGGATTGTAGCGGCAAAGCTGCTTGCCGAACTCTGGATGACATGCCAACATAGTCGGGTCCCGTTCCAGTCGGGCAGTCTGGGCCGAGGCGATCAACGGCCGGCCCGAGCATGCAGGGACTGAGAAGCGGCGCACGGCGATGAAGGAGCACCCCACCAATGTCCAGGCGTCAGCGAAAACGCTGACGGTTGCACACACGCTGGCAGGCGAAGTGATGGCTGCCATCGCCGGGCTCGAACAGCCGAACCTGGTCGGGCCGTGGCCGGAAACGCTGAAGCGACGCGCAGCACGCGATCCGTTCAAAGCCACGATCACGCCGGAGACGCACAGTCACAAGAAGTTCGAGTTGGCCCACCTCGTCTCGGGCAGGTGTGCGTTCAGCCTGGGGTACAAGCACTACGCCCTGCGCGCGGGCGACCTGTGCTTTCTGCGCCCGGATGTCCCGCACTGCGAGAGCCATCTCGCAGCGCCGGCCGCTTTCCGGATCGGCTGGTGGGGGCTGGGCCCGGACGACATGTATTTCACGCTCTCCGATTTCCTGCCCGAGGAGGGATTCCGCGCACACTGCAACGTGCGACTGCACAAACTCGGCAGTGACGCACGCGACGCGATGGCCGCGCTCAAACGGTTCGGCAAGACGGACGACCCGCCGCCGGTGCTGGGCGTGAAAGAGGCGCTGCTCACCTTGGCCGTCCAGGTACTGCGCAACCTCACGGCGCGCGTGCCGCACGAGGACCCGCATGCGCACGGCGAGATCATCAGCCAGATCAAGCAGTACATCGCGCGGAACCTGGACCGCCCGCTGCCGCTCGCGGAGGTCGCGCGCGCGGCGCTGCTCTCGCCCAACTACCTGACCACTCTGTTCCGCAAAGAGACCGGCGTTCCGCTCGGGACCTACATCGCGCGGGAACGGGTCGGCCACGCCAAGGACCTGCTGGCCACGACCGATAAAAGCGTCAAGGAGATCGGCTACGCGCTCGGGTTCGACGATCCTTACACGTTCAGCCGCGCGTTCAAACGCGTGGAAGGGCTCTCGCCGCAGCAGTATCGGCGGAAGCAGGGGTAGAGCCTGCCGAGATCGACTGCTGTCGATAGCTGTCGAATGCAATCGATTGCAGTCGAACCGGCGGAAAAGCCGCGCTCGTAAGGAAAGACATCCGATCGTAGGTTCCGGCATGGGCGGGAGGACGCAGGCTGCCTATGCTCCGTATATGAGCACGACAACATTGGAAGAACAACCGATGACCGATCCGGAGACCAAGACGAGCCAGCTCGCGATAAACGGCGGCGCGCCGGTCGCACCGAACGGGCTGCGCACGAAATGGCCCGTGCACGACGAGCGCGACAAGGCGGCGCTGCTCGACGTGCTCGAGAGCGGGCGCTGGTGCAGCGTGAACTCGTCCAAGGACTACACGACCCATGTTGCGCGGTTCGAGCAGGCGTTCGCGGCATGGAACGGGAACCGTTACGCGGTCGCGGTCAACAGCGGCACGTCCGCGCTGGTGCTCGCGCTGCGCGCGGTCGGGATCAAGGCCGGCGACGAGGTAATCGTGCCGGCCGTGACCTTCATCGCCTCGGCCAGCGCGATCGTGCTGGCCAACGCGGTGCCGGTCTTCGTCGATATCGAGCCCGAAACCTACCAACTCGACCCGGACGCGGTCGAACAGGCGCTCACGGACCGGACCCGCGCGATCATGGTCGTACACTATGGGGGCTATCCGGCCGATATGGACCGGATCCTGGAGATCGCGAAAGCGCACGACCTGAAAGTCGTCGAGGACTGCGCCGAGGGGCACGGCTCCGAATGGCGCGGGACCAAGATCGGCGCGATCGGCGATGTCGGCGCGTTCAGCTGCCAGATGGGCAAGCCGCTCACCTGCGGCGAGGGCGGGATCGTGACTATGAACGACGAGCAGGTTCGCGACGAATGTTTCTCGTATGCGAATATGGGCCGGAGCCTTGATGGCGCGAAGTACGTGCATTACGTGCCCGCGAACAATTTCCGGCTCTCGGAGTTTCTCGGGGCGCTTCTGTCCGCTCAACTCGTCCGGCTCGACGAGCAGATCGAGGTCCGCCATGAAAACGGCGAATACCTCGCCGCCGAGCTCGGCAAGCTCGACGGGGTCTCGGCCCTGAAACGCGACCCGCGCATAACGAAGCGCAGCTACTATTTCTACTTCCTGCGTTACGACCGCGCGCAGTGGAACAACATCCCGCGCGACAAGTTCCTGGACGCATTGCGCGCCGAAGGGATTCGGGCCGGCCGCGCCCACAACCAGCCGCTCTACATGAACCCGGTCTTCACCGATCCCAGCGCGTGGGCCGACACCTACGGGATCAGCTTCCCGGACTATTCGAAAGTGTGCTGTCCGGAAAGCGAGCGGATCTACGAGCACGAGATCTGCGCGCTGAGCAAAGACTTCCTGATGCACCGCGAGAACTGCGAGCTCGTACTCGAGGCGGTCCGAAAACTGCGCGCGAACATCGACAAGATTCCCGCGGAACGGGCGGAACCCCCGTAGAATCGCCGCAAAGAAGCGCAAGAGGCACAAGGACTGGATTCGAGAGTCTTCTCTTGCGCTTCTTGCGCCTTTTTGCGGCGATTCTTCCTCTTGGTTGCGGCCGGGCCGCTCCGAGGCCTCTGTGGTTCCATAGCACACACGAGGGCGGAAGCCGCCCCCTTACCGCCGGATCCGGAGCCGAGCCGGCACAGCCGGCGTGCCCGGTGTGCGCCAGGGGTGAGGGTAGACGAGCGGGCGGTAGGAATAAATGCGGTCGGCCGGCGTCGCACAAGTCGCAAAATCTGCTATCCCCTCGTAAATCGAGTCATTTCCTAACGATCGTCGACAGGTTATGATATTGTGCGTTGAACGAAACGTGCGAGTACACCAGACGCGTTGGATCCGGGGGGTACGCCATGAGAAGAATAGCGTTCACGGCACAATTGGGCTTGTTATTCGTCCTGCCCGCCTCGCTGCGCGCGGCCGTCATCCAGGCGCAGAGCGTCGCGCGCAGCGATGTTCGCACCGCGATCAACGCGGCGCAGGACGGCGACACGGTCATGGTCCCCGCCGGCACGGGGGTCTGGTCGAACGGCGTCAGCATCATCGGCAAGCGCATCACGCTCCAGGGCGCAGGCATGGAGCAAACCGTCATCCACGACCGGACCGAGTACGCGATCACGATCAAGGGTGGCAAGCCGTTCCGGATCACCGGGATCGGGTTCGACGGCACCGGCTCCGTGAACGGCCGGTCGATCACGCTGCGCGAGGGCGAGTGGTCCAGTTTCCGGGTCGATCATTGCCGGTTCTTCAACGAGCGGCATTCCTTCGACTTCATGCAGGTGCGCGCCGCGGGTGTGATCGACCATTGCCGGTTCGACAGCCTCGAACTCAAGGGCGGCGGCGATCATGTCGTTATTTACGCGAGCGGTAACTATAGCGCGGCCTGGAAACGGCCGCCCGGAATGGGCACGGCGGACGCGATCTACATCGAGGACTGCACGTTCAACTTCTTCACGTCGGGCAACTCGGATCGGCCCTATGTCGGGATGGGCAAAGGCGCCCGGGTCGTGTTCCGGCACAACGTGGCGAACCACGGCTGCTTCGAGGCGTTTGGCGCCTACAACCACACGACGGGCCGGCGCGGGACGGTCTCGTTCGAATGCTACGACAACGTGTTCGGCGGGGATTGCTACTGCCTGTTCACAATCAAGGGCGGCACGGCCACCATCTTCAACAACACGATTACCGGGTACGGCAAAGGCTGCTTCAACCTGACCAACTACCGGTCGATCCCCTACGGCACCCAGGTCCAGTACAAGCCCTGCGACGGCATGCGCGCGATCGACGGGAACATGGCATTCGAGACCGGCACCCACACGGGCGGCAACAACGCATCCACGCTGCGCTGCAGCGGCAAGCAATGGACGCCCGGCCAGTGGGTCGGCTGGGCCTTGTGGAACACGACCGACGACAGTGTCGGCCGGATCACCACGAATACGGCCGATACGATCACGGCCGCCGGCGGCCTGAAAGAGGGCTACACGGTCGTCTCGGCGGGGACGGTCACCGCGGTGAAAGGCACAAAGATGACCTGCGCCGGCAAGAGCTGGGGCTGGGGCCATTTCGAGGAGTTCTGCTGGGTCTACAACGTAACGGACGGCAGCTACGGGCGGGTCCTGGACAACGGCCCGGACACGATCACGGCCAGGCTCGAAGGCGGCACGCTCAACGCGTGGACGGTCGGCGACCAGTTCCAGGTCACGCAGGTCCGGCCGCACGGCGGGATCGAGAAGGACTGGGACACCGGCGACGCGTTCAAGATCGCGAACGGCTATCCCGGCCTCGACCAAATCGGCCGCGCGCAGGACGCCGACGCCGAGAACCTGCAGCCTCAGCTCCATTCTCCGCTCTACGAATGGAACAACACCGTCAACGGCCAGAACTTGAACCCATGGGTGAAAGGCGGCGGCACGCCGCCGCATTCGGAGCGCGACCACATCAAGAAGAACCGCGACTTCTTCTGCGACACGCCGCGGCCGGGTTATACGCCGTACACCTATCCGCATCCTCTGACGCTCGGCGGCGGCGACACCCCGGCGCCGCCCGCTTTTCGCAGCGTCGCGCCCGCGCCGTAGAGCGAAACCACGCAGGATGATCAGCCGTGGGAGTGTTGGCAGGATCATTTTGGGCAGGATGATCAGAGCACCGGGGAACCTGATCATTCTGCCCTGCATCATCCTGCAATTCTCTTCGGGCTCAGGACTCTCCAGGAACCTGCAGCCGCTCGATCCGCCAGCGCACGAACAAGTCAATGACGGGGTCGCGCTCCCGCACGTGCGACTGGAGCGCCGCGTAGGCGCGATACAGCGTCAAGGCGCCGGCGTCCTCCAGACAATCGTGCCGGACTGCTTTGTAGAACAGCAGGTTCGCCTTCTTCCAGGGGTCGGCCGGCTGCGCGAGGAACTGCTCGTCGGTGATCTTGCCGGCCAGGTAGGCCGCTTCGTGCCACAGGAGGCCCGCACAGAAATAGCGGCGCTCCGCCCCGAGCAAGTCCGCATAGATCCTGTAGCCAGAATATCACCCCAGCGGAGCCCCCGACAATGTCGGGATCCATCACCGGTCCAACTGCAAGCCGCCCGGTATCGCAGGGGCCCGCCACGGGTGCGGGTAGGCCAGCGGCGTGTACGGATAGACCCGGTCCGCCGGTGTCGAGCAATGGCGCCCGGGAATCACGGGCGGGTCGTCCGGCTGCGGCGGCCGAGTAAAGATGTTCTTGCCAAGCACCGTGAACGGTTTCGTGTCCGGCGCGTTGTACGAATAGCGCATGGTCTCGCCGTTGCAGGTGTTGTTCCAGATCCAGGCCCAATGCATATCGTAGCCCGGCCAGGTCGAGGGGTCGATATAGTTGAGCCGGTTGTCGCCGTCCTCTTCGCGCAGCTCAAAGAAGGGCGCCACATCCCGGCCCGTATAGGTGTTGCCGAACGCAATGAACGTGCCGCCCCGGATCTGGGTCGGCTTGCAGCGCGACCCGGAACTGTTATGCCAGCGTGTCGTGTTGTTGTACCATTCCAGGCTACGCGTGCCGCGATGCCCGCCCGTGTTGTCCGCGCTGACCGGCTGCTGGTTCCCGTGCGCGTCGAGGCTGGGCAGCGCGTCGAGCCCGGCCTTCTCGTTCACGATCAGGTTGTGCCGCCACGTGGCACGCGCGCCGAGCCCGTGCGAGGCCAGCAGGGCGAGGTTCCGTTCGAAGGCATCCGTGTACCGGATCTCGCAGTCCTCGACGACGGTGTTACTCACAGTCCCAATCGTCAGCGGCGTCTGCCAGGACAGGTCGCGATGACCGTAGGCGTAGTTGCCGAAGACTTTCCTGCAGTCAACGAACACGCAGCTGTGGAAGAGCCCGCACAGCAGCGACTTCACACGGCAAGCCCGCTCGTGCGATTCGACGAACTTACAGTTGTCCACCCGGACCTCTGCCCAAGGCGGGCCGTCCACGAGGACGCCCTGCGCTCTGTTCAAGAGCCGCAGCTCGAAGCCCGTGATCCTGACCCGGCCCGTTGCCGGCGCCTTGATCAGGAACGTCAGGTACTCGTAGTCGCTGGGCTGGCTGCCGTCGCCCTGCGTGTTCCTGATGATCGTCTGCCCGATCCCCGGCTTCCTCGAACGAGCCGACACGGGGCGGCCGCCCCATCACGTCGAGAAAGAACTCGGGCTCGTCCGGCACTACGAAGTGGAAGCCGTGCCCTCGCTGCAAATGCTCGAGGTCGAAAACCGGCGTCGCCTTGTAGTAGGTCACGCCCTGCGCAGCCAAGGCTGCGAGGAATGCACGGCTGTTCGGCTCGGTCGGTCTGACCCACAGGTCGATATCTTCCGAGAATGCGGAAGCCCCGTAGAGTACCGTTGCCTGCCCACTGATCAGCAGGTACTCGACGCCCTGGTTCTCAAGGCTTTGGAAAAAGCTTGCGATCATGCACGGCTATCGGGTCAGGCAACCGTTTGCGCAGACGCCACGAACGGACGAGCCGCTCGCCGGGGGAGAGGCGTTTCCACTCGGAGTGCTTGAACGGCGCGAGTGCATCCAGCTCAAGCCCTGCTGTCGTCTCTGATTCGTGTTCGCCCATGTCTCTCTCCGTCTCTCGTTCCCTCCTGCGGCAGATGCTATCAACCGGCCCGCTCAGGTTCAAGAGAATCGATAGAATCGAACGATTCGAATCATTCGATTGGCTCGATTCGATCGATTCGCTCGAGCCCCATGGCTGAACCGTCAGCTCACGGGAGACTCCTGCAAGAATAGAGATTTCAACCACAAATGAACACGTATTCACACGAATGAGAGCTCAGATTCGTGTCCATTCGCGGTTCACGCTCTCTTCCGTCGCCCAGGGGTGGCGCACGGCCCCGTGTGGGGTTCCTCAGAAAGATCGGCCATCCTTTCGTAAATCCAACCATTTGCCCTCCGTGCACCGCGTGCTACCATGAACCGGCGCAAGACGGAGCTCCCTGAAAGGAATCCACACAATGAAGACGGCACAGCTTGCACTGGCCCTGGCAGCCCTGGCCTGCTGCACCCCGGCTCCGGCGTCCCCGGTCGCGGTCGATGTCTACCAGACCGCGGAGGTCGGCACGAACGGGGCCGCCGTGACGGGCGCCATGCTCAACGCGGCAAGCCATGGACAGGGCTACTGGCGGGTGGAAGGCGTCGTCAAGAACTCGGCCGGCCCCTACCTGCGCTCGCACAGCGTCGACAACGGCGTCTCGACCTACAGCCCGAAGATCTACATCAACCGGCACAAGACCTACTGGGTGAACCTGCATTTCGACGGCTTTGCCGGCGAGTGTTCCGCCATGGTCTTCGATCCCGAGACATGGCAACAGGTGGGGAACACGGTGACCTGCGGCGCGACCAAAGGCTCAAAAGTCATGGGCAGAGCCCTGCTCGGCCGCGGTCAGGTCGGCACCTTCGAGACGACATCCGCGACCTGGTTCGACCACATCCTGATCGATGTGACGGCGGCACGATTCCCGATCTTTCCGCTCCAGCAGTCGACAAACGATGTACCGGCAACCCCGCGCGGGTTCGGGGTGGATGGTGTGCAAGACTAGCGTGGCATCCCAACAGCAACCCTTAGTCGATCCCGCCCTTGGTGGCGGCGCGTTCGGCGGCACGGAAAACAGCCTGGCCGCACTGCGCACGCGCGCGGTCGAAAACTGCACATGGCTCGTCTTTGCCTGGGGCGGCTGGACCGGTTCGCACCCCAGCATGATCATCGCGCCGACCGGCGAAACCGTGGCTGAAGAAAACCGGCCGGGCCAGCTCGCAATCGCGGATATCGACCCGTTCGGCGGCAGGGAAGGCGGCGACTGGTGCAACTGGCAGGACGACCTGCGTGCGCGGCTGTTCCGCGAACGACAGCCCGCGACCTACGAGGCGCTCACAGCGGAGAAGCCGGCCGGCATGGCGGAATTGGCCGAATTGAACCCGGGCCCCGCAGCCCGGATCCAGGAGATCGCCCGGCGCGCGACCACGGTCGGACACGGTCAGTGGCGGCAAGCCAAGAAGTTGCTGGACGCCGGCAAAACCGAGGAAGCCCGGGCCGCACTACAACAGCTCCAAGCCGACTACCCCGCAACCTGGTTCGACCGCGAAGCGCGGAAACTCCTGGCAGAAAACCCGATGCCGTAGGGAACACTCGGCAGCAAGAATTGGCCGCGAAAGATCGCATAGATCGCAGAATGGAAACACCGTATCGCTGCTCCTTTGCGTTCTTTGCGCTCTTTTGCGGCTGTCTTCCGTCGTTCGATTCAGGATCCCCTACCGGCCGCCGGCTACTCCGCGAAACACGCCGTCCCGCCCGCATCGAGCTCGAGGATCGCCGCCAACACGAGCTGCGTGCTGCGCACCAGGTTCTCGATGTTCACGCGCTCGGGGACATCGCCCGGCATGTGATACTCGGAATCGGCGTTCGGCCAGGAGCCCGTATTCATGACGCTGGCCGGAAACCCGGCTTTGATGAACATGCCGTCGTCGTCGTTCACGCGCGGCTTGCGCGTCACCCGCACATCGAGCCCGATCTCGTAACGCGCCGCGCGGGACACGATGAACTCGGCCAGGGCGCGCCCTTCGTCCGTGCTGTACGTGACAGTGTGCTGCAGCCTGCCCGCGGCCATCTCCTCGTCCGACTTCGTGTCCAGCGAGTCGACGTTCAGCACGGCGATGATACGGTCGCCCCGCGCGGCCGCCGCTTGCGCGGCACAGCAACTGGTCCAGGGCGTGTGTTCCTCGTTGCAGAACAACAGACGGACCGTGCGCTTGGTCGGCAAGGCTGCCAGAATGCGCGCCATTTCCGTGTTCGCGACGGTCCCCACGGCATTGTCGTGCGCGCCCGGTGAGTCGATCCAGCTCATGGAGTCCTTGTGCGAGACCAGTTGGATGATCTCGTCGGGATGCTCCGAACCCAAACGGGCGACCTCCAGGTTCGCGACCTCGTACCACGGGTCGTCCGCCGCCGGCGGCGCGTACCAGTGATGGAGCGGCTTGTTCCGGTCGCAGCGAAAGGCCTGCACGCAATGCGTGGTCGCGCGCACCTCGTAACCCGCCGCCTCCAGCTCTGCACGAATGAACGCGTCCGCTTCGGCCAGCGAGTCGAGCGCCTGGCCGGGGCGCGTGTAGTTCGCTCTGCGGAAAGGCAGCGGGTCGCGGCAGAGGTGGAAAAGATCGCGACGCAGACGATCGGCCGAGACTTCTCGCAAAGCGGTTCCGATCATTGCTGAATCCCCTCGAGCTGTCCCCCCAACCAAGACGCGAGTGATCTTAGGCTCTGCGTCGCGCACGCGCAATGTCAGATCTTCCGGCGGGATGGCAGATCCTCGCACAGCATCCCGTCGGGTCTGTCGAAAGATGTGTCATCCGTTCGTAAGAATGACCATGGCCTGCGCGCCCTGCAAACACGTACACTAGGGTCAGAGCAGGGGGTTGCGGCCCTGTCGGTTACGTTGAGCGCGGAGGAGGTGGCAACATGAAGACGACTGGGATCTGTGTGGTTTTGCTGGGGCTCTTCACCATCCTTGTATGCAACACGGCCGCGGCCGGCACAATCGACGTAGAGGCAACCTGGCAGCCGAACACCGAATCGAACCTGGCCGGCTATCGCCTGTACTGGGGCAGCGTCTCGCGCGGCAGCGCGACCGGCCCCGATACCTTCAGCTACCAGCACGTGCAGGAGGCGCCCGTCTCGGATTCACCTTCGGCGATCGTGACCGGTCTCGACGACGCGACTGTCTACTACTTCGCGCTGACCGCGTACAACACCGACGGGAACGGGAGCCTGTTCTCCGGTGAGGTCCGGTTTCCGTCCGTGCCCGAGGAACCGAGCGCGTTCACGGTGACCCCGCTCTCCTCGAGCAAGATCCTGCTGACCTGGCAGGACAACAGCGACAACGAGGAGAACTTCAAGATCCGGCGCAGCCTGGACGGCGTCGATTTCGTGACGCTCCCGCCGTTGCTCCCGCCACCGAACACCAGCTCGATCATCGATTCCGGGCTCTCCCCGCAGACAATGTACTGGTACAAGATCAAGACCGAACACGCCGTGGCCGGCGACTCGCCGTATGTCGGCCCGCTCAGCGCGGAAACCACGGCGCCGATGCCCGACTCGTTCGCGGCCTACAACGACCTTGGCTGGGTCACCGGCCAACGCAACCAGAACATCACGACTCTGGCAAGCGGGCAGAGCGGCAACCTGACGGACCACGCGACCGGCCAGGTTCTGCCCGTTCGGTTGACGGTCACCGGCGGCGGGGGCGTGATAGGCACCCAGGGCGCGGCGCCCGCATCCAGCACGGACGCGCACGGCGTGTTCGACGGGATCGTGGACTGTGCCGGGCTGACCAGCTACGGCACGGACGACTTGACGCTGACCCTCAGCGGGCTGGCCCCGGCACAACGCTACATGCTCGTCGTCTATGCCGACCGCAACAACACCTCCTACACGGGCCCCGACGCGCGCGCGCATTACGGCACACTGCTCGGCGCCGATTCCTTCGCAAACGCGAGCACGCCGGGCACGATCGTGACCGCCGATCCCGTAACACAACAAGCCAACGACACGACACTCTACAACGCGGGGTACAACAACGGGGCCGGGTTCGTTACCCGGTTCACCGACATCGATCCCGGCAGCGACGGTCAAGTCGTGTTGCGCCTGAAACAGGCGGTGCCCGCCGACGCGCACGCCGAGCATTTCCCGAAATACTACAGCTATGCGAACGCATTCATGCTGCAAACGGTGGCGCCGGCCCAGACGATCAACCTGGTCACGGAAGGCGATGCCTGGCAATACCGCAAGGGTGACGCCGAGGCATCGGCTCCGGCCGATGCCTGGCGTCGACCCGAGTTCGACGATTCGGGGTGGGCCTCCGGCGCGACAGCGCTCGGCTACAACATGAGCGGGCTTGGCACGACACTGACCGACATGCGCAACAGCTATGTCAGCGTGTTCATGCGCAAGCGCTTCTCGCTCACGGCACCCGAACTCGCGCACACCCTCACGTTCGACGTCGCGTACGATGACGGGTTCGTCATGTGGTTGAACGGCGAAGAGATCGCGCGCGTGAACGTGGCCGGCGCGCCCGGCACATTCATCGCCTGCAACGTGCCGGCCGAAGGCTATGTGCCCGGCGGCCCGACAAACTGGACCTGCTCCTTAACGGCCTCGGAGCTGCCGCCGCTGCGCCCTGAGAACGTGATTGCGGTCCAAGTCTTCAACAATACGATCGGTAGCAGCGATCTGTACTTCGACTGCGATGTACAAGCCGAGTACGGCAGTGTCTGGACCGCCGCACAGGACAGCGACCAGGACGGACAGCACGACGAATGGGAGCTGCGCTATGCGGCTTCCGCCGCCGCATTCGCGCCCGAGGCCGACGCGGACCAGGACGGTGTGTCGAATCTCGGCGAGTACATTGCCGGCACAGACCCGACCCGGGCCTCGAGCTGGCCGACCGTCGAACTCGTGCTCGAGAGCGGAGCGTTGGCCGCGCGGTTCCCGACCGTGCTCGCGGCGGGCACGGAATACGAAGGCCTGCAACGGCGCTACACGCTCGAGGCGCGCGGGTTGGAAAGTGAGAACGCAGGCTGGCAGCCGGTTGCCGGCTGCGTTAACGTTGCGGCGACCGGCGCGCTCGTCACGCATCCGCTCGGCAACGCCGAGCTCGCCGCCTGTTATCGGGTCAGAATCTGGCTCGAGAACTAGCCGGTGGCTCGCAGCCAACGAGCGGCTCGGCAGGAGCCTCGCCCTCCATCCGACCGCGACAGGCAACATGGAGGCCGAGGCTTGTGCCGAGCCGTATGCCTCGCGCACGGGACAAAGACGATGGAGACCATCATGAAACACACCACAAAGCCTCGCTTCCCAGCCCTGCATCTGACCACGGTCTGCCTGGCGCTGCAACTTGCCGCCTCCGCTGCCACACACAAAGCCGCAAGCTGCGAGCACGCCGACGTGAGAGCGGCCGTGAACGGCGCTGCCCCGGGAGATACCGTGCTCGTCCCGGCCGGCTCCGCCACGTGGCGCGGGACCCTGCATATGCGCGCCGGCATCCAACTGATCGGGCCGGGCATGGACGACATTCTCATTCGCCACGGGGTCACCAGCCACTACTACCTGGTATCCTACAGCCCAACGAACTACAGTCTCAACACGCCCGTCCGGATCTCCGGGTTCACGTTCGACCTGAACAACAACGGCCCCTGCATCCGGTTCGGGACCCGTAGCAAGAGCGCACCGTTCACCATGAACACGAAGGGCCGGATCGACCACAACAGGTTCATCAACGCGCCGGACAAAGGATACCAGGCCATATGGAACTACTGCACGGTCCACGGTGTGGTGGACAACAACATCTTTGACGGCGTCGCCTACCCGATCCGCTCGAGCCCCCAGGTCAGCAACCCGTCGTGGTGGAACAGCTTCGGACCGCTCCAGTTCGGCCTGGCGGAACAGAACCTGTATTTCGAAGACAACCTGTTCACCAACAAGACCAGGGGCATCGTATCCGACGCGCAGTTCAGCGGGCGGTACGTCTTCCGCTACAACACGATCTACATCGCGCCGGAAGCACACGGCGCCTATCCCCTCTTTGACATGCATGGGAATCAGCCCGTCCGGTACGGCAGCATGAACGCCGCGTTCGGCGGCGAGATCTACGGGAACCTGATCGACCTGGGCGCGTACGGCGGGTTCCTGCTCGATCAGCGCGGCGGCCGCGCGCTGGTCTTCGGCAACCGCGTACAGGCCAAAGACAACGTAAAGGTGCGGCCGCGCGAAGAGCACGACGACGCGATCAGTCCCACCACGAACGGCGTGCAGCACGTCAACAACAGCTACTACTGGAACAACTGGCGGACATGGGGCGGGCTCCACCGAATCGGCGCCAGCATACGTACGGACACAGATTGGCACAACGGGCTCGCGTGGAATGTCGACTGCTTTCGCGAGGCGGTGCCCTTCGACGGTAGCTCGGGGGTAGGGTGCGGGCCGCTCGCTGAGCGGCCCGCGACATGCACCACCGTCGGGGTCGCCTACTGGGCCACCGACCAGCCCTGCACCAACCCGGCGGACATGGTCGGGATGCATCCCGAGAACCCGCTCTCCGGCACGCTCTACAGATGGACCGCAGCGAGCCGCTGGGAGGCGTTCTACACGCCGCTGCCCTACCCGCACCCGCTACGCAACGAACCCACCGACCAGCCGGCACCCCCGCGCCAATTCGGGGTGCGTGCCCCACGCTAGAATACGGAGGGCCGGACGCCGGGCCCGGCGTCCCTCCAGTCGCAATATCTGCCATCCGTTCGTAGACGGCGCCATTCCCCGAACGCAGCGCATGCGATATGAGTACAGCATGAACAATCCAATCATCATGCACATCAACTACTGTGAGCAGGGCCAGGAGATCACCGAGCTCTGCCGCAAAGCTGCCGCCTGGGGGTTCGACGGAATCGAGTTCCGGCGCAGACGCATTGGCAAGAAGGAATCCAGGAAAGAATACCTGGCCGCGCTCGAGAAAGGTGTCCGGGACGCAGGCATCGAGCACGTGCTCTTCGGCTATCCCGGCCCGCTGCTGCTCGATCCCGACAGCGCCACGCGCGAACGCGAGGTCGAAGAGGCCGTCGCCTTCTACCGCCACGTGGCCGAGCGGTTCGGGGTCAAGACCGTGAACCTGCTCACCGGCCAGCTCGAGAACCCGGACAAGAATATCCCCTACTCCGACTACACGAAGCACGGTTCGTTCATCGCGACGGAAAAACACTGGGACTGGCAAGTCGCAGGCTGCCGCGCGCTCGCCGACGGGCTCGAGGACCTCGACATCCTGTTCGGGTTCGAGACACACATGGTCTACATGCACGACACGGTCGAGGCAACCATGGAGCTGGTCGAGAACGTCGACCGCCCCGCGATCGGCGTGAACCTCGACTACGGCAACATCGTCTGCCTGCCCGATCCGCCCTCACTCGAACAGGCCCTCGCGACCGTAAAGCGCAGCCTGCACTACGTGCATCTCAAGAATTCGACCGCGCAGCCCGGCACACCCGGACGGCTGGCCACCGCGCTCGGCGAAGGCGACATCAACAACCGCCACTTCCTGCGGTTGCTCGAGGAGATCGGATACGAAGGCCCCATTTGCCTCGAAGCGCCGCGCGCCGGCGATCGCGAGTGGTACGCGCAGCAGGACCTGGCCTACATCCGCAAGGTGCTGGCGGCGGACCTCGTCAACTAATACTCCGGCATCTAAATAGTAGCAGGGCGCACGGTCCGAGGAGCCTTCGTCGGCAACCTTCGTCGTCCCGCTTCGTCGGTTCTGCGAGAGGATTTCGCCCCCCTTCGACGAAGGGAGACGACGAAGGAGCCC
>Ga0272441_10001873_pt1 | contig 43990 bp, 35 predicted proteins | sample SSMProp6N_FD_193582 | JGI IMG/M metagenome (GOLD analysis project Ga0272441, IMG submission 193582) | Marine sediment archaeal communities from Little Sippewissett salt marsh, Falmouth, MA, United States - SSM-Prop-6N | ecosystem: Environmental > Aquatic > Marine > Wetlands > Sediment ...
GCGTGTTCGCAGCCGGCGACGCGGTGACGGGCCCGGACACCGTGGTGGGCGCGTTGGGCGGCGGTCTGAGGGCCGCGGAATCCATTGCCCACTACCTAAAGAACGGGGACCTGAACGGTTTCCATTCGTCCTTTCCCAAGTACACGGACGACGATATTGCAAAAGCCAACATCGAAGGCGTCAAGGTGGTCCCACGGACGAAGATGCCTGAGCTGGACCCCCAAACCAGGAAAAGCAACTTCCGGGAAGTGGAACAGGGTTTTTCCGAGGAGCAGGCCCTGGCCGAGGCCGCCAGGTGCCTGGACTGCGGTCCGTGTTCCGAGTGCGGTCTGTGCGCCACTGCGTGCCAGGCCGATGCAATTGATTACACCCAAAAAGACGTGATCCTCGACGTGAATGTGGGATCGGTGATCCTGACCCCGGGCTTCACCACGCTGGACGCCAGCGTCAAGCCCGAATACGGCTGGTCACGGTTCCCCAACGTGGTGGACTCCATGGAGTTCGAACGCATTCTCGCGGCATCGGGACCCACGGAGGGACACGTGGTAAGGCCGTCGGATCACACGGAACCAAAAAAAGTGGCGTTCATCAACTGCGTGGGTTCCCGGGACAGGACGCTGGACATGAACTACTGCTCCAGCGTGTGCTGCATGTACACCACAAAGGAGTCCATCATCGCCAAGGAGCACGCCCCGGGACTGGACATCACAATATTCTTCATCGACATGCGGGCCTACGGCAAGGGGTTCGACGAGTACTACCAACGGGCCAAACGGGATTACAACATCCACTACAAACGGTCCCGGATATCAAAGATCGATCAGGACCCGGAGACCGACGACCTGATACTGTACGGGACCACGGACGAGGGCGAGGTCATCAGGGAAAGGTTCCAGATGGTGGTACTGGCCACCGCCATCAAACCCAAGGACTCCCTCCCGCCCCTGGCGGAGAAGCTGGGCATCGATCTTAACCAGTGGGGTTTTATCAAGACCAGGCCCTTCGAACGTCTCCAGACCACCCGGGACGGGATATACGCCTGCGGCGCCGGGGTTGCTCCCATGGACATCCCGGATTCCGTTTCCATGGCGTCAGGTGCGGCCATGGAGGCCAGCGGCCATGTTTACCAGGACCGGGGCAAGCTCATCACCCCGCCTGAGAAGGTGGAACCCAGGCCTGTTTACGAGCGTCCCCGCATAGGGGTGTTCATCTGCAACTGCGGTTCCAACATAGGCGGGTACGTGAATTGCGACTGGGTCGCCCGGGAAGTGTCAAAACTGCCCAATGTTGAGTACGCGGAGGCGGTCCTGTACTCATGTTCCGAGGACAACCAGGTGCTCATGAAGGAAATGGTCATCGAACACGACCTGGACCGTTTCGTGGTGGCATCCTGCACCCCCCGGACCCACGAACCGCTGTTCAGGGAGACCCTGTCCCAGGTGGGCATCAACCCCTACATGTTCGAGCTGGCCAATATCCGGGAACAAGTTTCCTGGGTGCACCAGCACGACAAGGAGCGGGCCACCGCAAAGGCACTGGAGCTCGTGACGGCCACCATTTCCAAGTGCCGCAACTTCCGACCCCTGGACACCCCCATGCTCAAGGTGAACCAGTCCGCCCTGGTCATAGGCGGCGGCGTGTCCGGCATGACGGCCGCCCTGGCCCTGGCCAACCAGGATAAATCGGTCACCCTCGTGGAGAGGGAGGATGAACTGGGCGGGTTGATGCGGAAGAAACACTTCTCACCCGACGGGAACGATCCCAGGGAATACCTCAAAGGTCTTGTGGACCGGGTAAACTCCAACCCGAACCTCACGGTGATGACCGGCTCGGAGATATCCAACATCAAGGGATACGTGGGCAACTTCACAACGGAACTCAACACAGCCAACGGCCCCAAGACCGTCGAACACGGGGTGGTGATAGTGGCCACAGGCACCCGAGAGCTGAGGGGAGATCATTACAACCTGGGCAAGGACCCCAGGGTTCTCACCCAGCTGGATTTAGAGGAGAAGATCGCCGCCGGTAAGATCGGTGACGATGTGAAAAACGTGGTGATGATCCAGTGCGTGGGTTCGCGCAACTTGGAGCGGCCCTACTGTTCCAGGGTATGCTGCACATCCGCGGTCACCAACGCACTCCAGCTGAAACGGTCCAGGCCCGAAATCAACGTTTACGTGCTGTACCGGGACATCCGGACCTACGGGCTCAAGGAACGCTATTACGAGGACGCCCGGGAAGAGGGTGTCATATTCATCCGGTTCGACGACGATAATGAACCGGTGCTGGAAGGTACCGAGGGCAGGATGGACCTTCGGGTGAAGGACGAAGTCCTCCAGCGGGAGATCATATTCCACCCTGACCTTCTGGTACTGTCCACCGCCAACCTTCCACTGGAGGACAACGAGGTGCTGGGCCAGGCGCTCAAGGTACCCCTGGACGCCAACGGGTTCTTCCTGGAGGCCCACATGAAACTGCGGCCTGTGGATTTCGCCACCGACGGCGTGTTCGTGGCGGGAGGCGCCGTGTCACCGAAACTGGTGGACGAGTGCATATCCCAGGGCAACGCGGCGGCGGCCCGGGCCATGACGGTGCTTTCCAAGGAAGAACTTCTTGGCCAGGCCATCGTGTCCGAGGTCGACGAATCGCTTTGCTCCGGGTGCATGGACTGCATCAACACCTGCCCATTCGGGGCCATCGACCTGGTGGAGGGCAAGGCCAAGGTCAACCGCATCCTGTGCAAGGGCTGCGGCGCCTGCGTGGCCACCTGCAGGGCCGGGGCCATCCAGCAGAACGAGTTCTCCGATGAACAGCTGTTCTCGGTGGTACGATCACTTCTCACGGGGGTGACACAATGAACGCTGAGACGGCAGCAACAGAAGAACCTTCAACCGAGACCCGACCATCGTCAAAAGACGACAAATGGGATCCAAAGATAGTTGCGTTCCTGTGCAACTGGTGCTCTTACACGGGCGCGGACCTGACGGGAACGTCCAGATTGCAGTATCCGCCCAACATCCGGATCGTGAGGGTCATGTGCTCTTCGAGGGTGTCACCGGCGCTTATCTTAAAAGCGCTTCAGATGGGAGCAGACGGGGTGCTGGTGTCCGGGTGCCACCCCGGCGACTGCCATTACCTGGAGGGCAACTACTACCTGCGCCGGAGAATGGGCGTGTTCAAGGAGCTTTTGGACTTTCTGGGGGTGGAGAGCGACCGGGTGACCTTCTCATGGGTCTCCGCATCGGAAGGGATCAAATTCGCAGAACTGGTAACAGAGGTGACGGAGAACGTCAGGAAACTGGGCCCGCAGAAGAAGATCGATTCGTTCCCGGAGGGGTGGTGAATATGACAGCTGATGCAAAGGCCAGCATGCAAAAGATAGCCCGGGAACTTCTTCAGAGCGGGAATGTTCAGTTCGTTCTGGGATACCGGCAGGTGCCCGGCAGGTTCACCACGACGCCCTTCTACGCCAGGACTCCTAAAGACGCGGACCTGCTCCACTGGGGACCCAACTGCACTTCCAACCTGGTAACCTTCGCACTGGCCCATCTGAAGAGAAAACCGGCCCGGGGGGAGAAACTGGACACCCGTCCCGTGGCCGTGGTTGCCAAACCCTGCGACGGGAAAAGCGTCATAGCCCTTCTCCAGGAACACCAGTTCGACCGGGAGAAGATGATGGTAATTGGCATGCCCTGCTCGGGACAGGCCGATTCGGAACTTCTGGAAAGCGCCCTGGATGGCAAGGATATTTACGGGGGTGAAGTTTCGCTGATCGGGAACGACTGTTCCATTGAAGCCAACGGAAAATTGCACACAATTCCCCTGGGCGACGTCAGGCAGGCCAAGTGCGGGGAGTGCGATTCCCACAACCCCACAATCACTGACGTGGATGTTGGCCCTCAGGTCAACGACCCGCCGGGGGATGACCCGCCCCCTTACAGGGATGTAGAGGAAATGGACCCGGACCAGCGCTGGGAGATGTGGGAGAGGGAACTTTCCAAATGCATCCGGTGCTACGCCTGCCGGAATGCCTGTCCCATGTGCTACTGCGAGGAGTGCATCGCCGAAAAGCGGTTCCCGCCCTGGATCGGCAAATCACACCACCTGCCGGACAACATAATGTGGAACGTGCTGCGGGCCATACACCTGGCGGGAAGATGCATAGATTGCGGGGAATGCGACCGGGCCTGCCCCATGGACATACCCCTGCGGAAGATCAACCGCAAGCTCCAGGACGTGGTTAAAGACAAGTACGGATACGTTCCGGGCAAGGACCCGGAGACACCGTCCTTTGTCACGACCTTCGACCTGGACGACGAGGAAGAATTCATAAAGTGAGGTGGTAAAATGGCGGACAACGGGAACATCAAATTCTTAAAAAAGGATGATCTGACAAAATGGCTCGGCGGTATCAACGACCGGACGATCGTCGCCCCCACCATGGAAAACGGGATGGTCATCTACCGCCCGGTGATAAAACTCGACTCACTGGACCTGGAACTGCCCCGCCCCAAAAGGGCCCCCAAGGATTTCTTCTTCAAGGAAACTGAAAAGATATTCGATTTCAAAGACGAGAGCACAAAAAGCGGTTCGGGTGCAAAGTACACGCAACCGCCCAAACCTCCCGAGATACTGATCCTGGGGGTGCGTCCCTGCGACGGCCGGGCCCTGGCATTCCAGGACCGGATATTTCTGGAGAAGAACCACGGGTTCGTCGACCCCATGTACAAGCAGAGACGGGAAGCGGCCATCGTGGTGGCCCAGGCCTGCGACAGGCCGGAACGCAACTGTTTCTGCACATCCGTGGGCGGCGACCCCAGCTCTCCCGAGGGCTCGGACGTTCTCATGACCCCCACCAGTGACGGTTACATACTGGAGGGTACCAGTGATCGGGGCGAGAAGTTTCTCAACGGTCCCGATACATCGGACCTGATGACCGACGCCACAGGGGACCGGCTGAAGGAACGGGATCGAATACACGAAAGCAACCGCCAGCGGGTGCCCAGAAAGGTCGAGACGGGCAACATCAAGGAGAAACTGGAGGGCAACTTCGACAACCCGTACTGGATGGAGCTGGGCAGGCAGTGCCTCGGCTGCGGAATCTGCACCTTCCTGTGCCCGTCATGTCACTGTTTCGACATACAGGACGAGCGCACGGCCGAGGGCGGCAGACGGTTCCGTGTATGGGACACCTGCCAGTTTTTGGAGTACACCCAGCACGCCGGGGGGCACAACCCCAGACCGGAGAAGGGTCACCGCATCCGCAACCGGGTGTATGACAAGTTCAAGTACACGGTGGACGCCTTTGGAATGGTGAGCTGTGTGGGCTGCGGAAGATGTTCCAGCCTCTGTCCGGAGGCCATTGACATGGTAGAGATACTCCAAAACGTGGGCAAGATGGAGGAGGGATCACAGTGAACAGCGAAACCAACCCCTACATACCCAAAACCGCCACCGTGAAGGATATCCGGCTGGAGTCCGGCGGCGGCCGACCCATCAAGACCTTCCGTGTTGAGTTCGACGATCCCGCCGATGCCGAATCCTTCAAACAAAGACCGGGCCAGTGCGCCATGTTCAACATACCCGGGGAGGGGGAATGTTTCATATCCATATGCTCTCCCCCGTCCTGGAAGGGATATTTGGAATTCTCCATCATGCGGGTGGGGAAGGTCACCCGGGCGATACACCGGCTCAACACAGGCGACAAGGTGGGACTCCGGGGCCCCTACGGGAACGGGTTCCCAATAGACGAGTGGAAGGGCAGGAACATGGTCTTCATAGGTGCGGGCATAGGCATCGCCCCCCTGCGGAGCATCTACCAGCACGTGCTGGGACCGGAGAACCGAAAGGATTTCGGCAACGTCACCCTGATATACGGCGCCAGGACACCCGCGGACCTGGCATACAAAAATGAGTTCGAGGAGTTCAACAAGCGCGATGATGTGGACCTTCACATGTGCATTGACTGGAAGTTCGGCCCGGAGGGGATGATAGAGGAGGACGCCGCGGAGGGCTGGCCCAAGATAAAAATGGAGTGTCCCGCGGACACTGAAGGTCCCGAGGGGTGCAACCACTGGACCTGTTTCGTGCCCCAGCTGGTGGAGGTGGCGGCCCCGTCACCTGACAACGCCATAGCGGTTACCTGCGGCCCGCCTATTGCCATCAAGTTCATCATCCAGAACCTGGAAAAGCTTGGATTTGCAGACGAGCAGATATTCACAACCTTCGAGAACCGCATGAAATGCGGAATCGGAAAATGCGGTCGGTGCAACATCGGCGAGCATTACGTCTGCGTGGACGGGCCCGTGTTCAACAACGCCCAGATCAAGAGGATGTTCAACGACGTGTGATATGGCCAAAGTGAGCCAACAACCAGAAGCGGCAATCCTTACCCACCAACTCCTGATCACAGGGATCGGGAAAAACATATACGTATTACTGCGCATGCAGGAACGGGCGGAATGATGCATGATAACCGTTTTGGAACATTTCCCAATGAACATGATGAAAGTAAGTACGATATACTCCTCAGATTATCCCTGATTACCGCCCGGAGAACCATAAAGATATCCGGTTTCCTGGGGGCAGTAATGGTTATTGTGGGATTGGTGCTGTTCTTTTTAATTTTCCCGCATTTGGATTTCTTCTTCATTCTGATTGTGATCTTCCCGCTAGTTATGGTGGGTGGAGGCATGATCATGATCGGTTCATCAAAATATCGTCAGATAAAAAGTATTGAAACGTGTCTTTCCCACAACAGACCGTCATATCCATCCGGATACTGGACTTCCGGAATTACTCTCCAAGGGAGGCGACCATGATGTCAGGAATTGAAAGGCCCGGTCCGCTGGACCTCCTCTTAGATATCCATTTGATAACTCTGAAAAAGAGCGGTCAATGGTGGATGTTCGGGGGAGTGTTCCTCATCACTTACGGCATTATCTTGGGAGGGATTATTGGCGATGGTTTCAACAGGTACTATTCCATGGAAATGATCCTCATATACGCCTTTCCATTCATCGGAGTAGGCATTGCTGTTGCAATAGTGGGCGTACAAAAACACAGAGCCTGGAAAATGCTGCAAAAGATCCGAAGTGAGGGATCATCGTCGGGTCCCATCATGTTACCAACGTACAATCAGGGGTACGGGCAAGATGGTGTTTTGTACCCGCCAAGACCATGAACAAAAAGCGATCAACCGGCAATCAATCAATGACTTTGATATCTCTTTTAAGCCATTGATAAATATCTTGATCTTTCTGTCAATTGACCACATGTGCCAGAAAGATTAAAATAACAACCCCGGGAATTTTAAGTATTGATGAGAGGGACCGTTCCGATTTTAATCATGGTAGTATGCCTTATGCTGCTTGGCACACCATACATGTTGTCCTCCCATGAGCATCAGGCCAGGCACGCGAACTTCGATTCGTCCCCGGAAGGTGAACTGAAGATGCCCGATGACCCTGACGGGGACGGGCTTGCAACGGACCTTGAATATGAATTGGGCACGGACCCATTCGACTCGGATACTGATGACGACAATTGGATAGACGGGATCGAGTATCAATACTGGAAGAACCGCCACATCCAGGAAAAGAACAGATCCACCCTCCAATGGATCATTGATGCTCATGGAGAGGAAGCCGATTACCAATCGGAATACTCGCCGAAGGGCGATCTGGATGCGGACGGTCTATCGAACATCCTGGACAAGGATTCCGATTCCGATGATGTGGTGGACGGGAGTGAGATAGAGACCGGTTTTGACCCGGCATTCCCAGAGTCGGACCACTCGTCCAGCGGAGGTGGGGTCGATCGACTGGATCCCGGTACTCTCAACCATGAACAGACAGCGAAGATACTCGGGCACATGACAGGAAGCAGTTCAGGCGATTCCCCTATCGACTCCGACGGTGATGGAATGCCTGACTGGTTTGAAGATATGTACGGCATATCGGACGTCAACGGTGATCCCGACGGTGACAACCTTACAAATGGCCAGGAATTCTTGAAGGGGACCAACCCGCTCGTACCGGATGCTACCGGTCCATCGGGTCAACCATATGGCAGCAGTTCCTCCAACGATAATTCCCTTGTGCTCTGCATGAAGGAACTGGGGTTGTATGATACATTTGCCCACAACAAGCCTGAAGAGGGCATGTATCTCAGAAGTAACGTCTATGATACGGTAGCCACAAGCGACACCACCTATCCATATCAGACAAGCAGTTGGGGGGGTGACAGGCACGTATCCTATACGTGGTACCTGTCCAATAGGCATGGATATATCAATTATGATTGGGGACACCCAATAGAAAGTAACTCCTTGGGAGATGTGGAAAGATCGTTCCTCGTCGTTGCACCCGGAGGGGTCCGGGACCGACTGCCTCTTGGATACTGGCCAAGATCAGTGTACAATCCGTCGGATACCGATTCCACCGCAATTTTGAACGATTGTTGTGAGATCATTACATCGGACTGCCTGAAATTCTACTGTTTTTCGGAAAGATCCTCTATCCATAGGCTCTTCCCCGATGGTCTCAACGGGACTGAAAAGACCACCGATAAGGGATATCTCAACCTTCCATCGCAGTACAGCTCATACAGCGATTCCGTCGATGACGATGTTGTGAACCTGGTCGCCGACATCACACATAGATGCGACGATGATCCTGGCAGGGTTGCCGCCATTATGGAGTTCCTATGGGAAAATGGCATGTATGATATGGATTCGACAGTTTCATGGACCCATAGCAGCAACATCCTCCGAGAAATGTTTCTAGATGGAGAACCGATAGGTACATGCTCGGATTTTGCCACGGCGTTCATCATCATGTGCAGGATGTGTAACATATCCGCTCGATACGTATCAGGGTTTTACGCCGATACTTTTGTAAACGGGACTCTTCTCGTTTTCGCAGGTAACGCCCACGCGTGGGGAGAGGTTTTTTTAAACGGCGTAGGATGGGTACCTCTTGACCCGACACCTACCCGTTTAGCCCCGGGTGGAACCTACTTCAAACCTGATTTACTGAATGCAACCTTCGCATCACCTGTACCGCTAAACAGCATACCCGGATACGGCCAGGTTGGCAGTTCAGGCCTGGGAATGTCAGCCGGAACGAATCTGTCAGATATCGACCGGGACGGGATACCGGACGCATCGGACGAGGATATTGATGGCGACGGGATACCCAACACCGCCGAGAAAAGGATCGGCACATCACCTTACTTGTGGGATACCGACGGGGATTCCCTCGGCGATGGTCAGGAACGGGATATCGGGACATCACCCACCAGCATCGATACCGATGGGGGATCCGTTCCGGATGGCCTGGAAATCATCCTTTCCCGTGACCCGACCGATCCCAGAGACGATCCAAGTGCATCTACCGATACCGATGGCGACGGGTTGTCCAACGCCATAGAGAAAGGCATCACAGGCACTTCGCCTTACCAGGCCGATACCGATCATGACGGAGAACCGGACTCATCGGAGGTGATACCAATGATCAATTCGATCGGTATGGGTGACAACGAGTTGTATCAGTCCGATTTACCAGGAGGTTTTTCCATGGATTTCTTCACAGATAGGGATGGTGATGGACTGCCTCTGGCCCTGGAGACCCAACTGGGGACAAACGATTACAGTACAGACACGGATTGGGATGGACTCAGCGACCTTGACGAGCTTTATTACGGGAGTGACCCGAACAACCGGGACACGGACGGCGATGGTCTCGATGATAAACGAGAGGTTATTCGGGGGACGGATCCCAGATCCGTCGATACAGACGGCGATGGTCTGAGCGATTATGATGAGGTCCAGCACCATAGCAATCCCAACGCATTCGATACTGATCTGGACTCCAGACCAGATGGCGAGGACCCTGACATTACAAGTACTACAGATTGGGAGGAATGGAGGGACGGTGCTCCATCAACTTCCGACGATAAGAAGACAGGGGACAGGGACTCTGAGCACAACGATGATGATGATCCCGTAAACAACGAGAAAACACCCAAACATACACCTCCCGATGATCCAGATCCCCCGCCTCTGAGAAACGATCCGCCAAAGGTGAATAACGGTGGGGCGTTCCTGATAGTGATCGTTCTCTTAACGGTCATGATAATGATGGCCGCGATGTTTTTCATGTTCCACAGGCGGAACATCATCAAAGAAACAAAACAGGTGATGACACGCGCTTCATCGCGGATGGAGAACCTGGACCCGTTCGCAAATTCTTATGACAGGGAGGTTAGAATGGAGATATTCCGGGTGTACAAACAGATGCTGAACATCATGCTCCGGCACGGGTACACCAGATACAGTTGGATGACACCGCGGGAGTTCGAATATGTACTTATCAAGGCCCTTCCCTTAAGCAGGTCCAACATATCATCCCTTACCAGGATATTCGAGGAAGCGCGTTATAGCAAACACCACATCTCAAGGGACCTGGCCAGAAGGGCTGTAGACTGTTTCGAGAGGATCAAACTACAGCTGGATTATGATAAAGTGAAAACAGAAGGGGTGACTGCTGTCCATGCGACTGCGTGAGATAGTCGATAGACTAAAGGGTAACAAACCATCACAATCACCGCAGTCACAGACCGACTCCCAGGATATCAATATTGTCTACTCACCCACGCCCGGGACCGTGCGTCCTGATATTTGGGGGTACAAATTAAAGAATCGTGATTCTTTCTTCAAGCGTCACAAGCGAGGGCTGACAATAACCGTTCTTTTATTAGTGGCACTGCTGGTTTTTGGCGAACTGTATGTCATCTCGTCAACCGATCAGAATGCTCCACAGCTGTCCCTTTACTCGAACAGCTGGGCAGACCTCTCAAAAACCCACGAACTTCTTGATGACCGCTACGATATACGGGCAATATCCGGGTCCACCCTCGTTCTTGATGATATCTTCAGGACCTACATGGACGGGTCAGTCGTACCTCCATTCGACGTCAACCACACCTGTCTTTTCATTTGCGGAGTGGAAAGAAGGTATTCCGACTCGGAATTGGATGCAATTGGCTCATTTATTGAACGTGGTGGCCGAATTCTATTGGCAGATGATTTTGGATATGCGGGGGAAGAGGAAGGTATCTTTTATAATATCGAGTCAGGTCGACTCCTTCGGGATACCAACTACGTCAAGCACCCGGATTTCGTGAGGATAAGCGTATCCATACCTGGAAAGGCCGCTTACACCATACTTACAGATAGACCGGCTGTGTTGCGAATAGAACCGGAATCCGATTTTTATAATCCTGATCGGTTAGATCATAATAGGCGTATCTCGAAGGTATCCATAGCCCAAAGCAGCAGCAGAAGCTGGGTGGATTTGGACAGTGATGGTGAATTCGATCCGGAAGAAGCACCCTTAGGAACATATTCCGTGGCGGCCTATATAAACCTGGATCAACGCAACGAATACACAGAGGAATATTGCCAGGGTGTTTTTACGAGAATACAAAAAACAACTTTCGAGGGCATTGTAATCAGCGATCCCAGCATCTTCATAAATGACATGATTAACCGCGAGAACAACACACAGTTCCTCTATGACATCATGAACATACTGTTACCGGATGGGGGATGCGTGGTATTCGACCTGTCAACCCACACGTCAACCAATCCAGTGACCAACACGCATTCCACAGTATCAAGGGCAGTAGAGAATATCTCTACCGACAATTATCTTTACCTGTTAATGGCACCAATCATCATGATATTCATCTTTTGGATCACTGCAAGACGGAATAGTGACCTGTCAACCAAGCCGATCTGCACCCAAAGGTACAGGAACTTCAACGTCATCAACCAACCATCCTTTGGCAAGACCGATTATTACATGATGAGGGATGCATTCCTTTTTGCCCTGGAGACACATCGCGCTCCTGCGCTCAGAGAGCATATCAGCCCGGTTGATCCTTACTTCATCGATGCCGTTCCAGATGAGGAGCTGAGGGACTTTGTATTCTCCCCCAGGGGCATGAGCCCTGAATATTTCAATTACATAGCTGGGAAGATGAAGGATTTCTTCACTCCGGAGGAACTGGCCTGGGAGGGATGCTGATTCGGTTGACCGATAAGGGTACCATCCTCGTAGTGATCGGGGTGTCTGCATACATCGCGGGTCTGCTTCTATCTGATTACCAGCTGATGTTTTTAGGAATGACGGCATTGGTTCTTGTTTTGATGGCGAGGATTTATCCACTTCCTATCATAAAGCAACACAGAGATGTCACCAAACCGGATGCCATCAAAAAAGACACAGTTCGGGTACGACTTCGCACTACAAAATCCGGGGGCCTTCCCGCATTAGCAGAGTGCCATGATACCCTGCCCACATACATCGAAGTTGTGAGTGGCAATGCAAGCGCTGTGGATACCACAACCAAACTCAACCTGCTTGAGTATGATATATATATGGGTGTAAGAGGAACGCACAAGGTCGGAGGATCGACCATAAAGGTGTTCGACCCGATGATGCTGTACAGTGAGAATCACAAATCGGATGATGAAATCCCGATAAACGTGTACCCTGTATGCAAACCATACCGATGGTCCTCGTCTAGGTCCCAACGGTTCCTCTACTACCCGGGATCCTATCAGACAAAAAAGATAGGGGACGGTCTATCGTTCTACAGCATCCGGGATTACATTCCAGGTGATCCCATGAAGAACGTCAACTGGAAGGTTTTTTCGAGGCGCCGCAAGGTAATGGTGAACCAGTTCGAAAAGGAGATGCTTTGCCATACGGTGATCATGCTGGACGCCCGTGCAGCCACTGACAGCGGTGACCCTGTCAATTCTTCCCTGGATCAGCTAATAGAGGTCCTTCTCTCCACTGTCCACAGCCTGGTCTCCGCCAGGAACCAGGTGGCAGTGATCATATACGGTTCCGGTGTAACAGTCATACCTCCGGGGACTGGAGATGCCCAATTAACTCGCATCATAAAGATACTGGGTTCTGTGAACCCATCCGGTGAGACTACATTCGGGGAGGCCATCAACCGGGCACGAATATTCATCCAGGAACGGACGACGGTCATGCTCTTCACCTCTTTGAGATTTGACCCCACTATTATCTTGGAAATGCGGGCGATGAGACTGGCCGGTCACCCAATTCACGTCATCCGTAACTCTCTTGTGGATTTTGAAAATCGGTTCATCGAGAGCGACCTGGCCAGCATCGAAGCGGCAATGTCAAATAGGTCCCGTTTACCTTCCAAGAACGTCCGGGACATTCACAAATCGATCAAGGACCATAACTCGAAATATTGGATACTGAAACTGTTCGAAATGAGTACCACACGGACCCTCAGAGATAACGGTGTTTACGTTGTATCCCTGCGCCCTGAGGATGATTTTCGGAAGGTACGAGAAACCTTTGCTGCGATGGGGGTGAACTAAGCCGTGGGCACTGACATTGCAAAGGAATCACGGGCATCTGTGACCATGATCGTATCGGTTGGTCTGGCATCCATAGTATTGTTCATGGTGGCAACCTATCTCAACGTCTCAATGAACACCATGGGCAATGACCCTATCTTCGACCCATCCATGGCAGGTGGCTGGATATTGTTAGGTTTCATCATGGCCATGGTCCAAGGATTTATCCTGTGCAAAATCGAATCCATATGGGGTATTGTAATCGGCAGCCCGGCAATAAAGACGGAAACCCTGGAGGCATTGGGCACATTGACAGTACTGATCTTTTCGATCTACATGATCGTGACCTCGGCCGCGGTGGCCTTTACATTATTCGTCGTCTACCTTTGGACATTCGGCCTTGTTCGTGACCATCCGGTGTTCATGGGATCGGCGGTAACGATCAACCTGATCGTTGCGTGTTTTCAACCAAACTACTTCCTTAACGTAACCACACTTGTCTTCGTTTGGGTATTCATTGTTTCGATGGACCTTGGACATATGTACATGTATTTTGCATGGGCCATACACGTGTCCGCTCCTGATAGGACGGACAGGTCCGATTTTCCCCCATATGATTTTATTGGAAACTTGAAATGGCCATCTACTGGAAAAAGAATACAGTTCTTTACCCTCGCAATTAGGTTAAAAAACAACGGGGAATCCCAATCCAGGTTGTTTAGGACAATGGAAATTGTGCATCCTGGTGTCATGAGGGCCATGAAAATGCATATCATTGCCGTGATGTTCATGGTGGCCGGGGCAGTCATCCTGGTATTTGGAGGATTGCTTTGGTTCAGATCACCGTTCTCACCAAGTGCCCTCATAATATCCGGATGGGCAGATGGACTCGAACGCGTCACACCCATTGCCACGCTGAATGAACTGGTGTTCTTCGTGATCGTTTTTTCATCGGTTTATTATCTGATCAAGTTAAAAAGGAAACGTTCTGTCAAGGATGGTAAAGCGGAAATGGATATGCAGTCTGCCAGTGGACAACAGGCCGATCATACCAGCACATGACTGGCATGGCCTCACCAGCGAGCTGATAACAATATGTTCAACGACGTGTAGACCGCTCAATGTCCAACTGACAGTGAAACAAATCGACCTGGAAAGGCGCTTGGGATGAAAGGATAAAACCCGTCAAACGGCAAACGTCCTGAACCGTTCGATGCGCACCCGGACCCGATTCCCCCTTCTGAACCTCCCCTGGACAAACTCTCTCTTGGGCATGATGAGAAGCAGGCCGTCACCATTTGATAAGGATAGTTTCACCTCGATCATTGGTCCCAGGAACGTGTAGTTGACTATGGTGCCCACACCCCGGGAGGTTTTCGGCGCTGACGATGAATCGGGATGTGGGAATAGGGATGTCATCCGGGATCCGTTGACCTGAATCCCGTTGACACGGGATATCTTGATGTCCTCAGGCCGGATCATCACGTCCAGTTCTCCCACATCGTCGCATGATGGCAAACGTATCACGTTCATGGCCCCTATGAAGCGGGCCACGAAAGGTGATCGGGGGTTGTCGTAGAGATCTCGGGGGAGTCCTGTCTGTTCGATCCGTCCCCCGGACATGACGGCGATCTCGTCTCCCATCTCGAAGGCCTCCTCCTGGTCGTGGGTGACGAACAACATGGTCAGCCCCAGCTCTTTTTGGAGGCGTTTGAGGTCCCGGCGCAGCTGACGCCGGATGATGACGTCCAGGGCGCTGAAGGGTTCGTCCAGCAGTAGCAGTTTCGGTTCCACCGCCAGTGCCCTTGCCAGGGCAACCCTCTGTTTCTGACCGCCGGACAGTTGGGACGGTTTCCGGTCCTGATAACCTTCCAGACCCACCATGGACAGAAGTTCTGATACAGCCTCCCGCCTCAAATGCCTGTCCTTCCCGCGAACCCGGAGACCGAACTCCACATTGCCTGAAACGCTCATGTGACCGAATAGTGAATAATCCTGGAAAACGAAACCCACATTTCTCCGGTTAGGAGGGATACCGTCCACGGGATCACCGTCCATCATGACGCGTCCGCCGTCCTGGGGCAGGAGACCAGCAATTATCCTCAGCACCGTGGATTTGCCGCACCCGCTGGGTCCCAGTATGGCCAGGGAACGCCCTCCGGCAACTGAAAAACCAACATCATCGAGGACATGGGTCTTACCGAAGGACTTGTCAACCCCCATCAGTTCCAACGACGCGCCCCTCACCCGTTACCCTCCATCCGTTCCACCAGGTAATTGAACAGGAGCAGAATCATCAATGGGAAGGCCATCAGCACCAGGGCAATTGAGGTGGCTGCCTGAAAATCGAACTGGCTGTCAGAGAGATAATATATGTAGATCGGCGCGGTCTGGACCATCCCTCCGGCTATGAACAGGGTCGCCCCGAACTCACCCAACGATCGGGTGAACGTCAAGGCGGCGCCAGATATCATACCGCTCCGTATGGCCGGAAAGGTCACGAAACGGAAAGTCTGGAACCGATCAGCGCCCAGGGTCAGGGCCGCCTCCTCCTGACTTGGGTCCAGCTTCTCGAGCACAACCGACACCGACCGGACCATGAAAGGAAAGGTGACGAAGATGTGGGCCAGAAGCACCCCGGGAAGGCTCATCATGAGACTTATCCCCCTTTCTTCCATCATTGGTCCCAAAAACCCCATGGGACCGTAAAGCATCATAAGAGAAAGTCCCACCACGGCGGTGGGTACAGCTATTGGAAGGTCAATGAGGGAACGGAACAGGCTTCTTCCAGGGAACTTGAAACGGGTTATGACATACGCTATTAGGGTACCAACAGCCATGTTGACCCCCGTGGCCAGGGTTGCAATGAACAGGGAATTCTCAAACGCAGTGACTGCTTCCGGGGTGCTAACGGCATCCCAAAACCCCCTCCACCCTTCATCGAATGCAAATGATACAGTGGAGCTCAGTGGAAGAAGGATGAGGAATGCAAACGTGGACATCGCCAAAACTGTCAGAAGTTGACGGTCAATATTCTCAAAACACCCGTCACCGTACCTCACGGGCATCACCTTCATTTCACATCCCTGAACACACCTTCGATTATATCGGAATGGGCCTTCTCCCACCCGCCAAGCATGTCCACAGTGAAGGGTACCTGGACGGTGGAGCCGTCGTCAAGCGGGCCGTCGGTTTGATCATCCGGTGATCGGAAATGGAAATCCACAAAAGAGTTCTGGGAGCTGGGGGTAAAGAGGTAGTCCACGAATGAATCCACCAGTTCACGTTCCCCGTCGCATACGTTGGTATCCACCACCACCACCTTGTGCTCGGACAGGATAGTGCTTCGGGGGTAGATAATATCGTAATCCTTGCCCTGTGAAATTGCCAGGAGGGCCTCGTTCTCGTAGGTTATGAGAGCGTCCCCGTAACCCAGCTCGAACTGGGAAAGAGCGTTCCGGGCAGATGATTGCCATGATATCACGTTGCCTGTCACACCGCCAAGGAGTTCCCGGGCAGCCTGATGATCCGGCTCTCGCCCCTCGGCAATATCCGTGGCCAAGGCCGATCCGTAAACTGCAAAGATCGACCAGCAGGCGCCGCCGGATGTCAGCGGATCGGCATGGATCAACTCCACCCCGTCCTCGGTCAGATCTGAAAAATCCATAATACCAAGAGGGTTCCCGGCCCGGGTGATGATGACAAAGGGCGAACAGGATATGGTACCGCTGTGGGGAAGGTCCCGCCATCGTCCATCGGTCAGACCCTCCTTCTCCAGCCTGAGTGCATCCCATTCGGTCGAAAGCACCAACACCTCAACATCTGAACCGGATATCGCCTGGTTGGTTATCCTTCCGGAACCCGCATAGGTGGTTTTGAAACCCACGTCCATTCCAGTCCGTTCCTTCCAGTGGGATCTGAAACCCGGTATTATTTTTGACTCGAACACCTCTCCCTTTACGCTGAATCCGAACAGGGTCAAAGTTTCATAATCAGATTGTTTTTCACCGGGATAGAACAGGATGCATCCACTCACCAGAAGGGCAGCTGTCCCCAAAACAGCCATTGCCTGGATGGATCGTTTTGAACATCGCCAACGCGAGTCTACCGAAACCGGCGAGGACTGCAACACCCGTTCTGATTTGGGTATTCCGGTTGATCCGCTCGTCGCCACGGGTACGGCCAACAAGCCCTCCCAACCGGAGCACAGGTAAACCTGTTGCTCGCTGAACACCTTCAATGCCAACAGCACAAGCACGACGCCGATAACTGTCGGTTCCATCTGATACTCCCCCTGTCAAATACTGTGTATCCCTCACCTCTTGACCTTCATCAACGATATGGTCCCGTCCCTGAACAGTATCCACCTCACCTTGTCACCGTTCTTAAGGTCAAGTCTTTCAACTATCTGCTTCGGCACCGTGGTCCTCCTTCTGCTTCCACGGATTGTCAGGGCCGTTTCCGTTAGGTATTCAACCTCGTTGAGCTCCACCTGCATGGGATCACCATGGTATCCAGGGCGGTTTGGCTATTTAATATTGGTGCAAAACCAATATACTCCAATACAAACCAATGTGAATTGGTTTCAAAACATATTGAATCAGCGTGCATATCAACTGGCCAAATGGGAAGGCCACGTTCTTGGACCTGTCAAGGGACGGACTACGGGCAAAGCCCACACCGGATCCACCGGAGGTTCACCATTACAAAAGCCCGTCCCGTCCGAGCCAGATACCATAAGCGGATCCGGCATTGTGGACGCGGTTGACTGAATACCCAGTACCCAGAAAAGGTACCAGATCATTCCGCGGCCTTGACGCCCTGGTCAACAGAGGCTGGTGCCTTGCGTCTGGGCAGGGAGGCCAGGTCGCTCTTCATCTTGTCCAGGTGTTCCTTGATGGAACCGCCGGTGGGGTCCCGGTCCAGGACTATCTTGATCCTGGTGGGGTCAACACCCAGGTCAGTGAGCAGGTCCTTTGCCAGCCGGTGCCGATTGTCCGCATCGGACTCACCGTTCTGGAAGTGGCAGTCTCCCGGGGGACATCCCAAAAGGAGTATACCGTCAATACCGGCGCTCAGGTCCTTGAAAAGGTCTATGGAGTTGACGCTTCCCAGGCAGGTCAGGTTGGTCCATTTCTCAACGGGAAGGTCTCCTGTCTTGCCGGCGTAACCCCATCCAAAGCGGCAGGAGTACATGGCGATACGAGGCTCACCTTCGGGGGTGGTCCTGTTGATGACCTCATCCTTGGGGAGGGTCCTGGCCCCGGCGGGGCATGACGCGACGCACTTGCCGCAACCCTTGCAAAGCTCCTCATCGGTGACGGATACCGTCATGCCGTCCCGATCCTCCATGATCACGGCGCTGTGGGCACAGGATACCAGGCAGATACCGCAGCCTGAGCAGAGGTCCTCATTGACCTCCGCGGCCGGCACCTCTTCACGAAGCTCCATGTCGACACAGGCGTTGCAGTTGCCGCAGGGGCCACAGTAAAGGCACCGCCTGGCCTCGCTGATGGCCTCTTCCAGGTCCATGCTGGATTCCACCTGCTCGAAGTTCCTCTTCCTATCATCGGCGCTCACGGTGTGTAGTTCGGGGCTGGGGCGGTAATTCCTGCTGTCAGGAACCTCAGCGGGAACCTGTGAATCCTCGCAGGCCTCCACCTTTTCACCGGAAAGGAACTTGGATATGGTCTCGGCGGCCACCTGTGCATCGCTCATGGCGTTGACTATGTAACCGACGCGCCTCACGTCTCCTCCCACGAACACGTCATCCTTCATCTCGCTCTGAAGCGTCAGCGGGTCGACCACCAGACGGCCCTGTTCATTGAGGAGGCCTGAATTGGCCAGGAAGGTCCGATCGGACATCTGTCCCACGGTTATGAGGAGTTCGTCGCCATCGACCGTGATCACGTTGGACTCGTCGAACTGGGGATTGAACCCGTGCTCGTCGAATACGCAGGTGCAACTGGGGCACTCGACACCCTTGAAGGCACCGTCGGCACCCTTGATCTGCCGCACGCCCCTGGAATAGATGATATCGATGCCTTCTTCCTGGGCCTCTTCTATCTCCTCGACGTCGGCGGGGATGCCGTCCTTGCTGCACTTGTCATCACACTCCAGACAGATAAGGGTGACATCGGCGCCGTACCTTACCACGGTACGGGCGGCGTCGAATGCCACGTTGCCACCGCCTATGACAATGACCTTCTTGCCATTGTACCGGCCCTCCGGCACCTGGCCCATGTTGGACTGCCCCAGAAGGTCCAGTCCGAAGCCCACGCCCTGCAGATCGTGACCGTCAAGCATCTGGCCCTTGTAGGTCAGGGTCCGGGGTTTGGTGGTCCCGGTGGCCACGTAGAAGGCATCGAAACCGTTCTGTCTGAGATCCTCTATGGGATTTCCCTCGCCGGGTTTGTAGTTGTAGTTGACTTCTATACTCCCGATGCGGACCAGCTCGTTCACTGTCCCCATCAGGACATCGGTGGGAAGCCGGTATTTGGGAATGTAGCCCATGGCTCCGCCCAGCTTTTCAGACGCCTCGAATATGGTCACATCGTGACCTTTCTTCCTAAGCTCCCAGGCACAGACCAGACCGCCGGGACCGCCTCCGATGACGGCCACCTTCTTCGGTCCCTTGCCCATATCCAACTCGGGTTTGCTGGGCAGGTATTTCATGTACTCATCGGAGAGGAACCGTTTAAGCTGCCTCCGGCGGATGGAACCGCCGTGGGTATCGTAGTTGCACTCCCGTTCGCAGATACCGCAAACATATCCGCAGATTGTGAACATGGGATTGTGCTCGTGGAGGAGATCGCCTATGTCGATCATCTTCTGCCTGGCCTGATCCATATCGGTGGGCAGGAGAGATATCATGACATTGGTCTTCTGAATATCCTCATGGATTGGGCACTTGATCTGACAGGGCGGCAGAACCGTCCCTTCAATTGCGTCGCAGTCGGCATCTGGCATACTATTGGAAATATTGTCGGCTGATCCATTGACCATGGGAACTCACCTGGCCTGAGTTGTCTATTGCAAAGGGTCATGGATAGGTTGAATAAAAAACCCGTGGGTCCCGGACACCCGAAAATACAGCATTGGCCCGCAATCCTTAAATAGGGTACAATGGCGCACGAAAAATGACCCTGCCCCATGGGCCCATCACATGCCTATTCAGGATGCCTGGAAAGAATGTTCAAACCCAAGCATCCCGGCAACCCAACCGTTCCCAAGCGTCCAGGCAATCCAACCGTTCCCAAGCGTCCAGGCAATCCAACCGTTCCCAAGCCTCCCGGCAATCCGACCGTTCCCAAGCATCCCGGCAACCCGACCGTTCCCAAGCGTCCAGGCAATCCAACCGTTCCCAAGCATCCCGGCAACCCAACCGTTCCCAAGCGTCCAGGCAACCTAACCGTACCCAAGCGTCCAGGCAATCCAACCGTACCCAAGCGTCCAGGCAACCCAAGCGCCCGGCGCATCATGTAACACTATATGTGATAAAAAGGATTGATTACTGGTAACTTATCGAACCCGGCACCTGCGGTTACATTACGGTAACACGGTTACACAAACGAAAGCTCACTTACGGTAACGAAAGAGAATGTTGCAGCTTCCCTCCCGGGACACCATACAGGGTCCCACGGGAGTGGAAGGTGTGCAGCCAGTGCCGAACATGGGGCACTCCTCACCTTCGATCAGGCCCCGAAGCACCTCACCGCAGCGGCAACCGGAGTTCTCAACGAATGTCTCTCCCTTCAACATCTCAAGATCGCCTGAATGCTTCTTGCGGGCGTCCCAACGAGAATACTCATCCCGGAGGATCAGCCCGCTTCCGGGTATGACGGGAAAACCGCGCCATTCAACATCGCAGGGCTCAAACACCCTTTCCACGCAAGCTCTTGCCCTTGGGTTGCCGTTCTCCTTCACAACCCGTGTGTAGAGGTTCTCCATTCTTGCCTCACCCTTCTTGATCTGCCTGGCAAGTCCCCAAACGCCCATCAGAAGGTCCAGAGGCTCGAATCCTGCCACCACCTGGGGAAGGTGAAACTCGGAGCTCAAAAACTCGTATGGAAAGGTACCAATTATGGCACTCACGTGACCGGGTTCGATCAGTCCCTGGATACGGACATCTCCTGAACTGGCCAGAAGCCTCAGTGCCTCGGGAACCGTTCGGTGGGCGCTAAGTATGGAAAAGTTTTGGGGAGGGTCTGCCACAAGACAGGCGGCGGACGCCGGTGTTGTGGTCTCGAAGCCCACGGAAACGAAAACCACCTCCTTTCTGCTGGTGCGAGCCATCTTGACAGCGTCGTCCACGGAGAGGACCACCCGCACATCGTGGCCTTCCGATCGCAGATCGGAAAGCGAGCCCGCGGCACCGGGAACCCGGATCATGTCCCCGTAGGAACAGACTATCTTCCCTGCCCTGGCCAGGCACATGGCCTCCTCGATCTCCCGGGGCGTGGTGACACATACAGGGCACCCGGGCCCCTGTCTCACCCGAACACCCACTTCCCGGAGCCGGGAGTCCAGACCGTGGCGGACCAGGGTATCCTGGTGTGTCCCGCATACGTGCATCAACTGGATATCCAGATCCATTTCGGATAGGGCGGCGAACACCTTCTCGGCCAGTTCCCTGTCCCGGAGCTCGAACATGGATCATTCACCCCCATCGGCTGGGGTTTTGTCGCCATCACCACAATCCATCCCACCATCCACATCGTCACCGTCCACACCTTCACCGTCCACACCTTCACCGTCCACACCTTCACCGTCCACACCTTCACCGTCCACACCTTCACCGTCCACACCTTCACCGTCCACACCTTCACCGTCCACACCTTCACCGTCCACACCGTCACCGTCCACACCGTCACCGTCCACACCGTCACCGTCCACACCTTCACCGTCCACACCTTCACCGTCCACCTCATCCAGCACCTCAAGCCGGACCTGCTGTAAAATGCAATCCTTACCCTCGGTGATCTCCACCGGGCCCCGGCACTTGGGGCACGCGAGTATTGGCACTGACCAGTGATCCGCCAGATCGGTCTGGTATTCCGCCGGGCCCACAAAACCGCAGGAAACGCATCGGAGCGAGGCGGGCACCTGCCTGATGGTCAACTTGGCACCCTCGATTATCGTTCCGTCTGATAATGACTCGAAAGAGAACTCCAATGCATCCCGGGACAGGAATGTAAGCTCGCCAACGGAAAGCACCACCTCCTCCACCCGTACGACATTGCGGCCTTCCAACTGCATCTTGATGTTCTCGATCACCTGGGACATCACGGAGAACTCGTGCATTCAATCGGCCTCGAGCATCTCCCGGAACAGCGCCAGGGTCTCCTGGGCCTCTTTTTCATCCAGCACCTCGATGGCAAACCCGGCATGGACTATCACGTATTCACCCACATCGGCCTCCACCAGGCTCATGTTGACCTCGCTTTCCACCCCGCCATAGTCCACCTTGCCAACGTTGCCGTCCAGTTCTATCAGTTTACCGGGCACTGCCAGACACATGTTCCCACTCACCCCAGTTTGAACTTATAAACCTAACTCCCACCCAACCAGAAGGTTCTGTCCCGCGCTGATACCGCCGTCTCCGTTGGGGATCCGTGTATGCATGATAACCTCAAACCCCCTTTCCCGGGCACTGGTTTCCACCATGTTACAGATGGGGAGGTTGTAACTGACACCGCCGGTCAGGCCCAGCACGTTCCCCTCGGCATCATCGGCGGCCAGGTCCACCATCCGGGAAACCAGGCACTGGACAAAGGAACGGGCCAGGTCGGCCTTTAACCGATCCGTCATGCCATCCATGTATTCAGGCATGTGACCGTGCAGCTGGGCAAAAAGCGAACCCAGGTCTACTCGGGGAGGATTGCCGGGGATCGTCTCCGCGGCGAACTGGAACCTATCTTCACCCCGCTGGAGGAACGGCTCCATCCGAATAGCGCTCTCCCCGTCGTAGGTTCGTACGGTGCAGATGTCCAGGGTACAGCTCAGGGCGTCCAGGACCCTCCCCAGGCTTGAAGATTGAACCGAGTGGCTTGCCACTCTGGAAAGGTCATCCAGCTGCGTGCCACCGAACCGGACCGGTTCCCTGCCGCTGAGCAGGTCCATGGCCAGTTCCAACCGCCGAGGATCACGGATGGCCTGATCGCCCCCGATGAGAGGGAAGGTCGACAGGCTTGCCACCCGGTCCCGCCTGTCCCGGGACAGGTTCAACACCTCACCTCCCCAAACCGTATCATCGGTGCCCCAGCCGGTACCGTCCAGGGAAAGGCAGGTAATGGGATCGAACCTACCCGCATCCAGCATAAGAGACGCGGCATGGGCGAAATGGTGCTGGACACAAACCACATCGACATCCCTGTCTCGGGCCAGTCGCTCACCCACCCGTCTTGATGCGTACCGGGGATGGAGGTCCACACCCACCGCGTCCAGATGATCCATGCCGAACAACCTCGAGAGATGACGGGTTGCATCCTCTAAGAAGTTGGATACCTGGTAATGGGTGGTGTTACCGATGTACTGGCTGAGGTTCAACCTGCCGTTGGAGGAAAAGGACGATGTGCAGTTCAGCTCTGCGCCCATGCATATGACCCTTCCCTGGTGGGGAATGGGCATGGGATCGGGCACGAACCCCCGGGAGCGTCTTAGGAAGAACTTGCCCCGGGTCCGGGGGATCAGGACCGAGTCATCTGTTCGGTTCACTATCTTCCTGTCATGGAGCAGGCACAGGTCCGCCCCCAGTTTGAAGGCGTGCTCGTTGTCAATGGCCATGGGTTCCCCGGGAACGTTGGCAGACGTCATCAGCAGGGCGTCTGCCTCAAGATGTTCGAAGAGAATAAGGTGGGCGGCGCTGTAGGGAAGGTAAAACCCAATCCTGTCCAGGCCCGGTCCCGCCAGGTCCGCCATTTTTCTGGTATCGCCATCGGACTTGGGCACCAGCACGATGGGGGCCGCGGGCGATGTCAACATTTCCCGGGATCGAAGGTCAAGCCTTCCCCACCGCTCAGCGGTCCGGAGGTCCCGAACCATCAGGGCAAAGGGTTTGGAGGGGCGGCCGTACCAATCCCTGAAACGTTGCATCTCATTGGCGATGCATACGAGATGCATGCCTCCCCATCCTTTCATGACACCGATGGCCCCTCCGTCCAATTCTCGGGCGAAGCGTACAAACTGTCTTTTTCCATATCCACCCTGTTTCCCATCGTTTTCATCTTCCCCTTCATTTCCGCTGCCCAGATCGATGGCATTGCCCTTCCCGTCGAACAGTGAATAACCGGGTCCGCACCGGGGACAGGATGTGGTCTGGGCGTGGAACCGCCGGTCAAGGGGGGACGAATACTCTTTTTGGCACTGGGGGCACATGACGTAGGAAGACATGGCGGTCTTGGGACGGTCGTAGGGAACGTCGGTTATCAGAGAGAACCGGGCACCGCAGTCTGTGCAGTTGGTGAAGGGGTATTGGAACCTGCGATCACCCTCATCGGATATCTCTTCCCTGCATTGGATACAGATTGCGGCGTCGGCGGGGATGGGGGAATCCCGCTCACCCCTCACGGAAGTGATAATTCGGAAACCGCCGTTATCCGGTCCCTCCCCCATACCTTTTTCCAACCCGTCGCCGGAAATATTCTCGATTCGATCTTCCGATCCAGCGCCTTTTCCATCTTCTGGCATTTCCCGGGAGGTTATCTGGTCGATCCTGGCCAGGGGCGGATGCTGATTTTGGACCCTCCGAACGAACTCACGGTCGTCCCGGTCGATCACCACCTCCACCGAGGACCCAGTGTTCCGCACGTGCCCCCTGAGTCCCATCTCGGTGGCTATACGGTAGATGAAGGGGCGGAACCCCACCCCCTGGACCACCCCGGTTATCACGTGGAGCATGTCCAATCATCCGTTTAGGCCCAAAACTTCCATGAGCTCCTTTATACCCTGGCCGTGCTTGGCATCTGTCTTTATCACAGGCACGTGGGGAACGAGTTTTTTTGCATCGGAGACCAGAACCTCCGGGTCCACCTCTATTGCGTCCGCCAGGTCCACCTTGTTGATCACTATGACGTCTGCCGCGGTGAAGATCAGAGGGTGCTTTCGGACCATGTCATCGCCCTCGGTCACGGATATGACCACCACCCGCTTGGTGGTTCCCAGGGGGAAATCCGCCGGGCAGACCAGGTTTCCCACGTTCTCCACGAACAGGATGTCTATGCTGTCCAGGTCCAGACCCTCCATGGCATGTTCCGCCCGATGGGCATCCAGGTGGCAGTCCTTCCCGGTGTTGATGTTGATCACGGGTATCTCGTGGGATGAGAAGCGTTTGTAATCATCATCACCGGCCACATCCCCCACCACCACGGCAGGTCTCCTTCCATTCTCCCGAAGAAGGTCCACCACCGACTCGATTAGCAGGGTCTTTCCGGACCCGATGGACCCCATGATGTCAAAGGATGCAATTCCCTTATCATCCAGAAGTTTCCGGTTCTGCTCGGCGAGTTTTCGATTTGCCTCCATTACGTTAAGCTCTATGTCCAGGTTCTCGAACTGGTGCAAGCTAAGACCTCCAGTAGTTGTTTTTACAGGTCCCGGATCGACCGGACCTCATTTAATACCATCTCCACGGCCTTCGGTACCGCCCTCTCCACATCAGGGGTAAGGGCCTCGGAGAAGTCGGTTATGTTATCCACCTCTATTGAATAGATAACTATACTGCCGGGGAGCTCATCGGGAAACGTCCGCTGTATGACCTCGATGGCCTGTAAAAAACCCATGTCATGGGGGGTGCTGGCGTGGACGGTTTCGGAAAAATCAGATGGGGTCATCCTTCGGATGGTGCCCACCGGGTCCTTACCCGTCAACACCGCATCCACCACGATGGTGGTATCGTACCCCATCATCATCTCCACCATGGCCATACCGCCCATGCAGGCCTCTTCAACTGCCACATCGGGATCTTTTTGTAACTGCAGATGAACACGACGGGCAACTACTATGCCCACCCCGTCATCGGTCAGTATGGGGTTCCCTATTCCCAAAATCAATATCGTCATATTAATCCCGTGGACCTGATGTTCAAACGGCCAAAGTCCAGGGGGTATTTATCAAATGCCCCCACCCCCAAGGGAGAGGTCGGGGATACCTGTGATCCTTTGGTCGGCATACAAATGACAGTTTCATGGCATTTTTCTGTTGTCCAGTAAAAAGGTTGTTCGCAGGAAATATATAGTCCAGTGCTTTTACCCGGAAAACGTATCTTATACCAGCCAGACCCTCTGGGAAGGCCGGGAAAAACCATTTCGCCGGGCGTTCACCCCGGGTGAAGATCAATTGTTAAGTACCGGTAAACCATCGGGTAACTGACCGCTGGAGGAAATACCATGAGCGAGGAGAAGCAAAAGGTAAAGATTGGCATGTACTGGGCCGCAACCTGCGGAGGCTGCGACGTGGCGTTCCTGGACATCGAGGAGAAGATCCTGGATGTCATAGGTATTGCGGATATCTATTTCTGGCCCGTGGCAATGGACTTCAAGAAAGCCGACGTTGAGGCCATGGAGGACAAGTGGCTTGACGTAGGTGTGTTCAACGGTGCAATACGGAACTCGGAGAACCTGGAGATGGCTGAACTCATGCGGGCCAAGTGCAAGGTACTGGTATCCTTCGGATCCTGCGCCTGCATGGGCGGGATACCCGGGCTTGCAAACGTGGCGGACCGCAAGGAGGTCTTCCGGAAGTCCTATCACGACTCCTGCTCAACCGTCAATCCTGAGAGCACCGAGCCTCAAATCCGTGCAGAGGTACCCGAAGGGACACTCACCCTTCCCGAGATATGGGACGAGGTGAAGGCCCTCCACCAGGTGGTGGACGTGGACGCTTACGTCCCGGGGTGCCCTCCGAACACCGAGCGCATCGTGGATCTGGTTGGAGTGGTGGCCGCCTTCTACAATGAAGGAACCCTTCCCCCGAAAGGAGCGGTGATCGCTTCGGAAAAATCCCTCTGCGACGAGTGTCCCCGGGAAAAGATCGAGGACGAGATGCCTCCGATCGTTCGGGTGCACGAAAAGGAGGCCGATCCCAACGTGTGTTTCCTGTCCCAGGGACTGGTCTGCATGGGCATGGCCACCCGGGGCGGTTGCGGGGCGGCCTGTATAAGCGCTAACATGCCATGTCGGGGCTGCTACGGACCCTTGCCGGGTGTTGAGGACCAGGGACTGGCAGCTCTAAACGCCCTCTCCACACTGATCGGAAAGGAAGGGGAAAAGGATATGAGCGACGAGGAAAGAAAGGCGTTGCTGAAAGGCTTCAGGGACCCACTGGGGACCCTGTACCGTTTCGGTCTTCCCGTGGCGGTTATGAACAAGGTGATCTCAGAGGAGGTGGAGTGAAATGGCAGGGACAAAGTCCGTGGTCATTGACCCCATAACCCGTTTGGAGGGTCATGGTAAAATAGACATACGTTTAAACGAGCAGGGTAACGTGGATAACGCCTACCTCCAGGTCGTGGAGCTTAGGGGTTTCGAGCGGTTCTGCATGGGCAGGCCCGCCGAGGAACTTCCCCGCATAACTCCCCGCATCTGCGGGGTGTGCCCATCGGCCCATCACATGGCGGCCACCAAGTGCGTTGACGACCTGTTCAACGTTGACCCGCCATCGGCGGCCAAGAAGGTCCGGGAGCTCTATTACTCGGCCCACATGGCCCACAGTCACATTCTTCATCTGTACGCTCTCGCCGGGCCGGATTTCATAGTCGGCTACGACGCCGACCCAGCCAAACGCAACATCGTTGGTGTAATAGAGAAGGTGGGGCTGGAGCTGGGAAAGGAAGTGATCGTCAACCGCGGTTACTGCCAGAGGATCCAGGCCATGATCGGAGGAAAGGCAACCCACTCGGTGTTCGGCCTTCCCGGCGGTAACTCCAAGCCCATAACCGAGGCAGAGCGGGAAGAGATGAAGAAGATGACCCAGTCGGTTGTGGAGTTTGCCAAGAAGACCAGGACCATCTTCGTTGATACGCTTACAAAAAACGAGACCGTCCGATCCCTGGTGGAGAGCGACGGGTACAAACACGAGACCTACTACATGGGACTCGTGGACTCGAACGGCGCTCCCAACTTCTACGATGGCGAGCTTCGGGTGATAGACCCCGAGGGCAACCACTTCGCCCAGTTCAAGTCCCAGGATTACCTGGATCATATCGAGGAGCACGTGGAACCCTGGACCTATTTGAAGTTCCCCTACCTGAAAAAGGTCGGGTGGAAGGGACTGGTTGACGGTAAAGAATCCGGCATCTACAGGGCCGCTCCCCTGGCCCGCGTCAACGTGGCCGACAAGATGGCCACTCCCGTTGCAGAGGACGCCCGCAAGGAAATGATGGAATTCTTCGGAGGCGGACCGGTTCACCATACCCTGGGATTCCACTGGGCCCGGGCAGTCGAGCTGGCCTACGCGGCGGAGAGACTTGCCCAGCTGGTTGAAGACCCGGAGATCACCTCCACAAATGTAAGGGCCAAGCCCAACACGCCCGACGAGGGTGTGGGAATAGTGGAGGCGCCCCGGGGAACGCTTATCCACCATTACAAGAGCGATCCCGACGGCATGACCACCGATGTCAACCTGATTGTTGCCACCGGACACAACAACGGCGGCATGTGCCTGTCTGTCAAGAAGGCCGCCCAGACCTTCATCAAGGACGGTCACGTGGACCAGGGTATTCTCAATATGGTGGAGATGGCCTTCCGGGCCTACGACCCGTGCCTGGCCTGCGCCACCCATGATCTTACAGGAACGCCCATGCTGGACGTCCGGGTGTTTGACCACACCGGAAAACAGACCCAGACCATATCCCGCAAAAAGGTTGCATAAACCACCATCCAAATCCGCGGGATTGCACGCATCTGGATCAGCCCCGGCTCCATCGACCGACAATTGACAGAACGGTCGTTCGATCGGACAATGACAGATTGGACCCGACCCTTAGATCATCCGGGCGGTCCGCCGGGCATTCTCAGCATATCCTGGGCACCGGATCGCCCACGGGGGGGTCCACGATGCGTCTGCCGCCCACGATGGTCTCCAGCACCACTCCGGTCACCTCGTCAGTGACCTCTCCGATGATGGCGGCCTCGGCGCCCTCGGGGGTTTCCCGGATGGCCTCCAGCACCCCGTCAACGTGCTCCGGAACCACAGCCAGGATAGCCTTGCCCTCGTTTCCCACCTCGTAGGGGTCTATTCCCAAGAGTTCGCCGATGGAACGGACCTCCTGCCTAACAGGGACCCTATCCTCAAAAAGCAGTATCCCGTGACCGCTCTTGGAGGCCCACTCGTTGAGGGCGTTGGAAAGCCCGCCTCGGGTGGGATCTTTCATGGCAGTAACCCCGCCAGCTTCCAGGGCCTTCCCCAGCATATTCGCCAGGGCGGCTGTATCGGATCTTAACTCGGTGGAATAGCTGTACCCCTCCCGGTGCGACATCAACGCCGCTCCGTGATCGCCCACCGACCCGCTGACGATTATCATATCCCCAGGAGCAACGGCGGAATCCCTGGGCCATCGGCCTTCAAACTTCCGCTCTTTACGAACGGACTGAAGATTCAAATCCAGCATGGGATGACGCATTCCGAACCCGGCGGTGGTGAACACGACACCCTCCACTCCCCCCTTCTCCACAACCTTGGTATCCCCGGTGATCACCCTGACGTCCGACTGCCGGCACACTTCCTGGAGGCTCTCAAGCATCCTGTCCAGATCAGTAATCGGGAAGCCTTCCTCGATTACCATGGAAAGTGCCAGGGCCAAAGGACGGGCGCCCATGACTGCCAGGTCGTTTATGGTACCGCATGCGGAGAGCTTGCCCATGTCCCCGCCGGGGTAGAAGAGGGGTCTTACCGTGTGTGCGTCTATGGTGAACACCCAATCGCCCACAGTGGCACCATCGTCCAGAGAGTTCAGGGGAACCTCCACGTCCATGCCACCGGCCTTGCCATCTGTGCCGAAGTGTTTGAGGACCAGGTCCCTGATCAGCCCCTGCATCATCTCCCCACCGGCACCGTGGGCCATCTGAATGGTGCTTTCCGTCATGGCTCCACCGAAAGAGCGTGCGGCTTATAGGTTTACCGCACCCTCAACGGACGGTGGACTTAACACCGAGACCTAACACCGAGACCTAACACCGAGACCTAACACCGAGACCTAACACCGAGACTTAACACCGAGAGGGTGGTATCATTAATATATGGGATAACTGATGGGAAGAAAAACGAGGAAAGGTGATACCATGGCCAACGCAATTATCCTCTTTGCCACCAAATACGGAAGCACCCAGCAGGTAGCAGAACAGATGTCCCTTCAACTGGGCGTTCCATGCAAGAACGTCAAGAAGGTCGCTGACGCCAACGAACTGAAACAGTACGATCTGATAATACTGGGCGCCCCGGTCTACTCCGACGGGATATTCAAGGACATGAAGGATTTCATCGCCAACAACTACCTTATCGTGGGAACGAAGAAGGTGGTGACTTTCGTGGTTTACGGGGTCACCAAGGGACACGTGGATGTGGACTACACCAAGACCTTCGCAAAGCTGTTTTCCATCCCGCCCCTGCTGAACCTTCACTTCGTGGGTCGGGTCACCCGCAGCTCCCTTTCCAAGGAGGATTACCAGTGGATGGAGGACTTCTACGCCAACAGGCTGAAGGTCCCCATGGAAGACTTCGACTACTACGATCCTGACCGCATCGACAAGGCGGTTGCCCAGATACGGGGCCTGATGAAGAAGCACTGCTGATACGGTGGTCATTGGAAGTTGTTGCCCGCATTCATCTGCCGGGGCACGAACAGATGTCCCGATGAATATCAAAAATCACAGTGGACACCCTGATCTGTGATCGGCCTCAGGAGCCGGGTGTCGTATCATCCGGTTGAGCACTGGTTTGACCATCTGGATTATCGTCAGATCGATCATCGGTTTGGTCTTTTGAAATGGGAGATCGGTCCACCACCTCGGCGTCCTGGGCCCGGAGTGTGCTTTTTCTTTTTCCGATGATGAACACCACGGCCACCGCCGCTATAAGAAACGCCACCACCATTCCCATCCCCGCGCTTGAAAGACCGCCTCCATCCACCCCGGGTGCCACGGCAGACTCGTTCACCGTGAAGTTGCCCGTCCAGAGCACCTCGCCACCGGAAGTGACGGTTATGGTCATCTCCCCCTTCTTGTAGTACGTGTGGGTGAAGTTGTAGATCTGATCTGCCGGGTCCAGGGACACGTTGTCCCCATCCCCGAAATCCAGATCGATGGCCCTCCTGTCAGGCACCACCACCGCTCCCAAAAACCGGTAGCTCCCGGTGTCGTTGGAATACTCGTCCGCACCGATCTTGAACAGGGCCGACGGGTAACACGGACCTCCCTTCAGATCATAGGTCACGTTGGCCTTGCCCATCAGCCTGTCCATCTGGATCTCCGCGCCGTATACCATGGGCGCATGATCGGCGTCGTTATTGAACCAGTACTTGACAAAGGACACGGAATACTGATGGACAAAAGGTCCCCCATGGCCCACTTCATACTCGATCACGTAGGACTTGGGACCGTTGGAAGCGTTGTAATGGTCCAGCATGGATTTCCAGCGGGGGTCGGCGCTTCCCACGTGGTACATGGCGGGGACGTTGACGTTGCTTGACATGATGGAATCCTGGTTTCCCCCGGCATAGGCAACCAGGCCGCTGTATCGGGATTCGATGGCCGCGCCCCCGATGGCCACCATGGCCCCGTTGGAATGACCGCTGGATATTATCTTGGAGGTGTCCATGAGCCCGTACATTGGAGAGAGGGGGTTGGAGTTCTCCTTCATCAGATCGTTTAGAACCCAGGTGTGCATGGTTGCACTGGCGGGCATGGTGGAGGTGAGGGTGACCAGACCAACGCCCACCCACAAAATACCGCGGGCCGCGTAGTATTCACCCCAGAAATCGTACCATTCAGCAACGAACCCCGGGGAGCCCGGGAAGAACACCATGGTGGGGTATGGGCCATCCTGGGTAGCGGCGGGGACCCGGGACCCGTTTGACTGGGCGGGATAGATTATCTGGTAGTGCAAACTAGGTCGAATGGGGGACGCCTTGCGGATTATTGTGGCCTTTCCCACGCAGTACTGGGGAAGGTCAAAGCTTTCGTGGTCGTCGTCCTCCTCTTCCTGCATCACGGCGGTGTGATCCTGATCACCGGGGGCAACCGTCAGGGGTTCTGCGGGTATCGTCATGACAAGCAGGGATGCCACCACCAGAAAGGCCAACAGTGCCCTGTAGAGGAATTTCACGAGCCGATCAAACGGTTCTGGCAGATAAAAACGTTGTGCGGATCCACAAGTTACGTGAACTGTTCATATCATCAACAACCATTGGACCGAAAGGTATAAAAATCAATCAAAAGACATCCCATCCTGTTTATATGCAGAGGTGAGGAGTCTTATCATTGGTGATGAAAGTGACAGATGCACAGTATGACCCCTATGCATACCATGTCAAGTGCGCAAACCATCCCGCAACACCGGCCGTTTCCACCTGCAACGACTGTGGAAAACCACTGTGCTGGGCCTGCGGAAGAGGAGATGTCCACTGGGGCAACATCAAAATGTGCAAGACATGTTATGACAGCTTCAAGAAAGGGAGGAAGAAACACAACATCCTGGCGGTGATCGGAATCGTATCATTGCTGGTGCTGATGATAGCCGGGCCACTGATAATGGAATATCAGGAGGACGATTATGACGATTACTCCAGCACGAGGGTATACCGGGTGGAACCTTACCGTATGGCAACCCACGGCAACGAATCGGTGGACATCGGGCTCCGGGTGTACGTGAAACACCACGGGGAAACCGAATCCGGTTCAATAAAGGTCGAGGCTCTGCTGAAGGTGGACGGTATCACCATCGATTCCGGCGAGAGATCCATTGGATCGATGAAAGGTGATCGGACCGAGGTGGTAGACCTGCAGGGGTTTACGATATATCAAGGAAGCTTCGACGTTGATATCCTGCTGTGGGAGGACGATGACGTACAGTACTCGTACAGGTACGAGATACAGCTGACCGGCGAGGGGAGGACTATCATTGAAGAAGAGTATAATGTTCCACCTTCAGATGATGTTGATGGTTCAGAGGATGATGGTTCATCTATCGCCGGTCCGGGTGGCTGGTACTGCATAATGGTTTTCGTAATAGCTTCCATCCTGGGCGCCTGGTTCTTCACCCGCATTCCCAGGCGGAAGGCCTTGCAGCATCCCAACCGGGATAACCTCTACCGCCAGATCCGCTCCGACCCCGGTATCCAGGCATCGGCCCTTCAGCAGGGGACCGGGATGGCCAGGGGGACCATGGACCATCACCTCAACCAGCTGGAGCAGCACGGGATGGTGAGATCGTACAATGACAACGGTCACAAACGGTATGTGACGGGAGAGATGAAAAACGTGACAGGAAAGGATGACAACCCCAGGGGAGCCATATACGCATTCGTCGAGAAGCATCCCGGCAGCTCTCAAAAGGAGATCGCCCAGGGGATCGGCCAATCCATCCAGGCCACCAACTACCATGTAAACAGGATGAAGATCGAGGGAGAAGTTCGGGTGGAATATGACGGGAGATCGTCCCGGGTATACCCCCCCGCGGAAAAAACCTAAAACCCGTCCCCCGGATCACCCGTTATGGCAAAAGCACCTGTTACATCCCAGAGGGTACGATCCCTCTCCCCGCCCTGGATACACCATTTCAACCGGGAGGTGCCGCCCCCCCGGGGAACCATCTCCCTGGGACAGGGGGTGCCCTTCTTCCCCACCCCGAAAGAGGTCCTGACGGCTGCCCGCAACGTGGAAGATGGGGCCCGCTATTCCCCGGACCCCGGGTTGCCGGAGCTCCGGAAGGCCTGTGCTCAAAAGGTGAGACGGGAGAACGGCATCAACGCATCCGCCGACAATATCGTGGTCACCGCCGGGGCCAACCAGGGGTTCGTCAACGCGCTCATGGCCATCGCAGACGTGGGTGACGAGGTTGTTATGGTGTCGCCCTACTACTTCAACCACGAGATGGCGGTGAGGATGGCGGGATGCGTGCCCAGGTTCGTGGAGGTGGGTGATGATTTCGTCCCGTACCCTGATCAGGTGAAAAAGGCATTATCGCCAAAGACCCGGGCCGTGATCACCATATCACCCAACAACCCCACGGGCACGATATATCCGAAAGAAGTTCTCGGGGAGATCAACGAACTGTGCGGGGACCGCGGCATCTGGCACATCTCCGATGAACCCTACGAGTACTTCCTCTTTGAGGGGGAGAAACACGTTTCGCCTGGATCGCTTCCGGGAGCCGCTGAGCACACGATCAGCCTGTTCAGTTTCTCAAAGTCCTTTTCAATGGCCGGCTGGCGCGTGGGTTTCATGGTGATACCCGACAGCATCTCAGAAGCGGTGATGAAGGTCCAGGACACACTGGTCGTTTGCGCGCCTGTACCGTCCCAGAGAGGTGCGCTGGCCGCCCTGAAACTCGGCCCGTCCCACTTGGAAAGATACAGCAAGGATATGGAACTCTCCAGGAAGATCATCCTTGAAGGTCTGGAAGATATGGACCCCGTTGACCTTCCCCACGTACCCAAGGGTGCCTACTATTTGTTTCCCCGTATCCGGACACGAAAAAGTTCCTGGGAGGTCGCAAAACGCCTGGTGGAGGAGCACAGGGTGCAGACCATACCGGGAACCGCCTTCGGCCGGGACTGGCCATGCCATATCAGACTGTCTTTCGGCAACGTTTCGCAAGAGGATGCCCGGGAGGCGATCAGAAGGATCAAGGATGGTCTCTGATCGGCAATTGAAAACCCATGGACTATACAGAACCCGTGGATGATCAAGAATTACATCTACAACAGGAATTCAGCAAATAATGCCAGAAACAAAGTGTACCAATGTTTTTATATATATGGGAACGGGTAATTATTGATGGCCATCACTCAGAAAACCTAATTTGTTTTTGATGTCCGCCGGGATGTGAGAAGTGTTCATCAGATTGGGTGCGTGTAATGCGCATTTCCTCAATCAGTCAATCATTCTCGTGTCATTCATTCTCGTGTCATTGGTAATCTTTTTTCTTAAAAATCAACATTATCTCAACAGTGGATCATCATGATCAGCAGTTCGATGTATATTATATACCCGAAACCTGTTTCGGGGATCGAACAAGGGGGACAGGGCCGGTATGCCCACTTTTTGCACCGTATGCAAGACCAAGATCAGCCAGGGATTTCTATGCCCCGATTGCCTCAAGGCCCAGGCCGAGGAGGTTACCCAGAGGAATACCCGCTCCGACATATCATCCAAATACACCCCCGCTCCCGCGACCTCCAGGTATTCCACGGTCCCATCGGACGCCTTCACCCTGGACGCCACATCATACGGTGTGAAGATCGACGACCTGGTTGAACTGGCAAGCGAGGCGTACGATTCCAAGGATTACGACCTTGCCCAAAACTACCTAAACAGGGCATTGGCCATGGACCCCGAACACGGCAGAGCGCGGTTCATGAAGAAGAAGGTGGAATACCGGCTGGAAGACCAGAACCCCGATCTGAATGTCAAGACACCTCCCCCCAGAAGGGCGGATTTCAACGACATCATGAAACTTGCCAGGGAAACCTACGAGAGGGGAAACCTAAGTTCCGCCCTGGGCCTTGTGGAAGACGCGCTTAACATAGAACCTACCAGCGGGGAGGCCAGGTATCTGCGCAGGATGATCAACTTCAAGATGGGAAAGGATGACACGATCCAAAGCTCGGACAACGCGCTGTACCGGTGTCCCAACTGCAACGAGACCTTCGAGATATCCAGGAGAATGAAGGAGGCCAGCGGCGGGTCGCTGAACTGTCCATCCTGCCTCGCCAAAAACAGAATGCACCACCTTCGAGAGGTGAAATGAACCGTCCGGACAAACCGAAGAACACCATCTTGTTCATTCCCGCATCGTATCGCACCGACTAGACCTTATCGGGACCGTATCGGGACCGGGCACCAAAAATAAAAAATAAACAGGATGCAGTCCGCACCCTGATCATGGAATGACAAAAAGCGGAGTTATCTTCAAGACCCGTCCGGAGGTCAAACGTTTTATCGAGGACAACTACGACGGGAAGGTCCAGGCACTGCTGATGCTGGGAAAGAAATCCGAGGTCATGTCCCAAGAGGAACGGTGGCTTATTTTCACAGATCGCAAGATAATCCATTACTGTGACTGCTGGTCAGGTGACTGGACACCCCAGCACAGTGACATGGATCAGAAGGATCGCATCGACTGGCAGATAGATACCCGGGACTTCCAACAGCTCACCGTATCCGTTGAAGAGGATCGGATCTCGTTCGATATTGCAGGCGGCGAAGGCTACACCGCCGATTACGATCCGGAGAGGCACACCACAGACGGGCTGATCAGCGAGATAACCATGCACCTCCAGCGGATAGCCGGAGAGGACATACCACAGGTGGGGGCTCGGTGCAAACCGACGGGAAGGTACGTGACCGTGGATCAGGACATTCACGTGGACCCCATTTACAACGAGTGCCCGGAGGAGGAGAAGATATGGTCCTTCGACACCCGGGAGTTCCGTAACATGCTGACCCAGATCGACATGAGGATAGAAGGGCTGGCCCAAATGGCCGAGACCCAGGAATCCATCTCCAGTATAAACGTCATGAGAGACCTCATCAAGAGATCTGACAAGCTCCTCAAGGAAGTGAACTTCACCGAAACGGATGACATATCTCAATCGGTGAGGAATATAGTCAACCTGAGAAAGATCATAATGCTTCTGGGAAACTTCAGCACCGAGCTGGATATCATTCTGTCCCAGGCAGGAGAGATCAGGCTCAAGGAAAGGCTCTCCAGGGTCCATGGGACCATGGAACAACTGGAGGAGAACTTCATCCAGCGTATCCAGGAACACGACAAGGAATACATGGGTGAGGACGCCGACCGGTTGAAATGCATGCAATGTTTCGAGGAGATAGAGGAGGACTGGGACACGTGCCCATCCTGCGGAGCGCCTCTTTGATCAATCCTTTCCAAGCTGGGCGAATATATTGCCCCGATCAATTTTTACGGTATCTATCGAGAACGGTGACCGGATGAGCTCATCTTCCAGCTCTTCTTTTGTATACAGGTGATAGAACCTGTCAACAACCCTCCCGTCGGACTTGTGCCAGGGTATGGTCACGTCTCCGAACACACCCGGAAAATCGTCCCTGGAATGTTTATTAAAAAGCGTCCTGAACCTGTCTTGGTCGAAATTCCACACGGATATCTGGGCCACCCCACCGTTTTTGAGGCACCTGAACATCTCGCCGAGAACATGCTGCCTTTTCCGCCGTGAGGGAACGTGGTGCAGGACCGCAATGCACAGGACACGGTCGAAAACCCCGTTGCCGAATGGAAGAGAGATCGCATCACCTTTCACCAGATCCACCTGTCCGTTGCCAGCAAACCTTTCGCTGCATATGTCCAGAAGATTGGACGACAGGTCAAGTCCCACCGCATCCGTGCCGTTCTCCAGAGCCACTTCCATGTGCCTGCCGTTGCCGCAACCGATATCCAGCACCTTTCCGATGGGTCCCGAGCCGATAAACCTGACCACCTCGTCCCAGGGCCGGGATCGGGTGCGGTGGAACTCCCGGGCTATGTCATCGTAGGTCCTCTCCACATAGGTCCTCTCCATTTCCCCCGTATGGCTCAAAACCGTTTCACCAGCTGGACCAAAACCAACCGCCAAATTAAGTCTTGCCATGGTTGCCATGGCTTCTTGCCATGGTTGCCATGGCTTCTTGCCATGGTTGCCATGGCTTTCGACACGTTCAAATAAGCAGGGGGACAATTGCGCGGGCGTGTCCTATCTTCCCCTTGCCAACCTTTCCAGGAGACCTGGCCGGAGCGCCCTGACCGCACTGGGGGTCCTCCTGTCCATATTTTTAGCAACCACCATGTTCTCCATCGGAGAGGGTTTGGACCGGGGGGTGGAGGAACTCCTCAACCGGGGCGGCGTTGACATATACGTTACCCAGGAAGATTATCCCGTATATCTTCAGGATTATTCCTACATCCGCGACTGCCGAAATATAACGTCCCAAATAGCCCGGCACGAAAATGTCAAGGACGTTTCGCCCTGGCTTATCGACTCTGTTTTCATAATGCCCCGTGACAAGGTAGGCATCAAACCCTCTGAGCAGGAGCCAACCCTGGTGGCCGCCACTGCAAGGGGGTACGTGCCCGCTCTCAACGGTGACATGCGCAACGTGGAGATCGTGGAGGGACGCGGAATGCCCACCCCGGACGACCCGTTCCACCATGACCTGTCACTGGGCAAGGGGCCGAATTCGGACAGCTTCACCCATGAGCTTCTGGTGAACAGACAGCTGGCGGACCTGCTGAACATCCGGATCGGGGAACGGGTTTTCGTTTTCGTTGACCTGGACAGCGGGGGCATTCCCATGGAGCAACGAGACGACTGGGTGGAGTTCACCGTCCACGGGATAGTGAGGGAACCCTTCGAATCGGATTCAACGGTCTCGTTGATAATGCACCTGGGAGAACTTCAGCACCTGGTGAGCGCCGATCAGGTGGACCCCTGCACAAAGATATTGGTAACCGTCAATGACAGATCGGAACGTTTTGATGTCAAGGAACATGTGGACGGTGGCAGCTATTCCTACAACCAGACCCTCACCGCCACCACCACTGACGAGTTCCACAGGGAGATCGTTGGAATGAGCCAGATATTCGACGGTTTTTCCAGGACCATACTGGTAATCACATTCGCAGTGACGCTACTCTTCGTCTCCACTGTAATGATGATATCCGCCCGGGAGAGAAAAAAGGAGGTGGGGACCCTCAAGGCCATCGGCATATCCAATCGGACCATCGCCACGGGACTTCTCTTCGAAGCGGTCATAATTTGCGCGGTCGGTCTTGTTTTCGGAGTCATCCTGGGGTGGATCGGATCGGACGTGCTCGATGGGATGCTCAAGTCATCGGTCCCGGATATACCCAAAAACATCAACCTCGTCTACTTCACACCCATGGTGGTCATCAGGGCATCACTGACCGCCTTTGTAGTGGGTGTCGTTTCGGGGACCGTTCCCCTTCTCTATGCAACAAGGGTCCGGCCAGCGCCGGTGATGAGGGGGGAATGAAATGGAGGGCCGGGGCAAATGATCTTCCAGGGGCTGGCCAGGAGAAAATTGCGCACCATCCTGGTGGTGACGTCCATCATGATATCCACCACACTGCTGGTGTCCATGATGTCCATATCCGACGGGATGTACTCCATGTATCAAGAGGAGGTCAGGGAAAGAAAGAACGATCTGGTCATAACCGGTCCGGAGACAACATACCAGGCGGCCATATCCGGCGGGCACGAAATGGCCGAGAACATCAGCGATGTGGAAGGCGTTCACCGGTCCACGCCGTTTCTTATGGAACCCGCCACCATCAGAATACCCGACGGAACCCGGTCAGGCAGCGTGCTGTCGTTGGGGGTGATACCCAAGGAGGCCAAGTATTTCCTCAGCAGGGAGATGACACTCACCCTACAGGGAATATCCTTGAACTTTTATGAAGAGGACAACTGGTTCAGGATCGACGATGACCCCCGCTACGATGACGGCTTCGAAGGCAAGTGGGGCGGAGAGGTGATGCTGGATGCAGCCCTGGCCCAGAAATGGAAATTGGGAACGGGGGACAGAATTGAGGCCATGGATGAAAGGACCTCGGAATACCGTGTCTTTTTCGTATCAGGCGTATTCGGCTCGGACCTGTCTGGAGGAGGAATACTGGGAGAGATCATATCCGGTCTGGTGATATTCCATCTGGCAGATCTGCAGTGTCTCACCCTCCACGACATAGGCGGCAACGGAACGGTCCTGGACGAGGTAAGCGGGGTGCTGGTGGCATCTGATCTGGGATCGGATGTTTCCATATCCCAGCTGGCAAGGACACTGCAGTCCCGCTACCCGTTCTACCATGTCTACACAAAGGAGGACCTGCTTCGGGAATTCAAACAGAACATAGACTTCACCCGGGTCTATTACCTGGCCATCGGTTCCGTGAGCCTGGTGATCGGGCTGCTGTTTGTGATGTCTGTCATACTCATCTCCCTGCATGAGAGGACCCGGGAGCTGGCAACCCTGCGGGCCATAGGCATATCCCGAAAAACCCTTTTCACCATGGTCATGGGCGAGTCCATGATCGTGATAATCATTGGCTCTCTTTTGGGGTTCATACCCGGTTACTTTGCATCCATGTGGGCAAATGATTACATACAGGCCAGCGTTGGACTTCAGTGGGATTTCACCGTGTTCTCCTCGAAACTGCTGATTGACACATTTACATGGGTGCTGGGAGCCGGTCTCATGATATCCATGGTACCCGCCATCAGGGTGAGCCGTATCAACATAACATCCGGGATCAAGGGCGGTGGATGAATTGGACGAGGACATGATCGTACTGAAAAACGTGGTCAAACGTTACAAAGTGGGGCGAAGCGTGATCCGGGCCCTGGACAATGTTTCCCTGAATATCAGATCGGGTGACTTCGTGGCCATACAGGGGCCTTCCGGCAGCGGCAAGACAACCCTTCTCAACGTGGTGGGTTGCATAGACAGCCCGGATTCCGGCACGGTGCGGTTGGATGGGCAGGACGTGGGCAGATTGCCGGAGGGCAAGCTGGGAAGGATACGGCTCGAAAGGCTGGGATTCGTGTTCCAGCAGTTCCATCTGATCCCGGTCCTCACCGCCCTGGACAACGTCATCCTTCCCATGAAGGAAGCGAAAATCCCCCGAGCTGTTCGAAGAAAGCGGGGTGAAGAACTGCTTTCCCTGGTGGGTCTGGAGAAAAGGATGGATCATCGACCTCACCAGCTTTCCGGAGGAGAGATGCAGAGGGTGTGCATCGCCCGGGCCCTGGCAAACCGGCCAAAGGTCCTCCTGGCCGACGAGCCCACGGGTGAGATCGATTCCAAGACGTCGGCCCGTATCATGAAGCTATTCAGATCCCTCAATGGCAAGCAAGGGCTCACGGTGCTTCTGGTCACCCACGACCTTGCGGTTGCCAAACAGGCCAACAGGACGATCACCATGGTTGACGGGAGGATACGATGAGAGTTACCGCCATAGCCCTGGACATAGACGGAACCCTGACCGATCCCAAAAGAAGGGTCAACCTGGAGGCCATCGCGGCCCTGAGAAAGGCCGAAGAACGGGGTGTGAAGGTGATACTGGTCTCGGGAAACGTTCTGCCCATCGCCTACGGACTTTCAACATTCATCGGAGCGTCCGGCCCGGTGGTGGCCGAGAACGGCGGGGTGGTGAAGTACGGCAGGGAGGTGAGGGTGCTGGGGGATCGTAAAGAGGCGCTTTCCGCATATGAACACCTGAAAGGCAAGATGCCAGCCAGGCTGATCTTCTCCGACAGGTGGAGAGAGGCCGAAGTGGCCATCGAACCGGACCTGGACCTGGAAGAGGTGAAAAAGGAACTGGATACATTCAACGTTACAGTGGAGACCACGGGTTTTGCATTTCACATATTCACAAAGGACTGCCACAAGGGCGCCGGACTTGCCCACGCGCTGAAATGGATGGGAATACCCGTTTCCCGGTGCATGGTGGTGGGTGATCAGGATAACGATATACCCATGATCCAGCTGGCGGGAATAGGGGTGGCGGTGGCCAACGGTTCACCAAGGCTACAGGCATCCGCCGATCATGTCACGAAAAACGAGGATGGACTGGGGGTTGCAGAAGCGGTGGAGAGGTTTATCCTGTCCGATCAATAAATGAACGCCACTAAAAAGCCCAGATCATGCCCAAGGCTGAAACGGGAAGTGGCGTTTTTGCCCCCTGCCCGGGAGCGTGACGGAAGGACCGTCTACTCGAATCACTCGAGGGTTATGGCTTCCTCGGGGCACTCACTCTCGCAGGCACCGCACTCGAGGCAGGCATCGGGTTCCGTTACTTTGGACTTGCCGTCCTTCATCTCGAATACACAGGGGTCTGCGGGGCAAACCTCGACGCAGCTTCCACAACCATTGCACTTTTCCTTATCCACTACTGGCGGCATCTTGAAAGCCTCCGAACCGATCAATCACCCGGACCAATCTGTCCAGGGTGGTTGGAACGGGAAATGGAAAGGCTGGATAAAGTCTTTTTGCACCACCCAGGGATATGTTCACCCTCTTTTCCATCACCGATCCCCTCACCCTTTCCCTCCAAATGAACAGTCACATCAAGTAGCGCCCCTATCGCCAGCATCAGCCTCCACACCACCACCCGCATCCCTCTCAGCACCTCCCGATCCGCTGTCCGCTCCATCATCGAGTAGAATGAAACCGTCCTTGACCATACCCGGCCGTGTTCTCCGTCTCAGGTCGAACAACCCCAAAACGTTCTCATACAGTTCCGGCAGGAGATCGAATATCAACAGGGCCATGAAAAGCATCAAAAGAAGGGCCAGCACCTTGGCGATCACATGATGGGCCATGGGGAATGACATCCTGCCCGTGTACACGACCCATATAACACCGGCGTTCCTGAAAAGGTTGGCAACGAATATAACCGGGACTGTGTACATGAATGCCCGGATTTTCCGTTCTCTGTCGGACATGGAGATTATCCTCTCCCGGGACCGGGCCCTCCACTTCAGCCTGGGGGACCAGCCGTTCTTTTCGCCTGTCTTTCGAACCATCCTGAGATCCTTTTTGGCCCACTTGATCCACTGGGACCTATCGGTCCGGGTGCACATCACGGCCCCTCCGAACATGACCATGGCCTGGATACCGGTGCAGGCCATGACAATGGATATACTCTCTACCCCCGACGGCACCACGGGAACCTTCGGCCCTTCCAGCGCCGTCCAACGGGTTGCTCCGGCATGGACCTCGTATCCCAACAGGTCTAAGATTCCCGTGGACATGTCGGTGACAAGACGGATTAACCCCTCGCTGAGCACATCGGATTGCAGGATACCGAAATAGATACCGCCGGCCAGGGCGGAAGTGCCAGCCATCCACCTCAAGGTTCGAAGGTCCTCTTTCCATTTCCAGGACATCAAACACTGAATGGCCAAAAAAAGATAGAAGGGAAGGGCCAGGCCGCAAAATACTGCGTTGAACATGTCATCTATTTCCAGATAATGAGGAACCTGCATTACCCAGAACCCGCCGAACACAGCCATGCCCGCCGCCATGGGAATATGGGCCTGTCGCCCCCGCAGGAGAAATCCCACCCCCATGAGGCCCACGCCAAGGAACAGTATGATCGTCATTTCCGGGGAGCCTGCCAGTTCAAACCACCTTCCGCTGATCGACCATTTGGCAAACCGGTTATGTAATTTGTGTTCAGACATCCTGTTCAATGTGGAGTGTTCGGACATCCTGTTCAATGTGGAGTGTTCGGACATCCTGTTCAATGTGGAGTGTTCGGACATCCTGTTCAATGTGGAGTGTTCGGACATCCTGTTCAATGTGGAGTGTTCGGACATCCTGTTCAATGTGG
>Ga0272441_10001874_pt1 | contig 43979 bp, 40 predicted proteins | sample SSMProp6N_FD_193582 | JGI IMG/M metagenome (GOLD analysis project Ga0272441, IMG submission 193582) | Marine sediment archaeal communities from Little Sippewissett salt marsh, Falmouth, MA, United States - SSM-Prop-6N | ecosystem: Environmental > Aquatic > Marine > Wetlands > Sediment ...
GGAAACAATGCGTTAGGCGTAAGTGTCGTTTCAAGCACTAACGTAACCATAAGTGAAAACAACATTTCTGGTAATGGCGTAACCCCCTCTTATGGAGAAACAAATCCCGGTGGCTTAAACCTTCGCTCGTATGGGTCTTTCTTTGTTTATGGCAACAACATAACAGATAATCAGGGGTTTGGTGTCCAGTTTGCTGAAGGTTGCAGTAACTCTCTTGTTTACCAAAACAACATACTGCGTAACGGCATCGGAGTTAAACTGCTTAACTTTCCACTTGGCGGCGATTCCACAATAGGGACCGGCAACATAGTTTATCTAAACAACATTGTTGACAACTCGCAGCAAGCTTTCGTGGAACGAGGATGGTCTGGGAATAGTGAGCAGGGCAATGGCACGGATGTTGTTGCATGGGATAATAGTGAAGAAGGTAATTACTGGAGCGATTACTTGTCAAGTTATCCCAATGCTGCGGAAGTTGCCGCTTCAGGAATAGGAGACACCCCCTATGTGGTTGATGAAAACGGTGTCGATCATTATCCGCTTATGCAACAAGTTGATATTTCCACGGCGTCGCCTCCGCCTTCAACGCCCTTGTCTTTCTTAACAGCGCTTATTGCAGGTGCTGCAATTACTTTGGTTGTCGTTGGCGTAGTTCTACTAATCCACTTCAAGAAGCGCAAACACTAAGCAGAAACGTTTGTTCACTTTCGCTTTTCTAACCCTCGATGAAGTATAGGTATTATACTTTAACTCATACTCTGAAGGCATAGGTAAGCATAAGCAGGCGAGAATAAAAGATAAGTGAAAGTTCAACGTAGTATCATTGGGTGCTGTAATGAAGAGAACAGCATTCGCACTAACACTGATCTTGGCACTTTTGGGCTCAGCATTGGCTGGAACACAATTAGTTAATCGGGCAGAAGCGAATCCCTTGCCTTCAGGTCCTGATTATATCATTTGAGCACTAGAGAGCACACCAGCCCGCCAACAAACCTGAGTCAAAGCGAAATTATTTAAATCGATGAACCTCGTAACTCCTCTACACGATAAATAAGCTACAACTGCCACGGAGTGCCTGAAAAGTTTGAAGCGATTTCCAGCAGAAGAATATGCTCTTCCTTTCTTTAAGGAGCAGGGTTTCGTGAGGAAGCTTTGTCCCACTTGCGGAGAGTACTTTTGGACTCAAAACGCGAAACAGGAAACTTGCGGAGAATCCACTTCAGACGGGTGTGCCTGCTACACTTTCTTGAAGAACCCGCCCACGCGAAGCTGCTACAGTCTTCCTGAAATGCGTGAAGCCTTCCTCTCGTTTTTCGAAAAGCACGGTCACGCACGCGTTAAGCCTTACCCTGTTGTGGCAAGGTGGAGAAGCGACATCTACCTCACCCACGCAAGCATAATAGACTTTCAGCCTTACGTCACCGAAGGCATCGCGCCGCCACCAGCCAACCCGCTAGTCATCGCTCAACCATGCATAAGGCTCGTGGACATCTCAAACACGGGACCAACCTTCGGCAGACACCTCACCATCTTCGAGATGGGCGGACACCACGCCTTCAACTACCCCGACAAGGAAGTGTACTGGAAAGACCAAACCGTGCGCTACAACCACGAGTTCATCACCGACGTGCTAGGCGTAAAGTCAGATGAAGTCACGTACAAGGAGGACGTGTGGGTTGGCGGAGGAAACGCTGGTCCAGACGTAGAGTGCATCGTCGGCGGACTGGAAGTAACCACGCTCGTTTTCATGCAGTACAAAGTGATGAACGGCGAGTTCGTAAAGCTACCCATACGCACAGTGGATACCGGCTACGGTTTAGACCGCTTCGCATGGCTCTCGCAGGGCTCACCCAGCTGTTTCCACGCCATCTACGGCAAACTGCTTGACAAAGTCTTCAACATGGCGGGGTTAAAGGTGGACAACGCTCTGCTGTATTCAGTAGCGAAGTATTCGGGTTTGGTGAGCGTGGACAAAACCGCCAACCGGCTAGACGCCAGACGAAAAGTAGCCAAACTTGTCGGCGCTGACGTAAACGAGTTGGACAAGGTGCTCATACCCGTTGAGAACGCGTTTGCAGTTGCTGACCACACGAAGTGCCTCAGCTTTATGCTTTCCGAGGGTATTGTGCCATCCAACATTCATGAGGGCTACTTGGCGAGGCTCCTGTTCCGCCGAGTCTACCGTTTACTGCGAAGCCTAAACATGGATATTGAACGGCTTTACGATGTGGTGGACATGCAGGTTGATTACTGGTCGAAGGATTACCCGCACATCAAAACAATGCGCGACGAAATCATAGAAATGCTTAAGGTTGAAGAGGAAAAGTTCGAGGACACCCTGAAACGCGGAGAAGGCATGGTGAAACGCATCGCCGCTGATCTCAAAGCGAAAAAAGTAAGCCGCTTGCCAGACGCTACGTTGTCTGAACTGTACGATTCACATGGGCTTCCACCCGAAATCGTCAAGGAAGCAGCTGAAGCAGAAGGCGTCAAAGTGGAAGTCCCCGAGAACTTTTACGCGTTAATCGCAAACAGGCACATGCAAGCCGACAAGCCCGTGGAAGAGGAAGAAACCAACGCGGAAGCAACACTGGAAAACGCGGTCGCAGAGTTGCCGCCGACCGAGCAAATGTACTATGCTGACGCGTACGTTAAAGAGTTCGACGCCAAAGTCCTCAAAGTGGTAAACGGCAAACACGTTGCGTTGGACCAAACGTACTTTTACCCTGAAGGCGGCGGACAACCGTCAGACCAAGGTTTCCTGATGTTCGGCGACGTGAAAGCCGAAGTTGTGCACGTGCAGAAAGTGGGCAGAGTCATATTGCATGAAATTAAGGGGTCAGCTGCGCCCAAGGAAGGCGATGCTGTTCGGGGCGTTTTGGATTGGGATAAGCGTTACACGTTGATGAAGGCGCATACGGCTACGCACTTGGTTAATGGCGCTGCGAGACGTGTTTTAGGCGAGCACGTGTGGCAGCATGGCACTCAGAAGGGCGTGGAGAGCACGAGGCTGGACATTTCGCATTACCGTAGGTTAACGGCTGACGAGATACATGAGATTGAGACGTTGGCGAACAAGGCGGTTTTGGAGGACATGCCGGTTACGACTGCGTGGATGTCTCGGGGCGAGGCGGAATCGCGGTACGGCTTCAGGCTTTATCAGGGCGGCGCGGTTCCTGGAAAGGATATTCGTGTGGTGAAGACTGGCGACTGGGATGTGGAAGCTTGCGCGGGAACGCATTTGAAGAGCACTGGCGAAATCGGCTTCCTTAAAATGGTGTACACTGAGCGCATTCAAGACGGCGTAGAGCGGCTTGGGTACGCGGTTGGAATTCACGCGTTAAAGGCGGTGCAGGAAGAGGAACTGTTACTGTGGAAAGTGTCGGAGACGCTGAGCGCGTCGCTGGAGAAACTGGACAAGACCGCTGAGAAACTTGTGAAAGAGCTGAAGGAAGCAAACTCGGAAAAACGGAAACTCATCAAAGAATTAGCCGCCAAAGAAAGCGCAATCGACACAGCCGAAACGGCAGCAGTGGCACAGGAAATCGACGGGGTAACGCTTGTGAAACGCGACTTCCACGAAGAAATCGACGTCAACCGCATGGTGCAAACCGCAAACGAAATGATAAAACGCAACACGGCAGCGGTTACGCTGTTCTACGGAGCAGACGGAAAAAACGCCAGAATACTCGTAATGGCGGGGGCCGCAGCAGTGAAAAAAGGCGTCAACGCCAGCGAAGTAGTCCAAATGGTAGCGCCCATAATTGGAGGCGGAGGCGGCGGAAAACCAAACTTCGCACAAGGCGGCGGAACACAACCAAAAAAACTAGAAGACGCAGTCAAAACAGCCGAAGAAACCATCAAAAAACAACTAAAACAATAACAACTGTTTGCGCTCTCGAAACCTATACCCCCCTTGTTATAGATTGAGCTATGAAAAGAAATGGAGATAGTCCCGCAGAGCATGTGCTATTGGCGTTTAGCTTCTGCGGAGGCTTAGTTTGAGTAGAGTTTTCCGTAGGGTCTTTTGGAGAGGGGCACTATTTTGTGGAATTTTACATTCATGAGTTTTTTGTAGTCGGCGCCGAAGTGTTCGCAGTACTCTTTTACTAGGCTTTCGATTACTTGCATGTCGCGTTTGCCGACTTTCATGAGTTTGGTTCCTTTTCCCACTTCAAGTATGTCGCCGCGTTCGTAGATGACGCCGCCGTGCATTCCTGTGCCCACGAATCTTGCCTTGCAGCGTTCGTACTCACCTAATGTTAAGCCGAGAACTAGGACAACGCCGCCTGCCATGTACTCTGCAAGGAAGTCGCCGGCAGCCCCACCTATCACTATGTCGGGTACTTTGTGCTTGTACTCTTTCATGTGTATGCCAACGCGGTACCCCACATCGCCGCGGACAAAAATTTTCCCGCCTCGCATCGAATGCCCCGTGAGGTCTCCAGCTTGACCGTGAACAACGATTTGCCCATCGTTCATTGTGTTGCCGCAGCAGTCCTGCGCGTTACCGTGAACTGTTATGCGGGGGCCACTCATGAAAGCGCCCATGTCGTTGCCTGGCGTACCGTAAATGTCGATTTCAATTTCCACGTCTAAGTCGGTGCCGATGTAACGCTGACCGCAAACGTTGCGAATCTCAATTTTTTCAGCGCCCTTGCTGCATACGCCTCTCAGAAGGCTGTTCAGGTCCTTGTAGTACATGCCTTCAGCGTCAATTTTCCATACTCCATTTTCTACTTTCACTCGGGGAACATATTTCGCGTCGATTTCTACAACTATTTTTTCTTCTTTCAACATTCTATTTAGTCTCCTGCCATTTTTACACCTAGAATTTTGAGTTCAGTATCCGTTAGACCCACACCGCGGAGAGCCAAACGGTTCCCACGCAAACTCTCTATAGCGTTTATGCCCATGCCGCCCATCATGTCCTTGATTTCCAAGCTCCACCCGCGAAGCAAGTTAACAAGCCGCTCAGTAGCTATGTTCGCGTTAACTCTCTTAGCAATCCACGGGTCGTTCGTTGCTATGCCCCACGGACATTTACCCGTGTAGCAGCGTTGGCAAACAGTGCAGCCTACAGCTACAAGCGCCGCAGTGCCTATGTAAACGGCGTCAGCACCTAACGCTATGGCTTTGATAACGTCTCCACTGCTTCTGATGCCGCCAGCCGCGATTACCGACGCCTTGTTACGGATGCCTTCCGCACGCAAACGCTGGTCAACCTGCGCAATAGCTAACTCGATGGGTATGCCCACGTTGTCTCTGATAACCTTCGGCGCCGCGCCAGTAGAGCCTCTAACACCGTCCAACGCAATTATGTCTGCGCCCGCACGAACCATACCGCTGGCAATCGCAGCCGAGTTGTGAACCGCCGCAATCTTCACTGAAATGGGCTTAGTGTAGTTCGTAGCCTCTTTCAACGCGTAAATCAGCTGCCGAAGGTCCTCGATAGAGTAAATGTCATGTTGAGGAGCCGGCGAAAGCGCGTCAGTGCCCGTCGGAATCATACGTGTCTTAGCAACGTCAGGCGTAACTTTCTCGCCTGGCAAGTGACCACCTATCCCAGGCTTAGCGCCTTGCCCAATTTTGATTTCCACGGCAGCACCAGCATTCAGGTACTCGGGATGCACACCGAAACGGCCTGACGCAACTTGGACGATGGCGTGGTCGCCGTACTTGTACAAGCGTTTATCCAAACCGCCCTCACCTGTGTTAAAGTAAGTCCCGCATTCCGTAGCAGCCCGCGCCAGCGCTTCATGCACGTTCAGGCTTATGGCACCGTAGGACATGGCGGAGAACATTATCGGAGTGTCTAAACGCAGTTGAGGCGCCAGCTTCGTCTTCAACACGACACTGCCGTTTTCCAGCTCCATTTCCAACTCGTCGGGTTTTGCGCCCAAGTAGGTTCTGATTTCCATGGGTTCCCGTAGCGGGTCTATGGATGGGTTGGTTACTTGGCTGGCGTTCAGCAAAAGTCGGTCCCAGTAAGTGAAGTTTGGCTTGTCGCAACCCATGCCCGTGAGAAGTACGCCGCCGGTTTCGGCCTGTTTCTTGAGGTCTCTGATTGCGCCTAACGTCCAGTTAGCGTTCTCCGTGTTAACGTTCGGGTTCTTCCGTATGGTTATGGCATGGGTGGGGCAGAAAGTTACGCAACGTTGGCAGTTAACGCAGTTTTCGTCTTTACTGCATACTACGTCGTCTTCAGCATCGTAACTATGCGTGTCGTACGTGCACTGGTTAACGCAAACCTTGCAGCGGATGCACCGCTTCTCATCTCGTTCAACGAGGTATTCAGGGAGTAGGTACGTTTTCACCTAGTTTCCCTCCACGCTGGCTGAGACGGCACTCTTCTGGTTGCGGAGTTTGCCGACTACGGGTTCGCCGCCTCTTGGGTACCAGAACTTGTCAAGTGTTGGCGAAACAAGGCGTATAGCAGCTTCTTCAGAGGATATGTACAAGAAGTCGCCTCGTGTGCCTGCTACGAGAGGACGCAGCTTGATTCTGTCGGTTAACCCGATCATTTCGCCGTGGTGAGCTACGATTATGCTGAACGGCCCATTCATCAGTAGGCTTCCGTAGGTTTGGCGTATAGCCCTGAAGGCTTGTTGCTGTTTGGGTTCCATTTTGTCTATTTCACTCCATAACGGCGCGGCTAAGACTTTGGTAACTATGTCGATTGGTAACTTTTGTCTGCGCATGAGTAGGTCTACAGCGTAAGCTAACACTTCCGTGTCCGTCTGCATGGTGCATTTGTAACCGTACATTTCTAGGAAGCGGCGGTTTATGCCGTAAGAGGAAAGTTCCCCGTTGTGCACCACTGTCCAGTCCAAGATGTTGAATGGATGTGCGCCGCCCCACCAGCCTGGAGTGTTCGTGGGGAATCTGCCGTGAACCGTCCACAGGTAACCCTGGTAATCTTCAAGGCAGAAGAAGTCTGCAACGTCTTCGGGGTAACCGACGCCTTTGAAGACGCCCATGTTCTTGCCGCTGGAGAAAACGAACGCCTTGCCCGTCTCCGTGTTTATCCGCATAACCTTTTCTGTTACGTAGTCGTCTGCTGTCATCTTTTCAAGCCGCCGCCGTTTAGGTTGAACGAAGTACCGCCAAACCATTGGAGGATCTATAACGTTGGCGGGTCGGGTCTGCATTTCCTCGTCGTAAATTATGTTAAAGTTTGCAGCCAGTGTCCTGTCGGTTTTATCTTTAGCGTCTCTGCTCAGGTACATTATGTGGAACGCGTAGTAGTCCTTGAATTGTGGGTAGATGCCGTAGACTGCTAAGCCGCCGCCTAAACCGTTTCCGCGGTCATGCATGTTGGCTATGGCTCGCACTGGGTCACGTGACGAGAATCGTTTGCCCTCCACGTTCATCATGCCGAATATGCTGCAGCCGTCGAAGTCCTTATCGTCATTGTAAGGATTGTTTATTCTGCTTAGATTTTTCATTTGTATTCCCCCGGGTACAGTTTTCTCCGTAAAGACCGCGGCAAAGTAGCCAAGCAGAAGTCGTCTGAAATCAGTTCCTGCTTGAACTTTTTCACGTTTACACCGTTTTTCATGAGGTGGAACAGTACGCCTGCTTTTTCAATGCCGTTTACAAGCGTTACGCCCATGATGGCGTTGTCTTTGAGCACGATTTTCCTGTAAAAACCCCGTTCCGGGTCATGCTTGACTAGGCTTTCGTACGCGTCAGGGTCTTTCGGGTTAGCTATCCCAATGGATATGATTGGTACGCCGAAGTACTTCAGGGAGCTCATTGCGGTGCCGCCTGGGTAATCTGCTTTTTTACCCGCCATGTTGTAGCCTGCAACTTTCCCTTCTAGCTGAGCAAGAGGCCACAGCGGAAGCAGCCTGTTTTCGCCGACAACGAAGTCGTAAGCTTCCGCAACGTCGCCGCTGGCGTACACGTCCTGAACATTTGTGCGCATGAACTTGTCCACGAGTATGCCCCTGTTTGTTTTCACGTCGGTTCCTGAGACAAGCTCTGTGCGTGGTATGACGCCGATTGCAATTATCACCAAGTCGCACTGCACCTGTTCACCGCTGGTCAAGACTACTCCGCCGACGACCTTGCCGTTTTCAGGCTTCCCTAGTATGCGCTTGACTGTTTGACCCGTGGCAATTGTGACCCCAGCTTTTCTGATTACGTTTTCAACCATTTCTGAAGCTGTCGGGTCCAGTATGAGGCTGAGGATTTTGTCTTGCAACTCAACCATGGTTACTTTTAAGCCCCGCTTCACCAGCGCTTCAGTAACGCTGATGCCGATGAGACCAGCGCCGATAACCACCGCGCTTTTCGCTTTTTCGATTTTTGCGGCTAAGCTTTCAGCGTCAGAAAGCGTCGTGAACGTGAACACACCATCCTTATCGGAGCCTTCTATTTTTGGGACGAAAGGCTTTCCGCCAGTTGCCACTAGCAACTTCTCGAAGTTAACGCGGTCGCCCTTGTCAAGCGACACGTACTTGTCAGCGAGATTCAGGCTTACCGCAGTTCTTCCTGTTAGGGCTTGAACGCCATTCTTTTCCCAGAACTGGTCGTCGCGGCACTTCATTTTTTCGAAAGTTGCTTTGCCGCTGACTAAATCGGAAATCATTGGGCGAGAATACTGCGGGCACTGTTCGTCTGAAATCACGGTTATTGTACCCTTTGGGTCTACTTCTCTGATGGCTTCGACCGCGCCGATTCCTGCGACTGAAGCGCCCACTATCACGTACTTTGACATTACGGTTTCACCTCTTTGTAAACTAAAGCGCCGTTGGGGCAGTTTGCGACGCATGCTGGAATTTCCAGTTCCGCGCAGAGGTCGCATTTTGAAACTACTTTGCCTGAAGCGTCCATTTTGATGGCGCCGTACGGGCAGACCATTATGCAGGTCCAGCAGCCGATGCACTTCTCGGGGTCATGGGTTACTAAGCCTGTTTCCTCGTCTTTTTTCATGGCGCCGGAGAGGCAGGCGGTGACGCATGGGGCGTCTTCGCAGTGTCTGCACTGGATGGCGAAAGAAACGGGTTTGTGTACTTCCAGCTTTACTCGGCTGGTTGGGCGGGGTTTTTCCCTGTTGTAAGCTTTTATGATGTCTTTTGACTTGGAGTGCTGGACTGTGCAGTAAACTTCGCAGAGTCCGCAGCCGATGCAGTGTTCTTCTTTTACTATGATTTTTTTCAATGGTTATACCTCGCTCTTTCGTGGTGGGGCGCGTGCGCATATGACTGTGAGAACTCGCGATTTATTGCCTTTTGTGTAGAGTAAAGCACTTTCGGTGAATTTTTGTTCAGCGAATTTCGTTTTTTCTCTACGTGAGTTCACGGTCATTTTTACCACTTGTTTCATGGAAGTCGCATAAAGAGTGTCATATATTCTATATAACCGTACTGAAAAGCATTTATGTGCACGGTGATGAACTATATAATATAAATGAAATATATGTATAGGTGAACGTGTATGGCGGAAAAAGACCTGGGATACAGACGAGTCCAATGCACAGGAAGAGGCTCATACATCATATCCCTGCCAAAAGAGTGGGTGCAGGATGTCGGGCTGAAAAAAGGAAGCGAAATCGACTTCAGCGTACAACCCGACTCGTCACTAACATTGGTTCCAAGGAAACTGAAAGAAAAATACGAAGAAGACAAGGGTTCCAAACTCAAAGAATACTACATCAACGTTGACGTGTCAGAAGAAGACCTGCAATCCACGCTTCGAATGATAAAAGCCCTGTACGTCATAAGCGCTGACTTAATCCGTGTCCACTTTAAAGGTGCCGAAGACGTGGTCAAATGCAAAAATATAATAAAAAAATTCGCCAGAGACACCCTTCTAGGCGCAGAAATTATTGATGAAACTCAAGACGAAATTACCCTTCAAATTCTCATAAAGCATTCAGAGTTTCCCATTGAAAAAGCAGTCAGAAGAATGGTCATTGTAGCGCTTTCAGCTAACAGAGACGCTATCTCGGCGCTGAAAAAACGTGACGACGTGCTGTTTCAAAGCGTAGTCAGCGCTCACCACGACGCAAACAGGCTAGGTTTATACGCTGTTCGCCAATTGAAATTCGGCATAGAACGCAACCTGTTCAGAGAGTTAGGCTTCAGAACCCCAAAAGAGTTCCTACTGTACAGGATAATTGTGAACGACATAACGAACATCGCCGAAAACGCGTTAAACATAGTCAATAACTTGGCAACTTTCCAGAAGCAAATCGATGACCAACTTCTGTTCATAAGAGAACCCATAGATGAAGAAGTGTACTCGCAGCTGCTCAACTTCAATTCGGTAGCGCACCAACTGTTCGAGGAAGCCACAAAAGCAATGTTCAAAAGAGCATACAACGACGCTGAGAAAATAATTGCTAAACGCGGTTCATTTGTAACGCTGGAGACTGAGTTGATCAGGCTTATGTCCATCAAGAAACTGGATCCGAATGTCGCGGCGATTCTCAGGTTGATGCTGGACAGTTCAAGGCGAATATTGGATTACGGGCAGGACATTTCTGAACTGACGCTGAACCGAACAGTGGAAGAAATATGCACTTCCTTCGAGGTCAAATAGTCAAAGTCTAAACCTGAAATTCTGAATAAGTAACTGAGCCGTTCAAGGTGCGCGGTAGTGTTGTGCGTTTTTTCCGTAGCCCCCTATCGTGTTGGTTGTTTGTTTTTTGAGCTTTGTTTTTTGTTTTGGCTGTGAAGCGGGCGTTTCATGTGTCTTTTTTTGTCGCAGAATGTCTTGAAAAGTCGCATAAAGTTCCAAGGATGCGTGTTGTTTTAACTGCGCTGGCGCGTGTGGCTTGCTGCTCGGAGTCTATAGTCCCCTCATTTAAGTTATTTATGAAAGTCGGTTTTAAACTGCTGTCTTTTGAGGACTAATAAATCTTGTCGTTCTAATCATTAAGCTATAAGACTGAGAAAATTATGTGTAAGCGCCTTATAGAACAAAGCTAAGTCCCGCTAAATCCACGGAATCGTCTTGCGATTCACGGAAGCATAGGTATTATACTTTAACTCATACTCTACAGACATAGGTAAGCATAAACGGGCTCTGGTCAAGAAAAATTGACTAACGCGAATTGGTGTTTGGTCAAGAAACCTTGATAAAAATGCTTTAATTTCTGAAACATCATAGGGTGCAATGGGGAACAGAATGCGTAAGATCGCTGTCTTGCTGCTTGTTCCAGCCTTGCTGACTGCAACTTTTCTTATGACGGTTAAATCTGCGCAGTCCTCTACTGATTTGGCAGAAAACTCTTGGGCAACCAAAGCTTCCACACCATTAGAGGGCAGATGCGAAGCAGCTGTTGTAAACGGCAAAATATACTTTATACAAAATGGTATACCTACTGCCTTCACCTATGAATACAATCCAGAAACCGACACGTGGACTGGCAAAAAGCCCATGCCAACACCAAGACGCAATTTCGCGTTAGCCGCCTGCCAAAATAAGATATACGTCATAGGCGGAACTACCTATCAGTCTTTAATCAACGGTGTCTCAACACACTGTCAGCTTAACGAGGTTTACGATCCAGAAACTGACTCGTGGGAAACAAAATCGCCCATGCCCACGGCAAGAAGTCAAATGAGGGCAGAAGCTGTTAACGGCAAAATCTACGTAATCTCTGGTAGAACAGGCGAAGGTCACAGTACCGTAAAAACAACTGAAGTTTACGATCCAGAAACTGACTCGTGGAAAACAAAAGCGGAAATACCCTACCATGTAGCAGACGGTGGATCCACGGTGCTTGATGACAAAATATACGTGATAGGCGGGCAAAATGAATTTCACAAGCCTATGAATCCGGGTTTTGTCCAAATATATGATCCAGCAGTTGACGCTTGGACCCAAGGAACACCTCATCCAAACCCCGCATGGCTAGGCGAAGAGGTGGCTGCAACAACTGGTCTTTATGCTCCGAAGAGAATTTATGTTATGGGTGGATCCACAGGGCTCGCAAGGACAACAGACGCTAATTATGTTTATGACCCTGAACTGGACGTTTGGGATGTTAGAGCTTCAATGCCCCTTAGTCGGATGGGTTTTGCCCTTGTTGTCGTGGATGATTTGTTGTATGCAATGGGGGGCTATAATAGTTGGCTCACTGGTTATTCGGAAAATCTTCAGTATACGCCTTTTGGGCATGTCATGGTTCCGCCTGTGGTTTCTGTTATTTCTCCCTCTGAAAACAGTAACTATACGTCAAGTGAGGTTTCTTTGAATTTCACGGTGGACAAACCTGTGGTGTGGATGGGGTACAGTCTTGATGGACAAGACAACGTAACCGTCAACGGCAACACTACTTTGGACGGCCTGTCAAACGGCTTGCATAACGTTACAGTGTACGCGAGGGGTGAGTTTGAGAACATTGGTGCCTCAGAAACAATAATTTTCAGCGTAGAAGTGCCTTTCCCAACAATGCTTGTCGCGGCTGCTTCTGTAGCATCAATAGCCGCTGTGAGCGTGGGTCTTCTGGTCTACTTCAAGAAACGCAAACACTAAACAAGGCACTGTCATTTTCTTTTTCTAAACAATTTTACCCTATTTATTTCAGTCACGTATTCAAATCCTGCCTCTACCAATTTCTTGGCGTCCTCTATTGCAGTTGCAGTAATAGGCGCTGGCTTAGGCTTGCTAATCTGCCTCATCAAAAGGAAATAGTGGGGAAGTTTGTTCACTTTCTAAAAAGATTATTATCGGATTTTTCGATCTATGAGTTTGCCTTCTGCGTCTATGAGCTGTACTTCTAGGGGCATTTGTCCGACGGCGTGGGTTGCGCAGCTTAGGCACGGGTCAAACGCGCGTATGACTGCTTCGACTCTGTTTAGCATGCCTTCTTTGAGTTGTTTTGAATTCACGTATTTCTTGGCGACTTGTGTGACGGCTTTGTTGTAGGCGAGGTTGTTGTGTTCTGTGGCGATTATCATGTTGCACCATTTTATCATGCCTTGCGGGTCAACCTTGTAGTGGTGAATCAACGTGCCTCTAGGCGCCTCCGCAACTCCAATTCCTTCATAATTGTTAACGAAAGCTTTGGCTTGCACACGCTCCGAGAGAACATCCGGGTTCTCAAGCAGATCTTTCGCTGTTTCTATGCAGGTTAGCACTTCGATTAGCCGCGCGTAATGGTACATGAACGTGCTTTGAACCACCCCGTTTTTCCCAAGCTTCTTGAATTCCTTAAGCTCCTCGTCGGCGAGCGGTGTGCCACAGTGCGAAGCCACGTTCAGCCTAGCCAACGGACCTACCCTGTAGATGCCGTCTGGGTAGCCTAAGGGCTTGTAGTACGGGAACTTCATGTAAGACCACGGCTCCACGGCTTCACCGATGTATTCCTGATACTTTGCTGGGTCAAGCTGGTCAGCCACGATTTTGCCGTCTTGGTCAACAATGCGTATGTTGCCGTCGTACATTTCCAATCCGCCAGAAGCCGTAACCAAACCCATATAGTAAGAGGGGAAGTTGCCGAAGTTCTGCACTTCCTCACTTAACCCGTCCAAGCGTTCTTTAAACATTGAAATCGTCTTAAGCGTGATGTCCAACGCTTCAGGCAAATTAGACAACAGGTAATCCGCTTTGCTTTTTGGAAGAGGCCAGTGCACTCCACCCGGCAGAATCCAGTCGCTTGAGTGAATGCGTTTTCCCGCTACTTTCTCTATGATTTCCTGCCCGAACTTCCGTAGTTTGATTCCCTGCATGGCTATTTCAGGTTGCTTCTCGATTAATCCGAAGATGTTTCTTTCAGCGGGGTCTGCATCCATGCCTAACAGCAGATCCGGCGAGCAGAGGTGGAAGAAGTTCAGGGCGTGCGACTGAATCATTTGTCCCATGTGTATCAGCCGCCGCAGCAGGATGGCAGTTTTCGGCGGGTTCACCCCCACTATCTCGTCGCATGCCTTCGCTGAAGCCAGCAAGTGGCTTACGGGGCAGATGCCGCATGACCTTGCAGTTATGCTCGGCATCTCGTAGAACGGGCGTCCCTCGCAGAACTTTTCGAACCCTCGGAAGTCAACTACGTGGAAACGCGCGTCCTTGACCGCGTCATCCTTTCCCAGATGGATTGTTACTTTAGCGTGTCCTTCGATTCTTGTAATCGGGCTTATCACAATTTCTTTGTTCATTTTGTTTCCCTCAACCATACTTTGATCTGCCTTCCATGTTAGGCGTTCTTCCAGCCAACAACTCAGTTAATACATAGTTGATTGTTTTTGCAGATGGTGGGCAGCCTGGAATGAAGTAGTCTACTTTAACCACTTGGTGAAGCGGATGCACTTTCTTCAGAAGTTTCGGCACGTCAGTGGGAATTTGAGCGTTTTCGTCAGTGTTTTCCACGTACGCCTTTTCAAGAGCGAGTTTGTCGTTGTCTCTCCAAGCGTTTCTGAGGGCGGTAACGTTGCCTGTGACTGCGCAGTCGCCGAGCGCAATTAGAATTTTCGTTTGCGCCCGCGCCTCTTTAAGCATCTCAAGTTGTTCTTCGTTTGCAACAGCGCCTTCAATGAGGGTTACGTCAACGTTTTCGGGGAACTTCTTTACGTCCATGATGGGGCTGTAAACCACCTGAATTTTCTTAACTAGCTCCAGTAGTAACTCGTCTTGGTCGAGAAACGACATGTGGCAGCCTGAACAGCCGCTGAGCCAAATCGTCGCAACTTTAGTTTTCTCTGTTACTTGCATTTTCGTTGTCTCCTTTCTGTTATGAACTCGGCAATTTCCTTATGCTTGGTGTGACCAACAGGTTCTCCTTCAATGTAAATTGCGCCGACTGGACAAACCTTAGCGCATTTCCTACACGATGTGCAAGAACACGAATTAAGCCACTTGTTATCCAAGTCCATTATGACCTGCGCGTCTTTTCCCCGCAGCCTCAAATCCAACGTGTGAACACCCTCAATTTCGTCGCAAACCCTTATGCAACGCGTGCACAGGATGCACCGGTTCCTGTCGATAACCAAGAAGTCATGGGTTGAATCAATCTCTTCTTTGGTGAAGTTGCGCTCGAACATTGTATGGTCGACGCCCAGCTGATTCGCTAAGCTCTGCAGTTCGCAGTGGTCGTTGGCTACGCACACTGAGCAAACATGTGTTCTCTCAGCCAATAGCAATTGCACTGCCATCTTGCGGTACTCCTTGAGCTTTTCCGACTGGGTTGTAACTTCCATGCCGCTGCTGACAGGTGTTATACAAGCGGGAAACAGTTTCGGTGAACCGCTGATTTCCACGAGGCACAATCGGCATCCGCCATAGGGGCTTAAACCGTCCAAATGACACAACGTGGGAATTATGATTCCGTTATCTTTAGCGGCTTTCAGTATCATGGTTCCCTCTGGAACGTGAACTTCCAAACCGTCGATTTTCAACGTGACTGTTGCATTGCCCATCACTTACACCTCTTCCTCCTTTTTGAAGCATTTTCCTGCTCTACACTTTTTATCTTGGATATGCTCCAAATACTCGTCCTTGAAGTACCGTAACGTCGTCAGAACCGGGTTTGGCGCTGTCTGCCCGAGACCGCAGAGACTGGCATCCCTGATGTAAACGCCTGCTTTCTCCAGCGTAGTGATGTCCTCCACTCTTGCATCGCCCTGAGTGATGGCGTCAAACACTTCCTTAACTCGAATAAGACCTGCCCTGCACGGGGTGCACCTGCCACAGGATTCTTCAACACAAAATTCCGTGAAAAACTTAGCTGTATCCACCATACACGACTCGTCATCAAGAACCACGATTCCACCCGAACCCATTATGGCTCCCACTCGCGTAAGTGAGTCGTAATCAACAGGCAACTCCAGCAAAGTATCTGGAAGGCACCCGCCTGATGGACCACCAACCAGCACCGCCTTGAATTTTCTTCCTTCTGGGACGCCTCCGCCTATGTCAAACACGACTTCCCTCAATGTAATGCCCATGGGAACCTCAATAAGCCCTGGATTGTTGGTTTTACCTGTCAGCGAGAAGCACTTGGTTCCTGTGCATCGGGGCGTGCCAATTTTGCTGAACCATGCGCCGCCGTTCTGAATAATAATTGGGATGTTGGCAAGCGTTTCCACGTTTTGTATCAACGTAGGTTTCCCCCACAAACCCGAGTTAGCAGGGTACGGCGGACGCGGACGCGGCATAGCTCTACGCCCCTCAACAGAAGCGAGAATAGCGGTTTCCTCTCCAGCCACGAAGGCTCCCGCGCCAAAACGGAGTTCAACATCAAACTTGAAACCTGTATCCAAAACGTTATCGCCAAGAAGAGATATCGATTTAGCCTGAGCAATCGCCTTCTGCAAAGTTTGAATAGCCAACGGATACTCCGACCTGATGTACAAGTAACCCTTCTCCGCGCCTATGGCGTAAGCAGCAATCAACATGCCTTCCAATATAGCGTGGGGGTCTGCTTCCGCCAAAGTGCGGTTAGCAAAGACTCCAGGGTCACCCTCATCCAAGTTAGCAACAATATACTTCGGTTTACCATGAGCACGCGCCACAAGTCCCCATTTCTGCCCTGTTGGAAAACCCGCGCCGCCTCTACCCCTTAGACCACTGGTTCCAATCTCGTAGATTACACCTTGAGGCGTCATTGTTGCCAAGCATTTCACGATGGCGGAGTAGCCGCCCATGGCGATGTAATCTTGAATTCTCTGAGGGTCGATTTTGCCCGCGTTTCGCAGGACGAGGCGTTGCTGTTTTTTGTAGAATGCTTCGTTCTTGTAAAGCATGTCTTTCACGGGTAACCCGAGGGCGATGTGGTCTCGGACGATTTCTCGGGCTTTTTCAGGGGTCACGTTTTGGTAGAGGTAATCTCCCGGTTCAATCATCACCGCTGGACCGACCGCGCAGGTGCCTGGGCAGCCTGTTCGGGCGACTTTGCATTCTTTATCCACGCCAAGCTCCTTCACCGCGTCTTCGAACGCCTTTAAGACTTTTAATGCGCCGAGTGGAACGCAGCCGCTTGAGCAGCAGACGTTTATGCGGTATTTGTAAGCTCTTTCAAAATCTACTTCTTGTTCGGCTATTTTCTGAATATCAGCGAGATTCAGTTTTTTCGCCTCCAAGAACTTCTTTTATTCTCTGTAAAACAACTTCTTTCGTGGCTTTGGCTATTACTTCGTTGTCTACAACTATGGCTGGTGCCATGGCGCAGGCGCCGATGCAGCGGGTAACCAGCAAGGACAGTTTCCCGTCTGCGGTTGACTCGCCACGTTTTATGTTATATTCACTTTCAATCGCCCTCATGATTTCATCCACACCCTTCACGTAGCAGGCTGTGCCTAAGCATCCCGTGACAACGTGTTGGCCTGGACGTTTGAGTTTGAAGAAGCTGTAGAATGTTGCTACGCCGAACACGTGGCTTGGGGGCAAATGAAGCGATTGGGAAATATCCATCAACAGTTCTTTGTCAAGGTACCCATAGATGTCCTGAGCTCTATGGAGTATTTCAAGAAGAGCGCTCTCTTCATAGTTGTGTTCTTTCATTGTTTTTTCTAATAAAATGCGGCGATTATCATCTTTCGACAAAAACATATTCCTCCGACACTGGGAACTCCAACCTTTTCAAATCACCCAGATATCTTTGCTGGATTACTGAAAAACTCAGATATATAAGCTAGAGCCTGCAAAAACTTAAAAATCTATCTGTAAAATCCTTGAAGTATATGAGCGCAAGCATGTTCAACTGGCTTCTTAGGGAATAAGCCCTGAATAGGTCAGGTTTTCGAGAACTGCCAACACGCCCTAATCATAGAAAACGTTAAAAGTTGCAATTGCGAATTACTTCCAATAAATCTATCTGTATTTGTTATTTAGAGAGGGTTAGGCATGCGTATAATCTTGAAAGAAGACTTTGAAAAATTTGTTAATTCACTAATCAAAGATGACTCGTTGAATGTTATAGGCGTCAAATCTAAAGGTGATAAATTCGCTTTTGGACAATTAGACGCTGCCGACGAATTGCGTCTGGATTATGACGTGACAATTCTTCCCCCAAAGAAATATTTCTTCCCTCAACGCGAAACTCTGGTCACCTATAACGTGGCTAACGGGTTCGCCGCTAAGGATCCTGCGGACCTCAAGCCTACCGTAATCCTCGGCGTTCACCCCTATGACATCGTGGCTTTGCTTCACATGGACGAGATTTTCAGGGAAACCAAGTCTGACCCGTACTACTTTGAAAAACGCAAATCATCCATAATTATCGGCGTTAACATCCAAAACATGTCTGAAAGGTGTTTTGCGCCGCAGATGGGCTGCGCCATCATCGACCACGGCTACGATTTAATGCTGACTGACCTCGGCAACAGATACGCCGTCAACATTGGCTCCCATAAGGGCGAGCAACTCCTTGATAAATACTCTGAGAACGTTACAGACGCACTTGCACGTGACGTTCAGATGGTAGGTCAGAAGAAGCAGGAGATAATGAATATGTCTCAGCAGAAATTTGATTTTCCAACAGAGCTAATCCCTGAAATGCTGAACAAAACTTATGACCAAAGCGGTTTCTGGGAGAAACACTCCGAGAAATGTTTAGCTTGCGGCTCTTGTGTGCTAGTGTGTCCTACCTGCTACTGTTTCGACGTGAAGGACGACCCTAACTTGTCTCTTGAGAGCGGCGAGAGGGTTAGAACTTGGGACGGTTGCCTCTTAGAAGACTTTGCCAAGATCGCTTCAGGGGAAAACTTCCGCCCGACGAGACCTACAAGGTACCGCCACAGGTACTTCAAGAAAGGAAAGTACTTGTTCGACCGGTTTGGCTTCGTTTCATGTGTTGGCTGCGGTAGATGTTCTTCAAACTGTCTGCCTGATATTGCTAATCCAGTTAACCTTCTCAATGACATGTACAGTGAAGTCCTCAGCATGGGCGTGGAAATAGACGCGCCGGCTGAGCCTGAAGTTAACATTAAAACTGAAGGCGACATAAACTACGTGCCGAAACTGGCAACTATTGTTAACAAAGTGCCTATGACCGCCAACGAAATGTTGTTCGAAATAAAGTTGGACGATGGCTCCACACTGAATCAAGTGCCTGGGCAGTTTGTTCAAGTTTCTGTTTTCGGCGTAGGCGAAGCACCAATTTCCGTTTCGTCATCGCCAACAAAGAAAGGCGTGTTCCAACTTTGCGTGCGCAAAATAGGAAACGTGACTACCCGATTGCACATGCTTAATGTAGGCGACAAAATTGGCATCCGCGGTCCCTTTGGACACGGGTTTGACACAGAATTCTTGAAGGGCAAAGATCTGCTGTTTGTTGCAGGCGGTCTTGGTATTGCACCGTTGCGGTCGTTGTTCAACTATGTTTTGGACAACAGAAAGGATTACGGAAAAGTTACTCTTCTTTACGGCTGCAAAGAACCGCGCGAACTGCTTTTCGGCGACGAGTTGGTTGCGCTGGAAAAAAGAGATGACGTGGAATACAAGCCTACTGTTGACTGGTGTCCTGAAAATGAACTATGGACAGGCAACATAGGCGTGATTACAACTTTGATTCCTCAAGTCACTTTCGACCCCGAAACCACTTACGCGATTGTGGTTGGTCCCCCAATCATGTACAAGTTCGTTATAGCTGACCTGAAGAAGCGGAATGTTCCAGACGACCACATAATTATTTCTCTTGAGCGGAGAATGAAATGCGGTGTTGGCAAGTGCGGTCACTGCCAAATCAACCACATATACGTGTGCAAGGATGGACCCGTGTTTAATTATTCAAAAATTAAGGGAGTACCGGAGGCATTATAATGAAACCAAAAGTTGCTTTCTTTGACTTTGCCGGCTGCGAAGGCGACCAGTTGCAAGTAGCAAACTTGGAAGAAGAACTTCTTGACCTTCTGGGACAGGTTGAAGTTGTCAGCTTCAGAGAAGTCATGAAGGAACACAGCGACAACTACGACATAGCCTTCATCGAGGGGTCGTGCACTCGGCTTCACGATGAGGAAAGGCTGAAGCAAATCAGAAAGAACGCGAAAATAGTGGTCGCCATAGGCGCATGCGCCACAATCGGCGGCATTAACTCTTTGAAAAACTATCAAGATTTGGATGACGTTAGGAAAACTGTGTACGGCGACAAAGCAAAATTATTCGACACTTACGCAGCAAGACCCATAGACGCCGTGATACCCGTAGACGCTTACGTGCACGGATGCCCAATAAACAGAGAAGAATTTCTCCACGTCGTCAAATCACTTCTACTGGGAAAGAAGCCAGATATACCCAACTATCCTGTTTGCGTTGAGTGCAAGAAAAACGAGAACATCTGTGCCTTTGAAAGAGGCGAATTCTGCGTGGGACCCGTCACTCGGGCAGGCTGCGACTCCTGTTGCGTTAACGAAGGAACCAAATGCTGGGGCTGCCGCGGCTTAGTGGATAATCCGAACGAAAACTCCCAAAAAGAAATTTTAATCAAATACGGCCTCACGGTTGACGACGCAATTAAAAAGTTTAGGTTATATTTCGGTTGGCAGGAGAGGAAAAAATAATGGAAAACAAAAACTTTGATGTTGAAGTACACCACGTGACACGCGTTGAAGGTCACGGAAACATATACGTAAACGTAAGAAACGGAACTTTAGAACGGTGTGAATGGAACATATCTGAAGCGCCACGCTTCTTTGAAGCCATGGTTGTAGGGCGAAACTGGAGCGAGTTGCACCACATAACTTCGAGAATCTGCGGCATCTGCTCAATAGGTCACACCCTCGCGTCTCTAAGAGCTACTGAGGCAGCGATGGGTATAACCATAAGCGAACAAGACCTCAAACTGAGAAAAATAGCGTTGCATGCCGAGAACTTGCAAAGTCACCTCTTACACGTGGGCTTTCTAGTTCTTCCCGACCTGATGGGCGTTGGTTCAGTGATTCCGCTTGCGTCTTCTAATCCTGAGGAAGTCAAAACCGTTTTGCGCTTGCATAGGCTAGCGAATGAAATGTCCGACATGGTCTGCGGCAGGACAACCCACCCTCAAAGGCTGATTCCAGGCGGTTTCTCAAAGATTCCATCCATGAAGGAATTACGCGGTCTCAGAGAGAGGCTCAAAGCATCGGTTCCGGATCTGCAAGCCGTTGCGAAACTGCTCAAGAGTTTGGCGCCAAAAATCCCTGATTTCGTCAGGGAAACCGAGTTCATCGCACTAACTAGTCCTAACGAATACGCGCTTTACGATGGAAAAATCGGGTCAACTGACACTGACGCCGCTCCAGCAAGAGAATATCTCTCATTCACTAACGAGTACATCGTCCCGCAATCTACCGCAAAAAGAGCAAAACACAAACGTGAATCATACATGGTTGGCGCACTTGCCAGATTAAACATAAATTATGACAAACTTTCTCCGCTAGCTAAGAAGACCGCTGAAATGTTCAACCTGAAACCTGTGTGCCATAACCCGTTCATGAACAATATCGCACAACTAGTGGAAGTGGTTCACAGCGTCGAAGACTCGATCACGTTAATCAATGAACTTGAGGCTACCGGCCTGAAAAGTCAGCCAGACTATAACTCACCCAAAATCAAGGTCAAAGCCGGTCAAGGGGTTGGAGGCGTTGAGGTGCCAAGAGGCATACTGTTCCATGATTACACATACAACAAAAACGGAATCTGTACAAAAGCCAACTGCGTCATCCCAACAAACCAGAACCACGGCAACATCGAACTAGACATGAAAGCCATAGTGCCAAAAATCATGGACAAAACGCCGAAGGAAATTGAACTCACTCTGGAAATGCTGGTGAGAGCCTATGACCCCTGCATTTCCTGCTCAACGCACGCCGTTAAAGTACACTTCGTCTAAACCCGCTCAGATTCAACGCTAACACAAAGGAAAACGGCAGCACTGCCAGTTACAGCGAAGTTACTTCCGCCTCTGGCTGTGCATCCTTTTCCAGCGTGTCTTTTTCTATTTTTTCTTTTTCTGGAGCAAGTTTCTTTTTCTTGTCTGCTTCACGCGGTGGTTCTGGGCTTTTAGGCTCGGGGCATTTTTCGCTGGGCATTTCATCTCTGAGGTCCAGTGTTCCTTTTACCGCGCCGTCGCTTAAGTATTCAAGTTTGAAGCCCATTTTCTTTGTCAGGTTTAACGCTCTACGGTTGTCAGGAAGCATTATGGCATAGACGATTTCAACGTGCATCTCCTTGGCTATTTCAAGAACGAAATCCACAACTTTGCTTCCTAAGCCTTGTCCTTGCCATTGGTCGCCGATTATGAAAGCAAGTTCCCCAGTTTTTCCGTCAGGTTCAATGCTTAGCCTGCCTACTCCTAATATTCTTTTGTGGTCTTCTTCGCTGAGTTCCGCTACTATGGCGATTTCGCGGTCGTAGTCGATGTTGCAGTAGCGAACTCGGACTTCGTGTGGAGTGTCCTTCAGCAGCTGGAAGAACCTGTAGCGTATGGCCTCTTCGGAGAAGCTTTGGAACATTTCCAGCCACATGGGCTCGTCTTCAGGTTTTATGGGTCGCAAAAGCACTTCTTGCCCGTTCCTGAGCTTCCACTGGGTCTCGTACTTCTTCGGGTACGGGCTTATCACCAAGTGTTCGTGCGGCTCAAACTTTTTGAAAACCTTGCTTTTGTCAACTGTTATCCTCGCGTCGAGTATGCAGGCTTCCTTCTCGTTTATCAGAAGCGGGTTAACGTCGATTTCCTTTATCTGCGGGAAGTCCACGAGCAACTGCGAAAACAGCACCATGGTTTCTTCTAACAGCTTAAGGTTCGCCGGAGGCACGTTTCTGTAGCCTTTTAGAAGCTGGTAGACTTTGGTTTCCTCCATCATTCTCCTGATAAGCGTGGTGTTTAACGGCGGCAAGCCTATTGAGTAGTCTTTGAAGAGCTCGACGCCTACGCCTCCCATGCCAAAAAGGATTACTGGGCCGAAGAGAGGGTCAGTTTTTCCGCCTATTATGATTTCGTAGCCTTTCTGGCTTATCATAGGCTGAACGGTGACTCCGATTATCTGGGCTTTCGAATTATACTTTTTAGCCCGATGCATAATGATGTCAAATGCCTGCTTAACCTCTGTGTCAGAGTTCAGGCCAAGCATTACCCCGCCAGCGTCGGTTTTATGTGTTATCTGGGGAGAAAGAATTTTGAGAACCACGGGGTAGCCGATTTGTCGAGCGAAAGCAACAGCTTCGTCTGCGGTGGTGGCGACTTCAGTTTTTACAACTGGAAAATTGTAGTAGTCTAAGAGCCTTTTCGCTTCGTCTTCTGTCAAAAGTTCGCGTTCTTCTCTCGCAGCATTTCGGAGTATAGCCATTATTGGCCGTTTAGGAGGCGCCGCATCCACTGGGCGTTCTTCTGGCGTTTCGTAAATGAGTTCAACATTGCGCTCGTACTGGTACATGTACATGTACGTTTTGATGGCGTTTTCAGGCGTGGAGTAAGTTGGAATGTTGTTCGCGTTGAGGATGCTGTTTGCTTCCTGCACTGCGCCGTAACCCATGAAACTGGTTAGTATCGTCTTGTTCTGGTATGCTTTGCTCTTGACGAGTTCTACGATAGTTTTGGCTACTTCCACCGCTTTCGAAACTGCTTGCTGAGTGAAAATGATGAGTATGCCGTCAACGTTCTCGTCGTTCAAGCAGGCTTCAACCGCAGTTTTATACTGGTCTGCCCCAGCGTCTCCCAGAACGTCAATCGGGTTGCCTCTGCTCCAAAAAGGCGGGAGAACACTGTTAAGCGCATCCATGGTTTTTCGGCTTAGCTTAGCAAGTTTGCCGCCCTTCGCGATTAAAGCGTCGGTTGCCATGACTCCTGGGCCACCCGCGTTTGTTATCACCGCCAAGTTAGGTCCGCACGGCAGGGGCTGAGTTCCTAAAACTTCAGCGGCGTTGAATAGGTCTTCGATTTCTTCCACTCGCACTATGCCAGCGCGTTTGAATGCTGCGTCGTAAACGGCGTCTTCGCCTGAAAGAGAACCGGTGTGGGAAGCGGCGGCTTTTGCGCTTTCGCTGAATTTGCCTGATTTAACCACTATTATGGGTTTGGTTCGTGCGAAGTGTCTGGCTGCACTCATGAATTTGCGGGCTTCTGTTATGCCTTCCGCGTACATGAGTATGCTTTTGGTTTGGGGGTCGGTGCCGAAGTAGTCTATTAGGTCTCCGAAGTCCACGTCAATCATGGAGCCTACTGAGACGAAGTTGCTGAATCCTATGTTCTCATGCATCGCCCAATCCAAGATTGCTGAGCCTAACGCGCCGCTCTGGGAGATGAACGCAATTTTGCCTGGTTTTGGCATTTTATCCGTGAATGTGGCGTTCAGGTTTGTTCGGGGGCGGATTATGCCTATGCAGTTTGGCCCGATTACTCTCATGCCGTATTTCTTTTTCACTTCCAGAATCTTATCTTCCAGAGCCTTACCTTCTGCACCAGTTTCTTTGAATCCAGCTGAAACGATTATCGCGCCTTTTACTCCTGCGTGTCCGCACTCTTCCATCACGGCTGGAACCGTTTTCGCTGGCGTCGCAATCATGGCTAAGTCAACAGCTTCGGGAATTTGCTCCATTTTCTGGTAGGTTTTTATTCCGAGAATTTCGGTTTTACGTATGTTAACAAGGTAAACTTTGCCTGCGTAGCCTAACTCGGTGAAGTTCTTTACTATTGCATATCCAACTGAGTCTTCCTTGTCGCTGGCGCCGATTATGGCCACGCTTTTTGGGTTAAAAATCTTGTCAAGGTTTAAAGTAACCATGAAGGGTAACCTCTTCGGTTAAGGCTCGTACAATAGCAAAATTAAAAGTTTACGTATCACAATTCACTTTTTCATCGAAAACTTGTTCCTAAGCGGAACTGCTGTTCCCCGCTGGACTCCCAAGCTGGGGCGATAAAAAACGCTGTGTCTGATTACATGAAAATGTGATTCCGATTATGCTTCCTTATCATTTGCGTTTGAAAACAATTCAAACCCTAAACAACGTGAACCCATACTGCAATCTGATTTCAGCCTTTAACTAAGGGCGGGGTAGCCTCCGAGAGCAATAAGGTTTTGAAAGTCGACAGCAAGTTAAGTTACCACCATAGCCTATCTGTACACCAAATACACAAGAATTATTATTTTGGAAAGCAATAGTTCGGCAATGAGTTGATATGAAAGTCTGCGACCTTAGAGCAGTCTCTGCGGGTATGGCGATTCTAATGCTAATATCATTTGTTACTGCAACAACTGTAGTTGCTCAATCTCTGTTCGAAGTTGAATCTGTTGACCTCACCGTATACAGAGACGGCTTGGCACACGTTACACAAACGTTAGCTGTTGACGAGTTGGCTCCTGAAATAACTCTGGCTCTTCTATCTTCATCTATCGAGAACGTGATAGTGCTTGACGAGAACCAGATAGCAGTGGACTACGAGATAAACGGAGAGGACTTGACGGTTTTCACTCTGGGGGCGGAGAGCGTTTCAGTCGAATACGACACGGTCGCACTTACAAGAAAGGAAGCAGAGGTATGGACTTTAGTCGCCGACAACCCGTATACATCAGCGGTTTTTCTACCGCAAAACTCAACAGTAATCTACTTGAACATGATGCCAACCGCGATAGACACAAGCGGCACAGGAATAAAGCTGTCCTTGTATCCCGGACAATGGGAAATAAGCTATGTTCTACCCTTGATGCCGGAAGATGGAACTGACGACAACGGCGCACCTTGGAACATGAGTCCACTTGAATACATAATCATAGCCGCAGTCGCCGTGACCGCAGTAGTTCTTTCAGTAATCTTGATTATCAGACGGCGAAGAGGACCCAACGTTAAGAAAACAGTGAAAGCTAACCCGCAGCTGAAGAAAGAAGACAAAGATGTAATAGAGTTTCTCGCGGAGAAGGGCGGTCAAGCTTTCGAAGCTGAAATACGCGAACGGTTCCCAGACATGCCCAGAACAAGCCTTTGGAGACTAGTCAGAAGACTTGAAAAACTAGAAATAGTTGAAGTAAAGAAAATCGGACTGGAAAACCAAGTGCAACTTAAAAAATAAAACCAGAAACAAAAAAGTGAAAAAAGGAAAGGCTAAGTTTCCGCTTCTTCTTTACTGACCGTTACCGCCGTTACCGTTGCCGCCGCGTGCGTAATTGCCGCCGATGTTGCGGCTGCCTGAACCGTCGCCGCCTGAGCCGTATCCGTTCATGTGCTGGTTCATTTTCTGTGTCATTGCTTGATCCATTTCTTGAACCATCTGGCCGATTTCATCTAAGTCTTGCAGTGCGTTCTTGAAGTTCGCTCTGTTGCCTTTGGCTGTTTGTATCATGCTCTCCAGATTTTCCATGAACTGGTTTTCGCTTTGGTAACCAAGAGATTCCAGAACATCAGCGAAGTCGATTCCCGACTGGTTTCCGTTTCTGAATCTTTCCCTGATTCTTTCGCGGACTCTTTCGCAGTAACCGTCAAGTCTCCAACCGTTAGCTTCTTCCGCTTGTTCCTTCAGGTAATCGTGAACTTGTGAGATTAACTCCTTTGCTTCCTGTAGAATTTCCCTGACTTCGGTTGTGTTGCCTTCCAAGAGTAATGCTCTGGCTGCGTCTATGTCTAAGAGCGCTTCAGCGTCGTCAAGCAGCTGCGTAATTTCGTCGGGTGTATCTTCGGGCAGAATCTCTCTCAGGCGGTCGATTCTTCGCAGTTGGCGTGTCATGGCTTCTAATAGTCCTTGACAGTCAACTAACTCGCATTTCTGAAGACCTGCATCCTCAAGAATCATGTGTATCGAACTGAAGACTTCCCTGAAAATGCTCAACGCTTCAGTTGCATAGTCAACAGCACCTTCGTAGTCTTCGATTTCAAGTGCATCATGCGCCGCAGTTAAGTTTCCCACGCCTTCACCGTACAACGTCACGTTGTTTTCCAACGAATCAAGGAGCCCAACATCGTCAATCATTTCGAGCGCTGTCTCGTTTGCATACACTAGATCAATCAGATCATTAACTTTTTGTTCTGCGCTGTCAGCGACATCAACTAACTGTTCCGCAGGTGTCGCTTGAATTTGACCTTGCCCATAGAATATGGCTGAAACTGGAGCCGCCGTCATTATTACGGACACCAACATAGCCAATACGACAAGTTGCCTTTTGCTCATCATTTGAATCACAACTAGCACATTAGCAAGACCCTAGTTAAGGGACACTGTGGAACGAGCGTTTCAACATTTGGAACGCTGCTCTAACGTTAAATTTGACAGGGGAACCTGAAAACTACTTTTGGGCGTGGAAAAAGTTTCACTCATCATCTGAACCTACAAAATCTTTGATTGCGGCAACGATTTTCTGTAGTTCTTTCCCATTTAAAGGCGGTTCATACGGTATTCTCAGCACTTCCCAGCCTTTGTATTCCAGTAGCTCGCAGATTTCCTTATCGCGCTTTTGCTGTTTATCGCCTGAGTGCGCCTGCAAGCCATCCAGATAAACAGCCTTTCGCTTATTGAGCCAACAAAAATCAGGTATTGTTGACTTCAACACAATGGTCTTTTGTGTTACCATACCGCTAGTTAAGCAAGCCGCGCTTAACGCCTTGAACACTTCTATCTCGGCTTTGCTGACTTTCGGATGCATGTGCCTCTTGTAGCTCAACCTCACCGCTCCTGCCGTGTTTTCATTTAGAAGTACTGCCTCTCCTTAATAACTTTCAGCCAGCAAGAAGGATAAGCTATAATCAAAGTGCCAACAGCCAAGTTGGGCTCCAAATCTGATTTGGAATATGAATTGCCTTTTCATAAACTTATTCTTTAGTATCATCGTTTGTAGGTCTGATGAAAAATGAACGCACAAGAACTTGAAAAACTGCAAGCCATGCGAGCAGAACTTGAGGCAGAAGCACAGTCCTTACAAGAAGAACAAAAAAACTTGGAAAACAACGTAGTGGCTCTTGAAGAGAAAGTCGTGAGTGAAGAGCTGAAAAAGGAACGCGCCGTGATTGAAGAGTTAAAGAACCGCAACAAGGCTGCCAAAGACGCTATAGCTGAGCTGGCAGCAAAAAAGAAAAAACTCGAAACTAAGCTAGACGATGTAGCTCAAACACAAGCAGTTCCATCTCCTGCGGAGGAAAAGGCAGAAGAAGCCCCTGCGCAACCGGAAGAAACGCAAGAAGCGGTTAAGCCTGCTGAAGTAGCTCCTGAAGTAATTCCTGAAGAAGCCGAAGAAGACGGTGTTACCGTTACAGCCATAGAGGGTGAAGCCTTAGTCGAAAATCAAGAAGCAATAAGCGATAGTCCAAGTAGGCAGGAAAAAAAGAAACGTAGATTCTTCTAAATCAATACCTAAATCGATACGGGAAACAAGCGTCGACGTATCTTTACACTGGAAAAAAGGCTGCGGTTTTCAAACAGCTATAACAGCTCTACTATGCTGCTAAGAGCTAGCGGAGTGGAACTAAAAAAGGAAGAATAGTTGTAGATTCTATTTTTTCTTAACTTTTGCTTTAGCCTTTGGCTTCGCTTTTGAAGCTGCCTTAACAGGTTTCATTGACGCTTCGCAACACATGAGCTCGACTGCTTGACAGCCGCACGGGTCCTCAACCACAACGATAAGCCCGCACTCTTCACACTTGTATTTTTCACCTTTCTTAGCCAAAAATTAGCACCTTCCTCAAAACGCTACCATATACTCTGTAGCCATTTGATATAAACGTATCCAAACAAGAGAGCAAGTCCAACAAAAGAAGGGAAGAACTTAAAATCAGCTTGTCAAAAGAGATACAGGAAGCACTCATGAAGAAACTACACTTAACAATTATTGTGGTAGTCGCAGTGGCGCTTGTGATTGGCTCCGCCGTGCTCGTTTTGCTGAACCAAGAACCCGCGGACACCACACCAATAAGCTATACTTATGAGGTTGTCAAAGTGTACCCTCATAACGCAACCGCGTTCACTCAAGGACTAATCATGGAAGAAGGGGTCCTGTACGAAGGCACGGGGCTGTACGGTAGCTCTACACTGCGCCGCGTAGACTTGGAAACTGGCAACGTTCTGCAAACGCATGCTCTATCAAACGACGTTTTCGGTGAGGGCATCACAGTTTTCGGCAACGAAATCATCCAGTTAACTTGGCAGTCGCATAAAGGCTTCGTTTATGATAAGCAGTCTTTTGATTTGCTTGAAGAGTTTGACTACTCTACTGAGGGCTGGGGAATAACAACTGACGGAAACCAGTTGATAATGAGTGACGGCACCGCAACCCTGTACTTTCTAGACCCAGAAACCTTCGAGGTAACTGGGCAGATTGAAGTACGTAATGGTACGGCACCCGTGATTAGGCTCAACGAGCTTGAATACATAGACGGCGAAGTGTACGCTAACGTGTGGCAAACAGACAAAATCGCCATAATCAACCCCGACACTGGACAAGTCACAGGGTGGATAGACTTAACAAACCTCTATACGCCAGAGGCCAGCAACTCAGGCAACGTTCTCAACGGAATCGCCTACGACTCAGAAGGCAACAGGCTCTTCGTAACAGGAAAAAGATGGTCACAACTTTTCCAAATAGAACTGAAGCCTGCAGAATAGCCTTGTTGTGAAGAAAAAAGGTTTTGGATTTAGCTTTCGCTTTTCTTTTTTTCGCCAGCAGCAGATGGAAATTCTTTGAGTCGTTCAGCCATGCCCTTTAGCTGTTTGTCCACTTTGGCGTTTACAGTGTCTTCCTCGAAGGTTCCGTCTTTCCGCCGTTCACCAGCTTTGCTGCCCGTTAGCACTTCTATGCCTTCATCTATTGTTTTAACAGAGTACATGTGGAATCTTCCAGCTTTAACAGCGTCCACTACCTCTTCCTTCAGCATCAGGTTCTGGACGTTACTCGCCGGTATCATCACTCCCTGCTGTCCCGTGAAGCCTTTAGCCTTGCAAACTTCAAAGAAGCCTTCAATCTTCTCGTTCACGCCGCCTATCGCTTGAACCTGACCTTTCTGGTTAACCGAGCCAGTTACCGCTAAGCTCTGCTTTATCGGCAGCCCAGAAAGCGCCGACAGTATCGCGTATAACTCAGTGCTTGAGGCGCTGTCACCTTCAACGCCGCCGTAGTTCTGTTCAAAAACAAGCCGAGCGGAGAGCCCCAGCGGTTTATCTCGCGCGTACTTCTCATTCAAGTAGCCACTCAAGATTAAGACGCCTTTAGTGTGGATGGGACCACCCATTTTGGCTTCCCTTTCAATGTCGATGACGCCTTCGCGGCCTAATCCTACGCTTGCTGTTACGCGTGACGGGTTACCGAAAGCAAAGTCGCCCAGCCCCATAACTGATAAGCCGTTAACTTGCCCAACTTTTTCCGTGTCTGTGTCGATGAGAAGTATTTCTCGCTGGATCATTTCTTGGATTTTCTCTTGAATAAGCTTTGACCGGTAAATTTTTTCTTCGATGGCTTTTTTCACGTGGCTCCCAGTTACAACTTCCGACTTTTCCTGCGTAGCGTAAAAGTTGGCTTCACGAATGATGTCTGCAACTTCAGCGAACCGCGTGGAGAGTTTATGCTGGTCTTGAGCGAGCCTCTGGCTGTATTCAACCAGTTTGGCTAGCCCTGATCTGTCAAGATGCTTCAGCTTTTCCTTTTGGCAGATGGTGCAGACGAAAGCGGCGTAATGTTTCACGTTTTCTTCTGTGCGAGCCATGGTTGTGTCAAATTCCGCTTTAACCTTGAAAAGCTCTGTAAACTCCATGTCCAAAGTTAATAATTGTTGATACAGATAGGGGTTGCCAATGAGGATTACTTTGACTTTCAGGGGAATCGGCTGCGGCTTCAGGCTTTTGGTGCTCATGAAACCAAATCGCTCCTGTGGCTCTTCAATGACTATTTTCTCGTCTCTGAGGGCTCTTTTCAATCCTTCGTAGGAGAACGGGTTTCGAAGCAACTCCTCAACCGTGATAATCAGGTAGCCGCTGTTAGCCTTGTGCAGGGAACCTCCGCGAATCATGGTGAAGTCGGTGACTAAAGCGCCAAACTGGGCTTCCTTCTCGGTTGTGCCGAAAAGGTTCTGGTAAGTGGGGTTGAACTCCGTTACAACTGGCGCGCCCTTAACATCCGAGTTGTCCACAATCACGTTCACCTCGTATTTTCTGAATGAAGCCTCTTTCATCCAAGGCACTGGAAACGGCATTCGCTGTTGAGGTTCATCTTTTTTCACGAACTGCGCTATGTTGTCGAGGATGTCATTCTGCACATCTTTCAGGTAAACCGTGATTTCGGACAGGGCTTTGTACTTCTCGATGAGGTCTTCCACCAAGTTGCCAATGGCGTAGAGCGCAACATCGCGGTTAAGCTTATTGAGTTCTTCACGGATTTTCCGTTCCATGTCTCGAAACTGCCGCATGGTGTTTCTCAGTTCTGATTCCAAGCGCCCTCTTTTTTCCTGAATCAGGTCTTTCGTCTTCTGCGGCAAGCTCAGCAATTCTTCTTCTTTAAGCGGCTTGCCATTTACCACTGGAATAAGAAGCAAGCCTATGGGGGTGCTTTGAATTATGAAGCCTTCCTGCTGAGCCTTCACGTTCAGCTTATCGATTAATTCTTTCCTATGCTTCTCCAGCACTCGGACTGTGGCTTCTCTTCTTGCGGCGTAATCGTCGCTTTCAAAAGCTTTAGGAAGCGCTGTCCTTATGCTCTCGATTAGGTTTTTCACGTCGTCTTGGAACTCTCGTCCTTTCCCCGCTGGCAACTGTATTGCGTTCGGCTGGTACTGGTCGGAAAAGTTGTTCACGTAGCACCAGTCAGGCGGAACAGGTTCAACGCTGGCCAGTTCCTCCACGAAGTTTTTGACAGCCGTTTTCCTGCCTGTTCCAGGATAACCTGCCACGTAAATGTTAAAACCTTGGTCTCTGATGCCTAAACCGAACTTTAACGCTCTGACAGCTCGTTCTTGACCGATTATCTCACGGAGAGGCGCCAACTCCTCAGTTGTTTTGCAACGCATAACATTTGGGTCACATGTTTTCCTGAGACTTTCCAGAGGCAATTCTTTAACCAATCACCCAATCTCCTGTAACATAACTTAGTCTCTAAGAATTTACGTTACGTGTCCGCTTTATATTCTTCGGTCAACCTGAAAAGCGCGGATAAACCGTTCCACAACGTCTTTGTTTCGCACTTCAGGATGAAAAAGCACCCCATAAACGTCTTTCAGCTTATATTTAATGGCGTGGACACAACTTGCGGATTCAGCCAGCACCTCAAAATCAGCAGAAGGTACAAGAGCGTAATTATGCAGCGCGTACACCTTGAACGTTGAAGAAAACAGAATATTCTTCTTAGACGTCTCGATTTCGGTCATTCCTATCTCACGGCACTTCTCCACGCGCCCGCCAAAAACTAAGCCGATAGTTTGCATCCCAGCGCATATGCCTAAAACTGGTTTGCCGCAGTCTTTCAGCCACTTGAACCGCGCCGTCTGATCAAAAGTTACAGTGTCCTTCAGCGCGCTACCTGAAAGGATAATCTTGTCGTAACCGTTCAGGCTCGTTTCGTTTACCTCGAGATAATACTTAACAGCGCATTTTTCGAGTTCTTCAGCGATTGAAACGATTGGCAGGACAAACTCGTGAAAACCGAAAGGGTTCTCTTTGGAGTTCATGTCAACGACGAGAATCATTTTTCAGTCAACCGTGCCTGTTTTATCCTGAAAACTCCAGAGTTGCCCTGTGCCTCCACTTCAGAGTCCAGAACCTCGATTTCCTTCTTGAACAAGGGAGCGTCTAAAACGGTGGTTTCTATTTCGCCGCCTTCACCTGAAGGACTTAACCCGTACTCCTCGCTGAGAGCCATCAACTGTTCTATCAGGTCTTCGTCGATTTGTTTTCCAAGCCACCTTTTATCAAGAGGATAGGCAAAAACGCCAGAGATTACTGTTTTGAAGCCTTCAGCCACGACTTCTTCTAGAAGCACTTTCTGTTTTCTCTTCCAAAGCGGGTTAACACACCACACGCCTAAGCGGTTGCATATCTGTTGGATTCGCGCAGCTTGATAAACAGATTCCACCGCACCCGTCACAACACCAGCTATTTTAAAATCAGCGATTGCCTGCGCTATGGCTTCTTCCAAGTCTTTAAGCTCCTCTTCAGGTTCACCCTCCGTCACCTTCCTTATCAAAGGCAAACCTAACGCTTCGGCTTGAAGCCCGGTTATGTCTATGTTTGGTGTGTGAAACATGTAGCTTTCTTTGTTCTCAGAAACTATAGTGATTAGGCACACGACTTCTTCCTTTTCTGCGGCTTTGTGCAGTGCAAGTGTTGAGTCTTTGCCGCCTGAAAACAGAACCCCGAGTCTCATTGTTCACCCTTCAACTTGAAACCTGCTTATATATAATGCTCAACGGCTGAGTCTATGCATAGGTGTGTTGTGGTCTTTGGAACTTGCTTTAAACGTCTTCAGCTGTTTTTGTTCTTTTGTGATGAAACTATATTTTGACGTTGCAGATATTGTCGATGCTCTTCAAGGTCTCTATGATTTTAGGCGAAGCCTTCTTGTGCACAACGTAGACGGAGATTGCGTAGCCGCTACTTCCAATTTGCCTAGAGTAGTTTGCGCGTATGTTTATGTCGTTGTCAGCTAACACTTTGTCGATGTTGGCGAACACGCCGGGTACATCTCGATGATGAATGAACAATGTGTAGACGGGCCTTTCTTCAAGCTCAATGCTCTCGCCGGCGTTAACTGAACTGGTGAAGTCGCCTCCACAAAGATATCTTGCAACGACCCGCGCGATTTCTGTTGAAGTTTCCCTCTGCGCTTCGATGGTTGACGCGCCCAAATGCGAGCTGAAGATGACGTTGTCAAGCTCCCGTAGTTTGCTTTTGAACTCAGCGCCTTCAGCTTTAGGCTCTTCTGTGTAAACGTCTATGGCGGCGCCAGCTATTCTTTCCTCCTTCAACGCCTTGTACAATGCCTGCGCGTCAACGTTGCTGCCTCTTGAAGTGTTAATGAGGTACGCGGTAGGCTTCATCAACGAAAGCTCTTTTTCACCTACAATCAGGGCTTTTCCGCCCGTGTGGATGCTCACGAAATCCGCTTTCGAAAGAACCTCTTCTTTGGACAAGTACTTCAAGGTCGATTCAGCACAGGGGCATATGTCGTACCCGATGACTTCCATGTCAAAACCGCGGCGGGCTAGCTCACCTACTCTTTGCCCAATTTTGCCGCAGCCTAAAATCCCCAACGTCTTATACGACAGCTCAGTTCCTTTGAACTCGGCCTTCTTCCATTCACCACTTTTCAGTGAGTGATGCGCTTGTGGAATATTACGTGAAATGTTCAACATTAAGCAGAGAGTTAGTTCGGCAACCGCGTTAGTGTTTCCGTAAGGCGCACACTTCACGACGATACCGTTTTCGGACGCAGCAGCCACATCAATATTGTCGTAGCCGACTCCTGCCCTGCCCACGATTTTCAGTTTTCCCCGTGCACCCGCCTCAAGAACCTCTCGAGTTACTTTTGTGCCACTTCTCACAATTAACGCGTCAAACTCGCCTATGTCCTTGATAAGCGCGTTCAAACCTCTTTTACGAGTGTCTGTCTCTATGCGTAATTCTTCAAATACTCGTATGCCTTCACTCGCCAAGTTATCGTTCAATAACACCTTCACTTTACCCTTACTCTCCTTCGATTTAAGTAGATTAATGCGGTGGATTATAAATCCTCAGCATCATCACTCTTAAGCTTTTTTAACGTGGTTCACGGCGTCTTCTACGTTTTGGAACCCGTATTTCACTTGGTTGAATTCTTTCTTCAGGGCGATTACGTCTTCTTTGACTTCGGAAGGTTTACGTTTACTCTTAATCACACTAAGCATCAAATCGCACAGGTGCTTGATGTCGCCTTCTTTGAATCCTCGCCTTGTTACGTCTTGGAAGCCGATTCTTAAGCCAGACGGGTTGTCACGGTCATTCTGGTTGTCGTACGGCAGGAGGTTCTTGTTCAAGATTATGTTCGCGTCCTCAAGGTCCTGCGCTATTTTCTTGCCGCCTCCGAAGTTGCGGACGTCCACAGCTAGCTGATGGGACCTTGTGAAGCCTTTCGAGCCGCATAAGACTTTGACGCCGTTCTCGCAGAGGTACTGCCCAGCCGTCTGCGCGTTCTTCACTATCTGCCTCGCCAGTTCAGCGCCGAAAAGCTTCATCTCCAGCGCCGCTATACCCAACGCTGGCAACCTGCCCAGATGCGTGCTCGAGGCGCTCAGTGGGAAAACTGCAAACTGGATCTTTTTGACTGCTTTCTCCAGTCGCGGGTTCGATGGGTTTCCCATGATGACGCCGCCTTGAGGTCCAGGGAACGTTTTATGCGTAGATGACGAAATGAAGTCTGCGCCTTCGCGAAGTGGGTCTTGGAAAACTCCGCCGGCGATGAGTCCTAAAACGTGTGAAGCGTCGTATGCAACGTATGCGCCGACTTCGTCGCAGACCGCCTTCAACTCTTTTATTGGATGGGGAAACAGGAACAGGCTGCCGCCGAAAGTAACGATGCCTGGCTTGGCGGCGCGTATGATGTCGATTGACCTGTCGACGTCAATGTTGAATTCGTCTATGTTGTAAACGTGGTTAATGTTTTCTAATCCGAGGATGTTGCCAGACAAACCTGTGTAGTCATGAGAGATGTGTGCGCCGCAGCTGAGCGGTGTCACGACCATTTTGCGGTTTTTCGCTGCCAATGATAAACCCTTGAAGGTGGCTAGGTTTGCATGGGTGCCTGAGACGATGCGTACGTCTGCCCAAGTGCATTTGAAGAGGCTTTTCATCAAGTCAGTGGCGTAGTTTTCAATAAGTGACATGTATTTTTGGCCCTGATAATATCGTTTCTTAACGTGTCCTTCAGGGTCGTTTTCTCCTTCAGCGTATCTGCCTTCCAAGTCTGAGGCGAACGCTTGCATCTCCCGCACAGCAGGCGACTTTAAGCCTTCGCTGGCGATCATGTTTATGCATTCTAAGTCGCGGTATTTTTCGTGTTTGCGACTGGCTTCTATTAATTTTGTGAAGAGGCCTGTGAAGTCTTCCATCTTAATCGTTCCTCTGTTGAATACAACCGAAAGTAGGGTTTGCTATATTTAGCAATTACTGGAAAGAAATGTTTTTTCCCAATTGCAGGGTGTGGTTTGCGTCGGTGTTATGTTCTGTTTTGCGGGGTTTGATGAATGGTAATTTTTAGGCATGCCTAAAAGTTTATTAGCGAGACCTGCATAACACCTAATTTAGGCACGCCTAAAATTGGTGGAAAACATGACACGCAGAAGCGTAGAAGATTACCTCAAAGCAATATACGAATTGTCACAAACCGAACAGCCAGTAAGCACCACGTCCATTTCACGAACACTAAAAGTTGCCCCAGCCAGCGTAACCGAAATGCTCAAAAAAATAGCTGAAAAAGGCTACATCACACACTCCCCGTACCACGGAACAAGACTCACAACCAACGGCAAACGAACCGCCGAAAACATAGTCCGCAAACACCGACTACTCGAACGATTCCTACACGACGTTTTAAAAGTCGACAAAACACAAGTACACGACCAAGCATGCGGAATGGAGCATTCCCTGTCAGACGACGCGGCAGAGTCACTTTGCCGATTTCTAAGACACCCAGACAGATGCCCAGACAACGGAAAAATAATCCCGCCATGCGACCTGCAAATAGGCAGCTGCGCAGAATGCTTAGAACTGCACAACAAAGGCTTGGAGGAATCTGGAAAAAACGATCAAAACCGAGTTGCAATAGGAAAACTTGAACAGGGACAATGCGGCAAAATCTCGTTAATCAGAGGAGGCTACAACGTACTTCAACGACTTTTGGACATGGGACTTAAACCCGGCACCGAAATCTGCGCTGTCAGAGTTACCCCGCCCAGCGGTCCCGTTGAGGTATCCTTTGGAACTTCAAAAATAGTCCTTGGAAAAGGCATTGCCTCAAAGGTTTTCGTAGATTTGGAAGAAATCAGTTTAGATAACCAGTGATTTCATGTCTTGTTATTTTTCATCATATATTTGAACAATAAAATTAGTCCAAAGTGAAAAGTTGGTGATCATATGGAAAAACGAAACTCGAAAAGAAGTAAAGTGCCCCTGACCGCGCTGAAAAAGGGCGAGTCTGGAAATGTAGCGTCTATAGGCGCTGGGCACGGAAGAGGCGGCGGCTTCGAAAAGAGACTGATGGATATGGGTCTCACACCAGGCACCAGAGTAACTGTTGTGAAGTCAGCGCCTTTTCATGGACCGTTAGAAATTCTTGTTCGTGGCTCAAGACTAGCCCTCGGCAGAGGCATGGCTGAAAGAATCTTCGTGGAGAAAGAATAATGAACAAGAAGAAACTGCTTATCGCTTTAGCGGGTAACGCTAATGTCGGAAAATCCGTTATTTTCAACCATTTAACAGGGTTACATCAGCACATCGGCAACTGGCCTGGGAAAACGGTTGAAAGAGCCGAGGGAACACTACACTTCAAAGGCTACACGATAGACATTGTGGATTTGCCGGGGATATACTCGCTTTCCACGTATTCTTTGGAAGAACTGGTTTCAAGAAAATACATCGCAGTTGAAAGACCTGACGTGGTGATAAACGTGGTGGACGCTTCAGTTCTCGAGCGGAACCTCTTCTTCACTTTGCAGCTTATGGAACTGGAGACTCCGATGGTTATAGCCTTGAACCAGATGGATATTGCAAAAAGCAAGGGCGTCCAAGTTGATACAAAAAAACTGGAGCAGCTTCTGGGAGTACCCGTCATGCCAACTGTGGCGGTGAAAGGCGTTGGCATCGCCAAGCTTTTGGAGAAAGCCATAGAAACAGTGGAGAAAAAACAGGTGAAAAAGCAGCCTCAAGTGACTTACGGCGAGGAAGTTGAAGAAAAAATTGGCAAGCTCATGGAAAAAATGAAAAGCGCTCAGTTGGTGTACCCGCAGAGATACGTGGCGATTAAGCTGCTAGAAGGGGACGAAGAGATAGAACGAGACATAAAGCGGATAAACCCGGAGATAGTGTCTGCCGCCAAGAAGCTCGCAGGCGAAATTGAATGCATCCACGGGCACTGTTGTTCAACTGTGATGACTTCGGAGAGATATGAAGCTGCTGGCTGCATTGCCAGAGCGGCTCAGAAGCTGGTTTCTCCAATGAAACCCAGTAAAGTGGAGCGGCTGCACAACTTTACTACGCACAGAGTCACGGGGTACCTAACGCTGGTTTTTTCGCTACTTCTACTCTTCTACTCAATCTTCACTTTTGGAGACTACACCTCAGGGATGCTAAGCGATTTGCTTTACGGCTTGGAGCCATTCTTCGCGAGCGTGTTTGGAACAGGAATCGTTGGCAGTTTGATGTGGGGCGGCGTTATGGAAGGGCTTATAGCGGGAATCACGATAGTCCTGCCGTACATAATTCCGTTTTACATCATACTATACTTCCTGGAGAACTCTGGATACTTAAGCCGAATCGCATTCTTGATGGATAATGTCATGCACAAAATCGGGTTGCATGGGAAAGCATTCATCCCTATGATGCTTGGCTTCGGCTGCAACGTTCCAGCCTGCTTAGGATGCAGAATAATGGAAACCCAGAGGGAAAGACTGCTCGCCGCGTTTGTTACCACGCTTGTGCCCTGCGCCGCCACCACCGTCATCATACTTGGTTTGGTAGGCGACTTTCTAGGTATCCACTGGGCGTTGGCGCTATACATTTTCAACTTGGTGATAATTTTCGCTCTCGGACGACTGGCGTTCAGAGTAGTCCCCGGCGAGCCAACCGCGTTAATCATGGAAATGCACGACTACCGCTGGCCGCACATGAAAACCATTCTGAAACAGACATGGTTCAGGGTGGCTGAGTTCATCAAAATAGCGTTTCCCCTGATAATCGTTGGAAGCCTCGCGTTGAAGCTAGCTGACGTTTCAGGCGTGCTGGAAACCGTAGCATCAGTGCTCAGCCCCGTAACGGTCGTGTGGCTAGGACTGCCCGCTATCACAGGGATAACGCTGATATTTGGTGTGCTGAGAAAGGAACTGTCGCTAGTTATGCTTGCTGCCCTGCTTGGAACAACCAACTTCGCCCTAGTCTTGACGCCCGTTCAAATGATTGTGTTCACGTTAGTGGCGATGCTGTACATACCCTGCATAGCAACCATTGCGGCGCTAGTCAGAGACTTCGGCTGGAAAAAATCCCTATTTATAACCGTGTTCGAAGTAGCCTTTGCAATACTCGTGGGCGGAATCGCCTTGAGACTATTGACGCTATTCCTGTAGTCTAATAGACTTGTACCGAAACGAGTTTAGACCTTGCTAATCAAAAAGGCGAGCTGCAACAAAATCAAATGGAAAATGTTGGAAGAATAGAAAAAGGGACGCTTTTAATTGTTGGGGGTTTGCTATTGCAGGTCTGTGGGCATCATTTCGTCTTCGAAGTGTTCGATGTTGTTGACTGTTCCGGTTTTTCCAAGGCTTAGTTGTCTTTCACCTTTGAACGTTGATGTTCTTGCGTTTTCTATTTGGACTGTGGACCCCGCTGACACAGCGTCTATCTGGTCGTTCCATAGGCAAAGTTTGATTTTTCCAGTTCCGTCTTCTATCACTGCTTTAGCCAGACTAGCGTAGTTGCCGTATCGGGTGAAAACCTGCTTCGGCTGGGTAACTTCTAAAACTTTAGCTTTCAAGTTAACATGGTTCATTCCAGCCCGCAAATCTTGAATAGAATAGGAAGCAGGAGACCTGAGTTTCCTAGCCTCATGTTTACGAACCATATCCGTTTCCATGAAGGACCTAATTGGATTGCCCTCTTTTGTTAGGAAGGCTTCGGATACTGATAACTGCGCGACAACTTGAGAGTTTTCTGTAATCAAAAAGATTATTTTGTCTTTTATTTTGCCGCGGCATTCTATTGAAAGGTTGCCACAACTGGATTTCTGGTTTTCTCCAGCTGAAAGCAAAGCATAAAAGAACGTGTCTGGGTCAACTTCATACTTTGCAGAAAGAAAAGCGAGATACTCACCTGACGATTTTTTACGTTTCACTCTTTATTCACCTCTTTTTACTCTACATTTTTAGGTAACCTTTGTTTCTGAGCCATTCAGTCTCGTTCCTTCTGTAACGCCAGAAGATGTCGCCTCGCGTATCCGACTGGAAATCCCAAGGAGAAACCAAAACGACATCGCCCTCGCGAACCCACACTCGCCTCTTAAGCTTACCTCGAACCCTGCAAACTCGCTCTTTACTGTCTTGGCACTTCACCAGAACTCTTTCAGCGCCAAGTATCTTAGCAGCTATACCCAGCACATCAGTTGTAGCTGGCAACACCATTTTTTCAAGGTTTCCCTCGTTTTTGACTTTTCTTTTACCCAATTTTTTTGACACCCAAGTCGACCGCAATTTGATCGACTAAATGGTCCAATCAATCAGAATAAACGGAGAAAAAGCAAAAAGCACGCAATGCGTGACCTATCTAACTCTTCCTCGTTGGAATTCCGACTTTCATATATGAGGTGCGTAGTACACTATATTAGTCTGACTATAGAAAAAACGCGTTTTTCATGTTATTTAACCATGTTTTTATTATTTTCCACTTTGAAGGTTTTGCTCTGTTCATTTCATAGGCGTATTCAAATTCTGTTTTAACATCGTCTCTGTTAAGCAGTTGCGCCGCAATAAAGGGTGTTCTTCACTACAAAGAACGGTGGCTCTAAAGTTTTTTCAGAACAAACGTTCTTAGTCGTTTATGTTTGTTCAGGAAGCTGATGATTTTTTTTGACGCATGGACTATTTGCTTGTCAAACAGTCTGGACACAACAAGTGCGGCAACGAATACGAAGACGCCTAAGAAAGCCGCTTGAACCGCGTCGATTGCGCCCAAATACAAGACCACGAGGAAATAGATTAAGGCGCTTATCAAAGACATAAGCACTGACCGAACTACAAAATACAATCTTTGGGTTCGTACGGATTCTGCGATAACGGCAGTCATTGCGTCTAGTATTCCCGCAGATTGAGAGCCTTTATCGACTGATTCTTCAGCGAGTATTCTATCCAGGTCTTTTTGCATAGCTCGAATCAACTGGTCGTTATCATCCAAATCTGCTTTTGACATCTCCAGTTGCCTCTTTAAGATATTAGAAGAGTGTTGGGAAATAAAACTCATTCTCAACTACACGGCGGATAAACGGCGAATCAATGCGCTCTAGCCAAGTTGAGCTGGGAAAGTAAAGAAAAGTTCATATTTAAATATTAATATAAACTTCAACCGCAGAGTCGGAACAAAAAACTTGCAAATATTCAAATAAAGGTGGCAATCCTTTTATATTGTCTTAAAGCTCTATTGGGTGGAATTTATTTTTCCATTCCTCGGTTGAGGCGCTGTTCACATGAAAGATAAAAAGGAAGAAATACGTCGCAGAATGCCGCGGCTGGTAACGAACCTGATAATGGCAATTATTTTTTGGATAATAAGCGTGTTCATACCGCCGACGCTACCAAGCCTAATTATCCCGGGGATAAACACTGAAGCCTCTACGCTCGTGTGGATTCTCACAATGATCATCATGGCAATTTTTCTGATACGCGCATTAACTGACGCGTTAGTATTAGGCGACGTATTAACAGATGTGTTAACTAAAAAGTTAGGCGTTAAAGAAGAGCATTCTTCTAAGAGAGCGGCAAGAGAGTTTGTTTACATAATAGTCATAGTGCTGGTAGTCACAGCGGTATCCCCGTTTTTAGCCAACATCCAAGATGTTGGAGGTTACCTGTCAACAGTCATAGTCTACATTGGACTAGGTTTAGTCATCCTTTTCATCTACGACATCGGTAGGACGGTATACAAGATTATTGAGGAGAAAGCAGAGTCGCTTGCTGATTACGTTTCACAGGCGAAGCAGGACAAGAGCAGTGACTAAACATGGTCCCGGACACAATCGTCCTGATTTTACTCCTCATTTACGTGCTTATACTTCTAATCTCCATCCTTGAGCTAACTTCGTTATCTGTTGCCGCGTTAATCGGCGCCGTACTCGTCGCATGGTTTGGAATCCAATACGGCACCTTCACCTACCAAGACGCTTTAACCTTCATAGATTTTAGACTTCTTGGACTGTTAATCGGCACCATGATTGTTGTAGAAGTAGCCAAAAGAGGCGGCTTGTTCAACGTTTTAGCGTTATACGCCATAAAATTTTCTGGTGGAAACCCCGGAAGGCTTTTTGTCGCTGTCTGCGTCGTTGCAGCTCTTGTTTCAATGTTTCTAAGCGACCCCACCGCGATGCTGCTTGTAGCTGCAGCCACCGTGACGATAACTAAGCTTCTGCATTATGACCCCGCGCCGTACTTCCTGTCTGCAGCCATTATGATAAATCTCGGCGGAACCAGCACGCTGATAGGTTCAGTAAGCAACATGATTATTGGAATAGACGCAGGATTAAGCTTCACTGATTTCCTAAGCTTCCTAGGTGTATGCGAAATAATCTTGTGGGTATTGACAATTACAGCGCTCTACTTTGTTTTCAAATCGCGGTTGGGAGAGAAAAAAGTGTTGCCAGAATATAACCCTAAGGAAGGTATAAAAGACAAACAGATTTTTTACAGATCTGCCTTCGTTCTCGTCATTCTAGTAATTCTCTTCTTAACTCTGGATCAACTAGGCGTAGGACCCGAAGCTGTGGCTTTGGGCTGCGGCGTTCTCGCTTTGTTAATTTGCAAAGTAGACCCCGCCGAGATTTTCAGAGAAATAGACTGGGAAACAGTGTTTTTCATCGGGGGATTCATGTTTATCATTGCTGGGTTAGGAAGAACTGAGTTTCTCAGCGACATGTCAGTGCAACTCTTTAGTTTTGCTGGAGGCAGCTCCCTTTTAGCAACACAAATGACGTTATGGGTTAGTGGACTTGCAAGCGTGTTCATCAGCAACATAGCTGTAGCTTTGACTTTCACTCCGATTATCGCCGCTCAAGCTGCTTCAGGCTTAAACTTGAACGCTGTATGGTCTGGCTTAATCTTAGGGACAAATCTTGGAGGTGCCACTACACCCTTCAGTGGCGCTGTAATGATGATGGCAATTGGCACGCTCAAGCGCGAAAAGATTTCAGTGAAGTTTGGAGACTTCGCAAAGATAGGGATAATTACATCGCTCATTCAATTGGGCTTTTCAAGCTTTTATCTTATAGTCAGATTTGGATTAATGGGCACGTGAGGTAAATGTGGAAAATCAGAAAATGGTTCGAAAGGAAGTCTGTCTCAAAGAAAGAGTACGAAGAGGAAAAGCGAGAATTCGAAATGGCCATCGGAAAACCGTTCATAACTTTAAAAATTGAGCTACCGGAAGGCTTTGAAGACCAGCGAAAACCGTTCTTAAAGCTGGAATACGATGAAGAATTTCTAGACGAAGTTAAAGACCTCATCAAGAAGAACCTGCTGTGCAAACGAGAAACTGCAGAAACACCCTCCACCGACAATTAAAGACTTCAGCACAAAAAAACGCCGCAAAGGCAACGTGAATAGGCTAAACCAACAAATAACAGAAGCAGGCTTCCAATATGTCTACGGCGGCAAGAACATCAAATTAAAATGTTTTTTCACACTATGCAGTATAGGCTGATAATGTTGAAAACGCCGGGAGTTAGGTCCAAACCCACGTTTAAATTCCACGCGAGAACTATCTCAGCAGAATCAGTTTTGGCGGTTTCTGGAAATTAGAGAATGCTAATATTGAAAAAACCTTTTGTCAATACCTTTGCATGGGTCAAGGTAAGTAAAATTAGCCTTTTGTAGTCACCTATGAGAAGGCTTAAATACGTGTAGTCACCCCAAGTTTTCTCATGCACTTGGAGATTCGCGAAAGGAGCGGGCATAAAAAGTATTATTTGGCACATTCATTCAGGGTCAGAGGCAGCGTCAGAAAAATCAGGGTTTACATTGGCGCAGATTTGTCCCCTGAAGACCTGAAGCAGAAAAGAAAACACGCTGAAGCTGAACTCAAAGAAAGAATAAAAAAAAGGCTATCGATACGCGACCCGTTTATTACGGCGCTTTCGCCTTCTGATTTTAAGCAGCTCGAAACTCTTGAGGCGCGTGGAGAACTGCGAGTACCCCACCTTTCAGAACTCGAT